>Ga0308159_1003923_pt1 | contig 14255 bp, 13 predicted proteins | sample PhyCR1_FD_201040 | JGI IMG/M metagenome (GOLD analysis project Ga0308159, IMG submission 201040) | Phyllosphere microbial communities from UC Gill Tract Community Farm, Albany, California, United States - DLSLC.R1 | ecosystem: Host-associated > Plants > Phyllosphere > Unclassified | place: USA... | reverse complement strand
TGGGCGGCCGCTGCGGTAGAGGAACAGGGCCAGGATCAGCTCGGCTCCCAGACCCTGCACGAGCCCGGAGAGCAGGACCAGGTAGCCCCACTGGGTGCCGATGAGCGCGGAGACGACCGCGGCGAGCAGCTCGGTGTAGAGCGCGGCACCGGGCTTGCGGATGATGAGACCCCCGAGGACGCCGGCGAAGAGCCAGCCGCCGCCGAGGATCCCGCCGAGCCCGGGGAGGAACTCGAACGCGAGGCCGAGGACGTTCGTCGCCAGGCCCCAGGCCCAGAAGACGATGCCGCTCGCGACGGCGACGACGCTCGCCACGACGATGTCGACGACGCGCCAGCGCAGATCGCGGCGCGGAGCGGTGGAGGCGGAGGGGGTGATGGTGTTCTGCACTGACGTGCCCTTTCGTGGAAGCGAATGGAGGGCACGGGTAGTAAGAGGAGATCGAAACGTTCCTTCGCTGGCATGACCCAGATCAGGTTCGACGGTCGAAGGCTGAAAGCCTTCCTCTCAGTCCGGTGCACCGGACTCCCGTGTTCGTCAGCAATCATAGACAGCATGCTGTGGTCGGTGGTCGTCGTTCTCGCCGTCCTGCTGCTCCTGCTGCTGCAGGTGCTCGTCCATCAGCGGCGGCGACGCCTCCGCCGCGAGCTGCTGGCACAGGGCAGGCGGGTCCGCGGGCGCGTGATCGCGGACGACCCGGGAGCGCGGGCCGGGCGTCTGCTCGTCGCCTACCGGCTCGAGAACGGCGAGGAGCGGCGCGCTCTGAAGACGCCGCAGCGTCGAGGGGACGCGTGGATGGCGGGCGAGCCCGTCGTCGTCGTGTACGACCCGCGTCGCCCGACCGACGCGGAGCGACTCGTCGTCGGATTCGGCCGCACCAAGACGACCTGGTTCACCGCGCGCCCGATCCGGACGCGCTGAGCGCCCCTACTTCTTCAGGGCCCGCACGATGCGTGCGAGGGCCTTGCCGGTCACCCACACGAACGGGATGCCGACAGCGAGCACCGACACGATGTTGGGCTGGAAGCGCAGGCCGAGGTCGTCCTTGATGTAGGCGCCGATCGGCACGACCGCACCGCCGCCGCCACCACCGCCGCCCTCCTGACCGTCCTCGGATCCGCTGCCCCCGCCGAAGCCGAACCAGCGGAGGGCGACCGGGACCATCGTGGCGCCGTCGACGCTCACGGGCTCCCCGTAGATCGTCGCGGTACCCGCGGAGGTGACTTTGTCGGCCAGGGACAAGGCGATGTTGGGCATGCCCGAACGCTACTCCGCGGCTCTCGGCGGCGACAACCGCCGCGCGGGCGCGCACAGCACTCCCCCATCCCGGTCGAGGGAGCCGATGCGATGATCGAGGATGCCTTCCCGCCCCCGCCGTCGACACCCGGTCCGCTCGACCGCGGTCGCAGTGGCGAGCACGGGGCTGGCCGCGTTCCTCGCCTTCCACCGCGTGCTCCCGGAGGCGTCGGGCTGGTTGTCGGTCGTCGAGACCGCGATCCCGTGGTCCGGACTCGCGGTGCTCCTGCTCGTCGCCTCGGCCGTCGCCCTGCGCTCGCGCGGTGCCGGTGCGGCCGTGACGGTGCTCGCGATGGTCTACGGGGTGCTCGTCCTGCCCGTCGCGGTGCCTGCTGCCGCTGTGCGCTCCGGTTCGTTCACGGTCGTCAGCCAGAACATCGGCGGCAGCGGCGAGGCCGGCGCCGCCGCGGCGGAGCTCGCCTCTGCCGAGCCCGACGTGATCGCGCTGCAGGAGTTGACCGCCGATGCGCGCGACGCGGTCGACGACGAGCTGTCGGAGGCCTACCCGCACTCCTACGTCGTCGGGACAGTGGGCGTGTGGAGCCGGGAGGTGCTCTCGAACGGCGAGCCGCTGGATCTGGGGCTCGGCTGGGACCGCGCGCTCGCGGTCGACATCGGCACCACGCTGGGCACGACCCGGCTCTTCGTCGTGCACCTGGCGTCGTTCCGACTGGGCGACCACGAGGAGCGCGACGCGACACTCGCCGGTCTGGCCGAGACCCTCGCGGCCGACGAGTCCGCGAGGACGCTCGTCGTGGGCGACTTCAACACGGCGACCGACGACCACCTGCTCGCCCCGGTGCTCGAGCAGGCCGGGCTCGTGCGCACCTCGGGCATCGGGTTCCCTGCCACGTGGCCGTCGCTCCTCCCGCTGGTCGGCCTCGACCACGCCCTCGCCGACGGCGTGCCCGCCGCGACCGTCGAGGTCCTGCCGCCCAACGGATCGGACCACCGGCCGGTCAGTCTGACGATCGGCTCCGCGTAGCGAGCGTGTCGCTGAGGTCGATGCCCTTCGCCGACTCCGGCGCCGAGCGCGCCAGCAGCGACGCGGGTCGGACGGCCCCGGTGCCGAAGCGCGCCGCGACCCCGTCGACGGCCAGCTCGGCGTCGCGCCAGTCGTCGGAGTCGTTCCAGAGCGAGAAGGCGACCTCGTCGCCGTCGACGAGCTGCTCGCCGCGCACGCCGATGAGGCGCACGGGTCGGCGCATCGGATTCGCTGCCTCGAGCAGCGCCGACGACGCCTCGTAGAGGACCCGCGCCACGTCCGTCGCCTCGGGCAGCGTCCGGGAGCGGGTGAGCGTGCTGAAGTCGCCGAAGCGCACCTTGACCGCCACCGTGCGGCAGCGCACTCCGCCGCGACGCAGGCGGACCGCGACCTTGTCGCAGAGCCTCAGGAGCTCGCGACGGACCAGCTCGGGGTCGGCGACGTCGTCGGCGAAGGTGATCTCGTGGCCCGCGCTCTTCTCGACGACGCGGGTGTCGACGGGGCGCGGGTCCACTCCGTTCGACAGGGCGTGCAGGCGGCGGCCGGTCGCCTCGCCGAGCGAGGAGATCAGCACGGCCAGCGGGGTCGCGGCGACGTCGGCGACGGTGGTCAGTCCGCGGCGCAGCAGCGCCTCCTCCGTGCTCGCTCCGACGCCCCAGAGTGCACTCACGGGCAGCGGATCGAGGAACTCGCGGACGCCGTCGGACGGCACGACGAGCAGGCCGTCGGGCTTGGAGCGCCCGGAGGCGAGCTTGGCGACGAACTTCGTGCTGGCGATCCCGACGGAGCAGGTGAGGCCGAGCTCCGAGTGGACGCGCTCGCGGATCGCGGTGCCGATGGCGAAGGGCGTGCCGGACAGGCGACGCGCTCCCGCCACGTCGAGGAACGCCTCGTCGATGCTCAGCCGCTCGACGAGCGGGGTGAAGGAGTCGAAGATGGCCATGACCCGCCGGGACGCCTCGCGGTAGCGGTCCATGTGCGGCTCGAGCACGACGGCCTGCGGGCAGCGGCGGAGCGCCACGGCCATGGGCATCGCCGAGTTGACCCCGTAGCGCCGGGCCTCGTAGGTCGCGGCGGTGACGACGGACCGGGAGCCGATGTGCCCGACGATCACCGGGCGACCGCGCAAGTCGGGTCGCTCGAGCAGCTCGACGGAGGCGAAGAACGCGTCCATGTCGATGTGCAGGATGCTGGCGCGCGGATCGTCGACGGGGTCGAGCGTGACCTGCCGGCCGCTTCCGTCCTGTTTGCTCACGTGCCGTCCTGCTCGCCCTCTGCCGATACCGTCCTGACATGCTCGCACGCACCTCCGACACGGCGCTCGGCGACGAGCGAGGAGGAGGCTCCCATCCGCTGCGGGAATGGCCCGGCGCCGATCCGGGTTGTCCCGAGCACCGACGACGACGCTCCGGAGAAGACATGACGCACGAGCCCGCCTCCCCCACCGCCACCGAGATGAGCCGCTGGCTCGACCTGCAGCAGCGCGCGCACGCCGCCTTCGAGAGCCGCCTGGCCGCCGTCGTGGACTGGTCGGCGCCGACGCCCGACACCGAATGGGACACCCGCGCGCTCGTGCTGCACGTCGTCCGCGAGCAGCAGCGGGCGCACACCCTGCTGTCCGGCGGCGACGAGTCCCCGATCCGTCTCGAGCCGGTGGGCAGCGACCTGCGCAGCGAGTGGAGCCGGGTCACGGCCGACACGCGTGCAGCCGCCTCCTCCGCCCGACCGGAGGCCGTCCTGCGCCTCGGTCGCGACTCCGTCACGGCGCTCGAGCTGGTCAGGGAGCAGGTGTCGGACGTCACCATCCACGCCTGGGACCTCGCCCGCGCCACCGGGACCGACGAGACGCTCGATGAGGAGCTCGTGGCCGCCGTCTGGGAGCTGTTCGCGCCGCAGGAGGAGACGCTGCGCGCGAGCGGGCTGTTCGCGGCTCCGGTCCCCGTCGGCGAGGACGCCCCGCTGCAGACGCGCCTGCTCGCCGTCACCGGGCGCGACGACCGCCTGGCAGCCTGAACGCCACTCCCATCCGCCGCAGGCAGGATGGGGCCACCGCCGCCGCGGCGGAGGAAGCACCGGGGCCCCGCGCCCCGCCGAGGAGAGGAACACGCATGACACGAGTCGCCGTCATCGGAGCCCACGGCAAGGTGGGTCAGCAGATCCTGCACCTGCTCTACGACGCCGGGCACGAGTCCGTCGGAGTGATCAGGAACCCCGAGCACGCCGAGGACATCGTGCGACTGGGCGGCGAGCCGCTCGTCCACGACCTCGAGAACTCGAGCGCCGAGGAGTTCGCGGCGCTGCTCGAGGGCGTCGACGCCCTCGTCTTCACCGCCGGCGCCGGCCCCGACTCGGGGATCGAGCGCAAGCGGACCGTCGACCTGGGCGCCTCCGTGCTCAGCCAGGAGGCCGCGGCCGCGGCCGGAATCCGCCGCTTCGTCCAGATCAGCGCGATCGGCGTCGACGAGCCGCTGGCCGAGGACACCGAGAAGGTCTGGCGCGCCTACGTCGAGGCCAAGCGCGACGCCGACACGGCGCTGAGAAAGACCGATCTGGACTGGACCATCCTGCGTCCGGGCGGGCTCACGACCGACGAGGGCACCGGCCGGGTCGAGCTGGGCGACACCGTCGAGCGCGGCAGCATCCCCCGGGAGGACGTCGCGGCCGTGGTCGTCGCCGTGCTCGAGCAGCCCGCGTCCATCGGACGGACCTGGGAGCTCGTCTCGGGTGACGTGCCCGTCGAGGACGCGGTCGCCCGAGCCTGACGCCGGTGGCCGGCGCCCGCCCGAGGGGCGGCGTCGGCCCGTGCGCCTAGAGTGGTGCGGGTGAGCAGCCCCGCGCCCCGTCCCTGGATCCGCAGCTACGCACCCGGAGTGCCGGCGGAGCTCGAGCCCCCCGAGGGCTCGCTCCTCGACATCGTGACGGAGTCGGCGGCGCAGTACCCCGAGAAGGTCGCGCTGGAGTTCTTCGGCCGTGCGACCAGCTACGCCCAGCTCGCGGATGATGTGGAGCGCGTGGCCGAGGGCCTGCGCCGACTGGGCGTCCGCGAGGGCGATCCGGTCGCCCTGATCCTGCCCAACTGCCCCCAGCACGTGGTCGCCTTCTACGCCGTCCTCCGGTTGGGAGCGGTGGTCGTCGAGCACAACCCGCTCTACACGCCGCGGGAGCTGCGGCACCAGTTCGAGGACCACGGCGCGCGCGTCGCGATCGCCTGGGATCGCATCGTGCCCCTGGTCCAGGAGCTGCCCGCCGATCTCGGGGTCGAGACCGTCGTAGCGGTCGACCTCACCAGGGCGATGCCCGCGCCGATGCGCGCGGCCCTCCGCCTGCCGATCCGCAAGGCGCGCGAATCCCGCGCCGCCCTCACCGGGCGCGTGCGCGGCGCGATCGAGTGGGACTCGCTGCTGCGTCGCCGGATCGACTCCGCTCACCCGCGTCCGACAGCCGACGACCTCGCGGTGATCCAGTACACGAGCGGGACCACGGGCACTCCCAAGGGCGCCGAACTCACGCACCGCAATCTGACGGCGAACGCCGCGCAGTCCCGCGCCTGGGTGCCGACGGTGCGCCGCGGCGACTGCGTGGTCTACGCGGTGCTGCCGATGTTCCACGCCTACGGTCTGACCCTCTGCCTCACCTTCGCGATGAGCATGGGAGCGCGGCTGGTGCTGTTCCCGAAGTTCGATCCCGACCTCGTGCTGAAGGTCGTGCGCAAGCACCCCGCGACGTTCCTGCCGGCCGTGCCTCCGATCGCCGAGCGGCTCGCCGCGCGGGCCCGCGAGAAGGGCGTCTCGCTGCAGGGCATCGAGATCGCCATCTCGGGGGCGATGCCGCTGGACCCCGCGCTCGTCGCCCGCTTCGAGCAGGAGACGGGAGGCACCCTCGTCGAGGGCTACGGCCTGTCCGAGACCTCGCCCGTCCTGATGGCGAACCCGGTCGGCCCCACTCGACGCGCGGGGACCGTCGGCCTGCCGCTGCCCGGCACGGACGTGCGGATCGTCGACCCGGAGGACCCCTCCATCGAAGTCGCCCTCGGCGAGCAGGGCGAGCTCGTGGTCCGAGGCCCGCAGGTGTTCCGCGGATACCACCGGAAGCCGCAGGAGACCGCGGACTCGTTCACGACGGACGGCTGGTTCCGCACCGGCGACATCGCCACGATGGACGGGGACGGCTTCATCAGCCTCGTCGACCGCATCAAGGAGCTCATCATCACCGGCGGCTTCAACGTCGCTCCGTCCGAGGTCGAGGAGGTCCTGCGCCGGCTCCCCTCGGTCCGGGACGCGGCGGTCGTCGGCCTCCCCGACGCCCGCAGCGGCGAGATGGTCGCGGCCGCCGTCGTGCTCGAGCCCGGCGCGCACTTCGACGAGTCGGAGGCGCGCGCGCTCGTCCGCGAGGCGCTCACGCCCTACAAGGTGCCGCGGAGGATCGTCGTCATCGACGAGCTGCCGACCAACATGATCGGCAAGGTGCTGCGCCGCGAGGTGAAGGCGATGCTGCTCGACGAGAGCTGAGCGCCCCGGACAGCACGGAGCCCCCGGTTCCGCTCGCGCGGTCCGGGGGCTCCGTCGTACAGTCACATGTCGAAGCCGCCGCCGAAGTCTCCGCCTCCGAAGTCGCCTCCGCCGAAATCCCCGCCTCCGCCGTAGTCGCCGCCGCCGTAGTCGCCCCCCGCGTCCGCACCGGCGTCACCACCGTCTGCTCCCGCCTCGCCGTCGCCGCCCTCACCGCCGGCGTAGTCGCCGCCGGCGTCCGGGAGGAACGCACCGGCGATCGCCGAGCCGATGGCGAATCCGGCGATCGTGCCGAGCATCGACGAGGCCAGGACCCCGCCGAAGCCCATCCCGCCTGCGCCGCCGCCGGCGAACCGGCGCTCCATGAAGCCGGGCTGCCGCAGCTCGCTGCGGGTCGCGGACTGGGCGAGTGCCTGGGGGTCGTCGCTCCGCGGGGCGTCGCCGACGGGTGCGCCCTCGCTCAGCTCGCGGAAGACCTGCTGGCGCTGCTCCGGAGTCAGCTGCTCGAAAGCTTCACGGTGCACCTGCTCCAGCGCCTCGGGCGGCGCGGTGCGCAGGAGGTAGCGGTACCGCTCGATCGCGATCTCGTCCTCGCTGCGGGCGGAGCGTCCGGGCGGGGTGCCGTAGGCGGGCTGCTGCCCGTCCGGCCGTCCCGAATCGCGTCGTGCGTTCTCGGCGGGCTCTTCGCGTCCCAGCAGTCGGTCCAGGAATCCCATGATCTCCTCCTCGGCGCCGCGTGGAAGCGGTCGCTCAGCGACACGCTAGGACGCTCGCACGCAGGACTCCTGAACGCGCGCTCAGAGTGCGCTCCACACGGGAGCGCGGAATCACCTCTGCTTCGGGATCACGATCCACAGGATGATGTAGGCGATGATCTGCGGTCCCGGCAGCAGGCACGAGAGCACGAAGAGCAGACGGACCAGGAAGGGGCTCCAGCCGAAGCGGTGGGCGAGCGCGGCGCAGACGCCGGCGATGATCGTGCCCCGACGGGGGCGAGTGAGAGTGGCCATGGATCCACTCTGTCGCAGCACTCCTGGGAGCGGCATCCGGGGAACCCCCGAGAGTGGGGGCCGGGACCCCGAGTCGGCCTAGTCCGGGAGCGCCGCGGCGGCGGATGTCGCGAAGGCGGCGGCGCGATCGGCGGCGGCCTGCGGCCACACGACCCGGAAGCGCTCGAACACGACCTCCTCGAGCTCGGACTCCGGGTCCTCGCGAGCGAATTAGCGCCGATGCCCGGACAGCCAGGACTCGCGGGTGCGATCGCCCTCCCCCTCGGCCCAGGCGAACGCCTCGTCGACCGAGTCGAGCGGTCCGATCCTGACGTCGTCATCGCGCAGGACGAGCCGCGGTGCGCCGGTCCCGTCGCAGACGATCCAGTGATCGCCGGCCGCGGGAACCGGATCGTCGCCGACCAGGGACGCGGTCGCGGTCTTCACTCCGCGCGCGACCAGTGCGAGCAGCTCGTCGGCGAGCTCGACGGAGTCGCCGAAGGACTCGACCGGCGGCAGCGGATGCGGTCCGGAGCCCGGGTACTCGGACCAGAGCCGCCGCGCGGCGTCGAGGTCGGGCTCCGGCAGGGGCGTGCGCTGGGGGGCGTCGGGCAGCACCGCGAGGATGTTCGCTCCGGCCAGAGCCGCCGGGTCCTCGGGGTGGTTGTCCGGAGTCTCGACGGAATCGAACGGCCACCGTGTCAGCAGCCAGCGACGCGCGAACGCATCGAACTCCTCCTCGGTGCGCGATCCGCGCAGCTCCGGGAGGACCCACCAGGACGCGGTCGCCGTGCGCCCCTCGCCGGGCACGACGCTCAACGCTCCTCGCACCGTGGTCCAGGAGTCGTCGACAAGGACGAACGCGTGCGCCCGGCCCGCGCGGGCAGCGCCCTCGACGAGCCGGAGGGCCTCCACATCGTCGTGCGGATCGGCCCCGCTCGGGAGGAGCGCCTCGAGCCACGCACGGCGTTCGCCGATCGCCGCCCCGAGGAGGTCGGCGTCGCTCGACACGAGGGGACGGAGGAACTCCCCGCCCGGCAGGTCGAGCCGCGCGGGGACGGAGTCGTCGGGCTGGTCGCTCACCGTCTCCTCAGCTCCCCGCGCACCGGCTCAGCCGGCGGCGCGCTCCAGCACGAGCTCGCGCACGCGGGCGGCGTCGGCCTGGCCCTTCATCGCCTTCATGACGGCGCCGATGACGGCACCGGCGGCCTGCACCTTGCCGTCGCGGATCTTCGCGAGGACGTCGGGCTGCGCGGCGAGGGCCGTGTCGATCGCCTCGATGAGCGCACCGTCGTCCGAGACGACCGCGAGCCCGCGGGCGTCGACGACCTCCTGCGGTGAGCCCTCGCCGGCGACGACGCCCTGCAGCACCTCGCGGGCGAGCCGATCCGTCAGCGTGCCGCTCTCGACGAGACCGGCGAGCTCGGCGACCTGGGTCGGAGTGACCAGGGCCGCCGGGTCCTGCCCGGCCGCGTTGGCGAGACGGGCGATCTCGCCGGTCCACCACTTGCGGGCGGCCTGGGGCGTCGCTCCGGCCGCGACCGTATCGATGATCTCGACCAGCAGGCCGCTGTTGGCGACGTCCTGGAACTCGAGGTCGGTGAAGCCCCAGTCGGCCTTCAGCCGCCTACGGCGGGCAGCGGGCTTCTCGGGGAGCGCGGCGCGCAGCTCCTCGATCAGCTCGGGCGCCGGCACCACCGGGAGCAGGTCGGGCTCGGGGAAGTAGCGGTAGTCGTCGGCGTCGCTCTTGGGGCGGCCGGCGGAAGTGCGGCCGGTGTCCTCGTGCCAGTGGCGCGTCTCCTGCGTGATCGTGCCGCCCGCGGCGAGGATCGCCGCCTGGCGCTGGATCTCGTAGCGCACGGCGCGCTCGACCGAGCGGAGCGAGTTGACGTTCTTGGTCTCGGTGCGGGTGCCGAGCTTCTCCTGGCCCCACGGGCGGAGGGAGACGTTGGCGTCGCAGCGGAGGTTGCCGCGCTCCATCTTCGCGTCGGAGATGCCGAGGGCGAGGACGATGTCGCGGATGGTCGCCACGTACGCCTTGGCGAACTCCGGTGCGTTCTTCCCGGCTCCGAAGATCGGCTTCGTGACGATCTCGACGAGCGGGACTCCCGCTCGGTTGTAGTCGACGAGCGAGTACTCGGCGCCCTGGATGCGGCCGGTGGAGCCGCCCACGTGCGTGAGCTTGCCCGCGTCCTCCTCCATGTGCGCGCGCTCGATCGGGATGTCGACCAGGGTGCCGTCGGCCAGCTCGACCTCGACCGAGCCCTCGAAGGCGATCGGCTCGTCGAACTGCGAGATCTGGTAGTTCTTCGCGAGGTCCGGGTAGAAGTAGTTCTTCCGGGCGAAGCGGCTCGACGGCGCGATCGAGCAGCCCAGCGCGAGGCCGAGGCTGATCGAGTAGCGCACGGCCTGCTCGTTGACGACCGGGAGCGAGCCCGGCAGCCCCAGGTCGACCGGGGTGACGTTGGTGTTGGGCTCGGAGCCGAACTCGTTCGGCGCGTCCGAGAACATCTTCGTCTTGGTGTTGAGCTCGACGTGCACCTCGAAGCCGAGGACCGGCTCGAAGCGCTCGAAGACCTGGTCGTAGTCCATGAGCTCGGGGACGGACGTGTGCGCGGAGGCCATCAGACGGCACCTTCCTCGGAGGCGAACTGCTCGGCGGGAGCGAGATCGGGGGCCATCGCGAGGAGCGGGTGACCCCACGACTCCTCGAGCAGGGCCTCGAGCGCTCCGCCGACGGTGTAGAGGCGGACGTCCTCGCGGGCGGGAGCGAGGAACTGGATGCCGACGGGCAGCCCGTCCTCGTCGGCCAGCCCCGCGGGGACCGAGATGCCGGGGATGCCGGCGAGGTTCGCCGGGATCGTCGCGATGTCGCCGCGGTACATCGCCAGCGGGTCGTCGAGCTTCTCGCCGAGTCGGTAGGCGGTGGTCGGCGCGGTCGGCGAGGCGATGACGTCGACCGAGGCGAAGGCCCGGTCGAAGTCGCGCTGCACGAGCGTGCGCACCTTCTGCGCGCTGCCGTAGTAGGCGTCGTAGTAGCCGGCCGAGAGGGCGTAGGTGCCCAGGATGATGCGGCGCTTGACCTCCGGGCCGAAGCCCTGCTCGCGCGTGGCCGCCATGACCTGCTCGACGGTGCCGCCGCCCTTCGGCGTGACCCGCAGGCCGAAGCGGACGGAGTCGAACTTGGCGAGGTTGCTGGACGCCTCGGCGGGGAGGATCAGGTAGTAGGCGGCGACCGCGTGCTCGATGCTGGGGGCGCTCACCTCGACGATCTCGGCTCCGGCGCCCTCGAGCACCGCGAGCGCCTCGTGGAAGCGCGCGAGGACGCCGGGCTGGAAGCCCTCTCCGCCGTCGAGCTCCTTGAGCACTCCGATGCGGAGGCCCTTCACGTCGGCGCGGCGGACCGCATCGGCGAAGGAGGGCCAGGTGTCGCGAAGCGACGTCGAGTCGCGCGGGTCGTGCCCGGCGATCACGTCGTGCAGCAGGGCGGAGTCGAGGACGGTCCGCGAGACGGGTCCGATCTGGTCGAGGCTCGAGGCGAGTGCGATCGCTCCGTAGCGCGAGACGCCGCCGTAGGTCGGCTTGACGCCGACGGTGCCTGTGACGTGCGCGGGCTGGCGGATCGAGCCGCCGGTGTCGGAGCCGAGGGCCAGCGGCGCCTCGTAGCTCGCGACCGCCGCGGCGGAGCCGCCGCCCGAGCCGCCGGGGATGCGGTCGAGATCCCACGGGTTGTGGGTCGGGCCGTACGCGGAGCGCTCGGTGGTCGAGCCCATCGCGAACTCGTCCATGTTGGTCTTGCCGATCGGCACGAGGCCGGCGGCGCGGACCTTCGTCATGACCGTCGCGTCGTACGGCGGACGCCAGCCCTCGAGGATCCTCGACCCGCTCGTGGTCGGCATGTCGTTCGTGACGATGACGTCCTTGACGGCCAGCGGTATCCCCGCCAGCGGGTGCAGGGACTCGCCGGCGGCGCGACGGCGGTCGATGTCGGCGGCGGTGCCGACGGCGGCCTCCTCCGCCACGTGCAGGAACGCGTGCACCGCGGAGTCGACCGACGCGATGCGGTCGAGGTGGGCGCGGGTCGCCTCCGTCGACGAGATCGACCCGTCGACGAGCTTCTCGGAGAGCGCGGAGGCGCTCAGGCGGATGATCTCCGCTCCGTGGGCGCTCACTGCTCCTCCCCCAGGATCGCGGACACCTGGAAGCGGCTGCCGTCGTGCTCGGGGGCACCGGACAGGGCCTGCTCATGGGTGAGGGTCTCGCCGACCACGTCGGGGCGGAAGACGTTCTCGAGAGGGATGGGGTGGCTGGTCGCGGGCACGTCGGGGGTGGCGACGGCCTGGACGGCGGCCACGGAGTCGACGATCTGGCCGAGCTCCCGGGTCATGGTCTGGATCTCCTCTGGGGTGAGGTCGATCCTGGCCAGCTGGGCCAGATGGGCGACCGTCTCGGCCGTGATCTCGGACATACGTCTCCGTCGGTGGTTCGTGAGGATGCGGCGTCCAGTGTACCGAGCGGCTCCGCGCTGCTCGGCCAGCCGTGGTGCGGACACCGACGCGGGTCAGGACTCGTCGGACGACTCCGCGGCGTCGGGCTCGGCCTGGCCGGGAGCGGAGGACTCGGCGTCCTCCTCGGGTGGGGCGATCGCCGCGGGTCCCTCGGTGACGAGCAGGTGGAACTGCGCGGCGTCGATGATGCGGACGCCGAGCTGCTCCGCCTTGCCGAGCTTGCTGCCCGCACCGGGCCCGGCCGCCACGTAGTCGGTCTTCTTCGAGACGCTCGAGCCCGCCTTGCCGCCGGCCTGCATGATCGCCTCCAGAGCGCCCTCGCGGGAGTAGCCCTCGAGGGATCCCGTCGCGACGACGGTGAGCCCGGCGAGCACTCCTCCCGCAGCCTCGGCGGCACCGGGGCCGGGGTGTCCCGGAGTCGAGAAGCGCACTCCCGCGGCTGCCCAGCGATCGACGATCTCGCGGTGCCAGTCGACCTCGAACCAGTCGAGCAGGGCGTCGGCGATGATGCCGCCCACCCCGTCGACGGCCGCGAGTTCGTCGCGGCTGGCCGAGCGGATGGCGTCGAGCGAGCCGAAGTACCCCGCGAGCGCGCGCGCCGCGACGGGACCGACGTGCCGGATGCTCAGCGAGACGAGTAGGCGCCAGAGCTCCTTGGTCTTCGCCTTGTCGATGTTCTCGATCAGGCGAGTGGCGTTGGTGGACGGGACGGACGACTCGTCCCCCGCGAACACGCCCGCGTCGGGATCGAACGGGCCGTCCTTCGCGATCTGGCGTTTGCGCTGGAAGGGCCGGACGACCTTGGGCCGACCCGCGGCGTCGAGCTTCTCGAGACCGGTCTCGGAGTCGCGGACGACGACCTCGATCGGGAACAGGTCGGCGAGGGTGAGCTCGAAGAGCCCGGCCTCAGTGCGGAGCGGAGGCTCCGCGGGGACGAGCGGCTGGGTCAGCGCGGCGGCGCTCACCTCGCCGAGCGCCTCGATGTCGAGTGCCCCGCGGCCGCCGATGTGCTCGACGCGCCCGCGCACCTGCGCCGGGCACGATTCGGCGTTCGGGCAGCGCAGATCGACGTCGCCCTCCTTCGAGGGAGCGAGGGTCGTGCCGCACTCGGGGCAGGTCGTCGGCATCACGAACTCGCGCTCGCTGCCGTCGCGCAGCTCGACGACCGGGCCGAGCACCTCGGGGATCACGTCGCCGGCCTTCCGCAGGACCACGGTGTCGCCGATCAGCACGCCCTTGACCTTGACCACGTCGGCGTTGTGCAGGGTGGCCTGGCGGACCTCGGATCCGGCGACCTTCACCTTCTGCATCACGGCGAACGGAGTGGCCCGTCCGGTGCGTCCGACGCTCACGACGATGTCGAGGAGCTTCGTGTGCACCTCCTCCGGCGGGTACTTGTAGGCGATGGCCCAGCGCGGCGCGCGGCTGGTGGCACCGAGCTCGTCGTGGAGGGCGAGCTCGTCGACCTTGACGACGACTCCGTCGATCTCGTGCTCGACCGAGTGGCGCTCCCGCCCGTACTGCTCGACGAAGGCGACCACCTCGTCGACGGAGGCGGACACCCGGTTGTGCGCGCTGACCGGCAGCCCCCACGAGGCCAGCAGGCCGTACACGTCCGACTGCGAGGACACCGGCGGATCTTGCCACGCTCCGATGCCGTGCACGTAGAGCGCGAGCGACTGCACCCGGGCCTCCCCGGCGCGCAGATCGAGCCCGGACTTCTTGTCGAGCTGCTGGCGCAGCCCTCCGCTCGCGGCGTTGCGCGGGTTCGCGAAGGTCGGGAACCGGCGCAGCGCGCTGTCGCGGGCCCGCTCCTCCTCGAACGGCTTGCGGGTGGCCTCGGGACGCGCGGCCCACCGGGCGCGCGACTCCTCGACGGCCTTCTCGCGCAGCCGCTCCTGCAGAGCGTTGAGCTCGGCGAAGGCCTTCACCGGGATGAACACCTCGCCGCGCACCTCGACCAGGGCGG
>Ga0308159_1003922_pt1 | contig 14260 bp, 14 predicted proteins | sample PhyCR1_FD_201040 | JGI IMG/M metagenome (GOLD analysis project Ga0308159, IMG submission 201040) | Phyllosphere microbial communities from UC Gill Tract Community Farm, Albany, California, United States - DLSLC.R1 | ecosystem: Host-associated > Plants > Phyllosphere > Unclassified | place: USA... | reverse complement strand
GCTGCGCGTGTGGGCCATGCCGCCCGGCCGCCTCGGACAACGTCGACACAACACCTAGGGAACCCTCCAATGAAGATCTCCGAACCGTCCGCCGGCGCGCCCGTCGCCGCAGCGGCGCCCACGCTCGCCGAAGAGTTGCACGCCCCAACCATGAGCCGTGTCTACGTCTGCCAGTGCGGCCGGCCGGTGTACCTGGGCAACAGCCGCTGCCTGGCCTGCGGAACGCCGCTGGGCTATGTGATCGAGCGCCTGGGCGTGATGCCGCTAGCGCCGGTGCCGGAGGCCGCGCCCGCGGCGGCCGAGGCCCCTGCCGATGCATCCGCCGACGTGCCTGCGGACGTGCCCGTCGACGCGCCGGTCGACGAGACCTGGACCGTCTTCGGCGACGCCGAGGGGCCACGCTACCGGCGCTGCGCCAACTTCACGACCGCGGCCGGTTGCAACTGGATGGTGCCGCTGCTGCCCGAAGCCGGCGGCACCGGCGACCATGCGACCGACCTGGCCGAGGGCTTCTGCCTGGCCTGCAGCACCACCCGCACCATCCCCGACCTCTCGGTCGAGGGCAACGACGTGCTGTGGCGCAAGCTCGAGGTGGCCAAGCGGCGCCTGGTCTCGCAGCTGCTGGCCCTCGGGCTGCCGGTGCACACGCGCTTCTCCGACCCCGTGCACGGCATGACCTTCGACTTCCTGAGCAGCGTGCCCGGCCAGCACCATGTGATGACGGGGCACCAGAACGGCGTCGTGACACTCAACGCCGAGGAGGCCGAGGACGCGGTGCGCGAGCGCATCCGCGCCGAGATGCGCGAGCCCTACCGCACGCTGGTGGGCCATTTCCGCCATGAGATCGGCCACTTCTACTGGGACATCCTCATCCAGGGCTCGCCCTGGCTCGAGGGCTTCCACCAGCTCTTCGGCGACGAGACGATCGACTACGCTGGCGCGCTCAAGAGCCACTACGAGAACGGCCCGCCGCCCGACTGGGCCCTGCGCTACGTCACCAGCTACGCGAGCACGCACCCGTGGGAGGACTGGGCCGAGACCTGGGCCCACTACCTGCACATGGCCGACACCGCGGACACGGCGCTGAGCTTCGGCATCGATGCCGCGAACGTCGAACTGACCAACGACCTGTTCGAACCGGCCGACCTGTGGCAGCCCGACCATCCGGAGGCGTCGAAATTCCTCGACTTCCTCAACGGCTGGGTGCGCCTGACCAACGTGCTGAACGAACTCTCGCGCAGCATGGGCCAGCCCGACTTCTATCCCTTCGTGCTGCCGCGCGCCGCGGTGGGCAAGCTGCAATTCATCCACCAGGTGGTGACGCAGCAGCGGGAAGGCCCGCAGGAAACGCCGCCCGCGCCCGCCGAGCCGCCCAAGGCCGACGAAGCCCCGGACGCCCAGGCGCCGGCCGCATCGACCGACGATGCCGGCGCGCCGCCGCAGGAAGGGGCGCTGTCGCCGCTCGCCGCCTGAGTCGCGCCGGCGCGCGCCTCAACCCGGCGTGAAGTCGGCCAGCCGACGCGGCACCGGCGTGTTGCGCAAGGTGGCGTACACCGGCAGGCCGGCCTCGTAGGCGGGGTAATCCTCGCCCTCGATGAGCGGGCGCAGGTAGCGCTTCGCGGCGTCGGTGATGCCGTACCCGTCCTCGGTGATGAAGTCGCGCGGCATCTTGCGTTCGGCGTTCGCCACCTGGGCCAGGGGCGCGGTGCCGATGCGCCATGCGTAGGGCAGGTCGGCCGTGCGCTCGATCGTGGGCATCACGGCGTTCTCGCCGTCCAGCGCCAGTTCGACGGCGCGGCGTCCCACGGCATAGGCCTGCTCGACGTCGGTGCGCGACGCGATGTGACGCGCCGCGCGCTGCAGGTAGTCGGCCACCGCCCAATGGAATTTGTGGCCCAGCGCCTCTTTCACCATCTGGGCCACCACCGGTGCGGCGCCGCCGAGCTGCGCGTGGCCGAAGGCGTCGCGCACGCCCTGCTCGGCCAGGAAGCGGCCGTCGGGATGGTGGCAGCCTTCCGACACGACCACCGTGCAGTAGCCATGCGCCTTGACCAGTGCATCGACGCGCGCGAGGAAGCGCTCGCGGTCGAAGTCGATCTCCGGGAACAGCACCACGACGGGAATGCCGTGGTCGGCCACGAGGCCGCCCGCTGCGGCGATCCAGCCCGCATGCCGCCCCATCACCTCGAGCACGAAGACCTTGGTCGAGGTCGCGGCCATCGACCGCACGTCGAACGAAGCCTCCAGCGTCGACACCGCGATGTACTTGGCCACCGAACCGAAGCCCGGGCAGCAGTCGGTCAGCGGCAGGTCGTTGTCGATGGTCTTGGGCACGTGGATGGCCGCGAGCGGGTAGCCCATCGACTCGGACAGCTGGCTGATCTTGAAGCAGGTGTCGGCCGAGTCGCCGCCACCGTTGTAGAAGAAGTAGCCGATGCCGTGGGCGCGGAACACCTCGATCAGCCGCTCGTACTCGCGCCGGTTCTTCTCCAGCGACTTGAGCTTGTAGCGGCAGGAGCCGAAGGCGCCCGCCGGCGTGAAGCGCAGCGCGGCGATCGCCTCGGCCGGCTCGTCGGCCGTGTCGATCAGGTCCTCGGTCAGCGCGCCCAGGATGCCGTTGCGCCCGGCGTAGACAGTGCCGATGCGCCCCGGGTGGCGCCGCGCCGTCTCGATCACGCCGCAGGCCGAGGCGTTGATCACCGAGGTCACGCCGCCGGACTGGGCGTAGAAGGCATTGGTCTTGGAAGCGGTCATGGAAGGGCGTGGTCCAGGGAGGGCGCCGCGGCACCGGCGCAGCGGGCGCAGATGCAGGCGCGCCCGCGCGCGGCGTCGGGCACCGCGTCGCGCAATGCGGGTGGAAACTCGGCCGTCATGCACCAGCAGGGCGGCTGGGGCCGGCCGGTGGCACGTGCGAGTTCTTCGGCGCAACCGTTGCCCTGGCCGCACAGCGGGCAGCGCGAGGGATCGGCGGCGATGGCTGCGGCGTGAACTTGGGCGGGCATGGCCCCATTCTGCGGCCCGTCGGCCGCGAGGCCAAATCGGGCCGACGTGCCCGCCGGCCGAGCGCGAGCGCTCAAGCCGTGACCCGCAACGCGCCGCTCACCGACCCGGGAACACCGGTGCGCGCTTGCCCAGGAAGGCCGCCACGCCCTCGTTGAAAGCCGCTCCGCCGACGAGCCGGCGCTGGCGCTCGCTCTCGTAGTGCAACTGCTCGTCGAGCGTGTGGCGCTCCGACTGCGCGAAGGCCGCGCGCGCCTCGGCCACCGCATGGGACGGCAGCGCGGCCAGCTTGCGCGCAGTGCGGTGCGCCTCGAGCGTGAGCATGTCGTCCGGCACCGCGGCCCAGATCAGGCCCCACTGCGCGGCGCGCTCGGCATCGAGCTTCTCGTCCAGCAGTGCCAGGCCCATCGCGCGGGCCGGCCCGACCAGGCGCGGCACGAACCAGGTGCAGCCCAGGTCGGGGACGATGCCCAGCTTGGGCAGGAAAGGCAGGTAGAAGTACGCGCTGCGTGCTGCCACCACCACGTCGGCCGCCAGCGCCAGGCCCACGCCGGCGCCGGCCGCGGGGCCGTTGACGGCGCTGACCACCGGCACCGGCATCGCGCGGATCGTGCTGATGAGCGGGTTGCTCAGGGATTGCATCCACTCGGCGGTCTCGTCGCCCAGCGTGCTGCCCGAGGCCGGCTCGCGCATCGCGCTCAGGTCGGCGCCCACGCAGAAGGCCTTGCCGGCGCCGGTGATCACCACCGCGCGCACGGCGCGATCGTCGGCGGCGCGGGCCAGGGCATCGCGCAGGGCTTCCTGCAGCGGCTTGGCGATCGGGTTGAGCTTGGCGGGGAGGTTGAGCGTGAGGGTGGCGACGGCGTCGTCCACCTCGTAGAGCACAGGGTTCATAGGGCGTTCCGGCAGCAGGGCGAGGCATCGATCGTTCGCCGCCGCCGGCCCCAGGGTCAAGCCGGGGACAACCCGTGCGGCGCGAGTCGCGCACGCGACCGGGCTGCGGCCGGCGCATCGGCGCTGCCGGGTGGCCAGGCGGCGGGGCGCGCGTGCGTCACCTCGATCGACGAGGGCCCCAGTGCCGACACCAGCGCGCGGCGGTGCGTGTCGCCCACGTAGCGCTGGCCGGGCTCGAGCACGATGTCGCGCGGGTCGTGGTCCAGCGTCACCCACAGCGTGCCGCTGCGGCATTCGATGCCGATGCCGGCGGCATCGGGCAGGGTCAGGACGGTGCGGGCCGGCAGGTCCATCTGGAAGCCGGCGGCAGAAGCGGTGCGGGGCATGAGCGGTTCCTTGGTATTCATCGATGGAATGAATATAGTGACGCGCTCCTCCTTGTGGGGCGGTCCTTGGGAACTCGTTGCATGCATCCAGAGAATGCGAAAACCGCTTCGCGCCCGGCCGTCGAACTGCCGCCGCTGGACCTGCTGCGCAGCTTCGAGGCCGCCGCGCGCACGCTGAGCTTCACGCGGGCCGCCGACGAACTGGCTCTCACCCAGTCGGCCGTGAGCCGCCAGATCCAGCAGCTCGAAGCGAGCCTGGGCGTGCTGCTGTTCGAACGCCGCCATCGCGCGCTCGCGCTGACCGAAGCGGGCCTGGTCATGCAGCGGGCCGTGAGCGACAGCCTGGAGCGCCTGCGCGACGCCACCGCGCGCGTGCGTGCCGCGCCTGCGGCCCGACAGGTGGCGCTGACCTGCACGCCCGGCTTCGCGTCGCTGTGGCTCATTCCCAGGCTCACGCGCTTCACGGCCGCGCACCCGCAGGTGGATGTGCGGGTGTCCGCCACGCTCGATGTGCTCGACCTGGAACGCGCGCGGCTCGACCTGGCCGTGCGCTTCGTGCGCATCGAGCAGGGCCTGGCGCTCGGCACCGGCCCCGCCCTGTTCGAGGAGGCCGTGATGCCGCTGTGCGCGCCCGCGGTGGCACAGGCGCTGCGCAGGCCGGCCGACCTGGCCGGCCAGGCGCTGCTCACCATCGACAACCACAAGCACGGCGAGGCCGCGACCATCGACTGGGAGCCGTGGCTGCGGCTCATGGGGCTGGGCGAGCTGCACATGAAGAGCACGCTGCGCTTCTCGCACTACACCGACGCCGTGGCCGCTGCGGTGGCGGGACAGGGCGTGGTGATCGGCCGGCTGCCGCTGCTGCGCGATCTGGTGCGCGATGGCCGGCTGGTCTCGCCCTTCGGCGATGGGGCGGTGTCGCAGCGCGGTCAGTTCGTCGAACTGTCGCGTCGCGGCCAGCGCAACGCGGATGCGCTCGACTTCGTGCGCTGGCTGCGCGCCGAAGCCGAGCAGGCCCGCTAGGAGCCCGGGTGCTGCGGATCAGCCCGGCAGCAGCACCTTGTTGACGACGTGGATCACGCCGTTGGACTGGTAGACGTCGGCCGTGGTCACCGTCGCGGTGCCGCCCTTGGCGTCGGTGATCATCACCATCGACCCGTTGGTCGTGGCGGTGAGCGTGCCGCCGCTGGCCGTCTTGAGCATCGCGCGGCCGCCGCCCTGGGCGATCAGGCCCATGAGCGCCTTCGCGTCGAGCTTGCCGGGCACCACGTGGTAGGTCAGCACGGTGGTCAGCGTGCCCTTGTTCTCGGGCTTGAGCAGCGTGTCGACCGTGCCGGCCGGCAGAGCCGCGAAGGCCGCGTTGGTGGGCGCGAACACGGTGAACGGGCCGGGGCCCTTCAGGGTGTCGACCAGGCCCGCCGCCTTCACTGCGGCCACCAGGGTGGTGTGGTCCTTGGAGTTGACGGCGTTGTCGATGATGTCCTTGGTCGGGTACATCGGCGCACCGCCGACCATCGGGTTGCTCATGCCGCCGCTGCCCTGCATGCCCATGCCGCCGGCACAGGCGCCCAGCAGCACCGACAGGCTCAGTGCGAGCGCGAGTTTCTTCTTCATGGAGTTCTCCTTTTGCGTGAGTTCAACCTGCGGAATCCGCCGTCAGTTCGGAGGCGCCGTGGGGCGCTTGATGCCCATACGGCCCTCGGCATGCAGCGGATTCAGCGTGCGCGCAAAAAAGCGAAAAGAAGAAGTGGCGCAGAGGGCTCAGCGCGCGGACGGCGTGCGCATGAAGGGGAAGCGGTGTTCGGCCGCTTCGGTCTCGGGCATCACATAGACCACGCCGTGCGTGCTGCCCAGCGCAGGCTTCACCTGGCCGTCATAGAAGGCCGCCGGCACGTTGATGCAGCCGTAGGAGATGCGGTTGTCGGCGATGGTGGGGCTCGCCAGCCGCTCGAGCCGCCGGTCGGCCTTGTTGGCCGTGCGCACGCGGTGCATCGACACCGCGGCGTCGTAGTCGACCCAGACGATGTCCTCGCCGTTCGCGTTCACGCCGGGCTCCGAGGCGAAGCGGCCCGCGGGCGTGGTGCGCTCGTGCGGCCGGATCTGCGCCATCGGACGTTCGCCGATGCCAGGCACCGAGTCGTCGCCTTTGGCCAGGCCCAGCAGCACGGGCGAACTGCCGCGCAACGTCCCGTCGCCGCCGAACACGTGGACGCGTGCACGCTTCTTGTCGACCACGGCGAAGGCGTGGCCGCGGTTGTCCTGGGTCGCGACCGCACGCTGGACGAGCTGCATGACCTCGGGGGCGGGCGCCTCGGCCGCCGGACTGCTGCGGGCATGCGCTGGCGGTACCGCCAGGACGGCGGCCACCGCCGCGGCACAGGCCGGGCTGCGAAGGGCTCGCAGGAAGTTCGGCGAAGGGCAGGGCATACAGGCTCCGGCAGATCGGTTCTTGAATGACGCGGGGCCGCGCCACGCCCCGACGCCCGCAGGCGTCGGGCCGCAGCACGGCCCTGGGTCCTTGCGCGTCAGTTGCGGTCGGCGCGTGCCGGGCGCATCGGCGCGGTGGCCGGTGCGCTGGGCTGCGGGCTCATCGTGGCGGCGGGCGCCGGCGCGCTGTTGGCGCCCATGCTGCCGCTCGGGTTCTGCGGCATGGTGCCCGTGGTGCCCATCGGGCCGCCCGCGGGGCTCTGCTGGCCCGCGGCCGTCGCGGGGTTGGGCGACGTCGTGGTGGGCGGGTTGCCCTGGGCGATGGCGATGCTCGCGGTGGCGCCGAAGGCGAGGGCGACACCGAGGGTGGCGAGGGTGGTCTTCATGTGGAGGCTCCTTGGGTGATGAATATGAAATGCGAGAGGCTGTCGGCCGGCGGTCCGGCCCCGGCGCCCTGCCGTCGTTCACGCTCCGGCAGATGGCGGACCTGCAGGCATCACGCCAGCGCGAGCTTTCAAGCTAACGGTCTCAGGATGGCCCCGGGTCGGCACCGCGCCCCCACGGCTGTAGGAGCCACGCTCCGGGCCGGGAAGGCGTGGCCCGGCACGGCGTGATCTGCCTCCCTACAATTCCCGCAGATCGAACGTGACGAGGAGGAAGGGCCCACCATGCGATCCGTAGCGCTACTCCTGGCCAGCGTGCTGTCGGGCACATGGGCAGGCGCGGAATCTCCATCCAATTGGTTCACCGTCACGGGCGATCCCGAGCGTGCCGAGATCGACACCGTGCAGGTCGATCCCGTGGCCGTGGGACGGGACGCCGACGGCAAGACCATGAACATCCGCGTGAGCCGGGCGGCGCTGCGTCACAACTGGGACGGCGTGCCCTATCGTTCCTACGACGCGCAGGTGGTGTTCCGCTGCGCCGAGCGCCGGGCCGAGTACCGCGCCGTCACCTACTACATGGCGCCCCTGTGGCGCGGCGACCCGCACCTGAGCGTCGATTACAGCGAGCGGCCGCAGCCGATGCTCTTCAGGGACACCCAGCCCAATCCCACGCAGCGCATCGTGCGCGCCGCCTGCGGCGCCTGAGCGAGCGGCGCCCGACGCAAAAAAAACGGCACCCGAAGGTGCCGTCGTCGTGCAGGGGCTGGCGGCTCAGGCGCCGGCCTTCACCTTCAGCCGCCACGCATGCAGCAGCGGCTCGGTGTAGCCGCTGGGCTGCTCGACGCCCTTGAACACCAGGTCCTGTGCGGCCTGGTAGGCAGCGCTGGTCGTGAAGTTGCCGGCCATCTTGCGGTACAGCGGGTCGCCCGCATTCTGCTGGTCGACCACGGCAGCCATGCGTTCGAAGGTGGCATTGACCTGCTCCTTGGTGACGACGCCGTGCAGCAGCCAGTTGGCGATGTGCTGGCTGCTGATGCGCAGCGTGGCGCGGTCTTCCATCAGGCCGACGTCGTGGATGTCGGGCACCTTGGAGCAACCCACGCCCTGGTCGATCCAGCGCACCACGTAGCCCAGGATGCCCTGCACGTTGTTGTCGAGCTCCTGCTGCTTCTCGGCGTCGGTCCAGTTCGGCGTCGCGGTGATCGGCACCTGCAGCAGGTCGTTGAGAATGGCCTCGCGCTCGGCTTCGGCGTCGATCTTCTCCAGTTCCTTCTGCACGTCGGCCACGTTGACCTGGTGGTAGTGCAGCGCATGCAGTGTGGCCGCGGTGGGCGAGGGCACCCAGGCGGTGTTGGCGCCGGCCTTGGGGTGGGCGATCTTCTGCTTGAGCATGTCGGCCATCAGGTCGGGCATGGCCCACATGCCCTTGCCGATCTGCGCCTTGCCGCGCAGGCCGCAGTTCAGGCCCGTGAGCACGTTGTTGCGCTCGTAGGCCGCGATCCACTTCGTGCCCTTGATGTCGCCCTTGCGCAGCATCGGGCCGCCCTGCATGGCGGTGTGCATCTCGTCGCCGGTGCGGTCCAGGAAGCCGGTGTTGATGAAGGCCACGCGTGCCGGCGCCGCGGCAATGCAGGCCTGCAGGTTCACGCTGGTGCGGCGCTCTTCGTCCATGATGCCCAGCTTGACGGTGTTGGCTGGCAGGCCCAGCAGCTGTTCGACGCGGCCGAACAACTCGTTGGCGAAGGCGACCTCGGCCGGACCGTGCATCTTGGGCTTGACGATGTAGATGCTGCCGGTGCGCGAGTTGCGCAGCCCGTTCGCGCCCTTGCCAGCGAGGTCGTAGGTCGCGATGGCCGTGGTGATGACCGCGTCCATGATGCCCTCGGGGATCTCCTTGCCACCTTCCCAGAGGATCGCCGGGTTGGTCATCAGGTGGCCCACGTTGCGCACGAACATGAGCGAGCGGCCGTGCAGCTTGACTTCGCCCTGGCCGTCGGGCGCGGTGTACACGCGGTCGGCGTTCAGGCGGCGCGTGAAGGTCTTGCCGCCCTTGGCCACGTCCTCGGTCAGCGTGCCGAGCTGGATGCCGAGCCAGTTGCTGTAGGCGAGCACTTTGTCCTGCGCATCGACCACCGCCACCGAGTCCTCCAGGTCGAGGATGGTCGAGAGCGCCGATTCGAGGACCACGTCGCTCACGCCGGCCGGGTCGGTCTTGCCGATGGGCGTGCTGCGATCGATCTGGACGTCGAGGTGGATGCCGTTGTGCTTGAGCAGGACGGACGAGGGGCTGGCCGCATCGCCCTGGTAGCCGACGAAGGCAGCCGGGTCCTGCAGGTGGGTGGCGCTGCTGTGCAGCTGCACCACCAGCCGGCCGTCCTTGACGCTGTAGCCGGTCGCGTCCTTGTGCGAGCCGTTGGCCAGCGGCGCGGCCTGGTCGAGCACTTCGCGCGCGAAGGCGATGACCTTGGCGCCTCGGATCGGGTTGTAGCCCTTGCCCTTCTCGGCCCCGCCTTCTTCGGAGATCGCATCGGTGCCATAGAGCGCGTCGTACAGCGAGCCCCAGCGCGCGTTGGCGGCATTGAGCGCATAGCGGGCGTTGAGGATCGGCACCACCAGCTGCGGGCCGGCCTGCAGCGCGAGCTCGGCGTCGACGTTGGCGGTGGTGGCCTTCACCCCCTTCGGTTGCGGCAGCAGATAGCCGATCTTCTTCAGGAAGGCGCAGTACGCCGTCATGTCGGAAGGATTGGAAGGATCACCTGCGGTGATGGGGCCGGGGTGGGCCTTGTGCCAGGCGTCCATCTCCGACTGGATGCGGTCGCGCTCGGCCAGCAGGGCAGCGTTCTTGGGCGCGAGCTCGTGGACGATGGCGTCGAAGCCCTTCCAGAAGGCCTCGCTCGACACGCCGGTGCCGGGCAGCACCTGGTCTTCGAGGAAGCGGTACAGCTCGGTGGCCACCTGGAGGCGCTGGGTCGTGGTGCGTTCGGTCATGCGTGTTCTCGGCGTGCGGCGGAGCCGCGAAAGGGTTGCACGGGGCGGGGCGGTCGGCGAGGTCGCAAGCATGCGGCCGACGCTCGACCCACACTGTATTAGAGACGAGCCAGAGGATTAATCTGCGAACAAGGCGATGATTCGTGACAAAAACAAGGGTAATGGGGCACCCTGCTGCGCAGGGCCCGGTTGGCTGAGGGTGTTGTCACACCGCCTGCGTACGATGGTGCGATGACTCTGCACATCGGCATCGTGGGCTGTTCGGCCGAAGGCGCGGCGCTGTGTTACCGCACGATCTGTGCCGAAGGCGCCGCGCTGCTGGGGCCGCACGCGCACCCGGAGGTGTCGATGCACACGCCCTCGCTGGCCGAGTACGTCGACTGCCTGGAGCGCGGCGACCTCGAGGGCGTGGGTGAACTGATGCTCGGCTCGGCCCGCAAGCTGGCCGACGTCGGCGCAGACTTCCTCGTCTGTCCCGACAACACCATCCACCAGGCCCTCGACTTCGTCGCCGCACGCTCGCCGCGCCCGTGGCTGCACATCGCCGAGGTGGTCGCCGACGAGGCGGTGCGGCGCGGCTTCACGCGGATCGGCATCACCGGCACACGCTGGCTGACCGACAGCGAGGTGTATCCCGCGGCCTTCGCCGAGCGCGAGCTGGGCTACATGCGCCCGAGCGAGGCCGAGCGCGACGAAATCCAGCACGTGATCATGGACGAGCTGGTCCCGGGCATCCGCAGCGCCGGGGCAGTGGCCTGCTTCCAGCGTGTCTTCGCCTGCATGAAGGACGAAGGCTGCGACGCGGTCGTGCTGGGCTGCACCGAGATCCCCCTGGTGATGAGCGACGCCAACTCGCCGTTGCCGACGCTGGATTCGACCCGCCTGCTGGCGCGTGCGGCGCTGCGGCGCGCGGTTCAGGCGGGCTGATCCGCAGCCGCCAGCGCGGCGTCGATCCAGCGGCCGATCTCGACGGCGGTGGCCGGCGCCGGCGTGAAGAGCAGACGAAACAGCAGGGGCGCCACCAGCGTGTCCATCAGGCGCTCGACCGGCGGCGCCGGCTCGCCGCGCGCCTGCGCACGCTCGAGCAGCACGCCGATCTGCGCCGCGACAAAGCTCGCGCAGCGGCACGAGGGGCGGTCGTCGGGCGACTGCGCGCCCAGCACGTCGCGCATCATCCCGCGCCCCGGCTGCGAGGACATCTCCTCGTTGTACTGCTCAGCCCAGGCCAGCAGGTCGCCGCGCAGCGAGCCGGTGTCGGCCGGCTCGCCTTCGGGCCGCATGCGTTCGACCGACACGTCGGCCAGCAGCTCGGCCAGGTCGCCCCACCGGCGGTAGATGGTGGAGGGCGTGACACCCGCCCGCGCGGCGATCATCGGCACGGTGATCGCCTCGCGCCCATGCTCGGCCGCCAGCTCGCGCGTCGCCCGGTGCACCGCTTCCTGCACGCGCGCGCTGCGGCCGCCGGGGCGGGGGGCAGTGCGGGTCGCGATCGTCGGCGTGGCCATGGGGTCGATGCTAACGCAAAGAATTTGCTTTAGCGATAAAGCGGGCGCACAATGCGCAAACGCAAAGTCTTTGCGTTAAAGGATTTTGAGGATGTCTGCACCTGCCCTGGCCACGTCGGCCGCCGCCGCGCCGCGCCGCCTGCCACCGCGGGCCGCCTTCGCGTTGATCGTGACGCTGGTGATCACCTTCCTCGCCGCATCGAGCGCGCCTTCGCCGCTGTACGCGCTGTATCGCGAGGCCTGGGGCTTCTCGGCGCTGGTGCTCACCGTGATCTTCTCCAGCTATGCCTTCGCGCTGCTGGCAGCACTGCTGGTCTTTGGCGCGCTGTCCGACCACCTCGGCCGGCGCGCGGTGATCCTGGCGGCGCTGGTGCTGGAGATCGGCGCCATCGTGCTGTTCTGGCAGGCGGGTTCGGTGGGGTGGCTGATCGCCGCCCGGGTGCTGCAGGGCATCGCCACCGGCATGGCGACCAGCGTGCTGAGCGCGACCCTGCTCGACCTGAACCCAACGCGCGGCGCCCTGTTCAACGGCCTGTCGCCCATGATCGGCATGGCGGTGGGCGCGCTGGGGGCCAGCGTGCTGGTGCAGTTCGCGCCCCACCCGATGCACCTCGTCTACGAAGTCCTTCTCGCCGCGCTGGTGCTCCAGGCGTTGCTCGCGCTGCGCCTGCCCGAGACCGTGACGCGCCGCCCCGGCGCCTGGGCCTCGATGGTGCCGCGCGCGCACGTGCCGCCGGCCGCACGCGCGCTGGTGCTGCGGCTCATGCCGCTCAACACGGCGGGCTGGGCGCTGGGCGGCTTCTACCTGTCGCTGGGGCCCACGTTGACACGGCTGGTCACCGGCCGTGCCACGCCGCTGGCGGGGGGTGTGCTCATCGCCACGCTGGTGCTCACCGGCGCCGTCGCCATCTACGTGGTGCGCCAGCGCCCCGCGCGGCGCGTGCTCCGCGCCAGCGCGGCGCTGCTGGGCCTGGGCCTGGCGATCACGCTCTGGGGCGTGCACGCGCAGCAGGCCGCGGCCTTCTTCGGCGGCACGGTGGTCGCGGGCCTGGGCTTCGGCGCAAGCTTCAACGCGGCCGTGCGCACCCTGGTGCCTGCCGCGACGCCGCACGAGCGCGCCGGCCTCATGTCCAGCTTCTTCGTGCTGAGCTACCTGGCCTTCAGCGTTCCGGCCATCCTGGCCGGCCTGGCCGTGGGCACGTTCGGGCTGCATGCGACCACCCTGGGCTATGGCCTCGTGCTGCTGGCGCTGGCAGTGCTGGCCTGGGTCACGGCGCGCGAGCGGGCCTGAATCCGCGATTCAGCCCACCTTGCCACGCAGTTGTTCCGCGGCGCGCTGCACGGCGGCGAGGTAGGCCGGGTCGTGGCGGTGCGTCGGCATCGTGAGCGTGACCGCGCCCGCGATGGCCCCCTGGGCGTCGAACACCGGCGCCGAGATGCCGGCCACGTCGGCCAGCCGGTCGCCCACCGCGCTGTACGCGCCGGCCTTGCGGATCGCGGCATAGAGCGCCTTGTCGCGCGGGGTGGCGCGGGCCTGGCAGTCCGCGTCCCAGGCCGACAGCACGCGCCCGCCCGTGCCGGCCGACAGCGGCAGCACGTCGCCAGCCTGGATGTGGTCGCGCACCGGGTGCGGCGAATCGACGCGGTACAGGCACACCCGCACCGCCTCCGCGCCCTGGCCCTGCTTCACGTGGTAGGCCGCACTCTCGCCGGTCGCCCGCACCAGCGCCTGCAGCACCGGCATCACCACCTCGTCGAGCGAGAACGCCGCGGCATACACGGCATGCAGTCGTGCGATCTCGGCGCCGAGCGCATAGCGGCCGTCGGCCCGGCGCCGCAGCAGGCCCGCATGCTCCAGCGACGCCAGCAGGCGCAACGCGGTGCTCTTGTACAACTGTGTGCGCAGCGCCAGCTCGGCCAGGCCGAGCGCGGCGTCGCCTTCGCGGAACACGGCCAGCAGGCTGAGCGCGCGGTCCACGGCCGCGGCGCCGCCCGGCGCAGCGGCGGCGGCGGCCAGGGATTCGGTGCGGGCTTTGCGGGGCATGGCGTGGCAGATTGACAGGACAAAGGGTCGCAGGTTGTAATTCTGTCTTTCAAAACAAAGTTCTGCAAGATAGAACAATGAATTCTTCGGAGCCCGCATGCCACCCTCCCAGGTGCTGATCAGCGAAGTCGGCCCGCGCGACGGCCTGCAATCGGTGAAGGCCACCATGCCCACGGCCGACAAGCTGCGCTGGATCGACGCGCTGCATGCCGCCAGCCTCCGAGAGATCGAGGTCGCCTCCTTCGTTCCGGCCAAGCTGCTGCCGCAGATGGCCGACGCGGCCGAAGTCGTGCGCCACGCCATCACGCTGCCCAGCCTCACGGTGATGGCGCTGGTGCCCAACCGGCGCGGCGCCGAGGCCGCGCTGGCGGCCGGCGCCCACAAGCTCACGATGCCGGTGTCGGCCAGCCGCGCCCATTCGCTGGCCAACGTGCGCCGGACGCCCGAGGAGATGGTCGAGGAGGTGCGCGCCATCGCCGCGCTGCGCGACGGGCACGCGCCCGCGGTGCGGCTGGAGGCCGGCATCTCCACCGCCTTCGGCTGCACGCTGCAGGGCCGGGTCGACGAGGACGAGGTCATCCGGCTGGCCGTGCAGTGCGCCGAGGCCGGCGCGCAGGAGGTGGGGCTGTC
>Ga0308159_1003919_pt1 | contig 14268 bp, 10 predicted proteins | sample PhyCR1_FD_201040 | JGI IMG/M metagenome (GOLD analysis project Ga0308159, IMG submission 201040) | Phyllosphere microbial communities from UC Gill Tract Community Farm, Albany, California, United States - DLSLC.R1 | ecosystem: Host-associated > Plants > Phyllosphere > Unclassified | place: USA... | reverse complement strand
AGATGAACCTCGACCACCTGCAGGCGGTCGCGTTCGTTCAGAAGCTGCACTGGACGTTGAAGGAAGCCAAGCACGAGGCCGGAAGCGTCGAGGTCGCGGTCTTCCCGCCGTTCACCGATCTGCGCACGGTGCAGACGCTGCTCGACGCCGACAAGATCGACTTCGCCCTCGGCGGTCAGGACCTGTCGGCCCACGATTCGGGCGCGTACACCGGCGAGATCTCGGGTCAGTTCCTGGCCAAGCTCGACGCGAAGTACGTCATCATCGGGCACTCGGAGCGTCGCCAGTTCCACAACGAGACCGACGAGGTCGTCGCGGCGAAGACCCAGGCGGCCCTTCGCCACGGTCTCGCGCCGGTCATCTGCGTCGGCGAGACCTCGGAGGACCTCGAGAAGTTCGGCGCCAGCGCCGTTCCGGTCGGTCAGCTCGAGGTCGCGCTCGAGGGCGTGGCCGCGGACGCCGACATCGTCGTGGCCTACGAGCCGGTGTGGGCCATCGGTTCGGGTCAGGCGGCGACGCCCGACCAGGCCCAGGAGGTCTGCGCCAAGCTCCGCGCGGTCGTCGCCGACAAGCTGGGCGCCGATGCGGCTGCTCGCACGCGCGTTCTGTACGGCGGTTCGGTGAAGTCGGGGAACATCGCCGGATTCATGCGCGAGCCCGATGTGGACGGCGCCCTGGTGGGCGGCGCGAGCCTCGTCGTCGACGAGTTCGCCGCCATCGTCCGCTTCCAGAAGCACGTCGGCGTCTGACGCCGGCACGATGCCCGCGGCGCTCCGCCGCGGGCATCCGTGCGTCTGGGGCGCCTCCCCGTATACTTGACGCTTGTGCGGTCGACCTGATCGCTACGAAAGGCTTTCGACTGTGCAGATTCTCGAGTTCGTCCTGCAGGTGCTCCTGGGTATCACCAGCCTCCTGCTGACCCTGCTCATCCTGCTCCACAAGGGTCGCGGTGGCGGTCTGTCCGACATGTTCGGCGGCGGCATGAGTTCCGCCCTCGGCTCGTCGGGCCTGGCCGAGCGCAACCTCAACCGTTTCACGATCGTGCTCGCGCTGGTGTGGTTCGTCACCATCGTGGGTCTCGGTCTCCTCACCAAGTTTGCGGTGATCTGACATGGCCACTGGCGGCAATGCCATCCGTGGTTCGCGCGTCGGCGCGGGCCCCATGGGCGAGCAGGATCACGGCTTCCACGCCGACCGCGTCGCCGTCTCGTACTGGGACGCCCTCGGAAACGAGACCGTCCGATACTTTGCCGCGGGAATCCCCGACGACGAGATCCCCGAGACGATCGACTCCCCGCACTCCGGGCTTCCCGCCGGGCGCGACAAGGCCAACCCGCCGGCTCTCGCCAAGGCGGAGCCGTACAAGACGCACCTCGCCTACGTGAAGGAGCGCCGCAGCGACGAAGAAGCCGCTTCGCTCCTCGACGACGCTCTGCAGCAGCTGCGCGAGCGTCGCGGACAGTAAGTCCTCACCGCGCGAACCGAAGAAGGGCCGGATGCCATGGCATCCGGCCCTTCTGGCATTCCTCGCCCACGTGGGACGGGGGCGGGTGCGCTCGGGTACGTGGGGCGGACACTCGCGCGCGTCGGCGTGGAGCGCGCGCTCAGCGGACCGGGGAGTCCGTGACGATCCTCGTCCAGGGGCCCGCGGGGACGTCGGCGTCGTCGACGAAGGCCCAGTCGACGCGGTCGTCTTCTCCGTTGAGATCCGAGAAGCCCAGGCAGCCGTTCAGAGCCGGCGAGACGTCGAGGCCCGCGCCGTTGTACCGCGTGTTCGCGGGACGACGATCGTCGGAGCCGAATACGTAGGCGGCGTCGCGGTATTCGCCCGGACCCGCGTCCTCGATCTGGCCGTAGCAGACGTGTCCGTCCTTGCGCAGGACCACCCACCGGTTCTTCATGAGGCTCTGCGAGGGGTCGCCGACGGCCGAGGAGTACGCCGGCTCCTGCGCCCACGGGATCACCGAGCCGCGCGTGGCGAAGCCCTGCTCGTCGTTGACGTCGTCGAACGGCAGGTCGAGGTAGAACGGGTTCTCTCGTGGCGTCATGGCGGTGGGGAAGTACCCGGTGTCGGCGGTGCGGGCCTCGGTGCGACAGTCGGCGCCCTCGACGATCCCATCGCACCCGCCGTAGGAACCCAGCCAGTCCGCGTCGTACGTCGAGATGCGCTGGCTCCCGTCGGAGGCGTTCGGGTCGAACACCTCGCCCACCCAGAAGGTCGTCGCCACGACGTCGGTGTGCCACGGGTAGCCGGTGTCGGGGCGCGGAGCGGCGGCCGGGGCGCACGCCGACAGGCCGACGGCGGCGACCACCACGAGGGTGATCGCCGCCGTCGGCCGGAGCGTCCGCGTCATCCGGTGACGTCGCTCTCGGTGGGGTGGACCTTCTCCACCGGGCCCTGGGGAGGTGTCGCGGTCATCGGGGCGAACGACGGGGCGGTCACGGTGGCAGGAGCGAGGGACGGGGCGCCGGCGCTGTCGTAGAGCTGCAGATCATCGGTGCGGAGGGTGCCGTTGCCGAAGATCGTCAGCGCGAAACTGATGCCGTTGTAGCCGGCGGGGATCGCGGACGTCGTCCAGTCGGCCTGCGTCCAATCGGCGGCCGAGGCGAACCACGGGCTCGAGGTCCAGTACGACCACGATCCGCTCGTCGACCGGAGGTAGACCGCGAACTGCGTCACCCCACTCGACTGGTACCACTCGCGCAGCGTGTAGGTCGTGCCCGGTGTCACGGTGGGGGAGCACTGGCCGAGGTCGAACTGCGGAAGGAGCTTGGCATCGCCGTCGACGTAGGAGGACATGACGATTCCGCTGGAGATGTTCCCCGTGTGCGCGGGGGAGCCCGTGCTGAACGCGGGGGAGTTGTTGCCGTAACCGCCCCTCATCCAGCAGTCGGGGGCGCCGGTCTCCATGCTCGGGTTGACGATGCCGTTGGTCGACCCCGTCACGGCGGGCACGGAAGGGCCGTCGACGACGGGCTTGGCCGTGCCGCCGATGACGTCGCCGATCGTCTTGACCACCGTGCCCGCCGCCTGTCGCGTCTTCAGCCACGAGGTGAACTGACCGAACAACGACGTGGTCACCGCCAGGTCGCTGCACGCGTCGTCGCAGACGTCGTGGAAGGTGTACTGCACCCACCCGCCACCGTTCTTCTCGGCGTTCGTGACCCCCGCCTTGAGGTCGTCGAGGGTCCAGGTCGCATCGACCTGGTCGAGGGCCTTGAGCGCGTACTTGTCGGCCGGACGGGTGGATTCCGCGTAGGCGCACTCGGGGCAACCGAAGCGGCTGCGGATGTCGCCGAGGAGGCGCCCGCTGCTGTACCCGCAGTTGGCCACCGCCTTCTCGACGGCGGGGGTCGCCGAGGCGAACGGGTAGGCGAAGCTGCGCACCGTGAAGCCCCACGAGGTGAGGTTCTTGCGGTCGGTGCAGATCTGGCGCGTGGCCTCGTCGACACTGACCTGCGCGAGGTCCGGGTGGTTGACGGTGTGCCCGCCGATCTCGTGGCCCGCGTTCTTGAGGTTCGACAGGTCGGTGCGGGTCATGTGTCCGGCCGCGCCGATGAACCCGGAGTTGATGTAGAACGTCCCCTTCATGCCGTTGGACTGAAGGGCGGGGAGGGCGTTGAGCTGGTCGGAGTTGGCGTCGTCGAACGTGAGGCTGACGATGGTGCGGGTCGCGGCCTGGGCCGGTGCCGCGGCGGGCGGAGCTGCGGCGACCAGCCCGCCCGCTCCGGCGGCGACGGCGGCGAGGACCGCGAGGGCCCGGAGTCGCCGACGCCCGGTGGTGACGTGTCGGTGGATCATGGGGGCGTCCTTTCGGGTGGGGCGGGTCCGTCGGCGGATCCGTGAGTCGTCGGGGCCGGAGACCTCGGAGGCGCGGCCGGTCACGAGACCGTCACCGACTTGGCGAGATTGCGCGGCTTGTCGACGTCGCGGCGCAAGCGCAGGGCGAGCTCGCGAGCGAACATCTGCAGGGGCACCACCGTCTCGAGCGGCCCCCACGAAGGGCCCGTCCGCGGCAGGTGCAGGGGGATGCCGCCGACGTTCAGCACGCGTTCTCCCACGCGCAGCACGCGGCCGCCGCGGGCGAGGACCTCGGCGACATCGACGTCGAGCCGCGGATCGCCGTTGTCGACGACGAACACCGGGGTGCCGGCATCCACCAGGGCGAGAGGGCCGTGCTTCAGTTCGCCCGCCGGCTGATGCTCGGTCCACCGGTACGACAGCTCTTTCAGCTTGAGCGCCCCCTCGGCGGCGTAGACGAGACCCGAGCCGCGTCCGATGAAGAGGAAGCCGGGGGCGTTGACGAACTCCGCGGCCATCTTCGCCGCGGGGCCGCGCCAGGTGTCGAGAGCGGCCGACAGTGCCTCCGGGGTCGCGGCGAGCGCGCGCAGGTCACCGTCGAGGGCCATCGCGTCGACCCGCGACGAGACCGACAACCCCGACAGGGCGAGGCAGGCGCCCGTGAGGATCTGGGCGACGAAGGTCTTCGTCGCGGCGACCCCGATCTCGGGACCCGCGAGGCAATCGAGCGTCGCATCCGCGCGACGGGCCAGCGTCGACGACGGGTTGTTCGTCAGGGCCAGCACGGTGCGCCCGCGCGCCGGGAGGCCGTCGAGCGCCCGCAGGACGTCGGCCGTTTCACCCGACTGGCTCAGTGCGATCACCAGCGTTCGCGGCTCCCAGACCTCATGCGCGGCCTCGCTCGCGACGAGCGTGCGGGTGGGGAGGCCGCCGAGGCGGGAGAACACCCCGGCCACCGCACGGCCGGCGTGCAGCGACGTCCCGCACCCGATGACGGTCACTCGATCGACGTCGTCGAGCGGGGGAAGGCCCGCCCCTCGCCACAGGACGCCGTCGGCGATCCCGGGGGTGAGGACCTCGAGCACGCGGCGCGCCACGGCGGGCTGCTCGTCGATCTCGTTGCCCATGTGGTCGCGGTGGCGTCCCTTGCTCGACAGGTACGCCGTCTGCGGGACGGGCCACAGCCCCCGCGGGCGACAACTGCCGCCCGCGCGGTGCCAACGCATGCCCGCCGCGTCCACCTCGACCACGTCGTCGTCCTCCAGCACGCGGAACGTCTCGACCACCGGGGTGATCGCGCCCACGTCGCTCGCGAAGTAGACCCCCTCCTCGCCCTCGGCGAAGATGAGGGGCGAACCGTGCGCCGTTCCCGCGAGCGATCCCGACCGGCTGTCGAGGGCGACGATCGCCCACGACCCCTCGAGGCGCGTGACGATGTCGGCGAGGGCGTCGCCGAGGCCCACCCCGGGCCGCAGCGCCTGCTCGAGCAGGTGGACGATCACCTCGCTGTCGACGTCGGTGGCGAACCGGTGCCCGTCGGCGACGAGCTGCGCCCGCAGCAGGTCGGCGTTCTCGATGATCCCGTTGTGCACCAGGAACAACCGGCCGCTGCAGTCCTCGATGGGGTGGGCGTTGCGTTCGCTGACCTCGCCGTGGGTGGCCCAGCGGGTGTGACCGATCGCCGAGGTCGTGGCATCCATCCCCGATTCGCCCGAACGCACTGCGTCGGTGAGGGATGCCACGCCGTTCAGGGTGCGCACGTGCAGGGCCGTGCCGTCGACGTACCGCGCGGCGATGCCGGCGGAGTCGTAGCCCCGGTACTCGAGACGCTCGAGGGCACTGCGGGCGCGCGAGGCGGCGGACGTCGGACCGCGGTAGGCGGTGATGCCGCACATCAGAGGACCCCGCGGAAGGCGCCCGCGCCGGCCAGCGGCATGGCGTCGGAGCCGAGGCGTTCGCGCGAGAGCAGGTCGGCGGCGACGCGCATGATCGTGGAGGTCAGCGAGGTGCGCGGCTCGTAGCCCACGAGGTCGTGCGCCTTGGTGTTGTCGGGGACGCGGCGCCGCATGTCCTCGAAGCCGGGGGCGTACGCCTGCTCGTAAGGGACGAGCTCGATCGTGCTCCGGCTGTCGAGGGTGCGGATGATCTCGGTCGCGAGCTCGAAGATCGAGATCTCGCGCGCGCCGCCCAGGTTGTAGGCCTGACCCCGGGCACGCGGGTCCCGCTCGATGAGCACCATCGCGGGCACGACGTCCTCGACCGCGGAGAAGCAGCGCGTCTGCTGGCCGTCGCCGAACACGGTGAGGGGAGCGCCGCGCAGAGCCTGCCCCACGAGGTTGGGCAGCACCATGCCGTAGCGACCGGTCTGGCGGGGCCCGACGGTGTTGAACAGGCGGACGATCGAGACGTCGAGGCCCTCCTGATCGCAGTAGGCCTTGGCGAAGGCCTCGTCGATGCCCTTGGCTCCCGCGTAGGTCCAGCGGGAGAGGAGCGGGTCGCCGAGGACGCGGTCGGAGTCCTCGCGCAGGCGATCGGCGGTGTTCTTGCCGTACACCTCGCTCGTGGACACCATGAGCACCGAGGCCTGGTGTTCGATGGCCGCCGTCAGCACGTTCTCGGTGCCGTGGATGTTGATGCGCAGACCCCGCAGGGGCTGCTCGACGATGAGCTTCACCCCCACGGCCGCGGCCAGGTGGAACACGCGGTCGCAACCCTGCATCGCCGCGCCCACCGTCTTGGTGTTGAGGATCGATCCGTGGATCATCTCGAGGCGGGGGTTGTCGGCGACGCCCGCGAGGTTGCGGGCCGAGCCGGTCGAGAGGTCGTCGAGGACGACGACCTCGTCACCCAGGGTCAGCAGGTGCTCGACGAGGTGGCTGCCGACGAACCCGGCGCCCCCGGTGACCAGCGTGCGCGTCCGAGGCGAGGCGGAACCCGGGTAGACCGCGACGCCGCTCACAGGAGCACCCGCCCCGCGATGTCGGCGCTGCGGTACGTGCCGTCGACGACGACGGCGTCGCCGTCGAGCCAGCCCAGGTCGGCGTCGTGGTGGCGGGTGTGCACGAGCACGATGTCGGGATGGAAGGCCGCCGGGTCGGGCAGCGAGTCGCGTTCCCTCCCGGAATCGAGGCGGATGTGCGGGGCGTGGGTGTCGACGTACTGCACCTCGGCGCCCACGTCGATCAGGTGGTCGATGATCTCGAGGGCGGGGGATTCACGCAGGTCGGCGACGTCGGGCTTGTAGGTGACGCCGACGACGAGCACGCGGGCGCCGAGCGTGCCCTTGCCGGCGCGTCCGAGCACGTCGCGGATGCGGTCGACGACACGGCGCGGGCGGGCGGCGATGCGCGTCATGGCCTCCGTGATGACGCCCGCGTCGACGTGCAGCGCCTTGAGCTGCCAGAGCAGGTAGTGCGGGTCGCAGGGGATGCAGTGTCCGCCGACGCCGGGGCCGGGGTAGAACGCCATGAAGCCATAGGGCTTGGTGCTCGCGGCCTCGATCACCTCGGTGACCGGGACGTCGAGGGCCCCGCAGATGTCGGCGAACTCGTTGGCGAGGGCGATGTTGACGGCGCGGAAGGTGTTCTCGAGCAGCTTGGTCATCTCGGCGGTGGCGAGGCTCGATACGCGGTGCACGCGCGCCGCGTAGCGGGCGAGCAGCCGCGCGCCCTCCTCTTCGCACTGCGCGGTGGCCCCGCCGACCACGCGGGGGACGATCTCTTGGGCGAAGCCCACGTTGCCCGGGTCGATGCGCTCGGCGCTGAAGGTGACGAAGACGTCGCGTCCGATCTGCATCCCGCGCTCGCGGAGCGGCTTCTCGACGAGGTCGTGGGTGCAGCCGACGTACGTGGTCGAGGTGAGCATGATGAGCTGCCCGGGCCGGACGGCGGCGACGACGGTGGCGCACGCCGCCCGGAGCGCGGTGAGGTCCGGGACCTGCTGGTGGTCGACGGGCGTGGGGACGCATACGACGACCGCGGCCGCGCGGCCGAGCTCCGAGGCGTCGCTGGTGAGCCGGAAGCCCGCCGGTGCGTGCAGGGCGGTCTCGAGGCGCTCCCGGTCGGAGTCGATGAGGTCGGCGCTGCGCGCGGCGATCTCGCGCAGGCGCCGCGGCGAGACGTCGAGGGCGAGAACGCGCGACCCGCTGGCGTGATAGGCCAGGGCCGTCGGCAGACCCACGTACCCGAGCCCCACGATGGCGACGTCGAAATCGAACGGCCGTGTCGGGGCGGGAGCCGGGGGCCGCGGCGTGGTCATCACGTCGGCCCGGACATCGAGAGTGGACATCTTCATCCTCCAAGGCAGGGTCCGAGGGGGCGGCGGGGGAAATGCAGTGCCCCCTCGGACGATTTCGGGTGGTGGGACGGCGTCCGATCGGGTATCGACGCTGATCCGGGTTCACCGTGCGTCGGCGGCGCGGGTCTGGTCAAGGAATCCTGGACGATCCTGCGGTGTCCCGCTCCCCGCATCGCGATCTGCGGCAAACCGCAACCGCAACTGCGGGTCGAGGTGGCCTCGACGAGCGCCGGGTCGCGTACGGTCGCCTTCGACGCGTCATCCGCTCGCCGGATCCGGAGGCGCGACCCGGACCCTCGACCCGAAGAGGTGGGATGCCATGACCCCTGCACTCGTCGTGCTCGTCGCGGTGTGCACGATCGGTGTGTCGACACTCGTGTGGGGCACGGCGGCGGTGTGCCGTCTCGTCGCCGAGCGTCGACCGTCCGCCGCGCTGCTGAATCCCTCGATGTACTTCCGCAGCGCCGAGGTGGCGGTCCTCATCGCGGCGCATGACGAGGAGCTCGTGATCGCCGAGGCCGTTCGCGCGGCGCGCCGGCTCGTGCCCGCGGGCAACGTGTTCGTCGTGTCGGATGGCTCCCGCGACGGCACCGTCGAGCGGGCGCGGGCCGCCGGTGCCGAGGCCTGGGACCTCACGCCCAATCGGGGCAAAGCGGGCGCCATCCGGGCGGGCCTCCGCCATTTCCGGATCCCGGAGCGGTTCCCCCTGCTCCTCCTGCTCGACGCGGACTCCCGGCCTCGCCCCGATTACCTGCGTACGGCGCTTCCGCAGTTCACGGACGATGGTGTCGTCGCGGTGGCCGGTCGGGCGACCACGTCGGCGGATCTCCCACCCACGGGCATGGGGCGCGTGCTCACCTCATATCGCGAGCGCACCTACGTGTGCACCCAGTACCTGCACAAGTTCGGGCAGGCGGCGCGGGGAGCGGATGCCGTGGCGATCGTGCCCGGGTTCGCCAGCCTCTATCGCACCGATGTGCTGGATCGCATCGACATCGACGCCCCCGGGCTCTCGATCGAGGACTTCAACATGACGTTCGAGGTCCACGCGAAGAGGCTCGGGCGGATCGCCTTCCATCCGGAGTGCGCCGTCGCCGAGACGCAGGATCCTGCGGCGCTGCGCGACTACTCGGCGCAGGTCCGGCGCTGGAGCCTCGGGTTCTGGCAGACGGTGCGCCGCCACGGGCCCCATTCGGGCCTCTTCTGGTCATCGGTCGGCGTCTTCGCGGTCGAGACCGTCGTGTCCAGTCTGGTCCTGGTGGCGATGCTTCCGCTTCTCGCTGTGGGCGCTCTGGCGGCGCTGGTCGCCGCGACGGCCGACGGCGCCGTCGCGGCGACGGCAGCGGGGGTGGCCGCGGCGCTTCCGGTCCTTCCGCTGGCCGCGGGGTTCCTGGTCGTCGACCTCGTCATGAGCGCGTTCACCTGCGCGATCTCGCGCACGCGGCCGCACCCCCGGATGCTCGTCTTCCCCCTCCTCCGGGTGTGGGATGCGACCCTGTGCCTGCGTGCTCTCGTCGCCGCGCTCGGGCGCCCGTCCGACGGGCGCTGGCGCAGCCCCGATCGCCGGACGCCGGAGCGGGCGGCTGCGCCGGCTGACCCTCCGCTCAGCTCGCCGCTCCGCGAAGGTGGGCCACGAGCTGCACTCGCGAGGTGATCCCGAGTTTGCGGTAGATGCCGGTCAGACGGAGCTCGACCGTGCGGAGCGAGATGAACAGGGCCGCCGCGATTTCGCGATTGCGCAGCCCGCGCTCGACGAGGGCGACGATCTCCCGTTCATGGCCGGTGAGCTCTCGCGCGGCGCGACCCGGTCGGGGGCCCGGGGCGGCCCCGCCACCGAGCGCGCGGACGACCGGCACGCGGACGTCCGGCAGGCAACGTTCCTCCGCCCGGCGGAGGCGTTCCCGCTCGAGCGGGGCATCGTCGCCGCGGAAGAGCGCTTCCGCATCGCGGAACGCCGGCGCGCCCTCGCGACCCGAGCGGCAGACGGCCCGCGAGCGCGCGAGCGCGAGGTGGGTCCAGCGCCTCGTCGAGTCGGCGGCCGTGCGCTCGAGACGGTGCAGTTCTTCGCGGGCCTCGTCGCGTCGGCCGTCGAGCCAGAGTGCTTCGACGAGGTCGGCAGCGAGACGCATCACGGCGGGGTCGTCGCCCCCGTGGAGGGAGCGGGCTTCGCGCAGGTGCAGGATGGCCTCGGCATACCGCCCCGCACCGAGGGCGAGGGTCCCCTCGATGGCGGAGAACCACGGGATCAGGGTGCCCGCGCCTTCGCGGCGAGCCCGCTCCCGCCCCCGTTCCACGAGTTCGGCGGCACCGATCGGCGGTTCGTGCATCGCTGCCTCGGCGGCGAGGATGAGTGTGCTGGCGGCGTCGGTGCTGCGTCCCGGGATCCACTCGCGCTGCCAGGCGATGACGGCTTCGCGTGCGGCGACCGGGTCTCCGGCACGAACCTCGACCGTGACGAGCTGGCGCAGAAGATGTTCGCGCCACATCGGGGCGTGTCGCGGGGAACGGTCCAGCTCGGTGCGGATGATCCGTCTGGCCGTGCTGTAGTCCTCGCGCAACAGGGTGAGTCCCGCGTACAGCAGGGCGTGGTCGATCTGGATGTCGTCGCCGTCGTCTTCGAGACGGATGGCCGCCGCGGCGTGGCATCGCCCACCCATTTCTTCTGCGATACCGGCGAGCAGCGCCGTCTGGGTGGACGCGATGCCGAGCTCCACGGCGAGGGCGATCCGTTCGACGGCGAGGTCGACCTCTCCGCGGTGCAGGTGCAGACGGGCGCTCTCGCAGAGAAGCCTCTCGGATGCCGCTGCCTTGGCGCCGACGAGCGGATCGACGTGCTCGAGCACGGTGTCGTCGACCGTGTGGTCCACGGCCGCGACCGCGCGGAGGCGCGCGATCGCGGCACGCGTGCGGGTCGCGGGATCGGCGCTCACCCCCGCCCGCCGGAGGTAGTGCTGACCGAGGAGGTCTTGTCCGCCGAGTACGAGCGCCTCGCCGAGGTCGACGAGGAGTTCGCAGCGACGTACCTCGTCCATCTCCCCGGCCAACGCCCGCTCGGCGAACTCCACGGCGGCGGCGGTCTCGGCGTCTCGAGCGAGCAGGATGGCGCCTCCGAGAAGGGCGCTGCGGTCCGCGGCCGGGTCGAGGAAGCTCTCGTGCCAGCGACGCGTCGCCGGGTGTGCGCCGGCGTGGTCGGCCGCTCCCCGCGCGTGCAGGGCGCGACGCTTCTCCGGACTCAGCCCGGCGTGCCGGCGCAGCCGCTGGGCCGGGTCGGCGATACGAGCGAGACCGCCGTGAACGGACACGATGCCGTGGTCGAGCAGATCGTCGATGTCGACGCCGTGCTCGTCGGCGGTGGTGCGCAGACGATCGAGGCCGTACACGGGGCCTACGGCGAGAAGGTCGAGCACGTGCGCCCACCTCGGGTCGAGGACGCGGCACTCGCGCTGCTGTCGCCGGTGCGGTTGCTGCTCGCGCACGCGCAGCGGAACGCTGAGCGGCTCGTCGCCGTTCGCTTCGGCGGGGGTGAGGCGCAACCCCACCAGCACGCCGGGATCGCCGGCGGCGAGTTCCGCAACGATCCGCAGCACGGCCCGGTCGGCACCCGGCCCCAGGACGCTCCGCGCGAGATCGACGGACTCGTCGAACGACAGTCGCTGGATGCGGGTCTGCAGCATGCCGGCGAAGTCGTGGCGTCCCTCGAACGAGCCGCTCGTGGCGATCACGCTGACGCCGGTGCCGCGGAGGCGTCCGAAGACGTACGACAGCACGGTGATGCTCGCGCTGTCCATCTCGTCGAGATCGTCGACCACTACCACGCACGGTTCGGCTCGCAGCAGGTGGAGGGTGCGGCTGATCTCTTCGGCGAGAAGGTGCTCCGGCCAGTCGCCGCCGCGGGAGAGGACGCTGTCGACCGCATCCCGTCGCCCGTCGTCGAGCGCGGCGACCACCGCGGTCACGCCCGAGAGCGGCCACATGCGCTCACTCGGGCTGGCCGTGACCACCACGGCGTCGTGGCGCGCGGCGACCTCGCGTGCCAGGGCGGACTTACCCGACCCGCTTTCACCGACGAACAAGCCCGCGGAGCCGCTGCCCGAACCGATCAGGTTCGCGGCGACGTGCAACTCTCGCTCTCGACCGACAATTGGCATCCGAACGCTCCCTACTGCGTCGGCCGTTCGTCGCGAATCGACCCTCACGGATCGAGCCCCGCCGCGCGGACCAGGATGCCCCCCACGAAGAGAGTAAGACGGCGTCGCGCGGAAGACAATGGGGGGGTATCCCTACCGACGCGCGCGCAGAACGCGGAGGACCGGATGCCGTGTGGCATCCGGTCCTCCGGCCGTGCGTCCGAGCTCGCGGCGCGTGCAGGGGAGCGTCCCTGTCGGGGAACTCCCGCTCCTCAGTATTCGCGGTCGATGAGCTGCGGCGGAACCTGATCGGCCGCGACCTCGTCGACGAAGAACGCCGTGCGACGGCGGCCCTTCGCCCCGGCCGCGGGCACGCTCTGATAGCTCGCTCCGGCGAGGGCGAGGCCCAGGGCGGCGGCCTTGTCGGCGCCGGCGACGACCATCCACACGCGCTTCGACGAGTTGATGACCGGCCGCGTCAGCGAGACGCGATCGCTCGGGGGCTTGGGGGAGTTGCGCACCGGGACGGTGGCCCGATCGGTCACCGAGATCTCGGGGCGATCCGGGAACAGCGAGGCGATGTGCGCGTCGGGTCCCACCCCGAGGAAGCAGATGTCGAAAGCGGGCCAGGGACCCGTCTCGCTGCGGTCCGAGGGAGCGAACTGCGCCAGCTCGTCGGCGTACGCGATCGCCGCGGCATCGAGGTCGAGCCCCTCCTCGCTCGAGGCGACGGTGTGGATGTTCTCGGCCGGGATGTCGAGGTGGTCGAGGAACGCCTCGCGCGCCTGCTTCTCGTTGCGGTCGTCCGAGTCGCGCGGAACGAACCGCTCGTCGCCGAACCAGAAGTGCACGAGAGACCAGTCGATCCGACCGATCCGCTCGTCCAGCGCGGCCGTCCGCAGCACCGCGCCGCCCATCGTGCCCCCGGTGAGGCACACGTGCATGCGCTTGCCCTCGGCGACCCGCTTGACGATGCGGTTCACGAAGCGCGTGGCGACGTACGAGGCGAGGGTCTCGGCATCCGGCTTGATGATGACCTGCTTGATCGAGCCGTTGTCGGTCATGAGTCGTTCCGCTCGCTCGCGGCGAGCAGCAGGTCGTGCCCCTCGGTGATCACGCGACCGTAGAGCAGGTCGGGGTCGAGGCGGCGCAGCTCCTCGGCGAGGCACTCGCGCAACGTGCGGCGCGGGAACGCGAGGTCGTGAGTGGGCTGACCGGGTTGCGTCAGCACCGCCACCCCCGCCTCGGGCCGCTCGAGCAGCGTGTCGCCGCTCGGACGCGTGAGACGCACCGACTTGATGCCGCTCTCCCACTCCTCGGCCGGCAGGTAGGCGTAGTCGACGGGAGCCTCGAGCTTCATCCCCAACCAGGCCGCCAGCAGAGCGGTGGAGGGGGAGTCGGCGGCCCCGCGGACCTCGATCGCGGTGACGGGCTCGTACGGGGGCTGATCGAGCACGGCCGCGAGCTGCTCGCGCCAGCGCGTCACACGGGTCCAGGCGAAGTCGGTGTCACCGGGGGAGTAGTGCTCGCCGAGCCGGGCGACCCAGGCGGCCGGATCGGCCTGCGACGAGGCGTCGGTGATGCGACGCTGCGCGATCCGGCCGATCGCGGAGTGCGAGGGGTCTTCGGGCGCGTCGGCCGGCCACCAGGCGACGACCGGAGCATCGGGGAGCAGCAGGCCGGTCACGAGGCTTTCGGCGTTCGAGCCCGCGGCGCCGTGGGCGCGGAGCACCACGACCTCGCTCGCGCCGGCGTCGCCGCCCACGCGGATCTGGGCGTCGAGGCGGGGCTCGTCGTCCTCGTCGCCGAACAGCACGGCGATGACGCGCATCGGGTGCTCGCGCGAGGCGTCGTTGGCCGCTTCGATGACCTCTTCTTCGGCACCGTGGTGCGTGACGATGATGAGCGTCAGCACACGGCCGAGGGCGACGGCGCCGCCCTCTTCGCGCACGCTGACGAGCTTCTTCGAGATGGCGCTGACGGTGGTGTCGGGCAGATCGATGATCACGGGCGTCTCCAGGTGCGACCGTCGCGGGCGAGGAG
>Ga0308159_1003918_pt1 | contig 14272 bp, 21 predicted proteins | sample PhyCR1_FD_201040 | JGI IMG/M metagenome (GOLD analysis project Ga0308159, IMG submission 201040) | Phyllosphere microbial communities from UC Gill Tract Community Farm, Albany, California, United States - DLSLC.R1 | ecosystem: Host-associated > Plants > Phyllosphere > Unclassified | place: USA... | reverse complement strand
CAGGTGAAGAAGATTCTCGCCGCCGAACGCCTGCGCCGCGCGCGCCAGACCGGGCTGATCGGTTTCGTGCGCGAACTGATGCAGCCGGGCGACTGACAGCGCTCTCCCTTTCAGGGGAGAGCGTTTGCAGAGGGGCGATGCGCGCCCTCGCGGCTACCCCCTGGAGGTGACAGCGCCTCCGACCCCGGCCCTTTCCCTTGTCCTGCGCGCGATCACGCGATAGGCGCGCCGCAAACCTGATCCCTTTCGGAGACTTGCCCATGTCCACCCTCGAAGCCCAGATCGAAGCCGCGTTCGACGCGCGCGACACCGTCACCCCCGCCAGCGACGATGTGCGCAAGATCGTCGACGAGGCGCTGGAACTGCTCGATTCGGGCGCGGCGCGCGTCGCCGAGCCGGACGGCCAGGGCGGCTGGAAGGTCAACCAGTGGCTCAAGAAGGCCGTGCTCCTCAGCTTCCGCCTCGCCGACAATGCGGTGGTCGAATACGGCGCTGCCGGCGCCCCGGCCTACGACAAGGTTCCGCTCAAGTTCGAAGGCTGGGACGAAGCCCGCTTCAAGGCCGCCGGCGTGCGCGTGGTGCCCGGCGCGGTTGTGCGCCGCAGCGCCTATGTCGCCAAGGGCGTGGTGCTGATGCCCAGCTTCGTGAACCTGGGCGCCCATGTCGGCGAAGGCACCATGGTCGACACCTGGGCCACCGTGGGTTCGTGCGCGCAGATCGGCAAGAACGTCCACATCTCGGGCGGCGCCGGCATCGGCGGCGTGCTGGAGCCGCTGCAGGCCGGCCCGGTCATCATCGAGGACGGCGCCTTCATCGGCGCGCGTTCGGAAGTGGCCGAAGGCGTGATCGTGGGTACCGGCGCGGTGCTGTCGATGGGCGTGTTCATCGGCGCCTCGACCAAGATCGTCGACCGCGCGACCGGCGAAGTGCACATCGGCCGCGTGCCGCCCTATGCCGTCGTCGTCCCCGGCTCGCTGCCCGGCAAGCCGCTGCCCGACGGCACCCCCGGCCCGTCGCTGTACTGCGCCGTCATCGTCAAGACCGTCGACGCGCAGACCCGTTCGAAGACCGGCATCAACGAACTGCTGCGCGACTGATCGGTCGCTGAGGCCTGATCGCGAAAGGCGCCGCCTTCGCGACCAGCCAAGACTTATGCGGGGCGGGCGGCGGAACGCTGCCCGCCCTGGTGTGTTGTCGATTCAAAGGGCTGTCCTGCGGCCCGGACCAATCGGAGACACGCCATGGAAACCCGCGGCAACGAAGTGCATCTCGACAAGGAAGAGGCCCGCAGCGGCTCGACGCCGGGCGTCGTCCGTTACGTCCTGCTGATCAGCATCGCGCTGGCGATCATCGCGCTGTCCGCGATCTGGATCACCGGCGCCTCCACCACACCCGAAACCGGCGGCGCTGCCGATACCCACAAGGCCGTGGCCGAAAGCCGCGACCAGACCCCATGACCAGGGCGCTGCGCAAGGGCGCGAAAGTGCGGTGGAACTGGGGCCAGGGCACGGCCACCGGCGCTGTCGCCGAACGCTTCGAGCGCCGCGTCAGCCGCACGATCGGCGGCAAGCGCATCGTCCGCGTCGGTACTCCGGAAAACCCCGCCTACCTTGTCGAACAGGAAGACGGCGCGCGCGTGCTCAAGCGCGGCTCAGAGCTGGAGCACGTCTGATGGGCATCGACCTCGACCGCTTTCTCGATGCCCAGGCCGACATTTTCCCGCAAGTGCGCGCGGAACTCGTGCGCGGAGAGAAACGCAGCCACTGGATGTGGTTCGTCTTCCCGCAGATTTCCGGCCTCGGCGCCAGTCCCATGGCCCAGCGCTATGCCATCGAGGGGCTGGGCGAAGCGCGGCGCTATCTCGCACATCCGGTGCTCGGCCCGAGGCTGGCGGAATGCACCCAGCTCATGCTCGGCTGGGCGGGCCGCCGCAGCGCCGTGTCGATCCTGGGCCCTGTCGACGCGATGAAGTTCTGCAGCTGCATGTCGCTGTTCGAAATGGCGGCGCTGCGCGACAGCGCCGATGCGGCACGCTTCAGCCATGCGCTCGACGCATTCTGCCAGGGACGCCGCGACGAGCGGACGTTGCACTTCCTCAGCCCGATCCCCGCTCGCCCGGCGGCCTGAGCCCCGCGCGTCTTCGGGAACTTTCCGGGCGGCGCGGGCGTTGCATGAGACGGCCCGGATCGAATGCGGCCATCAAGACCGCCGCCGGACCGACGGGAGAGCCGTTATGCAACGTGTCGGTGACGAAGTTCACCTCGATGACGACGAGGCACGCGGGGGAAGCACGCCCCATATTCTGCGCTATGTCCTGATCATCAGCCTGGTCCTCGCGATCGGGGCGATGTCGGCGATCTGGATTTCGCGGGCCCTGCACGAAGCCGCGCCCAGCGGACAGGCAGTCACGGCCGAGGAACACGCCCTCGGCGGCTGAAAGTCGAAGCTGGTCGGGAATACAGTGAAATTGGCAGGAGCCGCCTGCGATGGTGGTTGCCGAACGCTGCCTTGCGGCTGCGGTCCCACCCCGGCTTCGGCCGTTTCGCCCCCCGACGAAAAGACCGGCTCCGGTTGCCGACGGCTCCTGTCAAATCTGACGACAAAGTCGCCATCTCCTGTGAGAGCAGGAGTTAACCGCAATCCATTGCCAAGTCCTTAACGCGCTCGAAAATCAGGGAAACCGGCACGTTTCGCACGGTAAAAATGACGGTGTAAAATTTTCCGGCACTTCGGCGCGCCCTCTTGCCGGGTCGCGGGGTGAAAATCACGGCCCTCGCACCTGGGATTCCGCACACTTGCCTGCACGCTAACCGCAGCTTAGCCCATGCTAATGGGAGAGTTCGACTATATCATCGTAGGCGGTGGCAGCGCCGGCTGCGTGCTCGCAAACCGCCTCAGCGCCGATCCGCGAACACGGGTGCTGCTCCTGGAGGCGGGCGGCAAGGACGACTACATCTGGATCCGGGTGCCGGTCGGCTACCTCTACTGCATCGGCAACCCGCGCACAGACTGGTGCATGTCGACCGAGGCGGAAGCCGGCCTCGGCGGCAGGGCGCTGAAATACCCGCGCGGCCGGGTACTGGGCGGGTCGTCTTCGATCAACGGCATGATCTACATGCGCGGCCAGGCCGCCGACTACGACGGCTGGCGCCAGTCCGGCAACATCGGCTGGGGCTGGGACGATGTCCTGCCCTACTTCAAGCGCGCCGAGGACCACTACGAAGGAGCGGATGAATACCACGGCGCCGGCGGCGAAATCCGGATCGAGAAGCAGCGCCTGCGCTGGGACATCCTCGAAGCCTTTCGCGACGCCTGCGAGCAGCACGGCATCCCGCACGTCCGCGATTTCAACACCGGCGACAACGAGGGCGCCGGCTTCTTCCATGTCACGCAGCGCCGTGGCTGGCGGTGGAGCGCGGCAGACGCATTCCTCAAGCCCGTGCGCAGCCGCGCCAACCTCAAGGTCGAAACCGGCGCGCTGGTCGATCACGTCATCCTCGAACAGGGCCGCGCGGTGGGCGTGGCCTATAGCGTGGGCGGCCAGCGGCGGGAGGCCCGCGCCAGCGGCGAAGTGATCCTCGCCGCCGGCGCGATCGGCTCGCCCGCGATCCTCGAGCGCAGCGGCATCGGCGATGCACCGCGCCTCGCACCGCTCGGCATTGCCCCCGTGCTCGACCGGCCGGAAGTGGGCGCCAACCTGCAGGACCACCTGCAACTGCGCTGCGCCTGGCGCGTATCGGGCGTCGCCACGCTGAATGCCCGCGCCGCGAACCTGCTGGGCAAGGCGCTGATCGGCCTCGAATACGCGCTGCGGCGCACGGGCCCTATGGCCATGGCGCCCAGCCAGCTCGGGGTCTTCACCCGCAGCCACCCGCGCTATGCGACCGCCAATCTCGAATACCACGTACAGCCCCTCAGCCTCGCGGCCTTCGGCGGCGCGCTCGACCCTTTTCCCGCCTTCACCGCCAGCGTGTGCAACCTGCGCCCCGAAAGCCGGGGCACCAGCCATATCGCCAGCGCCGATCCTGCCATCGCGCCCTCGATCCGGCCGAACTATCTCGCCGCCGAGGAAGACCGCCGCGTTGCCGCCGAGGCCATCCGCATCACCCGCGCCATCGTCGCCCGGCCGGCCCTTGCCCGCTATCATCCCGAGGAAGTGCGTCCGGGAGCCGCGTTCCAGAGCGAAGATGAACTGCGGCGCGCCGCCGCCGAGATCGGCACGACCATCTTCCACCCGGTCGGCACGGCGGCGATGGGCTCGGTGGTCGACCGCGAACTGCGGGTCACGGGGATCGGCGCCCTGCGGGTGATCGACGCCTCGGTGATGCCCGCGATCACCTCGGGCAACACCAATGCCCCCACGATGATGATCGCCGAGAAAGGCGCCGAAATGGTGCTGGCGGCGGGGAAAGGGTAAGCGAAAGCATCAGGCCGCGCGGCCGCTCCATTGGAGAATGCCTGGACGGCGCTGTCCCTACCGCCTCAGACCAGCAGTTCCCGCGTGCGCTTGACCACTTCGCCGACATAGTCGTGCGCCGACCGACCGCTCTGCGCGGCCGCCAGCAGCGGCACTTCCAGCCCCAGCACCTGCCCGCGCGGCAGGGCATCGACGAATTCCCGCAAGGGCAGTTCGCCCTGCCCGGGGATCATGCGCCCCGTGGTCGCCTCCACCATGTAGTCGCCCTCCCCCTTGCGCGGAGCGTCGCTCAGCTGGACGTGGCCGATCAGCGCGGGGTCGAGTTCGGCGATCTGCCGCACCTTTCCGCCGGAGCGGAAGAAGTGCATCGCATCGATCAGCACCGTCGCCCGCTCCTCGCCGATATGGCGCACCGCTTCCAGCGCCTCGGGCAGCGACCGGATGGTAAAGGCGGGGCAGAATTCGATCGAGAATTCCATCCCCCGCTCTCCCGCCATGACGGCGAGGCGGGCAAGCTGCTCCAAAGCGCGCTCGCGTTCGGCGCCCATGTCCGCGGCATTGATGCGCAGTGCGCCAAGGTCGGCGAAGATATCCATGTCGGCCGCGCGTTCCGCCGCGTCGATATCCTCAGCCACGCCCATCCCTTCGGCAATGGAGATCGCCACGCCCCGGTCGCGCAAGGCCGCCTTCAGCTCGCGGCGCAGGCCAGCATCTTCGCGCAGCGACCAGGCCGGGTATCCATGCGGGTTGAACCGTTCGGGCAATTGGTCGAGCCCCATCGAAACCGCGCTGCAGCCCAGATCGGCCGCGAGCGTCACATGTTCGACCGGGCCCAGCCCCAGCACCGTCCGCAGTTCGAGACCGAATTGATGTGGCATGTATCCGATTCTCTCCCGTTCCCTATGGCTATACAGGGTCGCAGGGCCGGCGGCACCGGCAATTCACACCGGCCGCTTCATGCCGGGGACACCGTGAACGCAGCAAGGCGCGGCGGTAGTAGCTCCGCCGCGCCTTGCGCTTCTCCCCTTCCTTGGCTCCCCGCGTCAGGCCCAGCCGAACCTGCCGCGATATTCTCCCTGCGAATTTTTGTTTCTAAGTCTTGGATTCCACAGTTTCGAAGGCGTTCAGGCAGCGTATCCCACACCGGAAATCGCCGTTGCGAAAAGCACTATCCCAACCTGCATCGCCATCACCAACTGCTTCACCGCGTGCATCCTCATCCCGTGCCGGTGCCGCAATTCGCGGCCCGTCATCTTGTGTTCATTGAGTAGCATCGCGAACCCGTTCCCGGAAGCGAACAATGCTCAGGAACCTTAGCTTTCGTGCGCTTTCCGCACCGCAAAACGATAAGCGTACCAGGCAGTTTCCTTAGCGCAGGCACCCTGAAAATCACTGCAGCCGGTTCTTCACCTGCAGACCCCGCCTGCCGCGCCGGTTTGCGCCGTGGCCTGTATCGCAGTCCCCGGTTCCGCGCACGAACCGCGCCTTGGCGAGCCTCCGGCCCCCGCCTCGCCCATGCTGCAGTCGCAAATGCCGATCAGGGCGGAAAAACCCGCCGAATCGCCGTGCCGAGCAGTCATGGAACCCTCTGCCGATGGCTGCGTTGCAGGTGCGGCACACGCGATTCTTCGCTGTAGAAAGGCCCCAACATGACCACGAACACCGCTTCCGCCCGCTACGTAGGTCTCGGCAAGGACGGCAAGGGATCGATTTCCACGCGCTCGGCCGTGCTGAGCGACCAACCCTACGGCTTCGGCACCCGCTTCGAGGGCAAGCCCGGCACCAACCCCGAGGAACTCATCGCGGCTGCCCACGCCGCCTGCTTCACCATGGCGACCAGCTTCGCGCTCGCCGCCGCCGGTCATTCCGAAGGCACGCTCGACACCCAATGCACCGTCACGCTCGACAAGGACGGCGCCGGTTTCAAGGTCACGAAGTCGGCCCTGACGCTGACCGCTTCCATCCCCGGCATCACGCCGGAGGATTTCGCGCGCATCGCCGACGAAGCGAAGGCCGGCTGCCCGATCTCGAAGCTGCTGAACTGCGAAGTCACCCTGGAGAAGTCGCTGGGCGACTAGCTTTCGCGCGCCCCATCGGCCAATGCGATCGGGCGCCGGCGAATGCCGCCGCGCCTGATCGAATTGCACGCGAAGGAACCCGGGCCATGGCCGGCGAAGACGAAGACTATGTCTACGACGAGGAAAGCGGCGAGTGGATGCCCGCCGGTGAACTCGAGGAACGCCGCGCCTCGGCCGATCGCATCGAAGTGCGCGACGCGGTGGGCAACCTGCTGGCCGATGGCGACCAGGTCACGCTGATCAAGGACCTCGACGTCAAGGGAGCGGGCCAGACCCTGAAGCAGGGCACGCTGATCAAGTCGATCCGCCTGACCGGCGACCCGCAGGAAATCGACTGCAAGTTCCCGGGCATCAAGGGCCTGGTGCTGCGCGCGGAATTCGTCCGCAAGCGCTGAGCCCCGCTCTCATGCCGGCTGAGCTCAGTGCCCGGCCGCCTTGCGCGGGTTCCGCTCGGTCCAGCCGCATCCGCTGCGGGTCTCCTCGCCGATACGCAGGGTGACGACGAACGGATAGCGCGTGTCCGACATGCCGTCCGAACACGCCGCCGGCGTAACCGCAAGCGTCGCCGTCCCCGCGGCCAGCACTCCGCTGAACGAAAGCCCGCCGCGCCCGGCAAAGCGGCTGGCCGGCACCGTCTCGCCCTTTTCATTGTCCGGCGTGCTGTACGTCAGACCCTGCGGCCCGGCCTGCCCTCCCCAGAACGGTTCGGTGCCGAGGAAATGCACCGTTTCATCGGCAGCGATGCCGCCCCACGGATGATGGTCCTTGGCATCGCCGGGCACATGCTCCGCTGGCGAATGACATGCTGCAAGTGCGAGAAGGGCAAGAGGCTGCACGAGGCGGGCCAGTACGGGGCGGATCATGCCCAGGTGGTACCCACTTGCCGCGGGGCGAACAAGCCTGCCGAATACGAATCACCAGCTTCCGAATCGCCGCCCGAGGAGCCGGATTTCATCGATTCCACGAATGTTTTGTCAATTCGTCGATTTTTTCCGGACACGGCGTTCTCGGGATTTGCTTAATTTTCAGGCACGAATGAGCTTTGTTGCATAAAATGCATCATAGGGTTCGGCGATTGAAATTGCTCCCCGCTGCGACATCCGCTTTTGCTGCACCGCACAAGATCGATGCACGAGGCGATTTTCCTGCCTCACCAGACTTAGGAACTTTGCCATGTTCAAGACCGTTTTCGCCACCGCCGCCGTCGCTCTCATGGCCGTTCCGGCCGTTGCCCAGGCCAACGACGCACGTGAATTCTCGCACGAAGGCGTGAACTACGCCTACACCACCCAGCAGAAGGGCAAGGTCACTGTGATCGACGGCAACACCTCTGCCGGCGTGCCGTTCCGCCTCTACGTCAAGGGCGACCGCGTTTCGGGCACCTACAACAGCCGTTACGTTTCGTTCACGACCGCCGAAGCCGCCAAGCTGAACCTCGGCCAGTAATCGCGATCGGCGCGGCTGCGCCCCGGGCACCCTCCTCTCCCAGTGCCCGGGTGAAGCAGCGCTGAAAAAGGCGCCGTCCCCCTGGTGCGGGACGGCGCCTTTTTGCGTCCTGATGCCCGAAAAACGCGTTCAGCGGCCCGACAGCCGCCTCCTGCTATCCCCGTCTCTTCCCTGCATTGGCAAGATGATCGTGGAGGTTCGATGGCTGCTGGCAAACTTGCGCTCCTGCTGATTGCAGGCGGCCTTGCCGGCGCCGCGTTCGCCGGTCTTACGACGGGCACGATGCGTCCTTACCGCGACCATGCAGCCAGCGAATTGCGGCCGCCGGCCACATCGCGGGAAGAGGCGGAAACCGCATATGCGGGTCCGCCCGCCCACCAGTCCTGGCTCGACGAGGGCCTTTCCGTCCTCGAATCGCCCGCCTGGCCGTTCGGCCATGCGCCGGGCAACGAGGACGCGGGCACGCCTTACCCCGACGCCTATGGCTACGCCCCGGACGATGACCCGCGCGCGGTCTATGAAAACGGCCGGTGGGACCACGACGACGGTTACGCCTATGGCCGCCAAGATGACGCAGCGCCGGGCCTTTCCGCCGATGAGCAAGCAGGACCCGCTCCCGGACAGGCCGATGCGGCAAGCGACGCGGCTCGAAATGCCGCCGACGCGGCGCAGGACGTCATCGCCGCCGAACGCGCGAATTAATCCTCTCGATTGCGCCTATGGGCACCGCCATCCGTCCCGGCTAACAGCGCCCCATGGATGAGCCCGTAACCGACCAGACACTGACCCGCGAAGGTATCGAAAGCCGCCTCGGATCGCCGCTCCACCTGGTGGATTGCGATTTCGACGACGTCGACCTGTCGGGCCTCGACTTGTCCCGATGGACTTTCGAACGGTGCTCGCTGCGCCGCGCCGACCTGCGACGGGCAAAGCTGGAGGCGACCTCCTGGTTGTCCTGCCGGGGCGCCTTCGCCAACTTTTCCAGCGCCGACATGGGCGAGGCAAAGCTCGTCGCCTGCGATTTCAACAATGCCTCGTTCCGCCGCGCGGCGCTGGACGGGGCCACGTTCACCCGCTGCAAGCTGACCGGCTGCGATCTTTTCGAGGCGCGCGCGATCGACCTGCGGTTCGACGAAACGCTGCTGGTCAATGCCGTGCTTACGGGCCACTCATTCCGCAAGGTAAAGCTTGAACGACTGGACTTCTCGCAGGCGGACCTGTGCAAGTGCGACTTCCGGCAGGCCACTTTCGAAGGCTGCAGCCTGCGCGAGGCCAATGTCGATGGCGCCCGCTTCGACGGGGCCGACCTGCGCGGCGCCGACCTTGGCGGCCTGCGCCTTGCGGACGCCCGCCTGTTTCGCGGCGCAACCATCTCGCGCGAGCAGGCGGGGCAATTGCTGGCGGAACTGGGCCTCAACGTGCGCTGAGACCGGATCGCTCAGCCGTCGTTGCTGGAGAGCCGTTGCAGGTTGGCGCGGACGGCGCGGCGGTAGTGCGAGAGCGTGCGGCTGCAGACCGTGCCGGGATCGTGGCCCAGTTGTCCTGTGGCCAGCGCCATGCTCCACTCCCAGCCGGCCCAGACCTTTTCCGTGACCATGCGCAGCATCTCGTCACCCGCTCCCGGATCGCCCTGTCCAATGCGCGCGGTGCGCAGGGCGATGACCGAGCCGGCCTCAACCCACAGCTTGCCCGCATCCAGCAGAATTGCCTCGGGGGCAGCGGAATCTGACTTCATCGACACAGGCTCCTGCAGCCCGCCGACGCGCAGGAATTGCGCGCACGCGTTGCGGGCAACGGCCATTTCGGGAATCCTCACGTCAACCCAACGGCGCGACCCCGCGCCGGGTTGCGAGGCGGGCCATAGCCGATCGCGCGCCCGGCCCCAAGCCCGCAGTTCGAACAGCTAGGCCAGCGTCACGAAGACTTCGGCCTCGATCACCCATTCGCCTGCCGTTTCGCGCCATTTGGCCGAATAAATGCCTGAAGCGAGCGGAGTTTCGGATTGTGCGGCACTGCCTTGCCAGCGGCCATGCTCGATCGCGATCGGTTCGATCGGCGAAAGGACGACGCTTTCGCTGGTCCGCAGATAGACCATCCGCCCGGGATGCGCGAACTCGCGCCGCCAGACCTTGACCTGTCCCATGCGTCCGGCGATCACCGCGCTGTCCGTGCCCGTGATCATCACGCAATCACGCGCGAGCAGCGGCCCGATCGCCGCCGCATCGCCATCGGCGATGGCGCGGTTGAAGGCTGCGCGTCGGGCGCGGATCGCAAGTTCGCTCATTACCGAACCGGACCGGCCGCATCCGCGCCGACGACGGTATTCCAACGCCGCACCGTCCACCGCTCGACCAGACCATCTTGCACATAAGGATCGGCACGGGCGAAGGCTTCCGCGGTTTCGGGGGTTTCGCCCGCGAACAGCAACAGCGCGGTGTCGACGGGATCCTCCACGGCGCCCCCCAGCACCAGTTCGCCTCGATCGGCCGCTTGCCAGGCCAGCGCCAGATGCTTCGCACGATACCGGGGACGACGCTCCAGATAGTCCGGCGCAAGGTGGTAGGTGAGCAGGTAGTGATTCATCCTCGCCTCATGCCGGGGATTGGGCCGACAGGAAAGAGGGCCAGGCCGTCTTGAATCAGGCACAGCCCTCTACATAAGCCAATGCCGGCATCGTGCCGACGTGGATCATGGCGACCTTGCCGTCACCGCCGATCTCGAAACGCAGCGCGGGATCTCCGCTCTTGGCATTGGGGGCGGTGAGGTACTTGGCGGGCGCCGCTTCATACTTGTGGGGTTCCTCCCGGAAGCCCGCGAACCACTTCTTCACGTCCGCCTCGGCGGCGCCGACGCCCACGCCTTCCACCAGCTTCACGTCGGAACGCTTGCCCACGCTGATGCGCCGCACTTTGCCGTCCTCCACGATCGCATAGACGCCGGGGTAGTCAGGCGAGGAGACGGTGCTGCATGCGCTGCCCTCCTGCGCGCCGCGTACCGCCCAGGAACTGCCCTTCGGCACCGGCTGGCCGATCTTGAGATCGCCGAGGCCCTCCAGGCCGATGACCCTCGAAGACGGCGCAGTTTCGGCCGGAGCCTCGGAGGAGGCTGCCACGCTCGCCTCGGTAGCCTCGGTGGCTGCGCCGGTGGCAGTTTCGGAGGATGAGGAGGCGGTTTCGGTCGGCTCCGGCCCGGCCGAGCATGCGGCAAGTGACAGGGCCAGAATGGCGGGAGCGGCAAACGCGGCAATGTGTCTCATGCCTGCAAAACGGAACGTCGCGCCTTACGGTTCCAGCGCTCACGATATCGCCGCCCTGATCGCGGCCACCGCAGGCCGGGGGGAAAGATCGGCGTTGAATATGCCGAAGTTGTTCATTTCGGCTGACCCGGGCCAGCAGAACAGCTCGTAAAGGCTGAAGGTGTGGACATAGGGCCGGTCCAGCGCCGCCGCGATATCGGCGGCGAGCAGGCTTGCCTGCTGTTCCAATGAGACCGGCGGGGACGTGGCGTTCGCGGCGCCGCCGCCGGTGGTGCGGCCCCATTCGGTGACGATCCCCTGCGCAAATCCGGCAGCGGCCAGAGTGGCGGCGAAGCCGGAAAGCTTGTCGGCCACGCTGGAGGTCGGGCGCGGATAGATATGGGTGTTCCCGTATTTCGAGAAAGCGGCCTGCTCCTTCTGCATGTAGTCGTTGCTGGCGATGAAGGGGATCGACTTGAGCGATGGATCGGCGGCCTGGGCAGCGGTGAACGCTTTGAGATAGGCCATCAGCGCCGGTGCCTCCCCCGTGCGGAAACCAAGGCGGCGGTCGGTGACGCCGCCATACGTCACGGGATTGAGGTCAGGCTCGTTCGGCCCTTCGATCGCCCAGATCGACCCCGGCGCCGCCGCCAGGAACGCTTTCATGTCGGCGATGGTGACGGCGATATCGCGCACGGCCAGGGTGAACGAGAACTTCACCCCTTCGCGCGCCAGCCCGACGTAAGTGTTCCATCCCGGCGTGCCGCTGAACGGTTCGCGGCAGCGAATCTTGCGCACCCCGCCAAGCTGGTCGAGCGCGGGAATGATGTTGCGCACCTTGTAGACCGAGCCGGTGTCCTGAGGCCGTCCCTGCACCATGATCCGGTCTACCCGGGACGCGGCGGCGAGCACCGGGGAAGCCAGCAACGGCGCCGCAGCAGCGGCTGCAAGCACCTGCCTGCGCGAGAATGACGGCGGGATTGTCATGAGGCGATGGCTCCGGCTGCAGCCCCACCATACACCGGAACGGCCGCTCCGGTGTTACCGTTGCATCCATCTTGCCGAGTTTTAATCTCGGTTCCGGAGCATTCCGATCAGGGCCTGCGCCGCGCCGGGCGCACGTTCCTTGGCGCCGTTGATGAAGAAGGCAAAGACCTCGCGGTCCTCTTCCTCCCAGTCGCGGATGCGCGCCGCCCAGCGGTCGAGTTCACCGTCCGGATAGCCCTGATCCAGTTCCGCCCGGGCGTTCTGGAGGCGGGCGTAGACGAAAGGCGCGGCGTCGGTCGCTTCCAGCACCGCATACTTGGGCGAATCGGCAAGGACGACCGCCACGCCGGCCTTGCGGACGAGGGCATAGAAGGCAGGGTCGTCGAAGCTCTCGTGACGCGCTTCGATCGCGTGGCGCAGGGTCAGGCCTTCATGGGCGGGGGGCAGCAGCGCGAGAAACGCGGCAATCTCATCGGCGTCGAACTTCTTGGTGCCGGGGAGCTGCCAGTTGATCGGCCCCAGCTTGTGGCCCAGTTCGACGAGACCTTGCGCCAGAAAGTTCTCGATGCTCTCCCCCGCTTCGGCGAGGTTCTTGCGGGTGGTGCAGTAGCGCGAGCCCTTGAGCGCGAAGACGAAATCATCCGGCACCGCATCGCGCCACTTGGCAAAGCTGGCCGGGCTCTGGCGGCGATAGAAGGTGGCGTTGATCTCGGTGCCGGTCAGATGTTCGCCGACATAGGCAAGTTCCCGCGCCTGGGGCAGGCCCTTGGGATAGAACAGGCCTCGCCACGGCTCGTAGCTCCAGCCGCCGTTGCCGACGTGGACGCTCACCGCTTCGTACTCCGCCGCGACAGGCGCTTGCGGTTGGCGGTCACTTTGCGGCGATAGTGGCTGACGGCCTTCTGTGCGCTCTTTTCCGGCGAGGTCAGCCCGGCGGTGGCGAGCATGGCGGCGACTTCGGCCCCGGCCTTCACCTTCTCCGACACCATCAGCCGGTTTTCGCGGTCGCTGCCCCGCCCGGTCATCATGTCGGTGGTGCGTAGCCCCATGACCATCATCGATTCGGCCCAGAGCCAGTAGCTGTCGCTGGCCAGCTTCATCCAGTCACTCGTCGAACTGCGTGCCATGTACGAAGCCTCCTGATGGATGCGGATGCTTACCATCCTTCGTCACCCCCGCGAAGGCGGGAATGACGAAGTTTTGGCAGGCGGAGGCCTCAGTCGTGTTCGCGGTCGCCTGCGCCCATGTACAGCTCGCTGCCGATGTCCTTGAATACCCTGGACATCCGCATCATTCCCGCTTCCGCTTCTTCGGCTTCGAGGAACTGCGTGCTCGGCTGGTTCTGCCGGGCGGCGAAATCGCGCACTTCCTGCGAAATCTTCATCGAGCAGAACTTGGGACCGCACATCGAGCAGAAGTGCGCCGACTTCGCGCCCTCGGCGGGGAGCGTCTGGTCGTGGTACTTTTCCGCCGTGTCGGGATCGAGGCTGAGGTTGAACTGGTCGCGCCAGCGGAACTCGAAGCGGGCCTTGCTCAGCGCATCGTCGCGGACCTGCGCGGCGGGGTGCCCCTTGGCGAGATCGGCGGCGTGGGCGGCCAGCTTGTACGTCACCACGCCCACCTTGACGTCGTCGCGGTCGGGCAGGCCCAGGTGTTCCTTGGGCGTCACGTAGCAGAGCATCGCGGTGCCGTACCAGCCGATCTGGGCGGCGCCGATGCCGCTGGTGATGTGGTCGTAACCGGGCGCTATGTCGGTGGTAAGCGGGCCTAACGTGTAGAACGGGGCTTCGCCGCAGGCCTCCAGCTGCTTGTCCATGTTCTCCTTGATCTTGTGCATCGGCACGTGGCCGGGGCCCTCTATCATGACCTGGACGTCCTGCGCCCAGGCGCGTTTCGTCAGTTCGCCCAGCGTGTAGAGCTCGGCGAACTGCGCCTCGTCGTTGGCGTCGTGGATCGAGCCGGGGCGCAGGCCGTCGCCCAGCGAATAGGCGACGTCGTAGGCCTTCATGATCTCGGTGATCTCGTCGAAGCGCTCGTAGAGGAAGCTCTCCTTGTGGTGCGCCAGGCACCACTTGGCCATGATCGAGCCGCCCCGGCTGACGATGCCGG
>Ga0308159_1003915_pt1 | contig 14282 bp, 13 predicted proteins | sample PhyCR1_FD_201040 | JGI IMG/M metagenome (GOLD analysis project Ga0308159, IMG submission 201040) | Phyllosphere microbial communities from UC Gill Tract Community Farm, Albany, California, United States - DLSLC.R1 | ecosystem: Host-associated > Plants > Phyllosphere > Unclassified | place: USA... | reverse complement strand
GTTTACCTACCAATTTTTGAAGTGACAACTGAGTAGAGAAATCTTTACGATTTTTCTTTAAGTGTTCTGTTAAGTGCGCAATACGGTATGTAAACAACGCTACCTGACCTTCAGCAGAACCTGTGTTAGTTTCTACTTCGCCGTGTGTTTTAAAAATTTCGGCTTTCTTTTCTGTACTTAAATACATTCTTGAATAATATTAAAGTGTATAAATTAATTAATAATGCTGCAAAGATAAAGTTTTTTTAACGTATTAACAAAGTATGCTTAATTGTTTAAGTACTTAATCTTTAAATTGACTGCCAAATATTGTTTTGAAAAGTAAAGATTTGTTTTACAGGCTTCTCTATCTCCCATTCACTACAATCTTTATATAAGTTTGCTAAGCAAAGCGCGTGTTAGCATTAGTAAATTAAATAGTATACCACTAAATGAGGTTTAGAGAAAATGCTATATTCAACTTAGTTTCTTTTATTAATTCGTTCTAACTCCAAAACATCTAATTGATCTTTAGGTCTATTTGTTGCTCTTTTGTTATCCAGAAGATGGTTATAGTGAAGAAATCTGGCTTTAATACCATTTATTACATTAACGGTTGCCATTTGAAAATAGTCATCAAATTTTTGTTTGTCTAACCCAGGAATATCAGTCATTAAATCTGCGTACATCCCATCGTCCATCATCACTTCGCAATATCCTGCAATAATCGGAACATCTAATAACATGTCGTATTTCCCATAACCCATTTTATCCAGTGCATAAATTAAGTTTTGCCTGTTTTCCTTTATATCTTTCAGATAAATATTCAGGTCTCCTGTGGCACGGTTATAACCATAACGGTTAACGGCAAAGCCACCTACAATCAGATAACGTAAATCGAACTGTTGAAACGTTTCTAATAGCAAAAGCATTTCTGGATTTTCTTTATCAAAAGACATAGAAAGAAACTATATAGTTAGCTTACGAATCACAAGGCCTTTGCCTTGAGGAGATTTTAAGGGCTTACCTCCATTCATAGCCACTGAAATATGATTTAAATGTAACACGCTAAAAAAACGTTGCTCCGGACTTCGGCTCAAATAGACACTTTCACGCTCTTGAGCGATTAATTCACGTGGAATTGAAGTATCATATAATTTAAGCTTTCCCATTTCATATCAAAAATACGAAAAAGAAACTAATACTTTACATTAGAACGCTTATTCATACTTTTGCAAAAAACATTTACCCTTTGGAAAAGAATCAATTCAGCATTTTCGAAAGCGAACTTCGTGTACGCCCCGATGATATAGATATGTTTAATCATGTCCACAATAGCAGATACCTGGATTATGTACTGGCAGCTCGTTACGAACAGATGGAAAAATTCTATGGAATGCCATGGGAACATTTTACAAAACTCGGCTTGGGTTGGGTGGTGAGTCATGTCGATATCAATTTCAAACGCCCGCTCTTGATGAATGATCTTATGTTAATTAGAACGGGGATTTTAACGATGAATGATAAGGGCTGTGCTGTTCAGTTTGAGATTATCAACAAAAAAACAGGTAAAGTTGCTTCCGATGGAATCTTCGATTATGTATTAATCGACCTAAACACCAGCAGAGGAACAAAGGTTACCGAAGAGATGATTAGGGCGTATAGTATTTAATAAGCAAGTTTAAACCTTTTTTTCACCTAAATGGCGAAATCTCTGAGACCTGCACCTTTTTGTTTATCCCCCCACCAACGAACTTATCACGATAAATAATAGCAATCGCAATAAAGTCTTAATTCCGTGATTTTCGTATTTCCGTGGAAATAAATTAATCAACACCTTAAAAATCAGTCATCAAAATTTGACAATCCGGAATTTTAGTTATCTTTGCCTGATCTAACGACCAGAGCCATGATAGTATCTGCAATCCGATTTAGGTTTTAAGCAACCGAGGATTCCTTTCCAATTTTATTTCACTAAGGATGCTTAAGGCATATCCTTCATCTATTACATTTATTTCTATACTATATGTCAGAGTCAACAAAGACACGAGGCAAACTATCATCATTTTTTGATTTGCTGGTCCAATCATTAAAAGGCAACGAGGTTGATTTAACCGCAATAACAATTAAAAGGGCAATTATTTTACTGGCTATTCCAATGATGTTGGAGATGGCCATGGAATCGGTATTTGCATTAGTAGATTTATATTTCGTTGGTCACCTCGAAAACAGCAGCCATGCGATACAGACTGTTGGTTTGACAGAATCTGTTCTAACCATTATCTATTCACTTGCGATCGGGTTAAGTATGGCTGCTACGGCGGTTGTAGCCAGAAGAATTGGAGAAAAAAATCCAGAAGCCGCGTCTAACGCAGGCATGCAAACCATTGTGATAGCCATTATTATTAATATTGTGATTACTATTCTTGGTTTAATATACGCCAGAGACATATTGCTCTTAATGGGAGCCTCCACAGAAACAGCTGATCATGGCGCAACATTTACCCGAATCATGATGGGTGGAAGCATTATCATTGTGTTACTCTTTTTAATTAATGGAATATTCAGAGGTGCGGGAAATGCAGCCATTGCCATGCGAAGTTTATGGATTGCGAACATTGCCAACATCATCCTCTGCCCTATCTTTATAAATGGTTTTGGACCTGTGCCTGCGTTCGGGTTAACCGGAGCAGCCATTGCCACTACAATCGGAAGAGGCCTGGGTGTAAGTTATCAACTTTATAATTTATTTAATGGCAAAAACGCATTAAAAATCAATATTGCCCATTTTATCCCCGACTTAAAACAAATTAAAGCAATCATCAAGATCGCAGCTCCTGCAATTTTTCAATTTGTTATTGCGAGCTGCAGCTGGGTATTTCTGGCTGAATTGGTGGCCACTACGGGTGGTGATGAAGGTTCTGCTGGTTATCAAACGGCTTTAAGATTGATGATGTTCTTTCTACTGCCTGCATGGGGCTTAAGCAATGCAGCTGCAACATTAGTTGGCCAAAACCTTGGTGCAGGGCATGTTGATCGCGCTGAAAAATCTGTCTTTCAAACCATGAAGTATATTTTTGTTTTTATGGCAATCGTATCAATTCTCTTCCTCACCTGTGGACATCTTTTCGCAGCTTTCTTCACATCAGATGAAAAGGTAATTGAAATTGCTAGCCGTGCATTAAAAATCTTGAGTATAGGATTTATCATTTATGGCATGGGCATGGTGCTTACCAGTGCATTTAATGGAGCAGGAGATACCTGGACACCAACTAAAATAAATATTTTCGCATTTTGGCTATTTCAGATTCCTTTAGCCTACTTACTTGCCAAGCATTTTGAAATGGGTCCAACCGGCGTATTTATCGCCATCCCAACTGCTGAAGTCGGAATTGCAATTGCTGCTTTTATACTATTTAAAAAAGGTAAATGGAAGAAAACGATGGTTTAAATATGGACGTGTTAACTTGCAAAACACCAAAAAATGAGCGGTTTTATGCCGTGATTTTCGAACTGAAATTTTCCATTAAAAAACATATCTTTGCGCAAAGATGAAGCATATACGTAATTTTTGCATTATTGCACATATCGACCATGGCAAGAGCACCCTGGCCGATAGGTTATTAGAATATACAGCGACGATTTCGCAGCGTGAAGCGCAGGCGCAATTGCTCGATAACATGGATTTGGAGCGCGAGCGAGGCATAACGATTAAAAGTCATGCCATACAAATGAATTATAAGGTTGGTGATATTGAGTATAATTTCAACCTCATTGATACACCCGGACACGTAGATTTTTCATATGAAGTTTCCCGTTCCATTGCAGCGTGTGAAGGTGCTTTATTAATTGTAGATGCTTCACAAGGTATCCAGGCGCAAACCATATCAAATTTATATCTTGCTTTAGAGCACGACCTGGAGATTATTCCGATTCTAAATAAAATGGATTTACCTGGGGCAATGCCTGAGGAAGTAAAAGACCAGATTATTGATTTAATTGGTTGTAAACGGGAAGATATTATTCCTGCTTCTGGAAAAACCGGAATGGGAATCCCAGATATTATTCAGGCAATTGTAGACCGTGTTCCGGCACCGGTTGGTAATCCGGAAGCACCATTACAAGCCTTGATTTTTGACTCTGTTTTCAACTCATTCAGAGGGATTATTGCCTATTACAAAGTTGTAAACGGCGAAATTAAAAAAGGTGATAAAGTAAAATTTATCAATACAGGTAAACAATATTTAGCAGATGAGGTTGGCATTCTTAAATTAGACATGTCGCCAAGAAGTGTAGTTAAAACCGGAGACGTAGGCTACATTATTTCAGGAATTAAAGAAGCACGTGAAGTTAAAGTTGGTGATACCATTACCACCGTAGACCGCCCATCGCTAGATTCTATTCAAGGTTTTGAAGAGGTTAAACCGATGGTATTTGCCGGAATTTACCCTGTAGATACAGATGAGTTTGAAGAACTGCGTGAGGCGATGCACAAGTTGCAGCTAAACGATGCATCTATCGTTTTTGAGCCGGAAAGTTCTGCAGCTTTAGGTTTTGGTTTCCGTTGCGGATTCTTAGGAATGTTGCATATGGAGATTATCCAGGAACGTTTAGAACGCGAGTTCGATATGACGGTAATTACAACCGTTCCCAACGTTTCTTACATTGCACATACCACAAAAGGAGATGAAATTATAGTTAACAATCCATCTGATTTACCTGATCCGAGTAAGCTCGATTCGGTTGAAGAACCTTTCATCAAGGCAAATATCATTACCAAAGCTGAATTTGTTGGGCCAGTAATGTCACTTTGTATTCAAAAGCGTGGAATCATTGTTAATCAGTCTTACCTTACGTCTGACCGGGTGGAATTGATTTTCGAAATGCCAATGGGAGAAATTGTATTTGATTTCTATGATAAACTAAAAACCATTTCGAAAGGTTATGCATCCTTCGATTACCATCAGATTGGATACCGTAAATCAGATTTGGTGCGTTTAGATATGTTATTAAATGATGAACCAGTTGATGCATTATCGTCATTGATTCACCGGAGTAATGCTTACGATTTTGGAAAGAAAATTTGCGAAAAACTGAGAGAATTAATTCCCCGCCAACAATTTGAAATTAAGATTCAGGCTTCAATCGGTGCCAAAGTAATTGCCCGCGAAACGCTAAGTGCTTTACGTAAAGATGTAACGGCCAAGTGTTATGGAGGAGATATTTCGCGGAAGCGTAAATTATTGGAAAAACAGAAAAAAGGTAAAAAACGGATGCGTCAGGTTGGAAACGTAGAAATTCCACAGTCGGCGTTCATGGCAGTTTTAAAATTAGATTAGAAAAAGATTGAGATGTTAGATTTGAGTCCTGAGAATCTCAGCAGATCTGAAATCTAATGTCTATTATCTCAAATCTCATAACAATGGAATTATTAGACGGAAAATACGTATCAGAAAAAGTTAAAATTCAGATTGCTGAAGAAGCTGCTGAGTTTTTGAGCAAAACTGGAAGAAAACCTCATTTAGTCGCAATTCTTGTTGGCAATGATGGTGGAAGCGAAACTTACGTAGCCAGTAAAATGAAGAACTGCGAAAAGGTTGGTTTTAAATCTTCCCTGCATAGGTATGATAATAATGTAACTGAAGCAGAACTTCTTGCTAAAATTGCAGAAATAAATAATGATAAAGACGTTGACGGATTAATCGTTCAATTACCCTTACCGAAACACATCGATCCGGAGAAAGTAACGGAAACAATTGATCATCGTAAAGATGTTGATGGTTTCCATCCTATCAATTTGGGAAGGATGATGCGTAATTTACCTTGCTTTATTCCTGCTACGCCTTATGGCATTATGCTGATGCTAGAAGAGTATAACATTGACACTGCTGGCAAGCACTGCGTTGTGGTAGGTAGAAGCAATATTGTTGGTAGCCCAATGAGTATTTTAATGGCTCGTAATGCCAGTCCCGGTAATTGCACAGTAACATTAACCCACTCACGTACCAAAGACCTGAAAGCGCAGATTCTTCAAGCCGATATTGTGATTGCAGCGATTGGTAAAAAGAATTTTGTAACGGCAGATATGGTTAAACCAGGTGCAATCATCATAGACGTTGGTATCAACCGGGAATCTTCGATAGAAACAAAATCTGGTTTTAAATTATTTGGCGATGTAGATTTTGAAAATGTGGCACCAAAATCATCGTATATTACGCCGGTTCCAGGAGGAGTTGGATTGATGACCATCGTTGGCTTATTGAAAAACACTTTAGCATCTGCAAGAAAAGAGATTTATCCTTAACGGAATTATAATATAAGTATCGAAAGCAATTCACAAATAGAATTGCTTTTTTTTACACCATTTTTTTTAATGCTTTTTCTTACGTAATTAAATTTATTTTACCACGTAAATACCTTATATTTGAGCTATAAATAAAATTATATTATGGATGCGAAACTCACTTTAAGCTTTAACCAGGATGTCGTTCGAAAAGCTAAAAAATATGCTGCTGATAATAATATTAGTCTGTCTCGCCTGATTGAACATTTGCTTACGCAAGTTACGGCTACAGAATATAAGTCTTTGGAAGATTATCCAATTAGTGATTGGGTAAATATGGTTGCTGAAGGTGAAGTTGAATATAAAAGAACAGTTAAGCAAAGCCGTAAATTCTCCAAAGATGAATTCTTCGCGTCTAAAAAATAATTTATGCTTAGAATATTTCTAGATGCTAACGTATTAGTTTCAGTGCTCAATAAAGAATATCCGCTTTTTACATATTCTTCCAGAATTTTGAGTTTAGCATCGCATCCGAAATTTGAAGTATATACCTCGCCTCTTTGTCTAGCTATTGCATTTTATTTTGCCGAAAAAAAGCATAATGCTGTATTGGCTAAACAAAAAATAGATTTACTTTGCCAGCATATCAAAATTGCAGAAAATTCATCTAATGGTGTTTTTAAGACCTTAAAGAATAAAAGGATTCATGACTTTGAAGATGGCTTGGAATACCATGCAGCACAGGAAAGCGACTGTCAATGCATCATTACCGAAGACATCGAAGATTTTTATTTTTCCGATATCGAGGTGCTAAATTGCCATGAGTTTTTCAAAAGGCATTTACTGAATTAACCAATCGAAAATCCTTAGGTTTAAATCTATTGCATTGAGTGAATGGCAATCAATTAATCTGTCTTTCAATTGCCATTCGGCTTTAGTCAATGGCAAAATAAATCAAATCTCAATAATCTAAGTGCTTTGGGTCTAAACCCAAGTTAATGAAGAAGTGGTTATCAATCATGCCAGGAAGCGCTTTTCCATTCGGATTTAACGAATAAAAAAACAAACAAAATGCAATCTGTCTAAGTGCATTACTTGAAACCAATGCGGTTAATGAGTTGGTCTTTCAACCCCAAATTTTGCTCCACCAACTTTCCTCGAAACCAATGTAAAGCCCATCATCTCTTAGTTCAGTTGCGTAAATTTCGATATAATCTCCTTGCCCCTCCGCTCCTCTTCCAGTATTTAAATCATACTCATATCTATGAATCGGACAAACTAGATGACCAATCTTACACCAGCCGCCAGAAAAATGGCCGCCAGCATGTGGGCAGGATGACTGAGTAGCGATTATTTTTTTATCATTGTTTATAATGCAAAGCTGCTTTCCAGCTATTTGGATAGTCTTAATGGACCCATCGGTAGGAATCTGTGTTGTAGTTAACGCCTTATGCCACTTCATAAACACTAAATTAACGATTTAAAATATCAGTCTTATTTCATCTTTCGGATAAATTTTGCGTGATAAACGAACTCCTCCATATTTTTTGAGATATTTGCATCCTCAAAATGAAACAACAGATACCAGAAGACGGCACATTACTTCCTTTGATGGAAGAGTTCTATACCATACAGGGCGAAGGATTTAATACAGGTAAAGCAGCATACTTTATTCGTTTAGGCGGTTGCGATGTGGGTTGCCACTGGTGTGATGTAAAAGAAAGCTGGGATGCAGAAATGCATCCGTTGACACTGTCAGACGTGATCGTGGATAATGCAGATAGATTTCCTGGAAAGGCTGTAGTGATCACAGGGGGTGAACCATTGATTTATAACCTGGATTACTTAACCAATAAATTAAAAGAACGGGGGATTTTAACATTTATCGAAACATCAGGCGCTTATCCCCTTTCTGGAAATTGGGATTGGATCTGTTTGTCGCCCAAAAAGTTTAAAGCGCCCCGTCCTGATATTACGCCATTTGCACATGAGTTGAAAGTAATTGTTTTTAACAAAAGTGATTTCAAATGGGCAGAGGAATACGCAGCGATGGTTTCTCCTACTTGCAAATTGTATCTGCAGCCAGAATGGTCGAAATCTAAAGAAATTACGCCACTTATTATCGAATATGTAATGGCCAACCCTAAATGGGAAATTTCCTTACAAACACATAAATTTTTAAATATTCCGTAAAAAACGATACATTAGCTTAACAACCAATGTCTTGTTTATGAGGTTTCGTCTCTCCCTACTTTTTACACTATTTACCTTAAGCGTTTTTGCTCAGGTTTCAAATAATAAAAAGGCACAATCTTTTTATCAACAGGCTGGGCAATTACTGGAAAAAACCGATTATCCTGCAGCGGAACTTGTATTAAAGAACGCAGTAGCTGAAGATCCAATGTTTCAAGGTGCCTATATCTTGTTGGCCAATGTACAAAGACTTCAAAAAAAATACGCAGATGCGAAGGCAAATTATCTAAAATCAATGCTAATTGATTCAAATATCCAACCTGCCGTACTCTACAATTTAGCAGAAACAGAATTTGCAACTCAGGAATTTGACAAGGCAAAAAAACATTTTGCAGATTTCCTGATGCAGGATAATTCCTCAGACCGTGCCAAGAGCGCAAAAAAATATCTTTTAGATTGCGACTTCGCTGTTGTGGCAATCAATAAACCTGTAAAATACAGCCCTGTAAATTTAGGTAAGGGCGTAAATACAAGCAATGCAGAGTATTTCCCAGCCTTAACTGCAGATGGCGAAACATTAGTTTTTACGAGACAAATTGGTGGTAACGAAGATTTCTGGACTTCACAGTTTCAAAACAATGTATGGAGCGAGGCTACACCGCTTTCTACAAAGATTAATACATCGAGATTTAATGAGGGTGCGCAAACCATATCTCCTGATGGTAAATATCTTTTTTTTACGGGATGTAATCGCCCAGATGGCTTAGGCAGATGCGACATCTACGTTTCCCACCGTGAGGGTAAAGATTGGGGCGAACCTTATAATGTAGGTAAACCAGTGAATTCAGAATACTGGGAATCGCAACCTGCTATCAGTCCTGATGGAAGAACTTTATACTTCATCAGCAACAGACCCGGCGGATCCGGAGGTTACGATATCTGGAAAAGCACCATAACGGACGAAGCAAAATGGGGTGCTGCCGTCAATCTTGGTCCGGAGGTCAATACACCTTTTGATGAAAATACACCATTTCTTCACGCTGATGGAAGAACTTTATATTTTTCATCTGATGGCTGGCCCGGATTTGGGCACAAGGATATTTATTACAGCAGAATGGATGACGCCGGAAAGTTCAAAAAACCAACTAATATGGGCTATCCTATTAATTCTTTCGAAGATGAAAACGGTTTAATCGTCAGTGCAGATGGAAGTTCTGGAATGTTTTCTTCCAATTTTAAAGATGGTTTTGGGTTGCAGGATATCTATCGTTTTGGAATTCCTGAAGTGGCAAAGCCATTAAAGATTACCTATGTTAAAGGGGTTGTAAAAGACAAGGATACCAAGAAGACGATGGAAAGTAATGTTCAGGTGATCGACTTAAATACAAACAGACCTGTCTTCGATGATTATACTGATCCTGAAACAGGAAACTTTTTGGCAGTCATGCCGATTGGGAGCAATTATCTATTTAATGTAAACGCAGAGGGTTATATGTTCTACTCAGAAAATTTTGAGTTAAAACAAAGCGATATCAATAAACCGTATCAGATAGAAGTATATATCGAGAAAATCAAACCAGGTGGAAATGTAACATTGCGGAATATCTTTTTTGATACCAATAAGTTTAACCTGTTACCTGCTTCAGTTAAAGAACTAGATCTACTGATCTATTTCTTACAACAGAATGCCAGTGTTAACATCGAAATACAGGGACATACTGACAATGTTGGCGATAACAAATTAAATCAAAAACTATCATTAGACAGGGCAAGTGCAGTTTACAATTACCTGGTTAAAAACCAAATAAATCCGCAACGCCTTACATTTAAGGGATTTGGTTCAACAAAACCAATTGCAGATAATACAACCGAAGCCGGCAGAAAAAATAACCGCAGAACAACTTTCGTCATCACAAAGGTGTAATCACAGCAAATTCATCAGCAACAATATCATTCAGTTAGAGAATGCTTTTAGTTGATATTAAAATTTTCTGCCTGCCATCACACTAATTTCAGATCCCTCTGCCAGTATTACTGAATCTGGTTCAACCTGATTAAGATTGGCAAAATCTGCTCCGTAGTTTTCGCCAAAATCAGCTTTTATACGATAGCTTTCTACAGGATAAACTTGCCAGCGGGGGTGTTGTACCCCGTATTCTGAAGTGCTGTTCGGGCCGAGTTTAGTATAGCCCCAGTAATGTTCAGTTATAAACTCTTCTTCACTTCCAACGGGAATGTCAATGGACGTTGAAGATGCAGTTACTGCAAAACTATTCCAATCTTTTGTTTTCCAAAGGTAGTCTACAGTGAGCTGATTATCCTGAGCGGTCCAAAGGTGCTTCATGGGTAAAGTCTTGTATTTTTCTTTGTAAATGGTATTGGCAACAATGGTAATAGCTGGTAAAGGCACAATTTCCTGAATAAAAACTGCACCACGCTTCCATTCAAGTCCTTCTTTATATTTTACATAGAACCTTAAATTCACCTCTTCGAAATTGGTGTGGAAAGGAATTCTAAATCCACGGAGCTTCACGTTAAGAAACATAAAGCCAACCAAGCTCACGTAATATTTCCCTTGCCAGTCATCCAATACGGTATTTGGCGGAAGATATTTCTCCAGGATAGATTTGTCAACTTCGTATTGTGCGAGCGCAAGTTTTCGCCATTCGGCAGTGAGAAATGCTTTAGATTTTCCCACGATTATAATATTGCTTGTCGAACCCTGATTAATTTAATCAGCGTTTCTTCCAGCAAGTCCAGGTGCAACATGTTTGCTCCATCAGATTTTGCATTTGCCGGATCAGGATGTGTTTCTATAAACAAACCATCTGCTCCTACCGCAATTGCTGCCTTTGCTATGGTGGATATTAATTCTGGCTTCCCACCAGTTACACCGCTACTTTGGTTAGGCTGCTGCAAAGAATGTGTACAATCCATTACTACCGGCACGCCAAAGCTTTGCATCTCTGGCAATCCACGATAATCTACAATAAGGTCCTGATAGCCAAAAGTATTTCCTCGATCGGTTAAAATAACCTTATCATTACCTGCTTCTTTAATTTTCTCTACTGCAAATTTCATCGAACCCGCCGAGAGAAACTGGCCCTTTTTAACATTTACTACTTTGCCTGTATGTGCAGCTGCAATTAAAAGATCTGTTTGGCGACAAAGGAAGGCTGGAATTTGCAACACATCGACATACTCAGCAGCCATAGCGGCTTCACCACTTTCATGAATATCCGTTACCGTTGGTACGCCGAACTCGCGACCAATCCTTTCTAGAATTCTTAATGCTTTTTCATCACCAATACCTGTAAAAGAACTTCCTTTACTTCGATTAGCTTTGCGGTAAGAACCTTTAAAAATATACGGAATTTGAAGTTTATCAGTAATGGAGATAATTTTTTCTGCAATGCGTAGCGCAATGTCTTCGCCTTCAATTGCACATGGCCCAGCCATTAAAAAGAAATTTCCTGAAGCGGTGTTTTTTAACTTATCTAAATAGTTTAACATAGTTGGGGATATGAGATCAAAAACTTGAAAGTTGAGATGTTGGTGAATTCCACGCTTTTCTCAATTATCTAGTCATTCAAACCTGTTTTTTAATTTCCGAGTTCAGACATAAATTTAATTCGCATAAGCTGAATCTCTTCACGCGTGTAATCTGTCTCGCCAAGTTCATTAAGTGCTTCGTCTATAGAATCACTTTCAGCAGCACGGAAATAGTCAAAAACTTCATCTTGCCTGTCATCATCAATTACTTCATCAATGAAATAGTTAAGATTAAGCTTTGTTCCGGAGTTTACAATTGATTCCACTTCTTTCAAGATCTCTTCGTAGGTAATGCCTTTAGAATCTGCAATATCTTCCAGGCCTATTTGTCTATCAATATTTTGAATAATTGATACTTTCATCTGTGATTTGTTTGCCTGTGTTTTGATAATCAAGTCAATAGGTCGCTCAATATCATTGTCTTCCACATACTTTTTAATCAGTTCGATAAAAGGAGAACCGAATTTCATTGCCTTTCCTGAACCTACACCCGAGATCTGCTTCAATTCTTCTGAAGTAATAGGATAGTGCGTACACATTTCCTCTAGCGACGGATCCTGGAATACGACAAAAGGAGGAACACTTTTTTGCTTCGCAATTTTCTTCCGAAGGTCTTTAAGCAATTGCAACAAATGGGTATCTAATGCTCCAGAGCCTTGTTTTACGTCATCATCGTCATCTTCAGCGCCCGTTTCAATTGGTTCATTTAAGATAAACTTTAAACTATAAGGATTGATAATAAAATCTTTTCCTTGCCTGGTTAACTTCAATAGTCCATAATTATCAATATCCTTAAAGAGATAATTATTTAAAACAGCTTGACGGATGACCGATTTCCAAAGCAGAATACCCTCTTCCTTGCCTATACCAAATTCTGGAACTTTGCTATGCTCGTAGGCAATAGTTTGGGCAGTTTCAAGGCCAAGAAAAACATTTAATAGGTGTGCATCATCAAACTTTTCATCAGTTTTTTGAATGAACTTCAATAAAGTAGATAGCTGTTCTTCAGCATCAAATTGTTTTTTGGGTTTCTTGCAATTATCACACATGCAATTGCAACCCGTTTCATTAAAATTTTCTCCGAAATAATGAAGGATTTGCTTACGCCGACAAACGCCGGATTCTGCATAATCAATTACCTCTTTCAATATTTGTGTACCTATTTCGCGTTCAGAAACAGGCTTATCTTTCATAAATTTAGCGAGCTTATCTACATCTTTTTGTGCATAGAAAGCAATACAGATACCTTCACCCCCATCACGACCTGCCCTGCCGGTCTCCTGGTAATAGCCTTCCATACTTTTCGGCACATCGTGGTGAATCACGAAACGAACATCCGGCTTATCTATTCCCATACCAAAAGCAATTGTTGCTACAATTACTTCAGCATCTTCCATTAAGAATTTATCCTGCGTTTCTGCCCTAACCTTTGGGTCTAAACCAGCATGATAAGGCAAAGCGCTAATTCCGTTCAAATTTAGTGCTTCGGCTACTTCTTCAACCTTTTTACGGCTTAAACAATAGATAATGCCCGATTTGCCAGGATTGGATTTAATGTATTTAATAATCTCTTTATTGATATCACGCTTAGGACGGATTTCATAAAAAAGATTTGGTCTGTTGAATGACGATTTAAATAAAGTGGCCTCAGACATGCCAAGGTTCTTCATAATATCTTGCTGAACTTTCGGCGTAGCCGTTGCAGTAAGCGCAATAATTGGAATGTTATCTCCCAAACCCGCTATAACTTGTTTGATTTTTCGATATTCGGGTCTGAAATCATGTCCCCATTCAGAAATACAATGTGCCTCATCTACCGCAACGAAGGAAATTTTAATCAAGTTTAAAAACTCAATATTATCCTGTTTTGCTAAAGACTCAGGTGCAACGTACAGTAGTTTAGTTTGCCCGCTAAGCAGGTCAGACTTTACTTGCGTAATTTCAGATTTATTTAAAGATGAGTTTAAGAAATGGGCAATACTATCATTTCCACCAAAGGCCCTTAACTGGTCCACCTGGTTTTTCATTAATGCAATGAGGGGCGAAATTACAATCGCCGTTCCTTCACTCATTAAAGCCGGTAATTGATAGCAAATAGACTTCCCTCCGCCCGTTGGCATAATAACAAAAGTGTTATTGCCTTCTAAAATATTTGTTATGATCGACTCCTGATCACCTTTGAAATTATCAAACCCAAAGAAATTTTGTAGGTTATCAAATAACGACTTTTTCACGTCCATTTTGTGTAATAAAATATGCGATGCTATTTTTCTAT
>Ga0308159_1003913_pt1 | contig 14285 bp, 11 predicted proteins | sample PhyCR1_FD_201040 | JGI IMG/M metagenome (GOLD analysis project Ga0308159, IMG submission 201040) | Phyllosphere microbial communities from UC Gill Tract Community Farm, Albany, California, United States - DLSLC.R1 | ecosystem: Host-associated > Plants > Phyllosphere > Unclassified | place: USA... | reverse complement strand
GGCGAGCTGGGTGTCGGCCAGCATGTCGCCCAGCACGGTGCCCTTGACCGGGACCAGCGCGTTGACCGGCACCGACTGCGGGTGTTCGGGCAAGGTGGCGAGCGTGTGGACGAAGCCGACGCGGTCGGCGCGCGTCTCGCCCATGCCGACGATGCCGCCCGAGCATACGTTGATGCCCGCCATGCGCACGTTCGACAGCGTGTCGAGGCGGTCGTCCATGGTGCGCGTGGTGATGACCTGGTCGTAACGCTCGGGCGAGGTGTCGATGTTGTGGTTGTAGTAGTCGAGGCCCGCCTCGCTGAGCATGTCGGCCTGTGCGGGGGTCAGCATCCCCAGCGTCATGCAGGTTTCCATGCCCATCGCGCGCACGCCCTTCACCATCTCGATGATGGCGGGCATGTCGCGGTCCTTGGGGTTGCGCCAGGCGGCGCCCATGCAGAAGCGGGTAGAGCCCTGGTCGGCGGCCTGCGCGGCGCGCTGGAGCACGGCCTGCACTTCCATCAGCTTGGTCGCCTTGACCCCGCTGTTCGCGGAGACCGACTGCGAGCAGTAGCCGCAATCCTCGACGCAGCCGCCGGTCTTGATCGAGAGCAGCGTGGACAGCTGCACTTCGTCGGCCTTGTGGCTGGCGCGGTGGACCTCGGCCGCGCGGAACACCAGTTCGGTGAACGGCAGGTCGAACAGGCCCGCGATCTCCTCGCGGGTCCAGTCGGTGCGGGGCGCCGGATCATGCGACATTTCTGCTAATCTCCTCTCCAGCCGAGCTGGATTATCCATTTCTTTCGATCAAAATCGTCGGACGATATTGACAGACCACGAAGCGGTAGTCCACAAGGTTCGCAACAAGAATAAGGGCAGGGGATGATGACCGACTACGTTCGCTTGCTGGAAGCCAACAACGCTATCCAGACGATCGGGGACGAAACCTACTGGCTGTGCGTCACGCGCACGGTGCAGGAATCGAAGCTGTTCCCCGTGCCTTCCTACATGCTGCTGGCCTACCTATGCTGCTTCTATCGCTACCCGGAGCTGCTGCGGAAGGCGGAAAGCGCGATGCCGGCCGAAGAGATCGGCGACCGCACGCGCCTGCTCGGCGGCAAGCTGGGCAACCTGCCGGGCTGGGCGCTGCCGACATTCTACCTGCTCGGCCGGGAAATCCTGATCAATTTCGGCATGCTCGGACCTGACGATGCGGCCGAGGACGTGGCCTATGTCATGGACTTCTGGCGCCGCTTCAAGCTGGCCCAGCAGCGCGAGGACGGCCACCTCAACGCCCGCGAATTCGGGCAGCGGGTGCAGTCCCTGCCCGAACGCCGGGTGCAGCGCTTCCATTCCGAACTCCTGCCGTGCCACCCGGGCGACCGCCTCGGCCATGCGGCGCAGGCGTTCCTGGCGACGATCTCGCAATACGGCTTCCTCGTCTCTTGCGAGAGCCGCTGCGCGCTCAACAATTCCGGCCCCTACAAGCTGGCCGAGGACCGCGAGATGATCGTGCGCGATTTCTCCGACCTTGCCGAGGGCGACTATCCCTGGCTCGACGGGGTGGCGGGCGACATTCCCTTCTCCAACCTGACGGTGACGATGGAGGCCACCGGCTGCCACTTCTATCTGATGGACGACTGGGGCAGCTTCGAATCCCGCCCCGAATTCACCGCCGACAAGCTGACCGGCGTGGGCCTCTACACGTCCGACGCGCTGTCGGGCGGCTATATCCCGGTCGGCATGGGCTCGGCGCAGGAGCTGGCGGATACCTTCGAGGACCTGACCGACCGTATTCGCAAGGCCACCGTCGAATTGTGGAAGCGCATGGCCGGCTGGTCGCGCGACGAGATGATGGATGCCGGGGCGCTGGTCTACTTCTCGCTGATCAAGGAGATCGCGCACATCGCCGGCGTCTACGACGTCAACGACTGGATGACGATCGACCCGCGCGCCGACCGTTTCCGCAGCCTGTTCAACGACGAATTCGGCCGCGATTTCCTGGGGGAGATGGTCGGGCTGGTGTCGCTGCCCAGCCAGCAGCTCAGCCGCTATGCGATGATGCAGCACAACAACAACCCGGTGCGCTACATCTCGCAGGTGCCCTATTCGGTGCTGGATCGGCAGGGGCAGGCGCCGAAGTTGGCTCCTCTGGGTGTCGGTGTGTCGCACCTCGGCCCCAAACGGGACGTTTACACCACCAGCACCGGACGCCTCAGCCTGGCCGAATACAACGCGCAGGCCACCGCGCTGCGCCCGGCCCAGATGGCGCCCGAGTATCGCTTCATCTGCGACACCACGGCCAAGTTCCGGCCCCATGACCCTGCCGTACAGGCGCTCTACCGCCTCGAGCAGGAAGGCTCGCCGCTGGCGGGCAGGGGCGTGGGCCTGACCCGCGAGGAAGTCGAAGCCATTCGGAGTGCACGAGCATGAGCGGCAAGGACGCCAACGACCCTACATTTTCCGAAGTGCCCGGGCTTCCCGAACTACCCGGACTTCCCGAGTTCGAAGTGCTGATCGAGGAGTTCCGCCAGTCGGGCCTGCGCGAACTGCACGCCCGTTGCGGTGATCTCGAAGTCTACCTGTCGCAGGATGGCGATGCCTCCGGGCTGGACGCGCCGCGCGTTTCGGTGGCCGCCCCCACCGCGCGCGCCGCTCCCGCCATCCCCGCGCCAGCGGCGGCGCCGGCACCTGCCGCACCATCGTCCGCCCCGGCCGTGCCCGAAGGGTCGGTGCTGGTGACGGCGCCCTATCTCGGCACCTTCTACCGCGCGCCCAAGCCCGGTGCGCCGGCCTATGTCGAGATCGGTGGCAGTGTCAGCGCGGAAAGCGAAGTGTGCCTCGTCGAAGTCATGAAGCTGTTCACCGCGGTGCGGGCGGGGGCTGCGGGCAAGGTCGTGCAGGTGCTCGCCAGCGACGGCGACCTGGTATTGGCCGGTCAGCCGCTCTTCGTGATCCAGCCGGAATAGCGCCATGGCCCTGTCTCGTCTCTTCATAGCCAATCGCGGGGAAATCGCGCTGCGGGTGCTGCGCGCCGCGCAGGGGTTGAACCTGGAAACCGTCATCGGGGTCTCCGATGCGGACCGCACCAGCATGGCCGCAAGGCTGGCCGACCGGGCGCTGGTGATCGGCCCCGGACCCGCCGCGAAAAGCTACCTCGACGCGCGCCTCGTCGTGCAGGCCGCCAAGGCCAGTGGCTGCGACGCGCTGCACCCGGGCTACGGCTTCCTGTCCGAACGCGCGGAACTGGCGCGGCTTTGCGCCGAACACGGTATCACCTTCGTCGGCCCCGAACCCGACATGATCGACGCGCTGGGCGACAAGCTGCGCGCCCGCGAGATGGCGGCGGCCGCCGGCGTGCCGCTGGTGCCCGGCAGCGGCGAGATTGCCTCGGCCGCCGATGCGCGCCGGATCGCCGACGGCATCGGCTATCCGGTACTGCTCAAGGCGGCGGCAGGCGGGGGCGGGCGCGGCATGGTCATCGTCAACGGCCCCGCCGAAGTCGAGGCCGGCTTCCACCGCGCCAGCGCCGAGGCGCAAGCCGCGTTCAACGACGGCACCCTGTTCATGGAACGCTTCGTGCCCGAGGCGCGCCATGTCGAGGTCCAGCTCGTCGGCGACGGGCAGGGCGAGGTCGTCCATTTCGGCGAGCGCGACTGCTCGGTGCAGCGCCGCTATCAGAAGGTGGTGGAGGAGGCGCCCTGCGTCGCGATGCCCGATGCCTTGCGCCGGCAGCTCCACGGCGCGGCGGTAGACCTCGCCAAAAGCGTCAACTACCGCAACGCGGGGACCTGCGAGTTCCTCTACGACGTGCTGCGCGAGGAAATCTACTTCATCGAGGTCAACGCCCGCATCCAGGTGGAGCACCCCGTCAGCGAGATGGTGACGGGGCGCGACCTCGTGCAGGAACAGCTTAGGGTCGCCGCCGGACAGGGGCTTTCGGTGCGGCAGGAGGACGTCGTCCTCACCGGCCACGCCATCGAATGCCGCATCAATGCCGAGGACCCGGCGCGCGATTTCGTGCCGGTGCCGGGGACTGTCAGCCGCTGGCGCCCCCCCGAGGGCGAGGGCATCCGCCTCGACAGCCACATGAGCGAAGGCGCGGTGATCCCGCCATTCTACGACAGCATGATCGGCAAGCTGATCGTCCATGCCGAAACCCGCGACGCGGCGATCGAGCGGATGATCGGCGCGCTGGACGCCTTCGAGGTCGAAGGCGTGCCCACCACCATCCCGCTCCACCGCGAGATACTTCGCGACGAGCGTTTCCGGTCCAACCGGATCCACACCCGCTGGCTGGAACAGGACCTGTTCGCCGACCAGCGCATGGCAGCGGAGTAAGCCCCTTGGCGCATATCGAATTCCTCGACGAAACCCTGCGCGATGGCCAGCAGAGCCTGTGGGGCATGCGGATGCAGGCCGGCATGGCCCTTCCGGTCGCCCCCCTGATCGACAAGACCGGCTACCAGATCATCAGCCTCGCCGGCTCCTCGCTGTTCGAGGTGCTGATCCGGCATTGCCAGGAAGACCCGTGGGCCGGCCTCGACATGCTGGTCAAGGCGATGCCGCACACGCCCTTGCGCGCCGGGTGCCGTTCCAACGGGTCGGTGACGTTCGGCTTCACGCCCGATGCGCTGATGGACATCTGGGTCGATCGCCTGTGTGCTCACGGCATCCGCAGCTTCTGGCTCTATGACGTGCTGTTCAACATTGACAAGATGCACCGCCTGGCCCGCATCGCCAAGCGGTACGACTGCCAAGTGGCGGGCACGATGCTGTTCACGCTCTCGCCGGTCCACGACGATGCCTATTACGCGGACAAGGCGGACAAGCTATCGGCGCTGCCCGAGGTCGACAGCCTGCTGCTCTACGATACCGGCGGCGTGCTCGACCGTGAGCGCATCGCCACGCTGGTGCCCGCGATCAAGGCCAAGGCGCGCGGCAAGCCGATCGAGATGCACGCCAACAACATGCTCGGCCAGTCGGCGCGATCGTACATCGATGCGATCGAGTTCGGGGTGACGACGATCCATACGGCGGTGCGGCCGATGGCCAACGGGCCGTCGATCCCCTCGGTCGAGATCATGGCCCGCAACGTCGAGATGCTGGGCCACACCCACAACCTCGATACGTCGCTGTTCAAGCCGGTGGCCGACCATTTCGAACGCGTGGGCAAGGCGGCGGGGTTCCTGGTCAACCAGCACTTCGAATATGACGTGACCTCGCTCAAGCACCAGATCCCGGGCGGCATGATGGGCACGCTGCGCGCGCAGCTGGTGCAGCAGAACATGCTCGACCGCCTGCCCGACGTGCTGGAGGAAGTGGCGCGGGTGCGCCGCGAACTGGGCTATCCGGGCATGGCGACGCCGTTCGCGCAGCTCGTCGGCACGCTGGCGGTGCTCAACATCGTCACCGGCGAGCGCTATTCGGTCGTGCCGGACGAAGTGATCCAGTACGCCGCCGGCTTCTACGGCGACCCGGTCGCGCCGATCGACGCGGACGTATTGGACCGCATCATGGCCAAGCCGCGCGCGAAGGAAATCCTCGGGGCGCCGCCCGAACAGCCTGACCGCGCGGAACTGCACCGCCGCCACGGCACCGGGGGCGACGACGACGAACTGCTGCTGCGCGCGCTGGTCCCCGCCGCCGATATCGACCGGATGCGGCTGGCGGGCGCGCCGCGCCGCGATTACCCCACGCTGTCCTCGCCCGAACTCGACCAGGTCGCCCGGCTGATGAAGGTGGCCAGCCTGCCGCTGGTGCAACTGCGTTCGAGCCAGCTCGAACTCTCGATGCGCCGATGACGGCCGGGGAGCGCGCGCGATGCGGATGATCGACTTCTTCGACCGCGGCGCGCGCATGGGCGCCGAACGCGCCTGCATGATCGAAGGCGATACGGTCAGCACCTATGGCGAGGTGCTGGCGCGCAGCAACGCCGTGGCCCGCGGCCTGATCGCCGATGGTTTCCCGGCGGGCGGCCACGCGGCGGTGCTGAGCGGCAACTGCGCCCGCGCCTTCGAGGCGATCCTGGGCGTGCTGCGCGCCGATGGCGTGTGGGTCATGGCCAACAACCGCGCCTCGCTGGACGAGAACGCCTACCTGCTGGGTCTGCTCGACGTCGACACGCTGTTCGTCCACTCCGACACGGCGGATCGCATCGCGACGTTCCGCGCGCAATGCCCGCGCATCCGCCGCTACATCGCGCTCGACCGGCCCTTTGCCGAGGCCGACGTGTTCCTGGGCGACATCCTCGTCGAAAGTGACGCGCCGGTCCCGCAGCGCCGTTCGGGCGCGGCGGAGGAGCTGGCGTTCCTCGCCAATACCGGCGGCACCACCGGGCGCTCCAAGGGCGTCATGCTGTCCAACGGCAACTGGCAGGCGCTGGTCTCCAGCCTCGTCGCCTCGATGCCGATGAAGCGGCCGCCGGTGAACCTCGTCGCCGCGCCGATGACCCATGCCGCCGGGCCGCTGGCGCTCGCCAGCATGGCGCTGGGCGGGACCGTGGTGGTGCTCCCCCGCTTCGAAGCCGCCGACGTGGTCCGCGCGATCGAGCGGCACCGCGTGACCTACATGTTCCTGCCGCCCACCGCGATCTACATGCTGCTGGCCGAGCCTGCGTCGCGCAGGGCGGATTTCTCCAGCCTCGAATATATCTCCTATGCCGGCGCGCCGATGTCGCTCGACCGGCTGAAGGAGGCGATCGCGCTGCTGGGCCCGGTGATGAACGCCAGCTTCGGGCAGACCGAGGCGCCGATGTGCGTCACCGCCATGCCCCCGCACGAGCACCTCGATGCGCGCGGCGAACTGGCCCATCCCGGCAGCTGCGGCCGGGCGAACCTGCTTTCGATCGTCGAGATCATGGACGACGAGGGCCGCATCCTGGGCCCGGGCGAGCGCGGCGAAATCGTCGTTCGCGGGCCGCTGGTGATGCAGGGCTACTACAAGAACCCGCAGGCGACGCAGGAAGTCTCCACCTTCGGCTGGCACCATACCGGCGACATCGGCCTGCGCGACGAGCAAGGCTGGTTCTACGTGGTAGACCGCAAGAAGGACATGATCATCTCGGGCGGCTTCAACGTCTACCCCGCCGAAGTGGAGCAGGCGCTGATGGCCGACCCGCAAGTGCAGGACTGCGCCGTGATCGGCGTGCCCGACGACAAGTGGGGCGAGGCCGTGGTCGCGGTGGTCGAGCCGCGCGGCGGCTGCACCATCGACGTCGCGCGCCTGCTCGCCGACGCGCGCGAGAAGCTGGGCGCGGTCAAGACCCCCAAGCGCATCGAGATCGTGGCCAGCCTGCCGCGCTCCAACGCCGGCAAGGTGCTGCGCGCCGAGCTGCGCAAGGCGCATTGGCAGGCGGCAGGAAGGACGATCTGATGCGCGACGTGGTGATCCTGGGGATCGGGATGACGCCGTTCGGCCGCCATCTCGACAAGACGCATGAGCAACTGACGCAGGCCGCCGTGCGGCTGGCGCTGGAGGATGCCGGGATCGAGGGCGCCGCCATCGACATGGCGGTCTATGCCAACGTCATCCAGGGTTTCTTCGCGGGCGAGATGTCGATCCCCGGCGAATATGCGCTGCGCCCGCTCGGCATTTCGGGCGTGCGCGGCTTCCACGTCGAGGCCGCCTGCGCCAGTTCCACCGTGGGGCTGCACCTGGCGATCGACCACGTGCGCGCAGGGCTTGCCGAAATGGCGCTCGTGGTGGGGGTGGAGAAGCTCTACAGCGACGATCGCGCCAAGCGCTTCGCGGTGTTCCAGCAGCCGCGCGACCTGGTCGAGGCGACGGGCTACCTCGAACGCACCCGCGACCTGCTGGCACCGGTGCCGGCGGACAAGATCGCCGTCAGCCCCAACGTGCTGATGGAAGCCTATGCGGCGCAGGCGCGGCTGCACATGGGGACTTATGGCTCGACGCAAGGCCAGATCGCGGCGGTGGCGGCCAAGGACCATGCGCACTCGCAGTTCAATCCGCTTTCGCAGTACCGCGAGGCGATGAGCGTCGCGGAAATCCTCGCCGCACCGCAAGTCGCCTGGCCGCTGACCAACCCGATGTGCGCGCCGATCAGCGACGGGGCTGCGGCCGCGATCGTCTGCTCGGCCGAGTTCGCGCGGCGTTTCACAGGCGTCCCGGTCCGGGTGCTGGCCGCCGAAAGCCGCACCGGCAGCGACCGCGCGCCGGACGATTATGCCAACCACGTCACCCGCAAGGTCGCCGCGCTCGCCTACGAACGCGCGGGCGTGGGGCCTGCGGACATCGACCTGGCCGAAGTCCACGATGCCAGTTCGATCGGCGAAATGATCCAGACCGAAGCGCTCGGCCTGTGCCCGCCGGGGGAGGCGGGGCTGGCGGCGGAGCGCGGCGAGACGGCGCTGGGCGGGCGGGTTCCGGTCAACGTCTCGGGCGGGCTGGTCTCCAAGGGGCACCCGCTCGCGGCGACCGGCGTGGGCCAGATCCACGAACTCGTGACGCAGCTTCGCGGCCGTGCCGGCCAGCGCCAGGTGGACGGCGCGCGGATCGCCGTGGCCGAGAACTCCGGCGGGTTCTACGGGGTGGAGGACGGCATGTCGGCGGTCACGATCCTCGCCCGCGACTGACTTCGGGCCGAGTCCCGTCGCCCTCGCGCATGCGGGGGCCCCGCTTGTTCCTGCCACCTCTCGCTTTGCGCGACGGAACAAGCGGGATCCTCGCCCTCGCGGGGACGACGGGGTGGGTTTAGCGCAGGTTTCGTTGCCGTGACGGCGCTTGCGCGCCGCCCCCGATTACTGCGCGAACAGCGCCTCCAGCCCCGGAACGCCTGCCCGGCAGGTCATGTCCAGCTGCATCGGCGTGATCGAAATCTCCTTGTCGAGCATCGCCTGAAGGTCGTTCCCCGGCGCATGGCCGCCGGAGGGCAGGGCGATGCGCACCCAGTAATAGGGCACGTGCCGCGCATCGACGCGCGGTTCCGGGATGAACGCACCGGGCGGGCGCTGGCCCTGCGTGGTCACGCGTATGCCGGTCACTTCGTCGGCCGGGCATTCGGGGAAGTTGACGTTCACGAACATGCCCGGCTGCCAGTCGAACCGCAGCAGTTTCTCGATCACGGTGCCCACGTGCCGTTCGGCATTGTCCCAGGGCACGGCGTTGGGCGGGCGGAAGCACTGGCTGAGCGCGATCGCCGGAATTCCCAGCAAGGCCCCCTCCATCGCTGCCGATGCGGTGCCCGAATAGGTGATGTCCTCGGCCAGGTTCGGGCCGCGATTGATGCCGGAGATCAGGATGTCGGGCCGCTTGCCCTCGATCAGCTCGTAGATCGCCAGCAGCGCGCAGTCGGTGGGGGTGCCCTTGACCGCGAAATGGCGCTCGTCGCGCTGTTTCACCCGGATCGGCTGGGTGGTCGAAAACGAGTGCCCGGCGCCCGATCGCTCCTCGTCGGGCGCCACCACCCAGATATCGTCGGTAAAAGTGCGCACCACCTTTTCCAGCAGGACGAGGCCGGGCGCGTCGATGCCGTCGTCGTTGACGAGCAGCACGCGGGGCGGGGTTTCAGGCATGGTCGTGTTCCTCCCGTTCGGTTGTTGCAGACGGGCTAGGACAGCCTTTTCGATCGGTCAAGATCGTCGAACGATTTCATCCAATAATCTTGACAGGCCGAAACGCTTGCGGCATCCCCTTGCCAACAAGAATGCATTGGGAGGGACCGTGGGCTCCGATAAATTGCCTATCGACGACGTGCTGCACGCCGGGCCGCCAGCGACGCCGCTGGTGGAAGCCGTGCTCGACCTCGTTCGAGAAAAAGTGCGGATGCGTCTGCGCGAATCGGGAATGGACTGGGACGGTTTCGTCTTCGCAGGTTCCGACAGTCTGGTGACGCGCGCGGACATCGAAGCGGTGGAAGCGGCGATCCTCGCCAGCGGGCACCGCTTCGACTGGTCGGCGCGCGCATCCGTCCTCGAACGGCCCGAAGCGCACAAGGCAGACGGCACCTCGACCGACGACGGCGCCGGCTTCGCCCATCCCGAAGCTCCCACCGCCGAGGCCGATGGCGACGGCAAGGCATTGCGCGGTATCGGCGACAACGTCGTGCGCCATACCGCCGACATCGTCGGGCGCGCGCTTTACGTGCGCTCCAACGAGCGGGTGATGGAACTGCTGACCAACGGCGTGCCCCAGGGCACCATCGCCATCATCGATGATTCGGGCGGCACCCTGACCGCGCCGATCATCGACCAGTTCGCAGGCGTGGTGTGCGCCGGGGGCTCGGTGCGCTCGCATCTCGGCATCCTGACGCGCGAATACAACATCCCGTGCCTGATGAACGCCAAGGTCACGGGCATCCGCGAGGGGGACCGCATCTCGGTCGAAGTCTCGGCCCCGGCCAAGACCACCGAGGATTACCAGCAGGGCGTGGAACGCATCGCCCGCGTCTGGGTGCTGGAGGAAGCGGCATGACCACCGCTATGAACGAGCGCGACCTGATCCTGCACGCGGCCGCGATCAAGCGCCACGCGCCGCTCCCCGCCATCGCCCACCTCGCCGGGCTTCCCGAAGCGCAGGCGCAGGCCATCGTCGCGCAGGCCCTCGCCACCGGGCGCATGGTCGAGGCGCGGGGCGCCTATGCGCTGACGCCGCTGGCCGGGGTCGCGCTGACCGCGCGCTACCGCCGGCATTTCGGCCACTTGCGCGAGGATGCGGTGTTCGTCGCCGCCTATGAGGGGTTCGAGCGGATCAACCGCACTCTCAAGCAGATCATCACCGACTGGCAGACGCTCGACGTCGGCGGCGCCAAGGTCGCCAACGACCACAGCGACAAGGCCCACGACGAGGCGGTGATCGACCGTCTGGGCGGCCTGCACGAACAGGCCGAGCCGATCCTGCGGCGCCTGTCGGGCCGCCTGCCGCGCCTGAAGTACTACGCCGACAAGCTGCTGGCCGCGCTGGAAGCCTCGGAAGACGGCGACCACGAATGGGTCAGCGATATCCGGCGCGACAGCTACCACACCGTCTGGTTCGAGCTGCACGAGGAACTCCTGCGGATCATGGGCCGCGAGCGGGAGGAATGACGATGGCGCAATGGACACTTCTTCTGGACGGCGCGGCGCTTTCGGATGGCGCGCTGCCGGACCGCGCTCTGGTCGGCGGCAAGGCCTGGTCGGTCGCGCGGATGGCGGCGCTGGGTCTCGACGTGCCGCCCGCCTTCGTGATCACCACCAAGGCGTGCCTGGCCTATCTCGAACACGGGGATTTTCCGGAAGGGCTGGAGGCGCAGATCGCTGCCGGGCTCGACTGGCTGCAGCAGCGCACCGGCCGCAGCTTCGGTGCCGGCGACAAGCGCCTGTTGCTGTCGATACGTTCCGGCGCGGCGGTCTCGATGCCGGGCATGATGGATACGGTGCTCAACCTGGGCGTCGACGATGCCGGCGAAGCCGCACTGGCGGCAGAGACCGGCTTGCCCGTCTTCGCGCGCGATACCCATCGCCGGTTCCTCGAACTGTACAGCGCGATCGTGCTCAAGCTGCCGGTCGAACTGGAGCCAGGCGGCGAGCCGGTGCAGTGGCGCGAGGAGATCGCCAGGGCCGGCGGCGAGGTCCCGGGCGACGTGCGCAGCCAGCTTCTGGGCGCGGTGCGCGCGGTGTTCGACAGCTGGAACACCCGCCGCGCCCGCCGATACCGCGACCATCACGGCATCGCGCACGACATGGGCACGGCAGTGACGGTGCAGGCGATGGTCTTCGGTAACCTGGATGAGCATAGCGGCACCGGCGTGCTGTTCAGCCGCAATCCGCTGCAGGGCGATCCTGCTCCCTATGGCGAATACCTGCCGCGCGCGCAGGGCGAGGACGTGGTCTCCGGCAAGTTCACCCCGCTCTCGCTGGCGGCGATGCAGGCGCATGTGCCGGACGCGCACGCAGCCTTGCTGGCCGCCAGCGACATGCTGGAGCGCCAGAACGGCGACGTTCAGGACATCGAGTTCACCGTCCAGTCGGGCAGGCTCTACCTGCTCCAGTCACGCTCCGCGAAACGCGCGCCCGAGGCGGCGGTACGCATCGCCGTCGACATGGTGGGCGAGGGGCGGATCGATCCGGCGACGGCGCTGTCGCGGGTCAGCGCGGAACAGGTTTCGACCCTGCTGCTGCCGCGCCTGGCGCCCGGCGCCGACGATGGCGCCAGCGTGGTCGCGCAGGGCGAGGGAGCCTGTCCCGGCGTGGCGACCGGCGTGCTGGTCGCCGATTCCGACGAGGCGGAGCGCCGCGCGGCGGCCGGCGAGGCGGTGATCCTGGTGCGCGCGACGACCAGCCCGGACGACGTCCACGGCATGATCGCGGCGCGCGCCGTCGTCACCGAACAAGGCGGATCGACCTCGCACGCCGCCGTCGTCAGCCGTGCGCTGGGGCGGCCCTGCGTGGTCGGCGTGGGGGCGGGCGCGGTGGCGCTGGCGGGGCAGACCGTCACCGTCGACGGCGCCAGCGGCAAGGTCTATGCGGGCGCGCTGGCGACCCGGATCCCGCGCGAGGACGAGGACGCCCGCCTGTCGCGCCTGATCGGCTGGGCGCGTGAGCGTTCGCCGATAGAGGTGCTTCGTTCGGCCGGCGATGGCCCGGATGGCATCGACGTCGACGTGCTGCTGGCCGAAGGGACGCACGAACAGCTTGCGGCGGCGCTGGCCGGGCAGACCTCCGCTCATGGCAGCGGCCTGGCCAATGCCGAGATCGCCCGCATCGCGCGGCGCGCCGGGATCAGGCGGATGGTGACGGACCCGGTGTTGCCTGCCCTTCTGGTCGCTTTGGAGGATTGAAGCCGATGACCTCACCCATCCGGGACATCCGTGCGATGCTCCTCCAGTTCGAGCGCTCGTCGCTGAAGGACCTCTATTTCCGCTCGCCGGAGTGGGCGCTGTTTCTCGCCCGGCCCGGCGGCGGGACCAATCCGTTGCTGGCGCTTGAGCAGGACGATGAGGCGCCGCCGGTCGCAGCGGTGGAAATGCTCGTCGCCCGCGCGCCGCATCTGGGGCTGTTCGAACCGCTCTGCGCGGCCGGCGACGCTATCGCCATCGGCGATCTGCTCGGCCTGATCGACGTGCTCGGCCGCAAGACGCAGGTGCTGAGCACCGCCGCCGGGCGCGTCAGCGCGGTGCGGGTGGCGGCCAACGACCTCGTAGAGTTCGGCGACGGGCTGGTGGAGATCGAAGCGGCGGCGTGAGGGAAGCGGGGTCTCCGCTTCGAGACTTCGTGCCGGCCTCCCGGCTTCCCGGTTTTCCGGTGTCGCCACGTTGTCGCCCGTCCACAACCCCGGCTCCGTCGCCCTCGCGCATGCGGGGGCCCCGCTTGTTCTGCCCACCTTTCGCCTTGCGCAAGGGAAGCGGGATCCCCGCCTTCGCGGGGATGACGGATGACGGATGACGGATGACGGGTGACGGTGATGACAGTGATGACAGTAATGACGGGGGTTAGAGGGTAGCGGCTGTGCGGAACAAAAAAAGGGGCAGGCTACAAAGCCCGCCCCTTTTTTCGTTTTGCCTTGCCGGCGATCACCCCGCGGCCATCGCCCGCTTTTCCAGCAGCGCCACGTAGGACGGGACCAGCGCCGCGAAGGCCTTGAAGCGCGGGTCGGCGATGCGGCCGGTCTCGGACAGGAACGCGCCGACCGAGATGATCGCCGCCACTTTGGCCTGGCCCAGCACCGCATAGCGGTCCACGTCGACGGCGGTGCGCCCGGTGCCGGCTTCCCACTCGGCGATCATGCGGCGGGGCGACCACCAGCCGGGCAGGTCGAACCCGGCATTGGCGAGCGAGGCCTCGCCCTGGTCGTGGAACATCAGCACGTAGCCCAGGTCGAGCAGCGGTTCGGAGACTTGCGCCATCTCCCAGTCGAGGAAGCCGGTGATGCGGCCCTCGTGCCACATGCAGTTGCCGTGCTTGGGGTCGCCGTGGACCGGCGTGGGCGCTCCGGAGGTGCGCGGCGGGCGGGCGGCGAGGTTTTCCAGCACCGAGACCAGCGCCGGCATCGACTCCGCTCCGCGCGCGACGTCGAGCCAGTATTGCGCTTCCTGCTGCACGGTGCGCCCGCCTGGCGGCATGGCCGAGGCGGGCATGGTGTGCAGCGCGATGATCGCATCGAACCACTGGCGACAGACGCTGTCGGCGCCGTCTACCGGGTCGGCGGCGAGCCATTCGGGCACGGTGTATTCGAACGCCTCGCCCTCGATCCGGCCCATCAGGAAGAACGGATCGCCCAGTACCTTCGGGTCGTCGCACAGTTCCAGCACCGGGGGGAGGGGGACCCCCGGCGCCGAACGCGATACCGCGGTCAGCACCGCGTGCTGG
>Ga0308159_1003912_pt1 | contig 14293 bp, 12 predicted proteins | sample PhyCR1_FD_201040 | JGI IMG/M metagenome (GOLD analysis project Ga0308159, IMG submission 201040) | Phyllosphere microbial communities from UC Gill Tract Community Farm, Albany, California, United States - DLSLC.R1 | ecosystem: Host-associated > Plants > Phyllosphere > Unclassified | place: USA... | reverse complement strand
CGTTCAATTGCCATGAGAAAAACTCCAATAAAAATAATGGCTTAAAGCCAAGAATTGATAATTCAATGAACCTTGTATTTTAGCATGAAACCATCAGATATCATGTCAATTCACCTCCTTTGAGATGTCTGGCACACATCTTTCGCGGCGTGCACTGCAGTGGGGCATTGCTTGTCGGTTCAAGTGGCAGAACAAGTCAGCAAAGTGGGCGCGAACCATGAGGAGGGAAGACTTGTCTTAACAACGAGCCGCCGTGTTATTCTCTGGCTCGCATTCAACGCTTCGGAGGACACATGAACCAACTGGACACGACCTTCGGCCACTCGACCACGAGCCTGGCCACCCGCAACCGCGTGCTGCGCAACACCTACTGGCTGCTGGCGCTGTCGATGATCCCGACCGTGCTGGGCGCTTGGCTGGGCGTGCAGATGCACCTGAACCTCTTTGCCGCCAGCCCGATGATCGGCTTCGTGCTGTTCCTGGCGATCGCCTTCGGCTTCTTCTACGCCATCGAGAAGACCAAGAATTCCGGCTGGGGCGTGGCCTTCTTGCTGGGCTTCACCTTCTTCATGGGCCTGATGCTGTCGCGCCTGATCGAGTTCACGCTGGGCTTTTCCAACGGCGCCGGGCTGATCATGACCGCCTTCGGCGGCACCGCGATCATCTTCTGCGGCATGGCCACCATCGCCACCGTTTCCAAGCGTGATTTCTCGGGCCTGGGGAAATTCCTGTTCGCGGGCGTGCTGGTGATCCTGGTCGCCTCGCTGGCCAACATGTTCCTGCACTTGCCAGCGCTGCAACTGACCATTTCGGTGGTGGCCATCGCCATCTTCTCGGCCTACATCCTGTTTGACGTGCAACAGGTGGTCAACGGCGGCGAAACCAATTACATCTCCGCCACGCTGGCGATCTACCTGGACGTGTACAACGTCTTCGCCAACCTGCTGTCGATCCTGGGTATCGTGGGCGGTAACCGCGACTGACAAACGATGCCTCTTGCATCCTGAGCAACAAAAAAGCCGGCGCAAGCCGGCTTTTTCATTGGTACGCCGGATCAACCGACCCCGGCCTTACTCCGGCAGGTCGAACACCGCGATCGACTCGACGTGGGCGGTATGCGGGAACATGTTCACCACGCCCGCATACTTGAGTGAATAACCGCCGAGATGGACCAGCATTCCGGCATCGCGCGCAAGGGTAGCGGGATTGCAGGAGACATAGACGATACGCTTGGGCTTGAGGTGCTGTTGCTCCGGCGGCAACTCCACCAGGGCCTTGCAGACTTCCATGGCACCTTCTCGCGGCGGGTCGATCAGCATGCGGTCGAACTTGCCCAGGGCCACGAAATCCTCGGGCTTGGCCTCGAAGAGATTGCGGCAGTAGAAGCTGGTCTTGGCATCCACACCATTGACCTTGGCATTGTCCAGGGCGCGCTCGGTCAAGGCCGTGCTGCCCTCGATACCCACCACCTCACGCGCCAGCGTGGCGATCGGCAGCGTGAAGTTGCCCAGCCCACAGAACAGGTCGGCCACGCGGTCTTGCGGCTGTACATCCAGCAGGCGCAGCGCGCGTGCCACCAGCACGCGGTTGATCTGATGGTTGACCTGGGTGAAATCGGTAGGCTTGAAGGGCATGCGGATGCCGAATTCCGGCAGCGTGTACTGCAACTTCGACTGGGCCGGGTAGTACGGCGCGGCCGTGTCCGGCCCCTTGGTCTGCAACCACCATTCGATCCGGTACTGGTCGGCGAAGGCCTTCAGCAAGACCTCGTCGGCCGGGGCCAGGGCCTCCATGATGCGCAACACCAGTACGGTGACCTTGTTGCCATCATCACCCTCGCCCACCGCCAGTTCGATCTGTGGCATCCGGTCGCGGATGGTCAGCGCGGCCACCAGCTCACGCAGCGGCACCAGCATGGCGGAGACATTGGGGGGCAGGATCTCGCAGGTCTTCATATCTGCGATGAAGGAAGAGCGCTTTTCGTGGAAGCCCACCAGCACCCCGCCCTTCTTGGCCACATGGCGCACCGAAATACGGGCGCGGTAACGGTAACCCCAGGTCGGACCATAGATGGGCCGCAACATGACCTCTGCCTTGGTCTTGCCCAGATGCCAGAGATTGTCTTCCAGCACGCGCTGCTTCATGGCAACCTGGGCCGAAGGCTCCAGATGCTGCATGGCGCAGCCACCGCACGTACCGAAATAGTCGCAGCGCGGCTTGACCCGCAGAGAAGACTCGCGATGCAAGGCGGTCATCTCACCGGCTTCCCACTTCGGTTTCTTGCGATAGGACTGAAAACTGACCCGTTCACCGGGCAGCGCGCCTTCGACGAAGATGACCTTGCCTTGCGTGCCATCCTCGTTTTCGAGGTGACCAACGCCGCGCCCGTCCATATCGAGCGACTTGATTTCAATGATGATGTCTTGTTGCATGAGGGAAACCACTGGGTGGGACCGAAGTCCGCGGCCGAAAACAAAAGCGGTATTGTCCGCGATCCGGGACCGGGAGGGAAGCGCGTCGCACATCCGGACACGGCTGGATGAAGGAAATCGAAAGAAATCAGCGAAAATTCAGCAGGAGCGCAGATGAGCCACGCCCCGCAGGTCGACTCAGAACAGGGCGTCCCGTCCCACTCCGCGCGAAGTCAGCAGCCGCTTGAGCTTGACCAGTGCCTCCTGCTGCACCTGGCGCACGCGCTCCCGGGTGATGCCCATCTCGCCGGCGAGCTGTTCCAGGGTCGAGGGATCGTCGTTATCCAGGCCGAAACGACGGGCCACGACCACCCGCTGCTTTTCCGACAGGCTCTTCAGCCACTCCCGGATCAGCAAAGCGGTTTCCTGGCTTTCGGCACGGGTATCGGGATGCTCCTCCACCGCGCTGGGCAAGAGGTCCATCAGACTGGCCTGGGGATCGTTGTCCAACGGCGTGTCCAGCGAGGCCGCATGTTCGGACAAGGCCAGCACGTCTTGCACCTCTTCCACCGGCCGCCCCACCAGATGGGCGATATCTTCCGCCCCGGCATCGCGACCATCCCGATGCTGTGCTTCCAGGTGGTACTTGGCGCGCAGGATCTGGTTCAGCTCGCGCACCATGTGGACTGGCAGGCGCACCGTGCGCGCCTGGTTCATGATGGCGCGCTCGATGCTCTGGCGTATCCACCAGGTGGCGTAGGTGGAAAAACGGAAACCGCGTTCGGGTTCGAACTTGTCGATGGCGCGCATGAGGCCCAGGTTGCCCTCCTCGATCAGATCCAGCAGGGCCACGCCACGATTGATGTAGTGCTTGGCGATCGACACCACCAGTCGCAGGTTGTGCTCGATCATCTTCTGGCGCGCCTCGAACTGGCCTTGCTTGGCCAGGGTGGCGAAATGCAGCTCCTCGGCGGCCGTCAGCAAGGGCTTGGCGCCGATCTTGTTGAGGTAGTGCTGGGTGGTGTCGGTGGAGAGTTCGGCGGCCAGCACCTTCTTGAGCTCGTCCACTCCCTCGGCGGGTGCCGCTTCCTGGGGCTGCTCGGCGGCCGCATCGGCATCGCCATCGATCACTTCCGGTTCATCGATCTCATCAATGGGATCGTCGATGTCCTCTTCGCGAGGGTCCTGGTCTGGCAAGTGATCGCGGCGATTGCTTGTCATACGCTAACGTGGCGGTAAGTATTTGGAGGGATCAACAGGTTTGCCCTGTTGGCGGATCTCGAAGTGCAACTTGACGCTGTCGCTGTCGGATTTACCCATCTCAGCGATCTTTTGACCCTTGGTCACGCTCTGGCCTTCCTTCACCAGGATGGTCTTGTTGTGGGCATAGGCCGACAACAGGTTGTTGGTATGCTTGATGATCACCAGGTTGCCATAGCCACGAATACCGCTACCGGCATACATGACCTTGCCACCGGCGGCCGCCAGCACCGACTGACCGTCCTTGCCCGCAATATCGACCCCCTTCTTGCCGCCTTCGAAGGTCCCGACCACCTTGCCGTCGGCCGGCCACATCCAGGACACACCCTCATCGTCACCGGCTGCCGGCTGGCTTGCTGCTGCCGGCTTGTCGGCGGCATGCGGAGCCTCCGGCTTGGCCGTGGCCACTGCCGGAGGCACCGGAGCCGCCGCCGGGGCTGCATCCGGCTTTTCCAGCTCGGCCAGGGCGCTGTCCGAATAGGCACGCTTGTCACCACGCGGCCCGGTCTTGTTGCCGCCCGACGCCATCGGCGCTGACGTTGCGGGCGCCGCTGCTCCCGGCGCGCCCAGCGGCCTCACATCCAGACCAGCGCCCGGTGCCGCGACCACGGCAGCGGTCTGCGGCGCACCGCCGACGCGATCAGGCGGCGCCACCCGCAACACCTGGTCGACCTTGATGTCGTTCGGGTTGGTCAGGTTGTTCCAGGCCACGATATCACGCCAGTTCTGCCCGACATCCAGCGCGATGCGATACAGGGTATCGCCCTTCTTGACCGTGTAATAGCCACGCCCAGAAGGAACCGGAGCCGGTGGCACGACGGCATTGTCCACTGGCTTGACGGTGCTGGTGGTGCGGTCGACGACGGGCGCCGGCTGCTGATTCGGTGTCGAGCCGCAGGCGGCCAGCAAACTGACGACACTGCCCAATACAGCCAAACGAATTTTCTTCATGCTCTTACGTAAGATTTTGTACGACGCTAGTTGACACGCAGCCAGCGCCAGAAGTTCATCAGGGAAATGCGGCCCCCTTGCCTGCCCATCCGCTCTCTTCATCGATCCGCGGCTTGGATGCTTGTGCTTGTTGCCGCCCGTTCCCTGTTTCGATGATGCCTGGCGGATCCTGATATCCGCCGATGCTGCCTGCCACCTGTGACCATCGCCCCTTGCCGGGGCGACCGCATCACACCGTACCCGGCCGTAACGGCACGAAATGGCATTGTTCCAGGGTACTGCGCCGCCAATCACGCTGGCCGACGCGTTCTATCAATTCCAGCACTTGCTGACGTTCGCCCACCGGGGCGACCAGCCGGCCACCGATGGCCAACTGCTCCAGCAGGGCCTGCGGCACTTCCAGTCCGGCTGCGGCAAGGATGATGCCGTCGAAAGGCGCCACTTGCGGCAGGCCAAGCATACCATCTCCGTAATGCAAGCGGATATTTGCTATCCGCAATGGACGCAGATTGGTCTTGGCCAGTTCATGCAGGGGCTTGATGCGCTCGATCGAATAGACTTCGCCGGCCACCCGCGATAGCACTGCGGCTTGGTAACCGCAGCCGGTGCCGATTTCGAGCACGCGGTCCAGGCGTCCGCCGTGGCGGTTCTGGCGCATGATCTCGATCATCCGTGCCACGATGTAGGGCTGGGAAATGGTCTGGTGATGGCCGATCGGCAACGAAGCGTCGATATAGGCCTGGCTGGCCAGGCCCGGCTCCACGAACATGTGCCGCGGCACCGCCTCCATCGCTGCCAGCACCTTGGCATCGGCCACGCCCTGCTTGGCCACGCGCGCCACCATGGCCTTGCGCACGGCTTCCGAGGCCAGCGGCGAGGCATGGTGGGAATCGTTGGTCTGGGTCACCGTCATGACGTTCTTGATCGCCGTACGCGGCGCCGGTGCGGCACTGAGCAGACGCTGGGCGGGAACCACCGGAGCCCGTGGTGGCACCGGCGGCGCGCGCAGGGCCTGTGCCAGCCCCTGCTGAACCGGCTTGAGCGCGGCCCGCTGGGATGACTGGGCGGCATTCTTGGCCGCAGTCTGGGTCGTCGCCTGGGGCCGGCCTGCCGCATCCCGGCCGCCGCCAGAGGTCTTTTTCTTGTCCACCACCGAGGACAGGCTCAGCGGGAAGCGGCTGGACTTGTCGCTCATGCAAGCGCTTTCTTGAGGTTGTCCAGCTGGGTGGCGTGGGTCAGGTCGATCTGCAGCGGCGTGATCGAGACATAGCCATTGGCGGTGGCGTGGAAATCGGTTCCCTCACCGCCATCGCGAGCGGCCCCGGCCGGACCGATCCAGTACAGGTCGCGACCATGCGGATCGGTCAGCTTGTGCACCGGCTCGGACATGTGCCGCTTGCCCAGGCGCGTGGCCAGGCTGCCCTTGATCTGCGCATACGGCAGGTTGGGAATATTGACATTGAGCAGATACGGCTGCGGCAGGGCGTCGAAGCGACGCTCCACGATCTCGCGGGCGATGCGCGCCGCCGCATCCAGCTCGGCCCAGCCCTTGTGCAATTGCGAAAACGCGATCGATGGAATCCCGAACAGGAAACCCTCGGTGGCCGCCGCGACGGTGCCCGAATACAGCGTATCGTCGCCCATGTTCTGGCCCTGGTTGATGCCGGAGACGATCAGGTCCGGACGCTCCTTGAGCAGGCCGGTCAACGCCACGTGGACGCAATCGGATGGCGTGCCATTGAGGTAGTAGAAGCCGTTGGCGGCCTGCTCCACCCACAGCGGACGATCCAGGGTCAGGGAATTGGAGCTGCCGGAACGGTTGCTGTCCGGCGCGACGACGGTAATGTCGGCGATGGGGGCAAGTGCCTCCGCCAGGGCGTTGATGCCCGGGGCGAGGTAGCCGTCGTCGTTGCTGATGAGGATTTTCATGGCCTGAATTTTAACCGAAGCCGGGCGTTGGGCAGCCCCCGCCAGCGACATTCTTGGCACCCTGCTGCGGCCCTACTCCTGCTGGCTCAGTTCCTGGTAGACATAGGCCGCAAGCACCAGCTTGTCGCGCACGCTCAGGCCGGAGAACTCCACGCCGTACTGATGGAAATCAGCCTCGCCCAGCGCCTCGACGGCGCGCAGCACCACCCGCAGGTCCAGGCTCAGTTGCTGGTCGGCCACGGCCGCCACGAAGCGCAATTGCCCCACCACGCCCTTCTGCGCCGCCACCTTGCCCGACAGCGAGGTCGCCACCAGCGAGGCCCCGCCCAGGCTGAGATCGATCACGCTGGCCGGCAGCGGATTGGCACCGTCCAGCGCCAGATAGCCTTCGGCACCCACCGCCACCCGCGTGGCCTGGCGGATCACGGTGGAGCGTATTTCCTTGGGCAGTGAAAGATGCAGGTAGACGAACGGTGTCTGCTGGTACTTCAGCAACTGGGCTGCAAAGGCATAGGCGCGACGCCCCGTCAGGGCACGCACCACAAAGGGCTGGCCATCGCGCACGAAGAGCTGCTTGCCCTCCTTCTGTGGCGCGGTGACCAGGATGCTCCGATTGGGCAGGCAGCCCACCAGCGAGACTGCATAGCGCTGGGTCGCATCGTCGGCAAACTGCAGCCACAGGGTGTCACCGATATTCCAGCGCACCTCGTCCAGCGTGATCACACTTTCCTGGCCACGCACGTTTGCCGTGGGCTTGACCGCCTTTTTGCCACCTTGCTTGCGGCGCAGTACGTCACGCGCCTGCGGCAGCGGCACCGACTCGGTATCAGGCTCGGCGATCCAGCGGGCATTGCGATAGAGACCGTTTTCGATCAGGCCGGCCAACTGATCGGCAGTGTCGATCAAGGTACCGCGCGCCAGCAACAATTTGCCGGCTTCGTTGTAGATCGGCCAGGGCGCCGGCTTGCCTACCATCAGCGCGGAGGCCCGTACCGGCACCAGGGAGGTGAGGTCGGCCATCTCAGCCGGCTTCCGGGCCGTTGCCCTCGCCCGCTGCAGCGGCCGCCCGGCGCTCATCCTGCTCGCGGAAGAAGGCCTGTACCACCTCCAGCTCGCGGGTACGCTTGAACGGCGGCAGGCTCTGCCAGATGCGACGGCCGTAGTTCTTGGTGATCAGGCGCGGATCGCAGATCATCAGCACCCCGCGATCCCCCTCGTCCCGGATCAGGCGTCCGGCACCTTGCTTGAGATTGATGATGGCCGCCGGCAACTGATGATGCACGAAACCGTTCAAGCCCTGCTTTTCCATCTCGCTGATCCGCGCTGCCAGCACCGGATCGTCCGGCGGCGAGAACGGCAGCTTGTCGATGATCACCAGCGACAGCGCGTCACCACGTACATCCACGCCTTCCCAGAAACTCTGGCTGCCGATCAGCACGCCATTGCCAGCGGCGCGGAAACGGTCCAGCAGCTCGGTCCGACCGGCCTCGCCCTGCACGAACAGGGGAAACGCGTGCCCGCGCGCCTCGAACTCCGCCCGCAAGCGTTCGGCGGCACGGTTGACGGCGCGCAGCGTGGTGCACAGGAAGAAGCAGCGCCCACCCGCAGCTTCGATGGTGGGCAGAGCGGCGTCGATGACGGCGTCGGTGTATTCGTAGGAATTGGGTTGCGGCAGGTTCTGCGGCACATACAGAAGACCCTGCTCGCCATAGTTGAAGGGACTGGGCCAGGACTGCGCCGGCGCGTTCCACAGCCCCATCTGGGCCGCATAGTGATTGAAATCCTTCTTCACCGCCAAAGTGGCCGAAGTGAAGATCCATGAGCGCGGGGTGCCTTCCCGCTGCTTGTTGAAGATAGGCGCAATCGACAGGGGTGTGCGATGCAACTGCAGCGACGACTGGAAGGCCTCGATCCACAGCACATAGAAAGGCTTCTGGGCAGGCTCGGTGCCGGCCTCGCCAGGCTCGCCTTCGGACTTGGCAGCAGCGCTTGCCTTGGCAGCCGCTTCCGCCTGTGCCTTGGCGATTTCGTCGGGCGTGCCCCAGTTTTCCAGCTGGCGCAGCAACTCATTGGCGCGGTCGCGGCATTGTTCGATGGTCTCGGCACGCTCGGCCTGCTTGTCCAGCACGGCGATCATGTCGTCCATGCAATCCTTGAGCGTGTCGAGGGCCGGGAAGAATGCGCTGGACGGGGCGATCTGGTTCAGGGCCAGGCGGATCGAATCCTCCGGGAACGCCAGGCGCAGGTCACGCGCCGCACGCTCCACCGGTGCCACCAGGCGCGCCCAGTCGGCGCCGTCGCGGGCATGACTCAGGCCCTCAGCCAGCACGTCGCGGCACAGCTCCAGGATCTGCGAGGTGGAGATGGTCTCGCCGAAGAACAGCGTGGCCGTATCCGGCAACTGGTGCGCCTCGTCGAAGATCACCGTATTGGCCGAGGGCAGCAGCTCGGCGATACCGCTGTCCTTCAGGGCGACGTCGGCGAAGAACAGGTGATGGTTCACCACCACCACGTCGGCCTGCTGCGCTTCCTTGCGCGCCTTCATGACGAAGCAATCCTGGTAATACTGGCATTCGGCGCCGAAGCAGGTATCGCGGGTCGAGGTCACCAGGTTCCACACGGAGGCGGTCTCGGGGACCTTGGTCAGTTCGGCCTTGTCCCCCGACGAGGTGGATTTGACGAAGCGGGAGATCTCGCGCAGATAGCCAACATCCTCGCGCGCGGTCAGGCGGCCATTCTGCAGCGTGCGCTCCAGGTGGAAATGGCACACGTAATTGCTGCGGCCCTTCAGCAGCGCTATCGACACCGGCGCATGCAGCGCCTTGCGCACGGTAGGAATGTCGCGGTTGAACAGTTGGTCCTGCAGGGTCTTGGTCCCGGTGGAGACGATGGTCTTGCCGCCCCACAGCAAGGCGGGGACCAGGTAGGCGAAGGTCTTGCCGGTCCCGGTACCGGCCTCGGCGATCAGCGTTCCCTGCTCGGCAATGGCCGTGGCAATGGCCTTGGCCATCTCGGTCTGGGCATGGCGTGGCCGGTAGCTGCCCACGGCACCACCCAGCGGACCGCCGGCACCGAAGAGGCGATCGATCTCGGCATCGTGTACGCCAGGAGACGCATCCTGGTCACCCGCAGGAACCATGCTGGCGCTGCTATCGACGATATCGGTGGGAGTTTCTGGAGCAGTCACTGCGGCAAACCTATAGAAAAAACGGGAAGGCAGGCTTGATCAGCTACCTGCGGCTTCAGCACGTCAATGGAAGAAGCCGCTATTCTACGCGGACTCGGCCGGTCACTTCGAAGTGGTGAGAAAGCGGTAGTGGCGCACTCGCGGCAATGCGAGGGAGAGCCTCATCGGTGGGCGCACGCAGCGGTGGCGGCGCCAGCAACAGGCACTCAGGCGGGGATGTCGGGAACCAGCTGCATCTTCAGCAGGGCGATGTGATCCTTCAATTGCAGCTTGCGCTTCTTGAGGCGTCGCAATTGCAGATCCTCGGAACGGGCATCGCGGATGAGCATGTCGATCACGCTGTCGAGATCACGGTGCTCGACTTCAAGTTCGATGATGCGGCGCTGGATATCTTCGCGATGCGTACTGGTCATGATGGCTGGCTGGTTACGGATGTGCTTGCTAGTGTAATCCAGTGGCACGCGCGCGCCAATCGACGCGCGCGTACCGCTGGGTCGCCACCCTGCTTAAGCAGTTATTTGGCTGCCGGAGCAGTGGTCGACGAATCCTGTTGCTGCTTCTTCTTGCGCTCGGCACGTTCGCGCTCGTTCTCGGCCTTCTTGCGCTCCACTTCCAGACGGTGCTCTTCTGCTTCCTGGATGCGCCGCTGGCGCTGCGCGGCATTGGCTGCGCGCTCAGGTGCGCGGGCGGCCTCCTCGGCCTGCTGACGACGCACTTCGGCTTCATGCTGACGTACGCGGTAATCGGCCGGTACATCCTTGTTCTGGTCGATACGTTGCTGAACCTCGCGGTTCTTGGCGTTGCTTTCCTCCACCTTGCGTGCGGAACTGGCTTCCTTGTCCTTCTGTTCCTGCTGGCGGCGGGCGGCGTCCTGCTCATCCTTGGCGCGTTGATCGGCCAGGGAACGGTCACGGTCGTCCACCGTCGCCTGGCGCTGGAAGACCTTGGCCTCGTACTCCACCTGCTTGATGCGCTTTTCAGCCAGACGCTTGCGGTCGCGTGCTGCTTCCAGGCAATCCGCCACCAGGAACTTGGGGTAGCAGGCGCGCTGGTCCAGGATGTAACGCAGGTCCATTGCCTGCCGGTCTTCGGCAGCTTCGTCCAGTGCCTTCTGTGCCTGCTCGTCGGACTTGATGCTGCCGGCCGGGAAACGCGTGGTAATCGGTGCGCGGGCTTCAAGTTCGTCAAACCGCTCGCGGCTCATGGGCGCGGCCGAGGTTGCCGGTGTGGCCGAGGATGTCGAAGGTGTCGCGGCCACCGGTGCCGTGGCTGCTCGCACCGGCAGCGACGGGGAAGCCGCCTCGGGGCTAGCGGCAGTCGTCCCCTGTGCCTGCGCCACGCAGGTGGCACTGGCCAGCGCCAGCATCAGGCCGCACAGGGAAGAGGTGACGCCCTTGGCATCGGAGAAAAGACCTTGCATGTGGTTCTTGTCCATCAGGTAAATGTTCAGGAGAGGCTGTCGGCAATCGAGCGCCGGTCCGCGTCCAGGTATTCCTTCGATTGCATCTCAATGATACGTGAAACGGTACGGTGGAACTCGTTGGACAGGGTCCCCACCGTGTAAAGCTCGTCCGGCTCTACGGCCGCCGACATGATCAGCTTGACCTTGTGGTCGTAGAACACGTCGATCAGCCAGGTGAAGCGGCGCGCCTCGGAAGACATGGCCGCCGACATGCGCGGGATGCCCGAGAGGATCACGGTCTGGAAACGGCTGGCCAGCTCCAGGTAGTCGTTCTGCGAACGCGGGCCGCCGCACAGGGTCGCGAAATCGAACCAGATGGCGCTGCCGGCGCGGCGCAGGGCGCGGATCTCGCGCGCCTCGATGTGCACCCGAGGATCTTCATCGGCCGCCTCGGCCACGGCGGCGAAGGCACTGCGCAACTCCTCATCGGTCTTGGCGTTCAAGGGCGTGTGATAGACCTTGACCTGTTCCAGCACGCGCTTGCGGTAATCGATGCCGGCGTCGATGTTCATGACGTCCAGCTTTTCCTTCAGCAGTGCGATGGTGGGCAGCATGCGGTCGCGGTGCAGGCCGTCCGGATAGAGCGTGCTGGGCTCGTAATTGGAGGTCATGACGAAGGAGACGCCATGATCGAACAAGCCCTTGAGCAGGTTGTAGAGGATCATCGCATCGGCGATGTCGGAGACATGGAATTCGTCGAAGCAGATCAGGCGGTATTTCTTGGCGATGCGCTTGGCGACCTCGTCCAGCGGATCGGCGATGCCCTTGAGCTCATCCAGCTGACGATGCACATCGCGCATGAATTCGTGGAAGTGCAGGCGCGTCTTGCGCACCACAGGCACCACCGAATAGAAGCTGTCCATCAGGAAGGATTTGCCACGCCCCACCCCGCCCCACATGTAGACGCCGCGCGGCACGGCCGGCCGGCTGATCAGGCGCTTGAAGGTCGAGGCACGCTGCGCCTTGTAGGCAACCCATTCCTCATAGGCGCGCTGCAGGCGCTCGATGGCGCGCAATTGCGCCTCGTCGGATTGATAACCGCGCTGGGACAGCGACTGTTCGTAGAATTGACGGACATCCATGGTGTGGTCTTGTAAAACGACAATGGGCGAGCCAGGCTCGCCCATTGGGTTGGCATCTCAATGCTCAATACGCGTGCAACACAAGCGTGGCAGGTGCGGGCGACGCGTATTGTCGCATTGATCGCGCATCAGAAGTTCAATGCGCGCTTGTCGACGGCCAGCGCCGCTTCCTTGGTCGCTTCGGACAGCGACGGGTGAGCGTGGCAGATGCGGGCGATGTCTTCCGACGAAGCGCGGAATTCCATGGCCACTACGGCTTCGGAAATCAGCTCGGAAGCCATCGGGCCAACAATGTGCACGCCCAGGATTTCGTCGGTCTTGGCATCGGCCAGGAACTTGACCATACCCGAGGTATCGCCCAGCGCGCGGGCGCGACCATTGGCCAGGAACGGGAAGGTACCGGCCTTGTACTGCACGCCGTCGGCCTTCAGTTGCTGCTCGGTCTTGCCGACCCAGGCAATTTCCGGCGAGGTGTAGATGACCCAGGGAATGGTGTTGAAGTTGACGTGACCATGCTGACCGGCGATACGCTCGGCTACGGCAACGCCTTCTTCTTCGGCCTTGTGGGCCAGCATCGGGCCGCGCACCACGTCACCCACCGCCCACACATTGGGCAGGTTGGTCTTGCAGTCGCCGTCGACGGCGATGAAGCCGCGCTCGTCCAGCTTCAGGCCCACGCCTTCGGCGTTCAGGCCGATGGTGTTGGGGGTACGACCGATGGAGACGATCAGCTTGTCGAATTCGCCGGTGTGGGCTTCACCCTTGGCATCGGTGTATTCCACGGATACGCTGTTCTTGCCGGCCTTGATGGTACCGATCTTCACACCCAGGTTCACGGCCAGGCCCTGTTTGGTCAGCAGCTTCTGGGCTTCCTTGGCGATCTGTTCATCGACGGCACCCAGGAAGGTCGGCAGGGCTTCCAGCACGGTCACTTCCGCGCCCAGGCGACGCCAGACCGAACCCATTTCCAGGCCGATCACGCCGGCACCGATCACGCCCAGCTTCTTGGGCACTTCGGAGATGGCCAGTGCACCAGTGTTGGAGAGGATCAGCTTTTCATCGAACTCGGCGCCCGGCAGTGCGCGGGCGTTGGAGCCGGTAGCGACGATGACGTGCTTGGCGATGATGGTTTCTTCGGCAGCGCCGGCAACCTTGATCTCGTAGCCGTTGGCATCACCCTTGACGAAGGAGCCGCGGCCGTGGAAGAAGGACACCTTGTTCTTCTTGAACAGGTACAGGATGCCGTCGTTGTTCTGCTTGACCACGGTGTTCTTGCGACCCAGCATCTTGTCCAGGTTCAGACCCAGACCCTTGACTTCGATGCCATGCTCGGCGAAGCCGTGGTTGGCATGTTCGTAGTGCTCGGACGATTGCAGCAGCGCCTTGGAGGGGATGCAACCGACGTTGGTGCAGGTACCGCCCGGTGCGGGGCCGCCCTTTTCGTTCTTCCATTCGTCGATGCAGGCGGTGTTGAAGCCCAGTTGCGCTGCGCGGATGGCAGCGATGTAGCCGCCGGGGCCGCCACCGATGACGACGACGTCAAAATTCTTGCTCATGTCATTTCCAATTCTGTTTGTCGCGGACAAGCTATCCGCGGATACAAAAAAGCGCTGAACGCTTTGAGCTTTTCAGCGCCTAGTTGACTCTGTGGGCCGTCGGAGGGGCGTAGTGAGCAGCCCGAGGTCGCTGCGAGAAGCGCAGCCGTACTGTCGTACGGCGAGCATCGCAGCAGCGAGATCAGGTTGCGCAGTAGCCCCTCCGGCGGTCATTACAGGTCCAGCAGCAGGCGGGCGGGATCTTCCAGGGCTTCCTTGATGGCCACCAGCGACAGGACGGCTTCGCGGCCGTCGATGATGCGGTGGTCATAGGACAGTGCGAAGAAGTTGATCGGACGCACCACCACCTGGCCGTTTTCGACCACTGCACGTTCCTTGGTGGCGTGGATGCCCAGGATCGCCGATTGCGGCGGGTTGATGATCGGGGTCGACAGCATGGAACCGAAGGTACCGCC
>Ga0308159_1003908_pt1 | contig 14305 bp, 12 predicted proteins | sample PhyCR1_FD_201040 | JGI IMG/M metagenome (GOLD analysis project Ga0308159, IMG submission 201040) | Phyllosphere microbial communities from UC Gill Tract Community Farm, Albany, California, United States - DLSLC.R1 | ecosystem: Host-associated > Plants > Phyllosphere > Unclassified | place: USA... | reverse complement strand
GTCGGCCGGCAACTACCGGCTGTATGCCGATGTCGGCAACTACTTCGCCACCACGGCGCGGGAAACGCTCTATAACCTCGCGATCGTCGACGTCAATATTGCGGCCGATCAACCGCATTACCACTTGCCGATACTGCTTGGCCCTTATTCCTACTCAACGTATCGCGGTAGCTGAACTTATTGCGCTCATTGACCTTATCGCGGTAATCCACCGCCGGGAGTTGCTCAAATGAATGACGTCACCACACCGACGGCCGCTTCGCCAGCCCCTGAAGACAGTCGTTTGCCGCTGGGAAAAACTTTTGCCTACGGCTTGCAGCATATTCTGACCATGTACGGCGGGATTATCGCGCCGCCGCTGATTATCGGCAGTGCTGCCGGGTTGGGCGCGGCACAGATTGGTATGCTCATCACCGCCGCGCTGTTTGTCAGCGGATTGGCAACGCTGCTGCAAACGCTGGGTGTACCGGGCTTTGGCGCACGCCTGCCGCTGGTGCAGGGCGTCTCATTCGCCGGTGTTGCCACGATGGTGACCCTGGTGACCGGCGGTGGCGGTCTGCCGGAAGTGTTTGGTGCCGTCATGGTCTCTTCATTGATTGGGTTGCTGATTGCGCCTTATTTTGCGCAGATCATTCGCTTCTTTCCGCCGGTTGTAACGGGCACGGTGGTGACTGTCATCGGCCTGTCGCTGATGCCGGTCGCGGTGCGCTGGGCGATGGGCGGCAATGCCCACGCGCAAGACTGGGGCTCGACGGGCAATATCGGTCTGGCGGCGTTTACGCTTGCGATTATTCTGTTGCTCAACCGGTTTGGCAACAAGGCCATCGGTCGAATCTCCGTGCTGCTGGCGATGGTGCTTGCGACCGTGGCAGCCATCTTTCTCGGCAAAACACACTTTTCAACGCTGGGTCATGGCCCGATGCTGGCTATTCCGTCGCCGTTTGCCTTTGGATTGCCGACCTTCAATCTGGCTGCGATTCTGTCGATGCTGTTGATTGTGCTGGTTTTACTCACCGAAACCACAGCCGGATTGATGGCGATTGGGGAAATCGTCGGCTCGCCGGTAGATTCAAAACGCATCGCCAAAGGTCTGCGCGCCGATATGCTGAGCAGTGCGCTGTCGCCGGTGTTCAACTCCTTCCCGCAGAGTTCGTTTGCGCAGAACATCGGGCTGGTGGCGCTGACCGGCGTGAAAAGCCGTTTTGTGGTGGCGGCGGGAGGAGTGATTCTGGTGGCGCTGGGTCTGCTGCCCGGTCTGGGTACGATTGTCGCCTCTATTCCTGCGCCGGTGCTGGGCGGAGCGGGCGTCGTGCTGTTTGGATCGGTGGCGGCCAGCGGCATTCGCACGCTGTCGAAGGTGGATTACAAAGACAACATGAATCTGGTGGTGGTGGCGACCTCAATCGCCTTCGGGATGATCCCTATCGTGATGCCAAGCTTCTATGATCAATTCCCGGGCTGGGTGCAAACGCTGCTGCATTCAGGCATAAGCGCCGCCTGCCTGGCAGCACTCACATTGAACGCCTTGTTCAACCCATTAAGAAATGCGGATGCCTTAACCGCACACTCTTAGTCAGCGCGTCGTGGCTGACGTCCCGCTCTCTGTTGCTCTGGCGCACCTGTTGCAGCAGCGCCATCAGCAGAGGGTGTGGGCGTTCGCGGCGCGACTGCAATTCAGGATTGGCCTGCACGCCGATGAAAAACGGATGGGTACACAGCTCGACGGATTCCGCCGACAGCCCCGTTTCATCGGTCCCGCTTATCTGCAAGCCTGCGCCTGCGAGCTGGTCCAGCAGTTGCGGGCTCAATCTTCTGCGCTGGTTATAGCGCATTTTCGCCTCGCGTCCCATCATCTTCGCCATTTTGCTGCCGGCCTGGAATATCACTTTGTGATTGCCCTGACGCAGCGGCTCAGGCTCGAGCGGCAGGCTGGACTGAAGCGCATTCAGCGTCGAAGGACCCGGCGTGGCGATGGCGTCGTCGCCGAGAATATGCTGGCCAAACGCCGCCACCATCATATGCATGCCGCCGTTGAGACCCAGAATCGGCGTCTGATTTTCCAATGCCCATTTCGCGACCGCGAGTTGACTGGCGGTGTGGGCATGGGCGCTTTCGGCACCCTGAACGCCGAGGCCCGGCAGGATAATGCCGTCGATGTCGAACAGGGTGCTTTCGAGTTGACTGCCGACAAGCGCAGGCGAGAGATAAATCACCTCAATGTTCATTGCCAGTGCATCGGCGGCGTCTCCCAGTGCAGCCAGCGTGGCCGGATAGCTGTCGCGATGCTCGCTGGCTTCGCCCAGCAGCGCCAGACGCAGGTTTTTTCCGGCGCGCATAACCGGTTGATTCATGGCCCCGGACACCCAGCGGCCGAAGCTGTCCCGGGTCCAGCCCTGGCAGCGCGTTTTACCGCTTTCGCAGTCTTCCAGCTGATAAAGATTGCTCTCCCTGACTACGCGCAGAGATTCGATAAGGATCCCTTTTTCGACGATCCCGCGGATCAGATCTTGATAGCACTTTGAAGAAAGCGGCTGGTTGAGAGGCACAACGATATCCTCTTTAACTGCCCGATTTAACAGCGATTCCATGTCGAATTCGCCTTTCGCGCCGTGACCGGTCAAACGTTCCAGCCACAGCAGCCCACTCGTCACTTGCTCGCCTTCGGCACACACGTATTGACGAGCATTGATAAAGCGTTTGCTGTCGAAACTGACCGGCAGGTGACACAGCGGCAACGCCCGTAACTCAGCAAATATCGCCGCCAGCGCACCGTAAAAGGCAGGTTCAGGTGTGGAGTGTGCAATAAAGGTGATTGTCATCAGTTACCCTCTGTCAGATGATTTGGCAGGGGGAATTGGATGCAAGAATTACACCAGCTGGCAAAGAGAAGGGAAGCTTTACAATTAACAGGCATAATCGGTATGGGCGGGCGCAGGGAAGGTGTCTCTCCGCTGCGCCCGCAACCTCAAAGGCTAGGCTACGTGGTTACTCATGGCGCTGAAAGCTGTCGGCATCGCGCCAGGCGGGAAAGGCTTCGCGATATTCCTGCAACGCCTCGAGCGACAGCTCGGCCTCGATTATCATCGCCGCGCCCGGTTCGGCACGCGCCAACTCTTCGCCCAGCGGATTGATGATGAGGCTATCACCGCTGTAGTGATGGCCGTTGTCGTCGTCGCCAATGCGGTTGCAGCCCGCCACGTAGGCCTGATTCTCGATGGCGCGTGCGGTCAGCAATGTCTGCCAGTGATGCGTGCGGCGCGCAGGCCAGTTGGCGACATACAGTGCAAGGTCGTAATCCTGACTGTTGCGCGACCACACCGGAAAACGCAGGTCATAGCATACCTGCGGAAGAATGCGCCAGCCGCGCCACTCCACCACTTCGCGACGCGTACCGGCAACATAATAGTTATGCTCGCCGGCCATGCGAAACAGATGACGTTTGTCGTAGCGGTGCACATTGCCGAGCGGCTCGACCAGCAGGAAACGGTTGACCGCCCCCTTCGAGGTGGTCAGTGCCACGCTGCCGCCTATCATGGCGTTCAGTGTGCCCGCCCACTGCTGCAACCACTCGATTACCCGGGATTCCGGCAGGGCGCGGCCTGGAGCCTGCATGGCAAAACCGGTGGTAAACATTTCGGGCAGCACGATAAGATCGCGATCGACCAGTTTTCCCAGCAGCGCATCGAAATGGCTCAGATTGGCTTCGCCATCCAGCCAGACCAGCGGTTGCTGTAATACCGAGATTTTTAGAGTTGACACAGGCGCTCCGCAGCCGCATCCAGCGTGGCTTCTTTCTTGGCGAAGCACAGGCGGATGAGTTTATGCGGGAAAGGATCGGCACAGAATACCGACAGCGGAATAGCCGCCACGCCGACGTGTTCGACCAGCCACTGACAGAAGGCCACATCGTCCAGATCGGAGACGGCGCTGTAGTCGACCAGCAGGAAATAGGTGCCTTCGCTCGGCAGCACCTTAAGGCGGCTTTTTGCCAGACCTTGCGCCAGCCGGTCGCGCTTGGCCTGATAGAATTCCGGCAATTCCTGCCAGTGTTCAGGCTGTTCGCGCAGCATGTCGGCGAGCGCAAGCTGCACCGGCGTGGTGATGGCAAAGGTCAGAAACTGGTGAATCTTGCGCAGTTCGAGGCTGATTGCGGCCGGTGCCACGCAGTAACCTACGCGCCAGCCGGTCATGTGGAAGGTCTTGCCAAACGAAGAAACGGTGATCGCCCGCTGGCGCAGTTCGGGATGGCGCAGCACGCTGGCATGACCCTGCTTCGCAAAGCAGATATGTTCATAGACTTCGTCGCTTATCACGAAAATATTGCGATCGGCGATGATTTGCCACAGGCGATCCACGTCTTCATGGGTCCAGGCTGTCGCCGTCGGATTGTGCGGGGTATTAATAATGACCACTTTGGTGCGATCGGTAATCTGATCGGCAAATTGCGCCCAGTCGACCTTGAACTGCGGCGGCAGAAGCTGGATACGCTTGCTGACACCGCCCGCCAGCTGTACCGCCGGAGCGTAGCAATCGTAGCTCGGGTCGAAACTGATGACTTCATCGCCCGGAGAAACCAGGGCGGTTATGGCAATGTACAGCGCTTCGGTCGCGCCGGAAGTAATGGTGATGTCGGTTTCGGCATCGGGACGGTAGCCATAACCCAGCTCGGTTTTATCGGCGATAGCATTGCGCAGCGCAGGCGTACCGGTCATCGGCGCATACTGGTTGGCGCCCGCCGCCACGTGAACGCCGAGTTGCTGGCGCAGATACTCGGGGCCGTCGAAATCCGGAAACCCCTGAGACAGATTGATGGCATTGTGCTTTTGCGCCAGCGCACTCATTTGCGAAAAGATGTTGGTGCCCAGCGCAGGCAGTTTGCTCGAAGGAACAAGGGCTGCGGTGGAAGGTGTGGAAGGTAATGTCATGGCGGTTCTTGCTCCCGTCGCCTGTTGCGCGATAAAAGTGGCCCGGGAAAATGCTTTACCGAGACCAAAGGGTCGATAGCTATTTGTTGATACTACCGCACGATGATAATATTTGGCAATCAAGACGCATAGATGTTTAAACGGCTAAATAGCTTTTTGGTCTAGCTCATAGCCAATGACGATAATCGGCTATCTTGAGGGCGATATACTTCCTTTAATGCAGGGCTATCAGGAATCATCATGATCGAAAATACTCCTCTCGAGGCCTTGCTGGCCGCCTGCCACTGGATCGGCGAGAAGGGCTGGTGTCCAGCCACCGGCGGGAATATGTCGGTGCGCCAGAACGGCGAATTCTGCCTGATTACCGAATCCGGTAAAGACAAGGGGCAGCTCACAGCCGACCACTTTTTACAGGTGGAAATTGCCACCAACCGCGTGCCGAGTGGCCGCACACCTTCTGCCGAAACCGGCCTGCATACGCTGATTTACGGGCTGCTTCCCGAGGCTGGCGCGATACTGCACACCCATTCGGTGAACGCGACGGTGCTTTCCCGCGTCGAGCGCAGTGAGGGGCTGGTGTTGCAGGGCTATGAAATGCAGAAGTCGCTGGCCGGGCAAACCAGCCATCTGGAGCAGGTAATAATCCCAATTTTCGACAATAGTCAGAATATTCCCTCTCTGGCAGCAGAGATTGCCGAATGGGCGCAATCACATCCGCTACAATATGGATTCCTGATCCGCGGACACGGCCTGACCTGCTGGGGCAAAAATGTTGCCGAGGCGCGCCGTCATCTGGAAGGACTGGAGTTTTTGTTTCAGTGTGAATTGCAACTTCGCCTGTTGGAGGGCAAATGATTCGAGCCATCGTGACCGATATTGAAGGGACTACCACCGACATCCGCTTCGTGCATCAGGTACTTTTCCCTTATGCCCGCGCGCGACTCGCTGATTTTATTACCCAGCACGCCCAGGATCTTGAGGTTTTACAGGCGCTGGATGCGCTGCGCGAAGAGATCAACGAGCCGCAGGCCGCCATCGTTGATTTGGTCGACCAGCTGTACGTTTATATGGATAAAGACGAAAAATCTCCCGCACTGAAAACGTTGCAGGGCATTATCTGGCGCACGGGTTATATGGAAGGCGACTTCCGTGGTCACCTGTATCCCGATGTCACGCCGCAACTGGTGCAGTGGCAACAGCAGGACATCAAGCTTTATGTGTATTCATCCGGCTCGGTGGATTCACAGAAGTTATTGTTTGGTTATAGCGAAGAAGGCGACCTTCAGCCGCTGTTCACCGAATATTTCGATACGCGCGTCGGTGCCAAGCGCGAAGTGACGTCGTATTTGAATATTGCCAGACAGCTGGTGCTGCCGGCCTCCGATATTCTGTTTTTATCCGACGTCCGTCAGGAGCTTGACGCTGCACGCGAAGCCGGTTGGCTGACCTGCCAGCTTATCCGCGACGAGCCTGACGAAGAGAGCGATCACAAGCAGGTTAACCGTTTTGATCAGGTCGTGATTGTCTGATCCTACTGACCAGGAGTTAGCAATGAGTGCATTGACGATATTCAGCGACAGCGATCCTTCGGCACCTATCTGGGAAAGCCGCGACGGAAATGACATCGCCACCGAATTAAAAAAAATCGACGTACGCTTCGAGCGCTGGCAGGCCGACCGCGAACTGGGCAGCAATCCGCAGCCCGATCAGGTTATCGCGGCCTACCAGCACGAAATCAACAAGCTGGTGGCCGAAAAGGGCTATCAGAGCTGGGATGTCATCAGCATGCGTCCCGACCATGAGCAGCGCGACGTTCTGCGCACCAAGTTTCTCTCGGAACACACTCACGGTGAAGACGAAGTGCGTTTCTTCGTCGATGGCGCAGGGCTGTTTTGCCTGCACCTCGACGGCAAGATTTTCCAGATTCTGTGCGAAAAGAACGACCTGATTTCTGTCCCGGCGAATACCAAACACTGGTTCGACATGGGCGGCTCGCCGTCATTCACCGCCATTCGCCTGTTCGACAATCAGGAAGGCTGGGTGGCGCATTTTACCGGCGACGGCATCGCCGATGCGTATCCGCGACTTGGGGAGTAATCCCTGCGGGTTCCAGCGTTGGAATCTATAACCCAAAGGCTCCGGCAGGGGTTGTAAAACTGCCGGAATCCAGGACCCACGCGGTAATTAACGCGGCAGGCGTGACATCAAACGCTGGGTTGTAAACCTGGGCATCTTGCGGTGCCCATTGCACTTCTCCGAAGCTGCCGGACACGCCGGTTATCTCTTTTGCCGCGCGCTGTTCAATAGGAATGGCGTCGCCGTTCGGGCAGTGGGGATCAAGCGTGGTGTGCGGCGCTGCGACATAAAACGGGATGCCGTGATATTTCGCCAGAACCGCCAGACTGTAAGTGCCTATCTTGTTCGCGACGTCGCCGTTGGCGGCAATGCGGTCAGCGCCGACCCACACGGCGTCAATCTGTTTCTTCGCCATCAGGCTCGCCGCCATCGAATCGGCAATCAGCCGATACGGAATATTCATCTGCCCCAACTCCCACGCGGTGAGCCGCCCCCCTTGTAAAAGCGGGCGCGTTTCATCTACCCACACCTGCGAGACATTTCCCTGCTGGTGCGCATGATGAATCACCCCCAATGCCGTGCCGACTCCCGCCGTGGCCAGTCCGCCGGTGTTGCAGTGCGTCAGCAGTCGGCTGCCCGGTGTCACAAGCTCTGCACCGTGGCGTGCAATACGGTCGCACAACTCGCGGTCCTCGCCGACCAGACGCTCGGCCTCCTGCACCATCGCCGGAATATGGAACCGCTCTTCAAGCGCGATTTTCATGCGATCCAGATTATTCATCAGGTTAACGGCGGTCGGGCGCGATTCGCGCAGCGTGTCGAGTGCCTGATGCAGTTCCGGCACCGGCATTCCGGCTTCGGCAAGCTGCGCCAGCAACAGGCTTGCAGACAGTCCAATCAGCGGCGCACCGCGTACCCGCAGAGCGTGAATATGACCGACAAGGTCTTCTACGCTGCGGCATAAATGCCAATCGGTGCGTTGCGGCAAGGCCTGCTGATCCAGGATCCACAGCTGGCTTTTACGGATACGTAAACTGGTCGTCGTGAGTGTCTGCATGATGAGTTAAATCCCTGTTGCGCGGTTGCATCTGACTGCTTATTCTGCCAACATAAGTTTCGGATGTATAGACGTCTAAATGCTTTTATGGCTATTTACCTGACAGCGGGCTTTCTGAATGAGATTGCCCCTATCAGGCTTGATAAATACCACGGGTTGCCTTGCAAGTCAGGTCGCACAGAAAAGATTACGAGAGGTTTGAATGTCACGTTATTACACATTTAGTGCCGCAGATGCCGTGGAATACGCTCGCCGGTTTGGCGGCCTGAAAGACCCGCAATCGCTGGTCAGCGCCGAAGAAATTGGCGACGGCAACCTGAATCTGGTGTTTAAAATTCGCGATACCGCCGGTGTCAGCCGCGTCATTGTCAAGCAGGCGCTGCCTTATGTGCGCTGTGTGGGCGAATCCTGGCCCTTGACGATTGACCGCTCTCGAATCGAAGCCGAAACCCTGATTGTGCACGGCGAATATTGCCCGCAACATACGGTGAAAGTCATTCATCATGACCCTGAACTCGCGGTGATGGTGCAAGAAGATCTCTCTGATCATGTAATCTGGCGCGGCGAACTGGTCAAAGGCAAACATTACCCCCAGGCCGCCAGTCAGCTCGGCGAATATCTGGCCCAGAGCCTGTTCCATACTTCAGACTTTTATCAGGATGCTCAGAGAAAAAAATCAGAAGTCAGCCGCTTCATCAACCCTGAACTCTGTCTGATCACCGAAGATCTGTTCTTTACCGATCCGTATATCGAGCATGAGCGCAACCGGTTTGATCCCGAGCTGCAACCTGTCGTGGATGAGGTGAGGGCCGATATTCCGCTGCGTCTGGCGGTGGCTGCGCTCAAGCAGCGTTTTCTCTGCAATGCCGAGGCGCTGCTGCACGGCGATGTGCATAGCGGGTCCATTTTTGTCGCCGAAGGCAGTCTGAAAGTTATCGATGCCGAATTTGGCTTTTACGGACCCATCGGTTTTGATCCGGGTTCCGCCATGGGCAACCTGCTTATCAACTACTGCGCCTTGCCGGGGCTGGTTGCCACCCGTGAAGCCGCCGACGGTCGCGAACAGCGCCTGCAGGATATACGCGACCTCTGGCTGAGCTTCTCCGAGCGTTTTCTTCAACTGGCGCGCGACAAGACGCAGGACGTGGCCTTCAAGGTGCCGGGTTATGCCGAATATTTCTTGAAACAGGTCTGGCACGATGCCGTCGGTTATTGCGGTTCGGAACTAATCCGCCGAACCATTGGCTTCTCGCATGTCGCCGACCTGAAAAACATCGCCGACAAAGAGATGCGCCATGATTGTCAGCGTCATGCCGTGAGTCTCGGCCAGTGGTTGATCATTACCGCGCCGCAGATTGACGATATCGATGCCCTGATTGCCCGTATCCGTCAAAACGGCTGATTTTTCTCCCTCTTTTGCCTTAAAACGCGCATTCCTTTTCGCGGGAATGCGCGACATGTCAAATTCCCCTCAAGAAAGAAGGGGCGCTCGCGCCCGAGACTTGTATAATGCCCGGCGATAAGGTGCTGGCGGGCTTGCCCGTCACGCGCCTCGGTTACCTACCACCCACACGGGAATACAGAATTATGATGAATAACGACGTCTTGCGCAGCGTACGCTACATGCTCGACTTGAGCGAAGGCAGGCTGATTGAGATTTTGGCGTCAACCGGCACGATTATCAGTCCACCGGTGATGTCGCGTTATCTGAAAAAAGAAGACGAAGCGGACTACCTGGTTTGCCCTGACGAAGTGATGGCGAACTTCCTGAATGGTCTGATTTTCTTCAAGCGCGGTAAAGACGATCGCTTCCCTGCGCCGGAAGTTGAAAAGCGTGTTACCAATAACGTGATGCTGAAAAAACTCCGCGTCGCCTTTGAGTTGAAAACCGAAGACCTGCAAAGCGTACTGGCTGCGGCTGACTTCAAGGTTTCAGAAGGTGAGCTGAGCGCGTTTTTCCGCAAGGAAGGCCACAAGAACTATCGTCCGTGCGGCGATCAGGTGCTTCGCTACTTCCTGAAAGGGCTGACGATGCGCGTGCGTCCGAAAAAAGGCTGATTTTTCTCTGAGTTTTTCGTGATTTTTATCTGATAAAAGTCACTCGACGCCCTGAATGACGTCAAAAAAAAACCGCCGAGTAGGCGGTTTTTTTGTGTCTATCCGAAAGGTGCCCCTTGCAGAGAGAGGGCTGTGGCCTGACTACGGACCGTTTTTCAGGTAATCAGGCGGCTTCCGTATGCTGGGTTTCAGGTTTTTCTTCCTGAAGTTTTTGCTGCGCAAGCTGGTCGGGTTCAAACTCGTCGACGTTGATTGAACGCAGGCGGCTCTCTTCGGCACGGGTCAGAATACGCGCTTCGTCAGCCGTAAGATGACCGGCTTCAAGCCCCGCTTGCGCCAGTTTGTCGAGACGGGTAAAGGACAGTTTTCTCCCCATCGCGTCGCCCAGTTTCTTGTGCACCGGTTCGGCGGCAATAATATCTCTTAGTGCTTCTTCGAGCTGACCGACCGGATTGTGCTCGCTCGCCACCAGATACTGACCGCGCGCAAGACGACTGCGGGTAGCCGAGGGAATCTGAAGAAGGCGGGCAAGCTCGTGATCCAGCCTGTCGGACGGCGCGCGGTGCACGCGGCCCAGCGGGAAGATAACCAGTGTCATCAGTGCCGCAACCGCGCCATTCGGGAAGTTGCGCAGCAGATTTTCGATAGCCGTCTCCGCCTGATTGAGGCAATCCTGCACGCCCCAATGCACCAGCGGCAGATCGGCTTCGTTGCGGCCTTCTTCGTCGTAGCGTTTCAGTGTGGCGGTAGCCAGATAAAGCTGACTGAGAATGTCGCCCAGTCGCGCCGAAATGCGCTCGCGGCGTTTCAGACTACCGCCCAGCACGCCCATGGAGACATCGGACAGCAGCGCCAGATTGGCACTCAGGCGGTTGATATATTGATAGTAGCGGCGTGTCGCATCGCCGACCGGAACACGACTGGTGCGGCCGCGCGTCAGACCCAGCCACAGACTGCGCATCTTGTTGCTGCCGACGTGGCCGAGGTGGCCAAACAGCGCGTGGTCAAAGGCGTGGAGATCGTTGGATTCCGCCGCCGCCATCTCTTTCAATACATACGGATGACAGCGGATCGCGCCCTGCCCGAAGATAATCATGCTGCGAGTCAGGATGTTGGCCCCTTCGACGGTGATGGCTATCGGTGCGCCCTGATAGGCACGGGCCACGAAGTTGCTGTCGCCGAGCATGATGCCCTTGCCGCCGGTAATATCCATGGCATCCATTACTGCGCGCTGGCCGCGATGGGTACAGTGATACTTCACAATCGCCGACAGGACGGCCGGTTTTTCACCAAGCATAATGCCGTTGGTAATCAGCGTTGCAGCGGCGTCCATCACATAGGCGTTACCGGCAATGCGCGCCAGCGGCTCCTCGATGCCTTCCATTTTACCGATAGGCAGTTTGAACTGACGGCGAATATAGGCATAGGCACCGGTAGCGAGCGCCAGCGATTTCAGGCTGCCCGTGGCGTTGGAGGGCAGGGTGATACCGCGCCCGACCGACAGACACTCCACCAGCATCCGCCAGCCCTGACCGGCCATTTTCGGCCCGCCAATGATATAGTCGATAGGCACGAAAATATCGCTGCCGCGCGTTGGGCCGTTCTGGAACGGGATGTTCAACGGGAAGTGGCGATGACCAATTTCGACGCCCTGCGTATCCGTCGGGATAAGCGCACAGGTAATGCCCAGCTCTTCGACATCCCCCAGCAGATGGTCCGGATCTTTCAGCTTGAAGGCCAGACCCAGCACCGTCGCGATAGGCGCGAGCGTAATGTAGCGCTTGTTCCAGGTCAGTTTCATGCCCAGAACCTGTTCGCCCTGCCAGTCGCCCATGCAGACAATGCCGTAATCGGGAATGGCACCCGCATCGGAACCGGCTTCCGGGCTGGTCAGCGCGAAGCACGGAATTTCCTGCCCTTTTGCCAGGCGCGGCAAATAGTGCTGTTTCTGCTCGTCGGTGCCGTAATGTTGCAGCAATTCGCCGGGGCCGAGCGAGTTCGGCACGCCCACGGTAATCGCCAGAATGCCGGAGACGCCCGCCAGTTTTTGCAGCACGCGCGCCTGTGCATAGGCCGAGAATTCCAGCCCGCCGTACTCTTTCTTGATAATCATCGCGAAGAAGCGGTGTTCTTTCAGATACGCCCACAGTTCCGGCGGCAAATCGGCCAGTTCATGCGTTATCTGGAAATCATTGGCCATGCGGCAGGCCTCTTCGACCGGCCCCTCGATAAAACGCTGCTCCTCGTCGGTCAGCGTTTGCTGCGGATAGTCATGCAGCTTGTTCCAGTCGGGTGTTCCGCTGAACAGATCGCCTTCCCACCAGGTGGTTCCGGCATCGATGGCCTCTTTCTCGGTGCGCGACATGGCGGGCATCACTTTACGGAAAGTTCGCAGCGCCGGGCCGGAAAACAGCGAGCGGCGAAGGGAGGCGACGTTGAAAGGCAAGAGGATAATTGCCAGCGGCAGCAGCACCCAGGCTGTCCACAGGCCGAAAACGGCCATCGCCGCGGTGTAGACCAGCACGATAATGCTACCCAGCGTAAGGCTGACGCGGTGATAGAACAGGGCGCCGACAAGCACCAGTAGAATGACAATGCTTAAAACCATCATAGTAAAAACTCCTAAGTCGTAAGAGGTCTGACCTGTTAAGCTGATACTATGTTTTTAGTCCAAGCGACATGCTTTATCAACGCGTTTACATCCTAATTACAACTCACGTCACAAACTCGCTGCACGATGTCGCAAAAGCGTAAAGTATCGCGGGCAAGACGGCGGGAAGTCTTCTCGCTTTTTACCGTTTCCGCTACACTGCACAGCAAATAATTCGCTGTAGCGCGCTATTCGCTGCAAGAGAAACCCCAAGAGGCCGCCATGTACCTGGATATCATCCGTACTGAACTGAACGAAGCTGCTGACGTTCTTAATAAATTTATCAGCGACGAAAACAACATTGCGTCTATCCAACGCGCCGCGAAACTGATTGCCGACGCCTTCAAGGCCGGCGGAAAAGTGTTGTCCTGCGGCAACGGCGGCTCCCACTGCGACGCCATGCATTTCGCCGAAGAGCTGACCGGTCGTTATCGTGAAAACCGTCCGGGTTATCCGGCCATTGCCATCTCCGACGTGAGCCACATCTCGTGCGTCAGCAACGATTTTGGTTACGAATACATTTTCTCGCGCTATCTTGAAGCGGTAGGCCAGAAAGGCGACGTGCTGCTCGGCATTTCGACTTCCGGTAATTCCGGCAATGTTATCAAGGCGCTGGAAGCGGCCAAAGCCAAGGGCATGAAAGTGGTGACGCTGACCGGCAAAGACGGCGGTAAAATGGCATCACTGGGTGCCGATGTCGAAATCCGCGTGCCGCATTTCGGTTATGCCGACCGCGTGCAGGAAATCCACATCAAGATTATCCATATTTTGATTCTGCTGATTGAGAAAGAGATGGCCGCTTAACGCAAGACGTTAACGCCTGAAGAATTTAAGGAGACTGGCGATGTGCGAACTGCTCGGGATGAGCGCAAATGTCCCTACCGATATTTGCTTCAGTTTTACCGGGTTGGTGCAACGTGGGGGGCTGACAGGCCCGCATAAAGACGGATGGGGCATTACTTTCTACGAAGGTAATGGCTGCCGGACTTTTAAGGATCCGCAGCCCAGCTTTAATTCGCCTATTGCCCGTCTGGTGCAGGAATACCCGATCAAGTCGCTTGCGGTTATCTCGCATATTCGGCAGGCAAATCGGGGCGAAGTCGCGCTGGAAAACACGCACCCTTTTACCCGCGAGCTGTGGGGCCGAAACTGGACCTACGCGCACAACGGTCAGCTACGCGGTTATCGTCAGCTCGATACGGGCACACTGCGCCCCGTCGGGCAAACCGACAGCGAATACGCTTTCTGCTGGCTGCTGCACAAGCTGACCCAACGCTATCCGCGCACACCGCGCAGCTGGCCGTCGGTGTTTCGCTATATTGCGTCGCTTGCCGATGAGTTGAGGCAGAAGGGCGTGTTCAACATGCTGCTGTCGGATGGGCACTTCGTGATGGCGTATTGCTCGACCAATCTGCACTGGATCACGCGCCGCGCGCCGTTTGGCAAGGCCACGTTGCTGGATCAGGACGTCGAGATTGATTTTCAGCAGCAGACGACACCCAACGATGTCGTCACGGTCATTGCGACCCAGCCGCTTAC
>Ga0308159_1003906_pt1 | contig 14309 bp, 11 predicted proteins | sample PhyCR1_FD_201040 | JGI IMG/M metagenome (GOLD analysis project Ga0308159, IMG submission 201040) | Phyllosphere microbial communities from UC Gill Tract Community Farm, Albany, California, United States - DLSLC.R1 | ecosystem: Host-associated > Plants > Phyllosphere > Unclassified | place: USA... | reverse complement strand
ATTCCAAAGAATACCCTCTACACTGGGATTATTGCGAAAGATCTGTGGGTATAACATACCTCTTGGGGTAATGACGTAAGGCTTTTTTATTTTCCTCGCAAACCTCGCAGTTGCAAATGATGGATATTGCCAAACGCCCTGAACATGGTATAAATCATAATTCCGATTCTCGGACAACCACTTACTGAAATGTGGAGAGTATACAAATCGTCTCTCCTTGGGAGATTGCAAAAGGTGAACAAATTGTCCAGTAACAATATTCTTCTGCTCGGGTGAAGGTACATCATAAGCGAGAATTTCGGTTTCAACTTTTAAATCCCTTAATCCAAGCACTGTCAAGGAAACACTTAATGGTGGGCCTCCTGCTGTCAATTTCAATCCGGGTATGGTGTGTAGTATCTTCATATATTTATTAACATTTATACTTGCATATATAATTACCGTTAACCTAAAAACTGCTAAGCTTTAAAACTAAATGTGTAGCATTCAGATAAACCTAAAGATTTTAATCTTTAGCGAAAATTACTATACTACATGTTTACTTAAATCATTTTCATTATCTAGATCTTATTTATATTTATTACCAAAAATATGAGTATTTAGATTATCAGGAATTAAGTTAAGCAAATGCTGAAAAATATAATATCCAGTAGCATTGAATATTGATTTATACTTCTTTCTAAAATAAAAATTAAGTTTAGGGTTGCTTCCCAATGGTGAATACAACCTTTTAAAGCGCTGATTTATAGTAGCTCCACTTTGCCTTTCTCTACAAATAGGATTTTTTTCACCAAAAGCAATTGCCTTCCTTGTGGAATACACCTTGATACCATGGGCACTAGCCCTGAATCCATAATCTACGTCTCCCATATCATGATGATACTTAGGGTCTAGATTGCCCAATGTTTCAAAAACAGATTTTGGAACCATAACTACATTCCCGTTTAAATAAGTTATATCCTGTAATTCCCCGTTAGGTATTATTAATGTTCTGTTTTTATTCGAACCCCCATATAAAACTTTGTTATTTTGATCCACTATTATCCCCGATATAATCGCTTGATCATTGGTAAGTTCAACACATTCCATTAGTTCATTTAAAGAATATTCATGGAGTACCACATCATCATTTAACCATAAATAGTAGTCAAAATTTTGTTTTGCAGCTACTGTCCAGGCCAGATACATTCCTCTATTCCAAAACAACTTGCCATCACCTTCAATTAATTTTACCTGTGGATAAGTTTCTGCAACAGCCTGAAATGTCCCATCAGATGAATTATCATCTACCAAGAAGACTGAAGCGTGTCTATTAAGTTTATATAAGCTTTCTAAACATTTTAGTGTCTGAGGTTTTCTATTGAAACAGGTAAGCAAGACAGCGATCGACGGCATATAAGTATAATATTTTTTAATGAATTATAATAAAGCTTAAAAAAAAAATTATTTAGTGGCTATTAGTTATTATCGATAGGTAAAATATTTGTTGAGATAATTTTAATATTATGATGGTTGATGCAACCGTTCAAAAAATAGGCTCCAAGGATCACTATTAGCAAATTAACTGGATAAATTTCAGTGGTTATTAACGAAGCTGATGATAATACAACCACGATAAAAAAAATCTTAAGTCTAATATCCTGGTATATAAAAAAGATATACACTGCGGAAAGAAGTAGCAAGACCATGAAAATCAAAAATGGTAATAAACCATAATTGACAAGTACAGTAGTATACAATGAATCTACCACAAATGCTTGAGTCATTGCCTCACTTCTCCTACCACTACCGACTGCTCCATTGGTAGCATTACCAAAGTTGCCTATTGAAACAATTTCGGAGTTGTTGACTTGCGCTAAAAAAATATCAATCCTTGTGGAAAAAGATGCCTCTGAGGAGCCTTCTGCACGCCCTGTCAAACTGTCAAGACTGCTGAGTGCGATAGCGCTTAAAAAAAATGATGCAACGATTATAAGAAAACTAAATTTGCTCCTCATAGCAATTGGCAAGCCAATCACAATCAATATAAGTCCCATGCCAGTAGAAGACATCGACAGAAATACTCCGAAAATAGCTAGCCCTTTGTAAAAAACCATTTTCCACTTAGTCTTAAAAGGAGGAAAATAGCTGATAAAAAACAACACTATAGCAGAAAAAGCCCCTGCAATACTCGGAAGGGCAAAAAATCCTCCGAGTCTGCCTGATAATCCGAATAAATTAACACCTCTATAGGCAGGCATTAAAAACATTTGAAACATCTGGCATATTACGTTTAACAAAAGAACAACAAATAATAACTTAGCTATTTTTATCAAAAATTCATTGCTTATTTGATTATTTAGCAAAGGCATTAAGAAAAAAGGCAAGGCCCACCTTACACCAAAGACTGCAACCTCTGATGCATCGTTGCTTAAGAAACAAACACTAGTAATGCCTAATAAAATAAGCACATAAAGTGTTAGTATATTTGAAAAATTTGGTTTTAAAATATTCATTAAAGACACAATGAACAACAAAAACATTAATATCTCTCTCGGTACTTTAAAGAAAGTGATGCTAAAAGATGGATTTATTCCAATAGATGCAAGAAATTCGTATGCCCCCGAAATTGGAATTAGAGCAACCAAAAGTGTAATAATAATATTGCTTACCTGATTATGTGACTGTTTCATACCATCTTAATTTCTATATCACGGATGATTTAGCTTCATTACTTTTTTTACACACATTAATTGAAATTATCTGAACATATTTCTAAGAAATATAACCTAAATGGAATGTGGTGCTGGCACTTTTGCTATAGCCTTAGCAGGATTTCCGGCTACTATAGTGAGGGGATCAACATCTTTAGTGACTACAGCTCCAGCTCCTATTACGGCTCCCATCCCAATTTTGACCCCTTTCAACACGATTGCGCGAGCGCCGATAAATACGTTGTCTGATATCACTACCTCCAAACTTTTTGTCTTTCCCTTTACATCTCTTTCCCAATAGTTTATCGGATGGGCGTCATTGTCAGTAATGACTGCGCCACTTCCTATTAATACATTGTTTCCTATAGTGATTTTCAACGAGCAAGAAATACTATTACCTGACATACCAACGTTATTTCCTATAGTAATTTCGGCCTGGGGCGTTATTGCCTTAATCGTAACTTTCTGTAAGACTCCTATAGAATTATGATATGGGCTGCTGCAAGCAAGCCATTTGTCGCCAATATCAATTTTGGCTTTTTTATGTTTCTGTATTATAGGTAGACCATATAATTTCCAAGAAGTATTCCACGTACCAAGTTTGTAAATGGAATATATAATATCCCTCGGATAACGCCAAGAGTAAAGCAACTGTTTGATTTTGACTTTTATGTTATGACGGTTATTAAGCATATATTTATTTTACCAATTCAATTTTATCGATATTTTTGCGGATTTTATGATTTCACTCATTGACATTCGCAAGAAGAATTGTCAAATCACCTTCCCAGAACTTTTTTATAAAAATGATATGTATCCGCTAAATTTTTTTTCATGTTGAAATTTTCAAAAGCAAACTCATATCCAGCCTTTCCCAGCTCAATTCTCCGCGCTTCATCATTGACAAGCGATGTGACATATCCATCAAACTCCTCTTTCGTATTATACAAATAACCAGTTTTTTTGTGAACCACAAGCTCATTAACGCCACCGATATTAGTTCCGATTATAGGTAACGAGAATGCTGAAGCTTCGATAATTCCCCTGGCAAAATGCGGTTCAGTGAATGGGCAAACATAAATATCTGCCCTATGTAGTAGGGGCTCTACATCTTGCTGAAATGGGATGATATGAATGTTGTGATTCGTAAACTTATGCCGATCTATAGTAGCAGTTGCGCCAGCTAAAATAAAATGAACTTTCGGATTTTTTGCAGTTATTTTCTTTGCTGAGTCAATAAGATTCTCCCAACCGTTTCCTTTAGCGAAGCGAGCCAAATATAATAACACAATATCCTCAGGAAAGATACCCTCTAAATTTACAGCTCGTCTTATTTCTCTATTATCAAATTTCTCGACAAAGTTATATATGACCTTATTCAAAATGTTAGATTTACCTAGTCTCAATGAATTTAAGTCATATTCAGAAATCGCAATTACCCCATTTACATTTTTTTTTATAAAATATCTCAAAGGCGCACCCCATAACCCCCTTCTCAATGGCTCTCTCACATGTGAGATAACAGGAATACCTAGAATTTTCGCCGCTATAGCAAAAACAAATAGACATGTAGAATTAAGATGCAATAAATCTGGGGTTTCCCTCTTGAGAATCTTATATGCATTTATAAAACTTGGTAATACATAAAGATAATTGCTCAAAAACAGTTTTAATTTTTTAGGAGCTACAGTAGATCCATGAAATGGCTTTATTCCTTTAGCTACCTCAATAGGTACATCTAACTGTTCTCTGAAAAAATCATTAATAGGCCCTTCAGCTATATTTATCAATTTTGCATCATAGCTATTTAAATCTAAGTTTTTGATAATATAACTCATGCTTTTTGGAGCACCACCATACGCTCCCGAATGGTGTATATAAAGCACTTTTGTTTTAGAATTTTTCATTTGAATAACTTATTCCACATATTATCGATCACCTTTATGAGCTTGACTTTGCTGGTTTTTAACTGACTGGTAATTAAGTCATAATTATTAACTACATAAGCAATTCTATCTCTATTCGATGTCCAATCTTCATTAGCTTTTAATACAGAGTTTTGTTGCCCGAAATCATTAAATAACATCTCGTATTTATGATTCCAACTGGTTGCTAAACAAGGAACTCCCTGGGACAATGCGCTTGCTACACCATGAAATCGGGAAGAAACCACTATATTTGAATTTCCAATCACACCTTTGACCTCCTTAGCAGTTAGGTTGGTTAAAATGTCCAATTTATCTACCCGTAAACTATTGACGTCCCTACAGAGTTGTTCGTCTCCTAATCCTTCATGGTTTAATAAAAACACCTTCTTTTCACTAGCTTCGAAGTAATCAATGATGTTATTAAGTAAATCCAAATATTCTGATTTTCCATTATCAGCATGGGTAATCATCTTTTTATTTGGTATTATACAGACTGCCCCCTCTAAAAATTTATATTGTTCAGGCACAATTCCCTTCACTTTAAAAGTAAAATCACATGACTTAACTATTTTCCTTTGATCACCACCAGCTTTAATAAGATAATCATATGATTGTAGCTCTCTAGCAAATATCAAGTCAAAGTTGTTACTTACAATTTCTACTGACCTTTTTCCACTTGATGTTTCGAATGGACCAAAAGCCTGTGGTAGCAGGACTATTTTAGTATTAAAAGATTTAAGTGTCTTATAATACTTTTCTCTCAATTTAAGATTTTTTTCGGAATGCTTCCATTGATCCGAAAATTGAAAACCACTCGCATCTATCATGAGATCTATACCTTTCATAGCATAGAAGTGTGTAAAATAAGTATTAGGGACGTGCAATTTGTATAAAATCTTTCTAACAAGCTTGCCGTATTTTAGAAAAAATCGCTGCCGAACATCTAATTTATCGATAGGAAGTATAGAAAAATCGAGAATACCATTTGGATTTAGATAAATAGTAGCGTCAGGCACACGAAGTGTAATCTCTTCGAGTATCGCTACAAGCATTAATTCCGCTCCTTTATTCTGAGTATTAATTCCGTCTATTTGAATAACCATATTTAATCTAATTATATTTTCTTATTTCATCTATTTTTCTTTTCTCGGAAAAAGCTACCAAACCACTCGGATCTGCAAAACCAACAGCCATACACATAATTGGCCTTTGCCATTTATTTAGATTCAATTCCTGCTCCATTTGTCTTTCAAATAACTCAACATCAGGCCAGTTAATTGCACAAGAACTCAAGCCTAAGGTTTCTAGGGCTAAAATGAAAGTCATGTTAGCCAGGGAAGCATCTATATAAATCACGTGGCGATCTCTTTCATTAAAATACGCATCTAAATTTCCTACAACTACGACAAACATTTGAATATTATCCGTATAACCCTTTACGCCACCAGGTATGTTAGCTACCTTTTTCATTAATTCAGGCTCATCAATTATTCTGTACTCAAAAGGCTGTCTATTACAGGCAGTTGTGGATTGATTGGCAGCTAGGATAGCTTTATCAATCAAATCGTGAGGAACTTTTTTATTTAAAAACCAGCGAACTGACCTCCGAAATTTCGTTAGCTTAAATAACTCTTCATATGATATATTAGGTCTATTCGCTTCTAGCCGGTGGTAAGGGATTGAAGTTATATTATCAGAATTTACTTCTGAATATATTCGTCTAAATCTTTCTCGTTGAATATCAATAACAGGATGCGATCCAGTAACATTAAAATACTGTGCTATGACATCGCATGACCACTTAATCTGAGAGCCATCTGTGCAATTTTCGATTTTAAAAATGGATTCAAAATTGTCTACTGTTTCCTTTATAAAGTCAATAGCAAAGACTTCACGTCTAGGTCGCATCAACAATCCTTTCTCCAATCGATGTGTATTCCGAATAAGTGTATATATGTTAGCTTTTTCCCTCTTCCCTTCTTTCAAATGTTTAACTTTACCAACTAAAACAGCGTGTTGTTCTCTTCTAAAAGCGGTTGAAAATAAAACGTAATAGATACTGCTTAAAAAAGGTGAATTAGCAAAAAGCGATGGCAGATCATTTGTCTTGAATGACTTCCATTTGTTTTTTATTTTATTTAATACTTTTCTCATTTTTTATAAATCTTACTTGAAAATTTCTTTTTTAAGTTTTTTGATAATTCAACAAATATTCGTTTATCATCCTTGCTCAATCCAATCAAATAAATCGATATCAGGTACGATGTACCTGATATTATACATACTATAATAAAGTTTAACCATCCGTTACCTATTCTGGAATAAATACTATAAACCAATGCTACAGGAGGCAATAAACTGAATAAACTATTGGCTATAACATTTTTGAAATAATCCCATACCGGATAACTGGTAAGGTATTTAAAATAAAAAACTCTAAATACAGTTGAAATACATTCCAAGATGGCAGAAACCAAAACAATAGAATATGCTGGGTATCCCAACTTTAAATAAACAAACCCTATAGGTAAGGTTAACAATTGGATTCCTCCAGCTACAATTTGATAAACTTTGATGTTTCCTATTGCCTGGACCGCAGTCATTAGCCCCATATTTATCTGGTTGACCATCGTCAATAGGATAATTGATCTGCAAAATTCTACGCTATATTCCGGAACATTCTTTAACCAAAGTTTCAACACAAAAGGCATTTCAAAATACAAGGGTAGCGCAAAGAATGTGAAAAGAAAAAAAGAAAACTTATTAGCAATGAGCGCCAGCCTAATCATTCTACTCCTATCGTCTGCGCCCTCGCTCTTCATAATTTGTGGACGCATTGCGCTCATCATAGTTTGAGAGAAAAACATTAGCTGCGCGTTTATTTGATTAGCAACACCATAGGCAGCATTTACCACAGTACCGAAAAACAAATTTAGGACTACCGCAACTCCCTGATTTCTTCCTAAAGAGCACAATACTCCAAAAAGATTCCATCCCGCGAAGGAAGTTAATTCTGCAATTTGACCTTTATTATATTCTAACCTCAAGGTAACGCTACATTCGGGGAATTTTCTCCTACTATAAACTTGTTTGATTAAACGAATAATCGCTACGACAATTAATGTAAAGAAACCATAAAACAAAAGCTTATCTGCAGTGATGTAAATAATTCCCACAGCGGCAAATAATTTCAAAAAAGATTCAATTATACTAACCAGAGCCAAAAACGTCATGTCTTCGTGTGCATTTATGACTGCTTCATATGGAACAGAAATGATGGTTAAAAAGGTTGAGGCCACAACAAAATGTAAAATGTATGTAGCTACTTCTATCCTCTGTGAATTGATGCGTAGTTTGTGTTTGATAAAATAGAGACCAATAAATTCTATGCCTACCACCAGTATAATGCCTATTACAATATGTATTATTACACTATTCGCAAAGATACTTCTTACCTTCTCCATATTACCTTTACCTAAGTTAAAGGATAAATATCGTTGAGTAGAAGTCGTCATAGCCGCATTCAAAAAAGCTAGCATAGAAATCATTCCACCAATAACGCTGTAAAGACCAAAATCCCCGGCGCCTAGCGCATTTAAAATCAACCTTGTAGCATATAGTGATACCAAAGACGTCACTACTGCTTTAGCATAGGTAATCCCGGTATTATAAACTATTTTGGTAGAGGCCTTCATTAGGTATTGTATTTAGACGGAATTAAAAATTTGATGAAGGTTCAACCAGCTAAGTCCACTTACGTCCTTCAATAATTATTTTAGCTATAGAAATATAAATTCAGAAAGCCGGAAAACTTAATTCTTCCAGTTAAAACCTTTCCAAAAACTTTTCGTCTTCGTGTCGATATCATAGTTACCATAACCGTAGCCATAACCATAACCGTAACCGTAACCATAACCCTTGCTTTCAACTATGTCATTGACTACTATACCCATTTTAGCCATCTTCTTGGTTCTAAAAAGCCCTTCAATGATGTCAATCTGTTCCTTAAAGGTATATTTTTGTCTTACTAGATACAAACACAGATCAGCATGATTAGCTAATAGTTGTGCATCTGTCACCAAACCGATCGGCGGCGCATCCATAATGATGTAATCAAATTGACTTTTTAGCTCCGCCATTATTGTGGTCATACGATCACTCATTAACGTCTCTGCAGGATTTGGTGGAATAGGGCCAGAACTTAACAAAAATAAGTTGGGATGAATAATCAAAGGTTTGATTAATGACTCCGCTTTTAAATCCTCATCCAGAACATAGTTAGTAAAACCGTTAGTATTGCTCAATTCTAATTTATGGGACAGACCTGGCTTGCGCAAATCAAGTTCCATCAAGAGAACTTTTTTTCCTGTTAGGGCCAATATATTCCCTAAATTTAACGCAACAAATGACTTCCCTTCACCAGACATACTAGATGTTAAAAGAATGGTTTTCTCTTCTCCTTTTAAATAAAAAGAGAGATTAGTACGCAAGGCTCTAAATTGCTCTGATATAATAGATCTAGCATTTGAAGCAATAATTAAATTGTCACCTTCACTATCATGGCTAATTTCACCAACAATAGGAACTGAAGTGCGTTTAACGATATCCTCTTTGTTTTCAATTCTTGTATTCAAAAGGTCTTTGAGATAAACAATAAGCATAGGTAATAGCAATCCAACTACCATTCCAGCTAATACAACAATCTGTTTTTTAGGGCTAAATGGCGTAATCTGGGATTTAGGAGAATCAATGATTCTAGCATTTGAAAGATTTGCCGTTTTAGAAATTTCAGTTTCCTCATTCTTTTGCATGAGGTAAAGATATAGTTGCTGCTTTATTTGTTGTTGCCGAGCTAGATCCAAATAATTACGCTCCACTTTCGGCACCTGTTGCATATCGACTTCGAATGCATTCATCTGCTTCCGCAATCCATTTCTACTAATAGTCAAATTCCTCTGAATATTTTCAAGGTTAGACAATAAGTCTACTCTCAGTGCTGAAATCTGTTCATCCAAACTAACAATCTGCGGATTAGTTTCTGTTAAACTGATGAGTTTAGTATCTCTCTCCAATAACAACCGATTATAACGTTCTACTAAGCCATTAAATACCGCATCCGTCAACAATGCAGAACTTGGTAAAACTCTTTTGTTGTTGCTTCCATCCACCAAATATTGTCTCAGGCTCGTCAAAATATTCAGCTGGGTCTCGATTTGAGAAATATCTTTAACAAATTGCGAGGTATTCTGAACCAATATTTTGCTTTGTTCGCTCATTTCCACCAAATTATTACGTTCCTTGAACCCTTGAATATTGCCCTCTAACCCTCCTAATTCACCGCCGATATAAGCCAATCTATTTTTAATAAATTTTATCGTACTGTCTGCGATTATATTTTTCCCGTCAATATTACCTTGTATGTATTTTTCTATTAGAGTATTTAAAATATCTTCTCCTTTTTTTGGTATGGCGTGCTTCATTCCAAAATCAATAATGGTTACCAATTTATTAGTAGGTGCAACCGTGATATTACTCATAAGCGAAGAGACTTCAGCATCAACTGATCTAACCGAAACTTTATAGTTAGTGACCTTCTTAAGTGGTTTACCGTAATTCTGGATTTGAAAATGACCAATGCCTTTAAAAAAAACCGGACTATTATAATTGATTAAAGTATCCAGATTATCAGACTTCAGAGCAAGTTTTCCACTTGATAATTGAGTTATAATAAAATTTGTTGATTTAATAGTATCTGCTTCTTTAAGAAAAATGAGATTAAAAGGAGGTTCATAAAATTCGACATCTCTTATGTTACCTACTTTATAGTATTTAACATTTAATTTCATATCGATGACAACTTTTCGGAGAAGATCTCTCGTTTTAAGAACCTCTACTTCATTCTCCATAGAATTTTTAGCCCCAAACAATCCGCCTAAATCCCCCAATGCATCGCTTTGGCCCATAGCCCCGCCTTTCTTATCATCATTCACCAATAATCGGGCGTTTATGTTATATAAAGGGGTTTGGTAGCGAAGATAAAACCATGATCCGGCGACACAGATAAAAATACTGATCAGAAACCATGGCCAAATAGCCAACATTCGACCGAGAATTTTTCTGAAATCTATATTTGTTTCTTTTCCTTCGGTTAGGAAGTGGCTATCGGTAGAGTTAATATCCATGTTTTTATAACCTAGTTATTGCTAATACTATAACAGAAATTGCTGACAGGATCAAGCCAATACTTGTACGAGTAGGTGCGTTTAATGCAGCAGTTTTTGATTTGTGCGGCTCAACATATACGATGTCATTTTGTTTAAGATAGTAAAATGGATTCTTAAAAATATTAGTGTCATATAAATTTAATCTGGCATACTCTTTTTTACCTGCTTTTTCTCTTATTACTAAAATGTTATCTCTTTTTCCATATAAGGTTAAATCGCCTGCTAAACCAATGGCATCAATTACTGTCACCTTTTCATTAGGTAGGGTATATAATGCAGGTCTATTTACTTCGCCAATGACATTAACCTTAAAGTTTGCAAAACGAACTTGCACATTGGCATTTTTATAATCTACCGACGCCTTTTCACGTATCAAATCGCGTGCTTGAAATGTTGTTAAACCCATTAACTTAACCTTACCAATAATTGAAAGTTCGATCTCACCATTTTTATCAACTAGGAAACCATTTATTGCGTTAGCACCATTTAACCCTTGTATCGCCTGGGAAGCAACTTGGTTAACTTGAGCGCCGGTTGCAGGATCCATTGTAAAAATAGAGATGGCTAAAATATCATCGGGCTGTATTGTAGGTTCCGTAAATTCCACCATGCTTGTCGTGGTTATTGAATCACTAATGCCAACATTGTGGAAATAACTTATGTTTTTCACTCCAGAGCAACCAGTAAGAGCTAAACTGGCATAAAAAAATACTGTGAATTGTAGGCAAGAAAAAAGAATTTTATTCATTAGGGAAGTTTGTTTTAGTTAATTTTGGGATAAGACATATAAAAGCTAACTAAAGCAAAAGTAGTTATTTTTTTAAGGCACTCAAAGTAAATGAAATTCATTCCTATTTATAGCTGTTTATTTTTGAAATTATAACTCGCCAAACGATCGAATAAATGACCCGATTGTACCGCTCTTTGAAGTGCCTTTAAATGCTGTTCATGGTGTAGATCAGTACCAGCAAGTTCATACATGTTTTTCGACAGTAAATACTCAGTCATCGTCTTTACGGGCTTTCCGTAATAACCGGTAATAGAAAGCAGATTCAATTGAAAAATACAACCCATGTCCTTAAGACGGCTATAACGCTCGTGTGCGTGATGATAAAAATTATACCTTTCCGGATGCGCCAAAATTATCTTATAACCTTTAATTTGTAGGTCAAAAATTACCTGCTCAATATTAGGAGTTTCGTTGAGATATGACATCTCTATCAGGAGATGGTTATCAGGAAGACACATCATCGATTCGCTGATTTCGAAGCGATCATCAACCATATATTCTGCAGCAGCCTCAAGTTCAATAGTTATATCCGCAGATACAAGCGCATTCTTAACTAACTGCAGTGCTGGCATTATAGTTTGATTACTATTTGGATATAGCTCTTGAAAAATATGAGGGGTACATATTAGTTTACGCAAACCAAGATCGTGTAAAGCTTTAATATATGATACAGATTCTTCAACGCTTTTTGCACCATCGTCAATCCCTGGAAGCAAATGCGAATGCATGTCAACCCCTAGCCAGCTTAGATCTGTAACTTTTTCTGGTTTCTTCTTAAATATAGAAAACATCATTAAATGATTTTGCCCGAGCATAGGCGTAATTACGCGTCGTTAGTGTATAAATTACAATAACTAAACTTGGCACTAAAATAGGAAAAATAAATATGTTTTACACAACTTTATGCTATAAGTTAGATAAAAACACAAGATTAACGATGCAGTAACAAATATTTAACAACAAAAACGGGATTTAAAAAAAAATCCAATTAAAATCTCGTATATAAATTTCTAGAAACTATAAATTGCACTTAATCTTAATGAAAAATTATTGGTCATTTCATTCAAATACTGATAGTTTCGGGAATATATATAATTTAGTTGAGAATTGAATATGAATTTCTTATAGTTCCAGTCATACTGACCTCCAAAAATGAAATCTCTCCAGTATTCCTTTTCACCATCCGATACATTGGCCAACTCTACATTGTGGTTCAGGTGATCGAAACGCAGACCTATCTTTTTTAGACCCCGAACCCAGCTTAACTCAAAAGTCTGCTGGTTTCCCTCCGGCCCAACTGCCGCACCGATAATTTCTCCTTTATTGGTATAACCAGCAGCAACATAGTGCAGGTACCAATTTGGCTGGGCACGAACCGGATATGTATTGGAGCCCTGAATCTGCGTCAGCTCTACCCCGATTTGCAGGTAAGTATCCTTTTTAGGGAGAGAAACTAACTTTCGAAAACCTGCCGTATAAGCGCGCGAACTCTCCGGTTCAAGCATTAAATCCCGTAAATTATATGAAAAATCATTTCGCCCGAACTGGAAGTAAATTTCTGCTTTCGATTCAGGAAGTACCCAGCGCGCATAGGCTGAGATGTATTGATCTTGATTTATTCCCTCCTCGATGATGGTTTCTGTTTCATTTACGACAGTGATGCCTTTTTTGAGTGTTGCAGAAAATATAGGAAAATAACCTTTAAAACTTCTTTCCATATCCTCACGGTAGACATAAAAAGACCGGTCCACTCCGAGGTAAAGATTAGGGACCCATTTTGGCTGATAGGTCAGCATAATAGCATTTAGATACCGCCAGTTTTGTGACTTTGCACGATAAGTAGCACCTCTTAATTCATACCCAGAGGGGTCAAGCCTGCCAGCAATCAGCTGACCTTCAAATGAACCGATCGGTGTCTTTGCTGGCCTTGAAGTATTCAAGGTGAGGTGCTTGAATCCAGCAGCATTATCACTCATTATTAAAGAGTTATGAATTCCGGGCCCCCACCAGATGTTTTCGTTAGAAAGACCAAAAGAGATTGGATCAAAGGTTAAACGGATACTGCTTTGACCCCAATTTACTTTGGTATAACTACCGTTACCATATCTTTCGGGCAAATCAATCCTGTTATAAAATCCATTGTAGCTTCTTCCTGACTCGCTCAAAGTTCTGTATTCTCTATTCTGCGCATACACAAATTCTGGCCGAAGTTGTATGCTTAATGGTCCTACCTTAGCAAATACTCCCGTCGAAAGCTGAGTTTGGAACCCACGGGAAGGAATCATTGACCCATCGTTACTCCCGAAAGGATGACTGGTATTGTATTGATTAACCCAAGAAACTGGAAGTAAATATGCTGCAATTTGGCCATTAGAAGAAAGAAAAAGCTCTTTTCTTAAGGTAGACTTAGAAACTCCATCACCTATACTATCGCTGGTAAAAATACTGTTATCCAGCTGCAACGGCCTTAACATATATGAAGTGCGGGAACTATCCATACCCAACAATTGTTTCCTGCGCATAAAATCTTCAATTCCACGCATTTGCCCTCCAATTGGTAGGGTTTGAGCAGATACGCCTAAACCCAAAGCAGATAATAATAAACAGAAAAATGCTTTTGCCCTTAGCCCAGAAAAAATGTAATTCTTAATCATATGCGTTAAAAGCTATACAT
>Ga0308159_1003905_pt1 | contig 14310 bp, 9 predicted proteins | sample PhyCR1_FD_201040 | JGI IMG/M metagenome (GOLD analysis project Ga0308159, IMG submission 201040) | Phyllosphere microbial communities from UC Gill Tract Community Farm, Albany, California, United States - DLSLC.R1 | ecosystem: Host-associated > Plants > Phyllosphere > Unclassified | place: USA... | reverse complement strand
GCGGTCGAAAGCTCTTCCTTCTGGCGCTCGAGCTTCTTCTGCGAGGCGGAGAGATCGCCGATCGTCGCCATCAGGCGGCGCTCGGAATCGCGCAGACGTTCCTGGTGACGCTTGAGCAGGGTGATGTCGGTGCCGACGGAAACAGTGCCGCCATCGCGGGTGCGGCGTTCGTTGATCTGCAGCCAGCGTTCGTCGGCAAGCTGCACTTCGGTGGTGCGCGACAGGCCGCTGCGGTCGGGATCTGCGACGCGACGCTCGATCACCGGGCGGGCAGAGGCGCCAAGCACGGTGCTGCGTTCGGTGCCGGGAACGAGGACCGAATCCGGGAGACCATGGGCCTGCTGGAAGTGGGTGTTGCACATCACGAGGCGGTCGTTCTTATCCCAGAGAACGAAGGCTTCCGACGTGCATTCGATAGCGTCGGCCAGACGCTGGTCGGCTTCGGCGTAGCGTTCGGCCAGGCGGTGCTGCTCGGTCACGTCCATGGCGATACCGATGACGTGCGTGCGGCCGTTTGCCATCCGCACGACCTGGGCGCGGGCGCGCATCCACACATAGTGGCCGGCGGCGTGGCGCATGCGGAAGACCTGGTCCACCTGCTTGGCATTGCCGCGGCTGATGGCGCGGGCGAGTGCGTAGAGGTTGCCGTCGGTCGGGTGCATCATCCGCGCCGCATCGGTAAAGGACACGACGTTGCCGACCGGGGGGAAGCCGAGCATCTCGTACATCGAGCCCGACCAGAACAGGCGCCGGTTAGTAACGTCGAAATCCCACAGGCCGCAGCGACCGCGCGACAGCGCCGTCTCGATGCGCAGGTTCGATTGCACGAACGTCTCGTCGGCATCGCGGGCGCGCTTCACCTGAGCGTAATAGGCATAGAGGATGACGAGCAGGATGGCCGAAATGCCGGCAAAGATCGTGACGCTGAGCGAGACTTCGCCACGTACGAATTCGTTCGTCGTCTCCAGCGAATGGGCCGCTACGATCAGCGCACCGTCGTTGCCGATTGGCTTGATCGACGCATAGTAGGGGACATCACCGAAAAAGGTCTCGATGACCGTGCCCGACCCGCCGACGCGGCGCATGGCTGCGGTTTCGGGAAGAACCGAGGAAAGACGCTTGCCGAGATAGCTGCCGGCATCGCCGATGCCGCCGAAGATCCGGCCGGTCGTATCGGTAAAGAGCACGACAGCGCCGCGCTCCAGCTTGTCCTGGCCGAGGAATGTCGAGAGACGCGCTTGGGCAGTCTGGCGGTCGGCTGCAGCAAACAGCGATTCCTGTCCGGAGAAAGCGGCGGATGCGGTCGCGGACATCAGCGACGCGGACTGGCGCGCGGCATCTTCCATCCGGCCATGCTCGCCCACGATCCCCATAATGCGCGATGCGGCAACGACGGCAAGAAAGATAAGGATCAGAATTGGAATGGAACGCTTCAGCACCAGCTCGACGCGCGGCGTCTGCTGTGCGATCGGCCGGACGGAAAGCTGAGCTTCCTCCGGAGCCGTCCGTCCAAGGCTGCTGAAGCCTGGAAACTTGAAGCGCAACCATCCCCCGGCCTCGGTTTCCCGCTGCACGCCCGATATCATCGTCATCCGATCCCTCGTCGTGATTCGCTGCGCCGCCGCTCGAATCTGACCTAATGAATCACAGAGTGATTCTCTGTGTCCAGAGGGTTGGTAACATTTCGTTAACCATATGATAGTCGACGCATTTACGCCTGAGAGGATCCGCAAATCAGGTGTCTGGGTAACGCTTTTCAGGATGCGAGTTATCAAGCCCCGTCAAGCAAGATGTACCAAAATGTGCCAAATTGGCGCAAAAAATATCCGCGCCGGCAGGCAGCCGACGCGGATGTCATTTTGCACGAAGATTGTCTCAGCCCTTCAGCATACGCTCAACGATGTCGCGCACGTCAGTCGAAAGGGACGGGCTGCGTTCGATCGTCATCAAAGCGTCGCGGGCCTGGTCGGCGCGGGTCGGCTCCAGCGAGCGCCATGAGCGCATCGAGGTGAGGATGCGGGCGGCAAGTTGCGGGTTCTTCGGATCGATCTCGAGGATCTGTCCGGCCAGGAACCGGTAGCCTTCGCCGTCGCGACGGTTGAAGCCGGTCGGGTTCGAGAAGGCATACATGCCGACCAGTGCGCGAACACGGTTCGGATTGCCGGCATTGTAGCGCGGATGGTCGATCAACGCTTTGACCCGCGCCAGTGCATCTTCGCCGGGCATGGTCGCCTGCAGCGAGAACCACTTGTCGATGACGAGCGGGTTTTCGCCGAACCGTGTCAGGAAGCTTGCGAGCGCACCTGTTGTTTCCGACGCTTCCGGGAAGCGATGGGCAAGCAGGGTGAGCGCCTGCGACAGTTCCGTCATGTTGTCGGCTGCACCGAAGGCTTCGGCCGCGCGCTGCGGGCTGTTCTCGGCATAGGCGAGGTAGGTCAGTGCCGCAGCCTTGAGAGCCCGCTTGCCGGCGCTTTCGGCATCCGGGGAATAGGCACTATCTGCCTTCATGTCACTGAACAGACGCTTGAACAGGTCTTCACCAGCATCTGCGATGAGCTTCAAGACCGCATTGCGGCCCGTGTGAATGGCTTCCGGATCGTTGTTGCCACCAAGCTCGCGACCGATGTCGGCTTCGCTCGGAAGTGCCAGAACCTGCGCGCGGAAGGCCGGCTCCAGCGTGTCGTCACCGGCCGCTTCCAGAAGTGCCGCAATCAGCGCCGGGTCGCAGGTGACCTCATGACCTTCCCGCGCATCGCGGGCAGCCTTGGTGAGGTTGGGGATGGCGAGATCCGTCAGGGCCTGCCAGCGTGAAAACAGATCCGTATCATGACGCGCGATATGCGCAAGATCGGCCGGCGTCTGGGTAAAGGCGATGTTGACCGGCGCCGAGAACGACCGGTTGAGCGACAGAACCGGCCGCGACGCGATGCCGGTGAAGGTGAAGGTCTGGCGGCGATCGGTCAGATGCAGCACGTCACCGGTCACTTCACCGCCCTTGACGGATGTCGCGTCGGCAATGGTGCCATTGTCGAGGATCAGCGCGAAGGACAACGGAATGTGCATCGGCTGCTTGTCCGGCTGGCCCGGCGTTGCCGGCACCATCTGTTCGAGCGACAGCTTGAACGTGGCGGATGCCTGGTCGTATTCGGTCGAGACGTTGACGAGCGGCGTGCCGGCCTGCGAATACCAGAGCGAGAACTGGGCGAGATCGCGGCCGCTCACGTCCTCGAAGCATTTCACATAGTCCTCGACGGTGACGGCCTGGCCGTCATGCCGTTCGAAATAGAGATCCATGCCGGCCTTGAAATCGTCCTTGCCGAGCAGCGTGGCGATCATGCCGGTGACTTCGGACCCCTTCTGGTAGACCGTCGTCGTGTAGAAATTGTTGATCTCGCGATAGGTCGTCGGGCGGACCGGGTGGGCGAGCGGGCCGCCATCCTCCGGGAACTGGTCCGAGCGAAGATGGCGCACTTCGGCGATGCGCTTGACCGGACGCGAGCGCTGGTCGGCCGAGAATTCGTGGTCGCGATAGACCGTGAGGCCTTCCTTCAGGCACAGCTGGAACCAGTCGCGGCAGGTGATGCGGTTGCCGGTCCAGTTGTGGAAGTATTCGTGGGCGATGATCGCCTCGATATTGGCGTAGTCCTGATCCGTTGCAGTCTCTGGATCGGCCAGCACGTACTTGTCGTTGAAGACGTTGAGCCCCTTGTTCTCCATGGCGCCCATGTTGAAGTCGGAGACGGCGACGATCATGAAAATGTCGAGATCGTATTCGCGGCCGAACCGCTCCTCGTCCCACTTCATCGAACGCTTCAGAGCGTCCATGGCATAGGCGGTGCGCGACTCGTTGCCGTGCTCGACATAGATCTTCAGCGTGACTTCACGCTCGGACATCGTCACGAACGTGTCTTCAACGACCGCAAGATCGCCGGCGACGAGAGCAAACAGGTAGGATGGCTTCGGATGCGGATCGAACCAGGCGGCAAAGGCGCGGCCTTCATCATATCCGGCACCGCCCAGGAAATTGCCGTTCGACAGCATGACCGGGTTGGCGGCCTTGTCACCGATGATGGTGATCGTGTAGGGCGCCAGAACGTCGGGACGGTCAGGGAAGTATGTGATCCGGCGGAAGCCTTCGGCCTCGCACTGCGTGCAATAGATGCCGTTGGTGCGGTAAAGCCCCATCAGCTGCGTATTGGCTTCCGGATTGATATGGGTCGTGATGGTGATCTCGAACGGCGCCTCGGCCGGCAGATCACGGATGATGAGGCTTTCCGGCGTGGCATCGTACTGACTGGCAGGCACGTCCTTTTGGTCAAACAGCAGGCCGGAGAGAGCAAGCTCGTCGCCATCGAGAACCAGCGGCGCGGACAAATCCACGCCTTCGCGGCGATGGAAGATCAGCCGGGCATCCACTTTCGTGTTCGTCGGGTCGAGCTCGAAGGTGAGGTCGACACGTTCCAGAACGAAATCAGTGGGGCGGTAATCTGCCAGATGTACGATCTGGCCCGTATCTGTTCGCATGACTTTTCCTGAACCGGCTCTTCAAATTGAACGCGTCGAGGATCTGCGCGGTTGCGCGCATTGAGCTTTCGACAATCCCCATCGCCGCCGCGGATCATTGCACGCAATACTAAACGATTGTTGAAGCCACCTTTAAGATAACGCGATTTTGTTCCAGTCTTGAGCAGCCTCGCGGAAGCTGACTTGCCATCATGCTTCGTGATTGTGCTTTGTCAATTTCCTGTCGCGGCCCCGGGAAATGTGGTTATTGTGATTTGTATTCGAATCCTTTTCTTTGGTGGTGCTGCGATTACGGTCCTGTCACCGTGATTTTTGCAGAGTGCATGATGGTGGCCGACGCGCAGAACCCCTTGCGGGGCATTCTTTTCAAGGTCATCTCCGTCGTCATCTTCGTGGCCATGCAGGTCTGCATCAAGTCCGCAGGCGCCGGCATCCCGGCAGGACAGATAACCTTTTACCGCTCCGCCTTCGGGATCGTGCCGATCGTGCTCTACCTGTCGGTTCTCGGACAGCTATGGCCGGCATTCCACACGTCGAGCATTTTTGGACATTTCAAGCGCGGTGTGCTGGGCATCATGTCGATGGCCTTCGGCTTTTACGGCCTGATCCACCTGCCGCTGCCGGAAGCGATCGCCATCGGCTACGCGGGACCGCTGATGGCCGTCGTGTTTGCAGCGCTCATCCTTAAAGAAACAGTGCGCGTCTATCGCTGGACGGCGGTGTTGATCGGAATCGTTGGCGTTCTCGTCGTCTCCTGGCCAAAGCTGACACTGCTCCGCGACGGCGGGTTTGCCTCGGAACAGGCGCTCGGGGCGATCGCGGTTCTCTGTGCCGCCGTGCTGGCCGGTCTTGCCATGGTGCAGGTGCGCCAGCTGGTGCAGACCGAAAAGACGGCGACGATCGTGCTGTATTTTTCGCTGACCGGCGCGCTTCTGTCGCTGGCCAGCCTACCGTTCGGCTGGGTGTCGCTGTCCTGGAGCAGTTTTCTGCTTCTGATCGCGGCCGGGCTATGCGGTGGCGTAGCGCAGATCTTCCTGACCGAAAGCTATCGATTTGCCGATGTCTCGACAGTCGCACCCTTCGACTATACGTCGATCATTCTGGGCATTGCCGTGTCATATCTACTGTTTGCGGACGTGCCGACGGCAACGACGCTGATCGGTACCGCGATTACGGTTTCCGCCGGTATCTTCATCATCTACCGCGAGCATCGGTTGGGTCTCGAGCGCAAGGCGGCACGCCGGGCGTCAAGTACCGCCAACTGAATCCGTGCTGCAGGAACATGGCCCCAAACGCAAAAGGGCCGCGTGACGCAGCCCTCGACAGTTCAATCCAACGTGGATGGCGCTTTACAGCGGAATTGCAGTTTCCGCGTCGGAGCGCTTTACCGCTGAACGGGAAAACTCGACGGATGCAGATACCGCGCAGCTGATCTGGAGAATGCTGTCGCGGATTGTACGGATCGGGTGCAGAACGGTTTTCATTGTCGTCATACCCTCAGCGTTCACGAAAGTCTGCGAAGACGGCGGACGGGCGGGTGATCCCGACCGGACGGCTCATCGAGCGCGACGTGATCTGCTCGTGCGTGGCAGATCCGAAGTGGTGGTACCCGTTCGAGGAGCGCGGCGCGAGGCCGGCAACGCGGAGGGTTTCAAAGCCCGAATGGATCGGACGAAAGCGTGTGGTCATTGCCTTGGTTCCTTAAACCGTGTCCTCCCAAGACAGGATGATATATTGCAGCGCAGCATTGATTCATCAATGGCGGCAAACGCGGCGCTGACATGCAGCGCACGCATAACGATATTCACAAATTGGTAATATTAACGCGAATCGTCGGTCCGCTGCCTAGATTCTGGGCATTGAAGTGCCGGAAATGCGGCTTTTGAACAGCAACATATCCTGCCAAGCGAGAGCCTTGTTGGCCGGTGCCGCAAGCAGATCCTGCGGGTGAAGCGTCGCGAGCGCGGAAACCGCAAGTCCCGCTGCCGTGACGTCGCGCCATTCGCCGCGCATCGAATGGATCGTGCCGGTATCGCCGAGGAACAGACGCGCGGGAAAGTTGCCGAGCAGCAGCAGATGGCGTGGCTCGGCAAGCGCTATCTGCCGGTCGAGGAACGGCCTGCAGATTTCAAGTTCGGCGTCGGACGGCATCCGGCTTCCCGGCGGACGCCAGGGGATGATGTTGGTGAGCAGCACCGTCTCGCGCGACAGGCCGATCGCCGACAGCATCCGGTCCAGCAATTGGCCTTGCCGCCCGGAAAACGGTGTGCCGTCACGATCATCTTCGGCATTCGGCATCGGGCCGATCACCATGATGCGCGATTGCGGATCGCCGGTCATGAACACCGTTGAGCGGGCGCCGTGTTTCAGGTTGCAGCCGCCGAAGGTTTCCAGCGCCGTCTTCAGTTCGGAAAGCGTGCCGGCACCGTCTGCCGCAAGACGCGCGGCATTGACCGCGCCGCCATCGGGAATGGCGACCTGCTGCATGGAGGAGGGGGTAAGACGCGGAGCCGGGGGTGCGGGACGCTGCTGCTGTGGGGCATCGCCGCCGCCAGCATAGGCCTCACGCTCACCTTGCGGCGGTGACGACGCGTTCTGTGCCGCTCGCCCTTGCGCCTTCGCGGCCTTCTGCTCGGCAAACTGCGCGAAGCGATCGACCGGTTCGTCCTCGACCAGCCAGTCGACACCCGAATCCGCATAGAAATGCAGCAGCGCTGCAAGTTCGGCAGGATCGAGTTCGGAGGCGGTGGGGCTCATATGCGCACCCTATAGCATGTCGGGCTCGGGTTGGAATGGGATTCCGTCCGCGGCTGTGGAGAACCTCGTGGAGTGCTTACGCCGCCCACTGCTCCACATCGCCGCTTTCGCCGATCAGGGCCAGACCGTGGGCGATCGACAACAGTTCGCCGCCGCTCTCGATCTTGCCGGCATCGAAGCGCCGGTTGAAGATCTGCCGCACCGCCGGCACGAAGGACGTGCCGCCGGTCAAGAACACCTTGTCGACCTCATCAGGTGCCGTGTTGGTCTTGGTCAGCACGTCGTCCAGCGCACCTTCGATCCGGGCGAGGTCGTCGGCGATCCAGGTTTCGAAATCGGTCCGCTTCACCATCTTCTTGCCACCCCGGCCGAGCGGCGAGAAATTGAACTCCGCCTCGTCGGATGCAGACAGCGCCATCTTGGTGGCCGAGATCGACTGATAGAGCGGATAGCCTTCGTCGTGATCGACGAGATCGATGAAGAGTTCCAGCTTGTCCGGATCGGTCGCCGAGCGCACCAGCGATTTCAGATCGGTGAACTCGCGGGTCGTCTTGAAGATCGACAACTGGTTCCAGCGCGAGAAATTGGCGTAATAGCTCGACGGCACTTCGAGGAGCTTGTCGAAGCTTTTGAAATGCGTGCCCTTGCCGATCTCGGGCGCCACCAGATGCTCCACCATCCGCGCGTCGAAGTGATCGCCGGCGATGCCGACGCCGGAATGGCCGATCGGCGTGGCGACGAGCTTGCCGGCGACACGCTCGAAGCGGATGAGCGAGTAGTCCGTCGTGCCGCCGCCAAAGTCGGCCACCAGAACGGTGGCATCGCTCTTCAGGCTCTGAGCGAAGTAATAGGCGGCTGCGACAGGCTCGTAGACATAGTGAATTTCCGGAAAGCCCAGCCGCGTCAGCGCTTCGTTGTAGCGATCGGTGGCGAGTTTCTCATCCGGGCTGGCGCCGGCAAAATGCACCGGACGTCCCGCGACGAGACGCGAGACTTCGCCCGGCCAGTTGCCTTCCGCGTAGGCCTGCAGCCGCTTCAGAAAGATTTCCATCAGGTCTTCGAACGTGTGCCGGCGGGCAAACACCAGCGTGCCCTGAAACAGTGGGCTTGCAGCAAAGGTCTTGATCGACTGCAGGAAGCGGACATCACCGGGATTGTCGATGAACTGGCGGATGGCGGCCTGACCGGCCTCGATCTTCAGCGCCTGCGCGCCAAGCTTCGCATCCTTCATGAAGGACAGCGCCGTGCGCATCGAATCCGTGGTGCCGGCGCTGCTGGAAAACTCCAGCGAATGCGTGGTGGCGCCGCTGTCCGCCAGTGCCAGAACCGTATTGGTCGTGCCGAAATCAAGCCCGAGCGCCCGTGCCATGGCCGTGCTCCTTAAAGATCTACGTCGAAAATGATGAACCGGAAGCGCCGCTTCCGAGGGCAACAGAACGCGAAAACGCGCCCCGTTTTTCAAGAGGGCGCGTGATGGCACAAGGTGCGGACGAAGGCAAGAGCGGAAAGGGACTGCATCCCTTGCCGATGGTATTCATGCCGCGCTGTAGATCTTTTCCGTTTCGAGCGTGTCGGCCTCGTCTCGGGAGCCGAACAGGGTGCCAATCGTCTGGCTCTGCTTGGAGACGATATTGTCCAGCAACTGGCTGACCATTAGGCTCTGGACGACTTCCGAAGCCCGTTCGCGAGCGTGTTGTTCCTCGCTGGTACCTGTCGTTCCGAAACGCGTCTGGATCCTAGCGACCTGGTCGAGGAAGTCAGCGACGCGATCGGCAGAAGCCGTCTTGGAGACGGAGGTCGACGCGGTGGTCGGAGCGTTGGACGACGAAGCGGTCGTTCCCGTGCTCGAGCCCGTCGCCGGTGCCGTGGATGCCGTGCCAGCCTGTACCGGACCCGACGAGGATGGGCCAGACGCGCTGCCGGAACTCACGCTGTTCGATGGCGCACTGTTTGATGGAGCGCTGTTTGCTGGAGGAACGGCACCCGCCTCAGTTTCAGCGGATGGCTCCGCTTCCGTCGTGCTTTCTGCCGGCACGCTTCCGGTCGATGTGCTTCCCGATGGCGCACTGGACGTTGGCGCTGCGGTGTCGTCGTCTTCAACCATCGAAGCGTCGCGGTCTGTTTCGGCGCCGCTGGTCTCGGTGCTTTCAGGCTTTGCATCGCCGGTCGCAGCAGTTTCCGGCGCGGTGGAAACCGGCGTCTCGGATTTGTCTGTGTCGCCTACGCTCTCGCTGGCTTCATCATTATCGGCCGCTACTGGCTCGGCTTCTGCAGTCTCGTCACCCGACGCCGGAGGCGTGGCAGAGTAGATGCCGTCATCGCTATTGTCGACCTGCGTTTCGGGTTCTGCGCTCGCGACCGGTTTGACCTGCTCGGTGCTGGTCGGGGTGGTTGCGGCTGAAGTGCCGGATGTTGTGCTTGCTGGCTGTGTGCTTGAGGTGGACGTCTGGCTCGTAGAGGATGGTTGGCTGGAACTGGACGTCTGGCTCGGCGAGGATGAACTCGATCCGCCTTTGAAAAGGCTGTCAATTAACACGGTATGCCCCTTGGGTTCTAATCAAGCTCGGCCTGTACCAGCGTCGCCTTGACGAGGGGTCAAAACCGGCATGACAAGTTAACTCAATGTTTACACATTCATGGAGGATCTTCCCGGCGTCGCACAAGGAGGACTGCTAGAGTGTTGAAGAAAATTAAGTTTCTGTCGTTGATCACGGTTGCGTGCTTGTTTTCCGGCGTGGCCTCCCATGCTGCCGAGCCCATCGCCTGCACGGTCGTAATCGAGGAAAAGACAGGTGAACAAGTGCACCGGGAAGGCGCCTGCGATCAGGCTTTCTATCCGCAATCCACCTTCAAGCTGCCACTCGCGATGATGGGCTACGACGCCGGCATCCTCACCGACGAGACGACGCCGCTCTGGAAATACCAGGCGAAATTCAACCGCTCTGAGCGCGAGCAAAAGGATGTCGACCCGACTATCTGGGAACGCGATTCGATCGTCTGGTATTCGCAGGAGATCACGCGCAAGCTCGGCAAGGAACGGTTCGCGGCCTATGTGAAAAACTTCGGTTACGGCAACCGCGATGTCTCCGGCGGACCCGCCAACACCGACGGCTTGACGGAAGCATGGCTGATGTCGTCGCTGAAAATTTCGCCGGACCAGCAGGTGGCGTTCATCCGTCGCTTCCTCACTGGCAAGCTGCCGATCTCGGAAAAGGCTTCCGACATGACGCAGGCCATCCTGCCGCATTTCGCAGCCGGCGACGGCTGGGACGTTCTGGGGAAGACCGGCGCCGGCTGGCTGCGCGGCAAGGACGGCAAGCCCGACTATGCCCGCCCGATCGGCTGGTTCGTCGGCTGGGCCGAGCAGAACGACCGCCGCGTGATCTTTGCAAGGTTGCTGGTCGACGTGAAGCGCTATCCCGACACGCCGATCAGCTATGTTGTGCGTGACAGCCTGATCGCCGACCTGCCGAAGCTTGCCGCCGATCTCTAACCGTCGCTTACCCGTTCGGCCGGAACGCCACGCTGCCGCCCTGAAGGAAGCAGGTCCGGCTGAACTGTGAAAGGTCGATCGGGTTGGGAAGCCTGACATCCGCGATGTCGGGGAGGGGCTTCGCGGCCGCGTCGTAAGCGCGGTCGATCTGCGACACGAAGACGATGATCAGACCGCGCTTACGGGCGAAAGACTCGAGTGTGGAAACCTGGTCGGCCAGCGGCGGGTTTTCGCGCCTCTGGTCGAGCAGTTGAAGATAGTCCACCACGACCAGCGTACCGGCTGCAGCGGTTTCCAGCGCCTCGATCATGTAACCGGCATTGATCGCATCGGAGCAGTCGAACGAAAACTGGTCTCCGAAGCGCTGAGGCTCGACCTCAAGCGCGCGAAAGCGCCCGAGAATGTCGGCAGGCGTATAATCGAGGCTGAAGAAAAAGGCGCTGTTGCCGGCTTTCATGGCCTCGATGGCAAGGCTGAGCGCCATCAGCGTCTTGCCCTGTCGCGGCCGTGCACCGACCAGCAGCATGTCGCCCCGTTTCAGGCTCCGGTACAAGATTTCGGCGGACGATGTTTCGGCATGCTTGGCCGATAGCAGGCTCCAGCTCCGGTACCCTTGCTCGATGGCGAGCCGGTCGAGCGCGGCGTGAAGGGGAGTGGATGTCTGCCGGGCGAGAAGCTTCGCCTTGCGTTTCAGCTGATAGATCGGAACTGTCGTTTTCATGGTCAAACCTCCTATTGCGAGCGTGTTTCGCAATCCCTCCTTGTGCGGATGCTCGAACAGTCGGTTCGATGATCAGAGGTCCGGTATGAGGTTTACTTTCCCGGTCGGAGGGGGGAGGCGTGGACCGCGCCAGAATCAAAGTCTAGCGCGATCCGTGTCGTCTTCAAAGTGGGCTCGTTAGCTTAGAATGAGCGGGCGGCACCGCCATCGACGCGCAGCATCGATCCGGTGATGTAGCTTGCGGCTTCCGAGCAGAGAAAGGCACCGGCAGCGCCGAATTCCTCGATCGTGCCGAGCCGGCCGGCGGGGATCGTCTTGACCGATGCGGCGCGGACTTCGTCCATCGTCTTGCCCTGCTTCTTCGCATTGGCGGTATCGAGTTCCTCGATCCGGTCGGTGAGGATTCGGCCAGGCAGCAGCATGTTTGCGGTGATACCGGAACCCGCCACTTCGGTCGCAAGTGTCTTGTTCCAGCCGACCAGCGCGCCACGTAGCGTATTCGACAGCGCGAGGTTGGCGATGGGCTCAACCACGCCGGAGGAGGCGACCGTCAGAACGCGACCCCAGCCTTGCGCCTTCATCTGCGGCAGCAACGTGTTGGTGAGCGTGATGACGCGCAGCACCATCGACTGGAAGAACGTGTCGAGCTTGTCGGCGCTCATGTCCTCAGTCGTGCCGGGCGTTGGGCCGCCGGTATTGTTGACGAGAATGTCGATGCCGCCGAGCTTTTCCTCAACGGCCGTCACCATCGAAGCGACGAAATTCTCTTCGCCGAGATCGCCGCGGACCCAGTCAGCCTTGCCTTTACCGAGCGCATTGATCGCCTTGCAGTTTTCGGCCAGCTGATCGCCCGACCGACCGACGAGAAGGACGTTTGCGCCTTCCGCCGCCAGAGCCTTGGCTATCCCCAGCCCAAGGCCGCGGGAGGAGGCGAGTACGAGCGCGCGTTTGCCGGCAATACCGAGATCCATGAAGCTTTCCTTCTCTGCACGAGGTTCATGACGGGTCTTCGGGCGCGACGACAGGTTGCGACGCGGGACCGGTCATTTGAATGCCGGGGCTTTATAGCTTTGGTCCACCCATGGCGAAAGCCAGAACTTGCCTTTGGCGCCAGAACCGTTATTTACGTGTACGTCAACGTAAGTTGAGAAAACGGAAGCGTGCTTTGCGCGAATGACAAGCCGGAAGACGCTTTCGCGCCTCGACAAGCGGGATCGCTTTTGACAAGACAGAAACAGACCTACTGCGCCGGCGAGGGGCCGGCATCGGAGTTTGCAATGGACGCCCAAGACCTTTCCGCCAACCCGCTTCCCGAACGTGAAAGCATGGAGTTCGACGTCGTGATCGTTGGCGCTGGCCCGGCCGGCCTGTCGGCTGCGATCCGGTTGAAGCAGGTCAATCCGGATCTGACGGTGGTCGTTCTGGAAAAAGGCGCCGAAGTCGGTGCGCATATTCTTTCAGGCGCCGTGGTCGATCCCTCGGGCATTGATGCGCTCCTGCCTGGCTGGCGTGAGGAAGAGGGCCATCCCTTCAAGACCGAAGTGACCGACGACCAGTTCCTGCTGCTCGGTCCTGCCGGCTCGATCCGCCTGCCGAACTTCGCCATGCCGCCGCTGATGAACAATCACGGAAATTACATCGTCTCGCTCGGCAACGTCTGTCGCTGGCTCGCCGAAAAGGCCGAAGCGCTGGGCGTCGAGATCTATCCCGGCTTTGCTGCCGCCGAAGTGCTCTACAATGACCAGGGTGCCGTAATCGGTGTCGCAACCGGCGACATGGGGATTGAGAAGAACGGCGAACCGGGTCCGGCCTATACCCGCGGCATGGAACTGCTGGGGAAATACACGCTGATCGGCGAAGGTGTTCGGGGCTCGCTCGCCAAGCAGCTGATCGCGAAATTCGATCTCGCCAAGGATCGCGAGCCGCAGAAATACGGCATCGGCATCAAGGAACTGTGGCAGGTCAAGCCGGAGAACCACAGACAGGGCCTCGTGCAGCACTCGTTCGGCTGGCCGCTCGGCATGAAGACCGGCGGCGGTTCCTTCCTCTACCACCTGGAGGATAACACGGTCGCAGTCGGCTTCGTCGTCCACCTCAACTACAAGAACCCCTATCTCTACCCGTTCGAAGAATTCCAGCGGTTCAAGACGCATCCTGCCATCCGGGGCACGTTCGAGGGCGGCAAGCGCCTGTCCTATGGCGCGCGTGCGATCACCGAGGGCGGCTACCAGTCGGTGCCGAAACTGTCCTTCCCGGGCGGCGCGCTGATCGGCTGTTCCGCCGGCTTCGTCAACGTGCCCCGCATCAAGGGTTCGCACAACGCGGTCATCTCCGGCATGCTCGCCGCCGACAAGCTGGCCGCCGCCATCGCTGCCGGCCGCGCCAATGACGAGCCGGTCGAGATCGAGAACGAATGGCGCCAGACGGCGATCGGCACCGATCTCAGGCGCGTGCGCAACGTCAAGCCGCTCTGGTCGAAGCTCGGAACCGGCATCGGCGTCGCGCTCGGCGGTCTCGACATGTGGACCAACCAGTTGCTCGGCTTCTCGTTCTTCGGCACGCTGAAGCATGGCAAGACCGACGCACAAAGCCTGGAGCCGGCGGCACAGCACAAGAAGATCGACTATCCGAAGCCCGATGGCGTGCTGACCTTCGACCGTCTTTCGTCGGTGTTTCTGTCGAACACCAACCACGAGGAAGACCAGCCGGTCCATCTCAAGGTCAAGGATATGGACCTGCAGAAGCGCTCAGAGCTCGAAGTCTATGCGGGCCCCTCGACCCGCTACTGTCCCGCCGGGGTCTATGAATGGGTGGA
>Ga0308159_1003903_pt1 | contig 14322 bp, 12 predicted proteins | sample PhyCR1_FD_201040 | JGI IMG/M metagenome (GOLD analysis project Ga0308159, IMG submission 201040) | Phyllosphere microbial communities from UC Gill Tract Community Farm, Albany, California, United States - DLSLC.R1 | ecosystem: Host-associated > Plants > Phyllosphere > Unclassified | place: USA... | reverse complement strand
CCACGCCGCGCCAGGTCATCGAGCGCCTGAACGGCTGGTTCGCGCGCCACGATCCCGACGTGGTCATCGGCTGGAACGTGGTGCAGTTCGATCTGCGGGTGCTGCAAAAGAACGCCGACAAGTACCGCATTCCACTGACCCTGGGCCGCGAAAACAAAACCATCGAATGGCGCGAGCACCCGGGCAAGCAGGGCTATATGTTCGCGCCGGTGACGGGCCGCATCGTATTGGACGGGATCGACGCGCTCAAGGCGGCGTCGTGGATGTTCCAGTCGTACAGCCTGGAGAACGTCTCGCAGGAGATGCTGGGCGAGGGCAAGGACATCGGCAGCGACTACGACAAGATGGCCGAGATCGAGCGCCGCTTCCACGAAGACAAGCCGGCGCTGGCGCACTACAACCTCAAGGACTGCGAGCTGGTCACGCGCATTTTCGACAAGGCCAACCTGCTGGCGTTCATGATCGAGCGCGCCACCGTCACCGGCCTGCAGGCCGACCACCTGGGCGGCTCGATCGCGGCCTTCAGCCACCACTACCTGCCGCGCATGCACCGCGAGGGCTACGTGGCGCCCAGCGTGGGCGATGTGTCGGGCGGGGCGTCGCCCGGTGGCTTTGTCATGGATTCCAAGCCGGGCCTGTACGACTCGGTCGTGGTGCTCGACTACAAAAGCCTGTACCCGTCGATCATCCGCACCTTCCTGGTCGATCCGGTGGGGCTGATCGAAGGGGAGGCGGCCACCGATCCGGCCGACCAGGTGGAAGGCGTGAACGGCACCGTCTTCTCGCGCACGAAGCACTGCCTGCCCGAGATCACCACGCAAATCTGGAAGCAGCGCGACGCCGCCAAGCGCGCGAAGAACGAGCCGCTGTCGCAGGCATTGAAGCTGTTGATGAATTCCTTCTGCGGCGTGCTGGGCGCCACCGAATGCCGCTTCTTCAATCCGCGCCTGGTGTCGTCGGTGACCCTGCGCGGCCACCAGATGATGAAGCAGACGCGCGCGCTGGTGGAAGCCGAGGGCTACGACGTGATCTACGGCGACACCGATTCGATCTTCATCTGGCTCAAAAAAGAGCACCGCAACGACGATGCGCTGGCCATCGGCCAGCAGCTGGCGGACGGCATCAACCAGTGGTGGCGCACCATGCTCAAGGAAAAGCATGGCCTCGACTGTCACCTCGAAATCGAGTTCGACACCCATTACCAGAAATTCTTCATGCCCACCATCCGCGGCACGGAAATGGGCAGCAAGAAGCGCTACGCCGGGCTGATGATCAATGCGCAAGGCGCAGAGGAAGTGATTTATCGTGGCCTGGAAGTGGCGCGCAGCGACTGGACGCCGCTGGCGCAGCAGTTCCAGCAAGGGCTGTTCATGCGCGTGTTCAAGAACCAGCCGTACCGGGACTACGTGCGCGAGTACGCGGACCGCATGCTGGCCGGTGAATGCGACGACCTGCTGGTGTACCGCAAGCGCCTGCGCCAGCCGCTCGACGAGTACAAGGTGAACGTGCCGCCGCAGGTGCGCGCCGCGCGCCTGGCCGACGAGTACAACCTGGCGCACCGCCGCCCGCTGCGCTACCAGAACGGCGGCTGGATCAGCTACCTGATGACCACCAGCGGCCCGGAACCGCTGGAAGATTTACGGTCGCAGATCGACTACGAACATTACCTGACCAAGCAGCTGCAGCCGATTGCGGACGCCATTTTGCAACCGATGCACGACAGCTTCGGCAATCTCACCACCATGCAATCGAGTTTATTTTAAGGAGCCCGGATGAACGCTGTAACCACCTTCAAAAAACTGCACGACGGCAGCCGCCTGCTGCACCTGCCCAACGCCTGGGATGCGGGCAGCGCACGGCTGTTCGAAAGCCTCGGTGCGCCGGCGATTGCCACCACCAGTGCCGGCGTGGCGTGGGCCGCCGGCTATGCCGATGGCGGCCAGATGCCGGTCGATGTGGCGATCGCCGTGGCCGCCAATATCGCGCGGGTGCTGACGGTGCCGTTGTCGGTCGATTTCGAAAACGGCTACGACGACGATCCGCAGGCCGTGGCGCTGAGCGTGCTGCGCCTGATCGACGTGGGGGTGGCAGGCGTCAACCTCGAAGACGGTCACGATGCGCCGCAGGTCTTGGCTGCCAAGATCGCCGCGATCAAGGAGCTGGCCGCGCAGGAGGGCAGGGACATTTTCATCAACACCCGCACCGACGTGTATCTGAAAAACCTGGCGCCGGAAGGAGAGCGGGTGGCCGAAGTGCTGCGCCGCGCGGCGTTGTACCAGGCGGCCGGCGCCGACGGCCTGTTCGTGGCCGGCATCGTGAAGCCCGATGAGATTGCGCAGGTGGTCGCGGCAGCGGCCTTGCCGGTCAACGTGATGGACTGGCCGGGCGTGCCGGACGCGGACACGCTCATGCAGCTGGGCGTGTGCCGCCTGAGCGCCGGCTCCGGGATTCCGCAGGCGGTGTGGGCCGTGGCCGCCGGCATGGGCAAGGACTTTCTTGCCACTGGCAATGGCGGCCCGCTGATTGCGCAGGCCATGCCGTACGGCGACCTGCAAGCGCTGTTCGACTAAAGTCAGGCGAAGTGGGCTTTCAGGCGCGCCAGTTCTGGCGCCGTGATATGCATTACCGAGCCATGCTTGGGACCGGAAAAATTGGTGGCGCGCATCGGTGAGCCGGCATCGTTGAAACGGCCCAGGTTCTTGAACGTGGTGAAGTCGGCGGTTTCCGAAAAGCCCATGTTGTTCGGCTTGAGGCCGAACACGTCGTACATCAGCACGTAGTTCTTGCTGCCGATGCGGCGCCAGACCATCGGCGCTTCGCAAGCGACCGTTTCGGGATCGATCTTGCGCGGGTCGAACTGGTAGCCGGTGTTGATGCGGTCCGAGACCGCGTGGCGCAGGCCGTTCGGGGCGTCGTGGGCGACATAGAACAGGTGGTACTTGTTGCCCACCCTGGTGATGTCGCCGTCGATGGTGCTCTTGGTCTGGTCGGGGTAGTGGAACAGCTGCTGTGGTGTCGTCTCGAGCGTGGTGTAGGCGGCGTTGGCGTACGAGTACACCAGGTAGTTCTGGCCGCCCTTGTGGCGGGTGGTGAAGTACACCATCAGCTGGTTTTTGTCGGCATCGAAAATGGTTTGTGGCGCCCAGGCGGCGCCAATGTCGGCGTAGTCGGCCGGGAACAGTTGATCAATGCGCACCAGCGCGTGGGTCCAGTTGACCAGGTCGTACGATTTCATCAGGATCAGCGCGCGATTGTTGCCCCAGCCGTAATCCTCGCCCGGGCGTTCCCATTCGGTGCTGCGCAGGCCGGCGTCGCGCGCGTAGATGTGCAGGTCGGTCATCGACATATAAAAAGCGTTGTCGGGGCCGCGCATCAGGTGCGGGTCGCGCACGCCTTGCTGTTCGCCCAGGCCCTTGCCCAGTAGCACTGGTTGTCCGTCGTTGATGTCGGTAAAGGTGTAGCCGTCGGTGGACGTGGCAAAGTGGACCGAGTGGGTTTCGTCCTTGAAATAGACGAACAGGTAGGCTTGCATGTCCTGCTCGGCCGGGGCGCGGGAGCCGGCTACCGGCGCAATGGTGGGCACGATGCGCAACTGGCGGCCGGCGGCGGCCGGCCGGCTTTGAGCCTGGGCAGTTTGCTGGCAAAAGGCAAACGGCATCATCAGCCCGGCCGCGATGGCCTTGGTCATTTCCCTGCGCTTCATGTCTGTCTCCGTATCATTTTTTTCGGACCATACCACGGGTAGCAGTTCCGGCTGTCCGCCTCGCCGGATTTTCATCGCCCGCGCGATTTTGGTTATCGGTTTGTTTATTGCGCAAGCATGCAGCAGTTACAATGCACTTTCCAGAGTCAAGCACGGGAGTGTCATAGTGAAAATATCGAAGTCTTTGCCCATATGGTCGATCGCCTCGCCGGTGATCGCCTGGTTGCTGATCGCCGGCCAGGCGATGGGCGCGCAGGACATCGTCGGCCAGGTCTATACCTTACTGCTGGTGGCGGGCCTGTTTGCCGGCGTGCTGGCGGCCGTGTTCCACGCCGAGGTGGTGGCGCACAAGGTGGGCGAGCCGTATGGCACGCTGGTGCTGGCGATTGCGGTGACCGCCATCGAGGTGGCGCTGATCGTCTCGCTGATGATTGCCGGCGGCGAAGCGACTGCCGGCCTGGCGCGCGATACCGTGTTTGCGGCCGTGATGATCATCCTTAACGGCATGCTGGGCCTGTGCCTGCTGGCCGGCGCCAAGCGCCACGGCGAGCAGACGTTTACCTTGTCGGGGGTGTCGGCCGCGCTGACCACGCTGGCGGCGATTTCGATTCTCACCATGGTCTTGCCCAACTACACCACCACCGTGCCCGGCCCGTCGTACAGCGCCAGCCAGCTCGGCTTCATCGCGCTGGTGTCGCTGGTGCTCTACGGTACCTTCGTGCTGGTGCAGACCGTGCGCCACCGCGATTACTTCCTGCCGGAAGTGGCCACCAACGACGAAGACACCCACGCGCCGCCGCCGCCGCTGAAAATGACCTGGCTGTCCGCCGCCTTGCTGTTGACCTGCCTGGCCAGCGTGGTGCTGCTGGCCAAGATGCTGTCGCCTGTGCTCGAAGCGACCGTGCTCAAGCTCGGTGCGCCGAAGGCCGTGGTCGGCATCATCATCGCTGCCGTGGTGCTGCTGCCGGAAGGTATCGCCGCCTTCCACGCCGCGCGCGCCAACCGCCTGCAAACCAGTTTGAACCTGGCGCTCGGTTCGGCGCTGGCCAGTATCGGCCTGACGATTCCCGCAGTGGCCGTAGTGTCGCTGATGACCGGCTGGACCCTGTCGCTCGGTATCGACGTCAAGTCCAGCGTGTTGCTGCTGCTGTCGCTGATCGTGGCCACGCTGTCGCTCGGTACCGGCCGCACCACGGTGATGCAGGGCACGGTGCACCTGGTGATTTTCGCGGTGTACCTGTTTACGGCCATCGTGCCGTAATTTTTACCACTGGTGCCGGCGTCCGCAAAGGCGCTGGTGCCATGCCAGGCCGGCGTCTTCCGGTTGCGGGGTGCACGGCACCACCAGTGTCACCCGGCTGCCGCCTTCTGCGCGGCGCGCCAGCGACAGGTTGGCGCCGATCAGCACCGCGCGCTCGTGCATGCCGGTCAGCCCCCAGCCGCCGAGCCGCGTTTGCAACAGCAGCGCGTCAGGCAGGCCCACGCCGTCGTCGGTGATGGCGAGGGTGAGGGCGTGGCTGCCCCATTCCAGCGCGATATCGACATGCCGCGCCTGGGCGTGGCGCAGGGCGTTGGCGATGGCTTCGCAGGCGATGCGCACCACTTCGGACCGGGTCAGCGCCGACATGGCCAGCGCCGCGCCGTGGCTGTGTATGGCTACTGCCACCGCGCTGTCGTGGCGAAACCGTTCGGCGCTGCGGGCCAGCGCCGTGGTCAGGTCTGTCGAGACCGTGGCGCCCCGCAAGTACATCAATTCGTCGCGGCCTTCCTCCATCACAGTGGTGGACAGGTCCAGCGCCCGTTCCAGCTCCAGGCGGTCGTTCGAGCCCGCCGGCAGCCTTGCGATCGCCACGTCCAGGCGCAGGATCAGGCTTTGCAGGCTTTGCAGAAAAGCGTCATGCAGCGCGCGGGCGATGCGCGCGCGTTCGGCCAGGCGGATATCGTCGCCGGTCGGCGGTGGCGTGGCGGCTGGGCTGCGTTCGGCGCACCCCAGCCGGTAGGCCAGCCAGACCACCATGACGGCCAGCATGGCAGCCACACCAAGTCCCTCGCGCTGCAGCGTCAGGCCGGCGGCGCAGGCGCACAGGCCGGCCACCAGTAATCTATTCTGTCGTTTGCTGCGCATCGTGCCGCTCCCTTTCCACTATTCGGTCGAGCCCAGCATAGTGCGGGCCGATCCCCGCCGGCTTGTACAAAAACGACGTGGCCGGCGGTAAAACGTCGCCATCGGGGGCTTACAGGCAGGTCAGTCGGGACACTGGTAAACTGTCGGGCGACAAAACAGCGCTGCGGAGGGGCAAGTGGGCAAGGCGTACGGCGACACCATGGGCGAGTATTTTGGCCGCCGGCATCTGCCTGCGGTCGAAAGCGCGGCCCTGGCCAACGATGTGGCGCTGACGTGGTTGCAGGCGCGCAGCGGCACCGGCATAACGGCGCCGATTCCGGCCGAACCGGCATTGCTGCTGGCCGTGCAGCTGCAACCGCTGCGCCAGCACCGCCTGTGGCTCGATGGCAAGGCAGTGCTGGTCGATCCGTACCAGGCCGGCGCGCTGACCATGCTCGACCTGCGCAGCCGGCCGGTGGCCGACCTGGTAAGCGGCTACGAATGCGTCCAACTCTACCTGCCCCATGCCGCGCTTGACGCCCTGTCCGACGTCCAGGAAACCCGGCGCCTGGACAACCTGCCGCTGCTCGAGGGCGCGGACGACCTGGTACTGGCGCACCTGGCCCGCATCGCCCGGGTGGCAGTGAACCCGTCCGGACCGGCCACGTCGCTGTTTCTCGATACGCTGTTGCTGTCGGTCCATAGCCACCTCACGCAGCACTATGCCGGCCAGGCCCGGCGCGGTCCGCAGCGCGGCGGCCTGGCGCCATGGCAGGAGTCGCGCGCCCAGCAATACATGGAAGCGCACCTCGATACCCGCATCGGCCTGATGGAACTGGCGGCGCTGTGCCAGCTTTCACCGGGCTACTTCGGCCGCGCCTTCAAGGTCAGCACCGGCGTTACCCCGCACCGCTGGCTGATCACACGCCGCCTGGCGCGCGCGCGCCACCTGATGCTGCGCTCCGAACTGACCCTGGCCGACATCGCCCAGCGCTGCGGCTTTACCGACCAAAGCCACATGGCGCGCGAATTCCGGCGGACTGAAGGCCATGGCCCGGCGCAGTGGCGGCGCGCCCAGGCATCGTGAGGCCGCAGTCACGCGGCTAACCGTGCGGGCCCGGCAATACAACCCGAGTTATCATATAAATAACTCAAACACGGGAGCATCCATGACCATCCGTCATCCACAACGCCGCGCCGCCGCACGCGGGCTGGTGATCGCCAGCATGCTGGCAGCGTTTGCCATGGGCGCGCCAAGAGCCGGCGCGGCCGATGCCGCCGCATGGGCCAAGGCGCGGCCCTCGATCGAGGCGGCGCTGACCTGCGCCAGCATCGACAAGTTCAAGCAGGCCGAAGGCACGCTGGCGAGCGCTGGCTGGAATGCGTCGCAGGGCACCGATCCGGTGACGCTGCCCGTGCCACTGAAAGTGTTCGGCTTCGATACCCTGCGCATTGCGGTCGCCAATGACAGCGGCGAGCAGGTTTATCGCGCTTTTTTGCCAGGCATAACCGTCGCCCAGCTGGCCAAGGCAGCCAAGCTCAAACCCGGCAAGGACGGCCAGCACTATAGCCGCGCCACCAAGCTTGGCGTACTGTCTGCCGGCACCGAGGAGGGCGTGACGGCGCTCACCTGTACCATCGATACCGAAGGCTGACCGTCGTCAGGCGCCCTGGCCTGCACGCAGGAATTCGACCAGCGCCCGCAAGGCCGACGGCAGCTGGCGCTGGCTCGGGTAGTACAGGAAAAACCCTGCCACCGGTGCGCACCAGTCGTCCAGCACCGTTACCAGGCGGCCAGCGGCCAGATGACCGGCCACTGCCGCCTCCACCACGTAGGCCAGGCCGGCGCCGGACAGTGCGGCGCCGACCAGCAGCGCGTGGCTGTCCACCACCAACTGGACGCCGGGCTCGAAGGCGGCCGTGACGCCGTCGCGGCCAAACTCCCATTTGCATAATTTGCCGGTGCCGCTGCCGTTCCTGATGCGGTAGCCGATGCAGCGGTGCGCATCGAGTTCGTCTGGCGTTGCTGGCGCCGGCCGCTCGGCCAGGTAGGCGGGCGAACCCACCACCACGATGCCCAGCGGCGCGGTCAGGCGAATCGCCACCATGTCCTGCTCGACGCTGTCACCCAAGCGGATGCCGGCGTCGTAACCGTTGCCCACCATGTCCACGAAGCGGTCGTCGCTGGCGATGTCGAGCGTGATGCCGGGATGGGCGCGGGCAAAGTCGCCGAGGCGCCGGCCCAGCACCAGGTCGGCCGCCAGGTGCGAGGCGTTGATGCGCACCGTGCCGCGCGGTTCGCTGCTGGCGGCGTTGACCTGGTCCACCGCGCCGGCGATCTGGCGCAGCGCCGGCCCTACCTGGTCGAGCAGCGCCATGCCGGCTTCGGTCAGCGCCACCGACCGCGTGGTGCGGTTAAGCAGGCGCACGTCCATCCGCGTTTCCAGCGCGCGCAGCGAGTGGCTCAACGTGGAGGCGGTCAGGCCCAGCTGTTCGGCCGCGCGGCGAAAGCTTTTGTGCTCGGCCACGGCGGCAAAGGCGATCAGTTCGGCAAGTTCGTTCGAGCGCATGATTGATGAATACGGGCCAGCAGGCCAGGTGATGGTGGACGGCTTATCGCCGGAAAACGGCGCGCCTATAGTAGGTGCTTCGTTTACTGGAAGGCATATTATGGAACAGAATTTCAACCAGCGACTGCCGGGTCGCGTGGCGCTGGTCACCGGCGGCGGCTCCGGCATCGGCCGCGCCGCCGCTTTGGCTTACGGACGCGAAGGCGCGCAGGTGGTGGTGGCGGGGCGCCGCCAGGCCGAACTCGATGACACCGTGGCCCTGATCACGGCTGCCGGCGGCGTCGCCTCGGCCTGCGTGGCGGACGTGTCGCAAGGCGCCAGTGTGCGGCAACTGGTCGCCACCGTGATGGCGCGCCACGGCCGGCTCGACATCGCTTTCAACAACGCCGGCGCGGAAGGGCGCTTCGCGCCGATCGCCGAGCTGACCGAGGACGACTTCGACCACATCATCGGCACCAACTTGAAGGGCGCCTGGCTGTCGATCAAGCACGAGGTAGCGGCGATGAAGGCCGGCGGCGTGATCGTCAACACGTCGTCGTGGCTGGCGGTGCGCGCGGTGGCGGGCAGCTCGGCCTACGCGGCCAGCAAGGGCGGCATGGACGCCATGATGCACGCGGTGGCGCAGGAAGTGGGGCCGCAGGGCATCCGCATCAACAACCTGTATCCCGGCATTATCGACACGCCGATGTTTCACCGCCTGGGCGACGACGCAGCGCTGGCCGGCTTTGCCGCCGCCACGCCGCTGCGCCGCGCGGGCCTGCCGGCCGACGTGGGCGACGTGGCCGTGTGGCTGTCCACCGACGAGGCGCGTTTCGTTACCGGCCAGAGCCTGATGGTCGATGGCGGTTTTACGCTGACGTCGATGTAAGTAAGCAACAGTGCGGCAAGCCGCAGGTGCTATCATCGCCCACCCCTTTGATAGTCCCCTTAACGCGAGGCGAGCACCCATGGCACACCTTCGGCTTGCCGATTTTATCCGCACCAATATCGAGGCGATCCTGCAGGCGTGGGAAGATTTTGCCCGCACCGTCGAACCGCCGGCACTGACCATGGACGACGTCGCGCTGCGCGACCACGCCCGGCAGATGCTGCTGGCCGTGGCCGACGACCTCGATCAGCCGCAGTCCGAAGGCGAACGGGTGGCCAAGTCGCAGGGCCTGGGGGACCGCGACCATGAAGACACCGCCTCCGAAATCCACGCCGAAGCACGCCTGCTGTCGGGCTACACCATCGTGCAACTGGTGTCCGAATACCGCGCCCTGCGCTCGAGCGTGCTGGCGCTGTGGGACGCTTTCACCAAGGAGGAACGCGCTACCGACAGCGGCGACATGACGCGCTTTAACGAGGCGATCGACCAGGCGCTGGCCGAATCGGTGGCGCGCTACGAATACCTGGTGAAAAAGTCGCAGAACATGTTCCTGGCCATCCTCGCGCACGACCTGCGCAACCCGCTCGGCGCGGTGGTGATGGGATCGAGCTTCCTGATGCAGGCCAACGATATTCCGCACAAGTACGCGCTGGCGGCCACCCGCATGCACAGCAGCGCCAGGCGCATGAGCTCCCTGGTGGACGACCTGATCGACTACACCCGCACCCATTTCGGCGCCGGCATGCCGATCGATGCGCGCCACGGCGACCTGGCCACCGTCAGCCGCCAGGTGGTGGAAGAATTGCGCACCTTCCACCCGGAGCGCAATATCGCCCTGCAGGCGCCAGCGAGCGTGATGGCGATGATCGACAACGGCCGCATCGCGCAAATGCTGTCCAACCTGATCGGCAACGCCGTCCAGTATGGCCTGGTGGACACGCCGGTGACCATTACCGTGGTGGACGACACCGGTGAAGACATCGTCATCACGGTCAACAACTTTGGCTCGGTCATCCCGGTCGACAAGATCGCCGGCATCTTCGACCCGCTGGTGCGGGTGGGCCACGAGGGCAGCCCGGATGCGGGCGAACACACCAGCCTTGGCATCGGCCTCTACATCGCGCGCCAGATCGCCCATGCCCACGGCGGGCGCATCGAGGTCGTTTCCGGTGAGGAGAACGGCACCACGTTCAGCGTCACCTTGCCATTGCACCGGGGCGGTCCGCACGCGGCCTGATGTTGTAGGACGGCCACGGCCTGTCATCGGCTGGTAATACCGGCTTGTTATCTTGCAAATCTTTAAAACGATTGCCGGATACACACACCATGAACCGCAACTCCTTGTGCAAGCCGCTGCTCGTTGCCGGCCTGACCGCCGCCCTGCTGGCTGGCTGCAGCAGCGATTCCACTCCTGTCAACGAGACCGCGCCCACCACCCCGGTGGCTGCCGCGCCCAAGAACGTGATCTTCTTCCTCGGCGACGGCATGGGCATGACCACCATGACCGCCGCCCGCATCTACGCCGTCGGTGAAGACGGCGACCTGACCGTCGATACGCTGCCGGAATCGGCGTTCGTGAAGACCTTCTCCAACGACGCGCAAGTGACCGACAGCGCCCCGTCGATGGCCGCCTACATGACCGGCGTGAAAATGAACAACGAAGTGATCTCGATGACGGCCAACACGGTCGCCGTTGATCCGGTGGCCGACGCCAACGGCAACAAGCTCGGCAACAACTGCGGCGCCAGCAACGGCACGGCGGTGCCGACCCTGCTCGAACAAGCCAAGACGCAAGGCATGGCTACCGGCGTGGTCACCACCACCCGCGTCACCCACGCCACCCCGGCCGCCACCTACGCCCACATCTGCCACCGCGACCTGGAGAACGATATCGCCGCCGCCTCGGTGCCGGGCGGCGCCGGTTTCAATGCCGCGCTGGGCACGGGCCTGGACGTGATGCTCGGCGGCGGCAGCCAGTTCTTCGTGCCGGTCGCCGCCGGCGGCAAGCGCAGTGACGGCCGCAACCTGATCGACGAATCGAAAGCAAAAAACGCCACGTACGTCAGCAATGTCACCGAGCTGAACGCGATCGACGCCAGCAAGACCACCCGCCTGCTGGGCCTGTTCTCGTCCAGCCACATGAGCTATGACCTCGACCGTGACCCAGCCAAGGAGCCGAGCCTGGCCGAAATGGCCACCAAGGCCATGGACGTGCTGGCCAAGAACAGCAAGGGCTACTTCCTGATGGTGGAAGGCGGCCGCATCGACCACGCGCTGCACGAAACCACGGCCAAGAAAGCCCTGCACGACATGGTGGCGTTCGACAACGCCATCAAGGCCGTGCTGGCCAAGGCCCGCATCGCCGACCCGGACCTGAAAAACACCCTGATCGTGGTCACCGCCGACCATGACCACACGCTGGTCCTGAACGGCTACGCCAAGCGCACCGGCAAAACCACCGCCGGCAATGCCGGCGTGCTGGGCGTGGTGAAAAACTACGTGACCGGCGCGGTGGACAAGGACCTCGACGGTGCGCCGTACTCGATCATCGGCTTCGGCAATGGCGAAAACCGCACCCAGGGCAACCGCAGCAGCATGGCCAGCCTGGACGAGAGCGTGACCAGCGCCAATACCTATCACCAGGAGGCGGTAGTGCGCGTGGCGGTGGGCAGCGAGACCCACGGCGGCACCGACGTGTTCCTGGGCGCGATCGGCAAGGGCGCCGAAAACTTCACCGGCACCATCGACAACACCAAGGTGTTTAGCCTGGTCAAGACCGCCTCCGGCCTGTAAAACTTTCAAACGGATACCAGACATGAAACCTACCCTGATCGCGGCCAGCCTGGCCCTGGGCCTTGCTACCTCCTTTACCCTGCCAGCGCATGCCGCCGGCGAGGCCAAGAACATCATTTTCTTCCTCGGTGACGGCATGGGCCCCACCACGATTACCGCCGCGCGCATCTACAAGTACGGCGAAGACGGCAGCCTGACCATGGACACGCTCGAGCGTACCGCGCGCATCAAGACCTTCTCGGCCGACGCCCAGACCACCGACAGCGCACCGTCGATGGCCGCCTACATGACCGGCGTGAAAATGAACAACGAGGTGATCTCGATGTCCGCCGAAACGATCGCCACCAATCCGGGTCGCGACGCCAACGGCAACCTCGGCGTGAACAACTGCGCCGCCACCAACGGCACGCCGGCCGCCACCATCCTGGAACTGGCCAAGGCCAAGGGCAAGGCCGTAGGGACGATTACCACCACCGAGTTGACCCACGCCACCCCGGCCACGGCCTGGTCGCACATCTGCAACCGCAACGCGCAGTACCACATTGCCGCGCAACTGGTGCCGGGCGGCACCGGCTTCAATACCGCCCTGGGCGACGGCGTCGACGTGCTGATGGGGGGCGGGCGCAACCACTTCACGCCTTACGGCGCCGGCAACACCACCGGCCGCGCCGACGGCCGCAACCTGTTGACCGAACTGGCCGCCAAGGGCTACACGGTCGCGGCCAACAAGACCGAGATGAATGCTGCCACCGGCAAGAAATTCATCGGCCTGTACAGCACCCGCAGCCACCTCGAATACGAACTCGATCGCACCGCCACGCCGCCGCTGGGCGAGGGCGCGTCCCAGCCAAGCCTGGCCGAGATGACGGTCAAGGCGATGGACCTGCTGGCGCAAAATACCAATGGCTACTTCCTGATGGTGGAAGGCGGCCGCATCGACCACGCACTGCACGGCACCAATGCCAAGCGCGCGCTGACCGACACCATTGCATTCGACGATGCCATCAAGGCCGCGCTGGCCAAGGCCAGACTGACCGACCCGACCCTGGCCAACACCCTGATCGTGGTCACCGCCGACCACGACCACACGCTGGCGTTCAACGGCTACGGCAAGCGCGGCAACCCCATCCTCGACATCAACCGTGGTTACCGCGACGGCCAGCCGGCCAAGGATGCCGATGGCAAGACCTACACCACGCTGGTGTTCGGCAACGGCCCGAACCGCCCGAACCTGCGCGACAACCTCGACAGCACCACGGTGCTGGCCGATAACTACCTGCAGGAGACCGGCGTGCGCCTGTCGAGCGAAACCCACGGTGGTGGCGATGTCAAACTGTTTGCCACCGGCGCCGGCGCCAAGCCGTTCAAGGGCACGCTCGACAACACCAAGGTGTTCGGGCTGCTGAAGACGGCGTTCGGGTTTTAAAGACGCTGCAATAAGGTCCGTCATGCTGTAAGGACGGACCGTCGCGCAGGCGGAAATCCACGCGGTTCATGGATTCCCGCCTGCGCGGGAATGACGAATCAAACGCCAATAATTGAGCCCTCATGCAAATCTCCCGCCTTTCCACGCTGCTCGCCACCCTCAGCCTCGCCGGCACCGTACACGCCATCGCCAACGCGCCGGCCACCGCACCCGACCTCGACCTGGCGATTGCCTACTACAGCAAAACCGTCACCCCCGACGGCGTCACCCGCGAGTCGCGCTACGAGGAAACCATGTTGCGCCGGCCCGGCCACGTGTGGAGTGCGCGGGTGCTGCCGGCGCATGCGGCACCGCATAAACATGAGGAGGGTGGCCACCGCCATGGCCTCAACCACATCGCCATGCCGCGCCACGTGATCAACGCCGGCAAGACGCCGCGCCTGGAGTTTGTCGATGCGAAAGAGAAGGCGGTGATCGCCATCCCCGCCACCGAGTTCGACAACGTCAACTTCGACGGTTCGTGGGACCGCGCGTTCTACCTGCTCGATCCGCGCCTGCTGAAAACCATGGCCGTGACCAACCGCGCCAGCAGCACGCCCGGCGCGAAGTGGCGCGAGCGCGAGGACAACGGCGTCTATCAGCGCGTGCTGTGGGACGAGCAGCGCCAGATTCCGGTGACGATAGAAAGCGGCGACAAGGCCGGCACCTTCTATCGCCGCGTGGATGTCACTGCCCGCGCCGGCGCGGCTCCAGCGCCGTGGACCAAATTACAAGGATATGCCCAGCGAGAATTCGCTGATTTCCTGGATTAGGAACGTCAGGATCAGGCTTGCTCGGGCAACCGGTCAATCAGCTTGT
>Ga0308159_1003901_pt1 | contig 14324 bp, 12 predicted proteins | sample PhyCR1_FD_201040 | JGI IMG/M metagenome (GOLD analysis project Ga0308159, IMG submission 201040) | Phyllosphere microbial communities from UC Gill Tract Community Farm, Albany, California, United States - DLSLC.R1 | ecosystem: Host-associated > Plants > Phyllosphere > Unclassified | place: USA... | reverse complement strand
AGACCTTGCTCACCTCGTCGCCGAGCGCGCTGCTGGTGAAGTCGACCGCCCGCTTCCAGCGTTCCTGCTGCTGCGGGGTGCCCGACAGGACGGTGCCGTAAAAGGCGAACTGCTCGCGGTCGAACTGCGTGGGAAGGACATCGGCGAACTCGTCGAGCGAGCGGAGCAGCAGCTGGTCCTTCAACACCGCGATCGGCGTCGACTGGATCAGCGCGGCGATACCCGTCACCGCCGTCGGCTGCGCGACGACCAGCGTATCGACCGGCGTGCCCACGCCCTTCAGATAGGTCGCGAAGTCGAAGCCTGGCGCGCTTTTCGCAAGATCGGCCACGGTCATCTTGTTGTAGGTCTTGGTCCGGTCGCGGCTGTCGATCCGGGTCCAGTGGACCTTGGCGATCTCCGTCTCGAAGGCGACGACCGCTTGGGCTCGTGCCTCGGCATCGGGTTCGCCCGCCATGGTCAGCATCTTGGACAGATGCGCCTGATAGGCCGCGCGCTGGGCGGCGATCTTCGGATCGTTGCTGAGGTAATAATCGCGGTCCGGCATTCCCAGACCGGCCTGGCGCAGGCCGACGGTGTAGAGATTGGGCTGACGCGCATCCTGCCCGACGCCCGAGCCGAAGGGGATGCCGACGCCGTTGCGATCCGCCTCGGCGAGCAGGGTGGCATAGCCCGACTTGTCGGTCAGCCCCTTGATCCGGTTCAGCCAGGGCTGGATCGGTGCCAGTCCCTTCGCCTCGATCGCGGCAGTGTCGAGATAGGTGGCATAGGCGGTACCGATCTGGTTCCGCTGGCCCTTGGCCTGTTCGAGGATGGTGTGGGTCCGCTCCCGCGACAGGTCGGCGAGTTTGTCGAACGCGCCATAGCTGGACTTGTCGGCGGGGATGGCCGTGGTCTTCGCCCATTCGCCATTGGCAAAGGCATAGAAGTCGTCGCCGGGGCGGACGGACTTGTCCATGCCCTTTTCGTCAAAGCCGAACCGCCCATAGGTCGGGCCGTTGGAGGCAGCGGGGCGGTCTTGCGCGTTCAGCGCCACGGTCCCCGTGATCGCGGTCGCGCCAAGCAGCGCGGCGATGGCCAGACTCTTCATCATTCTCTCCAAAACATAAAAAAGGCCCTCCGGTGGGTGCCGGAGGGCCTGTCATTCAGCCGATTACCAGATGCGGACGCGCTGCTCGGGCGTCAGCGCCATCTTGTCGGTCGGCTTGACGCCGAACGCCGCATACCAGGGATCGAGGTTACGCACGGTCAGCACCCGCTCATGACCCGGCGAGTGCGGGTCGGACAGCAGCGCCTGACGCAGTGCCGGTTCGCGCCACTTGGTCCGCCACACCTGAGCCCAGCCATAATAGAAACGCTGGTCGCCGGTCGTGCCGTCAATCACCGGCGCGGCCTTACCGCCCAGCGACTTGTGATAGGCGTCGAGCGCGACGGTCAGGCCCGCCAGATCGGCGATGTTCTCGCCCAGCGTCAGGCCGCCCTGGATATGCTGGCCGGGCAGCGGCTCATAGGCATCATATTGCTTCACCAACGCGTCGGTGAAGGTCTTGAACCGCGCCACGTCCTGCGGCGTCCACCAGTCGGTCAGCTTGCCGGTCGCGTCGTACTTGCGGCCCTGATCGTCGAAGTGGTGGCTGATCTCATGCCCGATCACCGCGCCGATACCCCCATAGTTCACCGCCGGATCGGCCTTCGGATCGAAGAAGGGCGGCTGCAGGATCGCCGCCGGGAACACGATCTCGTTCATCGGCGGGTTGGCATAGGCATTGATCGTCATCGGCGTCATGAACCATTCGCCGCGATCGATCGGCTGGCCCAGCTTGTTCAGGTCCCGCTGGAACTCGAAGGCATTGGCGCGCGCGACATTGCCGACCAGATCGCCGCGCTGGATCTGCAGCGCGGAATAATCCTTCCACTTGTCGGGGTAGCCGATCTTGGGTGTGAAGGCGGCGAGCTTGGCCAGCGCCTTCTGCTTGGTCTCGGCCGCCATCCATTCCAGATTGCGCAGCCGGTCGCCCATCGCCGAGATCAGGTTCTTGACCAGCGCATCGGCGGCGGCCTTCGACTCCGGCGGGAAATACTTGGCAACGTACTGCTTGCCGACTTCCTCGCCCAGGCCGTTGGAGACGAGGCCGACGCCGCGCTTCCACCGCGCCTGCTGCTCGGGCGTGCCCGACAGAGTGGTGCCGTAGAAGGCGAAGTTGGTCTTGTCGAAATCACTCGACAGATAACCCGCATAGCTGCGCAGGACCTTCAGCATCGCATAGTCCTGAAGGACGTTCAGCGGCGCTTCGCTGTACAGCTTGGCCTCGCCGGTGATCGCGCTGGGCTGCGCGACCAGATAAGCGGGACGGCCCGAGACGCCCAGCGTCTGCATATATTGCGCCCAGGGGAAGCCCGGCGCCTTGGTGGCGAAATCCGCCGCCATCCACTTGTTGTAGGTCTTGTCGGCGTCACGGCTCTCGATGCGGGTCCAGTGAACGCCCGCCAGCCCCTTTTCGAAATTGAACACGGCCGCCGCGCGCGCCTCGGCATTGGGCTCGCCCGCCAGCGTCAGCATCTTGGCGAGATAGGCCTGATAGGCGGTCCGGATCGTCGCCAGCTTGGCGTCGTCCTTCAGATAATAGTCGCGGTCGGGCAGGCCGAGGCCGCTCTGGCCGAAGTTCGGGATATAGGTGTCGGGCGCCTTGTCGTCCTGGCCGATATAGACGCCGAAGGGCGCACCGACGCCCTGACGCTGGAGCTTGGCCATCTCGACGGCCAGCGCGTCACGGCTTTTGGTCGCCTTGATGGCGCTCAGCCACGGCTTGACCGGGGTCGCACCCTTCGCATTGACGGCGGCCTCGTCCATGAAGCTGGCGTAGAAGTCGCCCGCCTTGTTGCCCGGCTGCTGGGTCGCCTCGTCCAGGATGGTGCGGGTCTGCTCCAACGAGCGGTCCTGCAGGACGTGGAACATGCCGTAGGACGAGCGATCGGCGGGGATCGTCGTGCCCTTGTACCAAGTGCCGTTCGAATAATCGAAAAAGTCGTCGCCTGGCTTCACCGCCGTATCGCGGCCCGCCATGTCGAAACCGAAATCGCCGATTTCGGGGCCGTTCTTGGCATTGGGCTTCACCGGGCCCACGGCGGCCTTGTCGACGGGGTTCGCCGTCTGGGCCATGACGGGGGAAATGGCGGTCGTAAGAAGAGCGGCGATCAGCAGAGAGCGCATCTGAATTCCCGAAAAGGAGATGGATGCCACTGTTGTAGCGAGCCGATACGCCCAGTCAAACCGTTAGAAAGTCACGTCAAACCGCGATACCGCTATCAGATTGCCACGCTTTTCCGTCGGTTGCGCCATTTGCGCGCGATCCACACGCGCCATCCGAGTGCCGAGGCGGCATAGCCGATCACCGCGCATCCGCCGGTCAGCACGCACAGGCCCAGGCCGAAGGCAGGCCCCTGCTCCCACAGCCAGTGAAACGCGCTCAACGCCCATTGCAGCCAACCGGTGGCGGCTTCGGCCACCGGCTGGGTGTTGATCGGCGTTTCGCTGCGCAAGAGGAAGGTGCCGATGCGATAGGCGATGACCCAGATGATCGGCGTGGTCAGCGGATTGGTGATGAAGGTCGTCAGCGCCGCGACCGGCACATTGGCGCGGAACGGCAGCGCGAAGACCGCTGCGATCGCGATCTGCGCGACCGGGAACAGGAACCCCGCGACCACGCCCAGCGCGACGCCACGCGGCACCGACCGCCGGGTGAAGCGCCACAGTTCCGGCGCCAGGACACGGTGGGCGACCGGCCGGAGCAGCCGGTTGTTCTCCATCGAATCGCGGGTCGGCATGTTGCGCCGGACCCAGGCCAGGGAACGGCCCCACAGGGTGGGCACGGCCGAGGCCATCAGCCGCGATCGCGCAGGATACGGCCCTGCTCACGCTTCCAATCGCGTTCCTTGATCGAATCGCGCTTGTCGTGCGCCTTCTTGCCCTTCGCCAATGCCAGCTCCACCTTCGCGCGGCCGCGCGAGTTGAAATAGATCATCAGTGGCACCAGGGTCATGCCCTCGCGCGCCACCGCACCGTGGAGCTTGTTTATTTCGCGCTCATGAAGGAGCAATTTACGAGGGCGCTTGGCTTCGTGATTGAAGCGGTTGCCATGGCTGAATTCCGGCACGTTGGAATTGACCAGCCACACCTCTTCGCCGCGCACCTCGGCATAGGATTCCGCTATCGACCCCTCGCCGAAGCGAAGCGACTTCACCTCGGTTCCTGTCAGGGCGATACCGGCCTCATAGGTCGTCTCGATGGCATAATCGAAGCGGGCGCGCCGGTTCTCGGCGACGATCTTCTTCTTGTCGAACGTTTGGGGTTTCGGGCGCATGGACGGGCCGATGTAGGCGCTGAATGCCGTCATGAAAAGCCGCTGATGACGGCATCATCCCGTTTCTGGAACGGGGCGTTCAGGGCTTGCGGCGGCCGCCCAGCGGGATCGTCAGCCGGATCATGGCCCGCTTGCTCGGCATGCCGCCGACATCGACCTGCTCGGCCTCCGCGGAAACCGTGCCGACGCCCGCTATTTCCGTGCGCGCCTTGGCAGGGTCATGGGTTGGGAATAATCGGGAATGGTGCCGATCCGGTCCGCATCGGATGACCGACCGCAGACCACCACATCGTCACCCGTATCGCCGGGCGGACAACGCCGCGCCGTCGACGGCTTGCGCGGCACAGGCAGGACGGGCCCGGCCACGGCTCCCGCCTGCAAAGCGATCATCACCAGCGTCCACATCGGCCGACTCTCCCCATGCCGCCCATCGATCACACCGATGGTCGGCCGGGATTGCGGCCGAAGGAAGGCCCGCAAAAGAACGTTGGGGTCAGATCAATCCGGCATGGGCCAGCGCCGCATCGACCTGCGCGCGCGAAGCCTCGGACGGCCAGGTCATGGGCAGGCGCACACCTTGCGGGAAGTGCGGCATGATGCGGCTGAGCGCGTACTTGACTGGGCCCGGCGAAGCGTCGGTGAACATCGCCTCGTGCAGCGGGAACAGCCGGTCGTGCAGTTCCAGCGCCCGCGCCATGTCCCCGGCCGCACAAGCCGCCTGGAACTCGGCGCACAGGCGCGGGGCGACATTGGCCGTTACCGAGATACAGCCCACCCCGCCCATCGCGTTGAAGGCGAGCGCCAGGTCGTCATTGCCCGAGAGCTGACAGAAATCGGCGCCCAGCGCCCCGCGATGATGCGACACGCGCGCAAGCGCCCCGCTGGCGTCCTTCACGCCGACGAAGACTTGCGGCGCCGCCTTGACGACGCGGATCAGCGTCGCGGGCTGGATGTCGGTGACGGTGCGGCCGGGTACGTTATAGAGGACGATGGGCAGCGGCGCATTCTTCGCCAGTTCGGCGAAGTGGAGCGCGATACCCTCCTGGCTCGGCCGGTTATAATAGGGCGGCACCATCAGCGCGGCGTCGGCACCCGCTTCCTGCGCGGCCTTCAGATTTTCAATCGCGACGATCGTGTCGTTCGAGCCTGCGCCCGCGATCACCGGCACCCGGCCGCGCGCCTGATCGACACAGACGCGCACGACATGGAAATGCTCGTCCTTCGGCATGGTCGCCGCTTCGCCCGTCGTGCCGCAGGCGACCAGCGCCGTCGAGCCCTCGGAAATCTGCCATTCGACGAAATCCCGGAATTTTGCCTCGTCGAACGCTCCGCCGACATGACCGCCCTGATCGTCGAACGGCGTCACAAGCGCCGGAATGGACCCTGAAAACATGAGAGGAAATGCGCTCCTGCTGCGCCGAGTGGGACAATTTGTTCAGGACATGTACGGGTAGAGTCCCTATTCTGTCCACCATGATGGCATTGACGAAGGCGGGGGCGCTCCTCGCGACATTGGCAGGCTCGATGATCACGCCGGGCGGGCAGGACCAGCTCGATCGGTATCGCACGCAAATGGCGAATATGAGCCCCAACCAGTCGACGCAGGGCATGCCCGCCCCCGCCGACGGGGCAATCGCGGCGGCGCTGGCCCAGTGGCGCGCGCTGCAACAGACCGATTCGCTGCCGTTCGACAGCTATGCCGGCTTCCTGATGGCGCATCCCGGCTGGCCCGGCGAAGCGGGCAATCGCCGCGCGGCCGAAAAGCAGGCGGCGAACTTCACCGCTGCGCCGTCGAGCATCGTCGCCTATTTCCGTCGCTTCCCACCCCAGTCGGCGGCGGGCGGCGTGGCCTATGCCCGTGCCCTGCTGGCGACCGGCGCACCGGCGGACGCGGCGCAGGCCGCACGAACGGCCTGGCGGCGCGGCGCGCTGTCGCCGAATGACGAAGCGCTGGTCATGTCGACCTTCGCCTCCGCACTGACGCCGGAGGATCAGGATGCACGGATGGATGCTCTGCTCTGGTCGGGGCAGACGAGTGCGGCGGCGCGACAGCTGAATTATACCAGCGTGGCGCGGCGTCCGATCTTCGCCGCGCGGCTGGCCTTCCGCTCGAAATCGGCGGATGCCGCCAGCCTGTCTGCGTCGACGGCGGAAATCTATGCCAATGATGCGGGCTATGTCGCCGACCGCGCCAGTTGGTTGCGCGACACCGGTGACAGCCTGACCGCGCGGTCCTGGCTCGCCCGGACGCGGCAACTCGCGACGCGCCCCGGCAATGTCGAAAAATTCTACGAGGCGCTGCTGGTCAACGCGCGGGCGGCAGCGGCCGACGGCCAATTGCAGACCGCCTATGACATCGCACGGCAGGTCGACGATGCCTATCCGGCAGGCACCGACGTCTCGACCAAGCCTTATGGCGAGCGCGACGACTATACGAGCCTGGTCTGGCTGGCCGGGCAGAGCGCGATGAAGCTGGCACGCCCTGCCGATGCGATGACGCTGTTCGACCGGTACGGCCGGGGCAGCCAGTCGCCGCAGACCCGCGCCAAGGGCTTCTACTGGGCAGGTCGCGCGGCCGAGGCGGCGGGTCGGTCGACCGAGGCGGCAGGTTTCTACGGCCGGGCTGCGCAGTATCGCGATCAATTCTATGGTCAGCTCGCGCTGGAGCGGACCGGCCGCCCGCTCGTCGCGCCGCCTGCGATCGCCGCGACCAATGTCGCGCCTGCCGTGCGCGCCGCCTTCGATGCGCGCGAAACCGTGCGCGCCGCCAAGTTCCTGGGCATGATCGGCCAATGGCAGGACCAGAGTGCCTTCATTCGCCAGATCGCGGCCGATGCGGAGGACGAGAACGACCATCTCCTCGCCGCCGATCTCTCGCGGAGCATCAACCGTCCCGATCTGGCCGTCATGGTCGGGCGCAGCGCGATGCAGAACGGGCTGACCGATTATTCAGCGGCTGGTTTCCCGACCATCCCGGTCCCCACCGGCTATGAGCAGAGCTGGACGATCATCCATGCCATTGCGCGGCAGGAAAGCCAGTTCGACCGTGCCGCCGTCAGCCATGCGGGCGCGCGCGGGCTGATGCAGCTGATGCCCGCCACAGCCGCCGAGCAATCGGGCAAGATCGGCCTGTCCTACTCACCCGCCGCACTGACCACCGACCCGAACCTGTCGATCCAGCTGGGCGCCAGTTACTTCGAGAGAATCCGCAACAATTATGGCAGCTATCCACTTGCGATCGCAGCCTATAATGCGGGAGGCGGCAATGTGAACAAGTGGTTGCGCGCCAATGGCGATCCGCGCACCGGCACTGTCGACATCGTGGATTGGATCGAGGCGATCCCCTATTCCGAGACCCGCAACTATGTGCAGCGGGTGCTGGAAAATGCGGTGGTCTACGACCTGATGAACCCCGCCCGCGCGACTAGCCGGGGGCCGACGCCGCTCAGCTGGTATCTGGGCAAGTCGTCGCGGCCGGGTTGATCATGGCGGCATAGGGAATAGAGGGGGGCGATGGATCGTCCCAACTATATCACCCCGGCAGGCTATGCCGCGCTGCGTCAGGAATATGAGGCGCTGTTCGCGGTCGAGCGGCCCAAGCTGGTCGACACGATCGCCTGGGCGGCGGGCAATGGCGATCGCTCGGAGAATGGCGACTATATCTATGGCCGCAAGCGCCTGCGCGAGATCGACCGGCGGCTGGGTTGGCTGTCCAAGCGGATGAAGGCGGCCAAGGTCATCGATCCTGCCCGGCAGGAGGATCGCGGTAAGGTGTGGTTCGGCGCGACCGTCACCATCGCGGATGAGGATGACAATGAGCGCGTCCTGACGCTGGTCGGCGATGACGAGGCCGATGCGGGCCAGGGGCGCGTCGGCTGGAACGCCCCTCTCGTCCGGGCGCTGCGGGGGGCCTCGGTCGGCGATCTGCGGCGCGTGACGCTTCCGGCAGGTGAGCGCGAATATGAGGTTATCGCCATCGCCTATCCCGATCCGTAACCGCATTCGCAACGGTTCGTTTCGCATCCGGTTCTTGTTGAGGATTGGGCAAACGGCAAAACATGCTCAACGGACGGCGATCCTCGCGGTCCCTCGTGAATGAGTATCGGCCATGCCCGTCCCCACCCGTTTCTCCGCCCCGCTTCTGTCGCTGTTCCGCGCCGTCTTCGGCCTGATGTTCTTGGCGCATGGCGTCTCGAAATTCTTTGGGCTTCCCCCCTTCCCCATGCCGCTCAACCCCTTGCTCACGGCGGCGGGCGTGTTGGAACTGGTCGGTGGCGCACTCCTGTTCGTCGGGCTGTTCACGCGACCGGTGGCCTTCCTCCTGTCGGGCCAGATGGCCGTCGCCTATTTCATGGCCCATGCACCACAGGGTTTCCTGCCGCTGGCCAATGGTGGCGAGGCGGCGATCCTCTATTGCTTCGCCTTTCTGTACCTCGCGGCGGCGGGTGGCGGTTCGATCGGCGTCGATGCGATGCGGCGTGGCGGCTGATCCGCAGCTCTGATAGTCAGGGCGCCATGAACGCCCTGACCCGCAACATCGCGCTGCTCATCGATGCCGACAATGCTCAGTCGGCGGCCATCGACCCCGTCCTGACGGTGCTTGCCGAGCTGGGCACCGTCAATGTCCGCCGCGCCTATGGCAATTGGTCGAAGCCCGGCCTGAAGGGCTGGCGCGACGTCATGGTCAAGCACGGGATCGAGCCGCAGCAGCAGTTCGACCTGACCAAGGGCAAGAACGCCACCGACATGAAGATGACCATCGATGCGATGGACCTGCTGTTCCGGGGGCGGATCGACGGGTTCGGCATCATGTCGTCGGACAGCGACTTCATGCCGCTGGCGACGCGCATCCGGCAGGACGGCTTTCCCGTCTATGGCTTTGGCAACAGCCGTACGCCCGAAGCATTCAAACAGGCATGCAGCCGCTTCATCGATGTCGGCGCGCTGATCGGCGAAGCGACCCGCCCCGCCAGCGCCAAGCCGGTTTCGGCCGATGTTCCGCTGGCCGACTCGCTGCCGCCCTCGATCGAACAGGCGAAGCGCACGGCGGGTACCCCGCGCCCGATCGACGAGGAACTGCTCAAGCTGCTGGTCGACGCCTATAATTCCGTAAAGCGCGACGAGCGGGGCTTTGCCAGCCTGTCGGCGATGGGCCAGCTGGCGGGCAATCGGTCGAGCTTCGACACGCGCAATTTCGGCTTCAAGCGGCTGTCCGACCTGATCGAGGCGGTCCCCAATTTCCAGACCGAGCGGCGAGAGGATGGCCGGACCTTCGTGAAGCGGGTGCGGTGAACGATCAAATTCCCCCCGTAAGGGACGAATCAAGTCAGTACCTGGGATCGGGCATGGTCAGCGTCGCGCAGGTGCCCGGCGCGGCGTCGTCGAACCGCACCTCCCCCCGCAACTGCCGGGCCAGGCTGGTGATCATCCGCATACCCAGGCTGTGGCGGGAGGCGACCTTCATGTCGAAATCCTCGGGTAGCCCCTTGCCTCTGTCGCGCACCGACAGGACGATCTGCCCGTCCCGCGCGTGGAGGCATACATCGATCACGCCGCCTTCCTCGCCATAGGCATATTTGATCGCATTGGTCAGTAGCTCGGTCAGCATCAATCCGATGGGGATCGCGGTATCGGCGTTCATCTCGATCGCCTCGATATCGCAATGTACCTCATGACCCTTGGCCTGCTGGGCCAGCTGATCCGCGATACCGCAGGCCAGATCGTCGAGCGCCACCATGCCGACCCGCTCGCTGCGCCACAGCCGGTCATGGGTCTGCGCAATGGCAGCGATCCGCGCCTGCGCATCGTTCAGCATCCTGAGGACACGGGGATCGTCATCCTCCTGCTTCTGGAGGTTCAGCATGGCCGACACTAGGGCCAGGCTGTTCTTGACCCGGTGGCTGGCTTCGCGGGTCAGGAGCTGCTGATGCTCCACCGCCTCGGCCAGACGGCGCTCGGCCTCCTGCCGCTCGATGGCAACGCCGATCAGATTGGCGAAACCCTGCATGAAGGCCAGGTCGGCCTCCTCGAAACGGCCTTCGTCCGGGCTGTCGACCTCCAATACGCCGTATCGCTGGCCGGATGCCTCGACCAGCACGTTGATGGCCCGGCGGATCTTGTGGTCGGCCATGAACTGCGGCGTCCGGAACCGCTCTTCCTGGTCGAGATGGTTGGAGATGACCCCCTGCCCCGTCTGGAGCGCAAAGCCGGCGGGCGAGCCCATGTCGGTGCGCATCTCGGTCGAGCCGACGACACCCGGCCCCCAACCCACACCCGTGCGAACCAGAAGCGTTTCCCGGTCCGCCTTGTATTCCAAGAACTTGCAGAAGGAAGATCGCATCCCCTCTGCACAAAGCTCGGTCGCCCGCTGCAGCATCGGGTCCAGGTCGCGGGCGCGCAGTGCCTCGATCCCGAAGGCGGCGAGGACCGATTGTTGGCGGAGCCGATAATGCAACTGCCCTGCGCCGGCGATCTCACGATCCTCGCCTTGCGCCTGCTCCACTACCGCCATTCCCAACCGCGCCCTTTGTTACCCTGTCGTTATAACGGTCGAGATGGGAATTGGCCGCATCGGTTTAAAGCCGGAGGCCAGCCCCCGATACGACGACACCCTCCCCGATCGCTCGGGAAGGGCGTCATCCGAAACCAACGTTGCTGGGATCAGCGGGTCAGCTTCTTATAGGCCAGACGGGTCGGACGATCGGCGGCATCGCCCATGCGGCGACGCTTGTCCTCTTCATACGACTCGTAATTGCCCTCGAACCATTCGACATGGCTGTCGCCCTCGAACGCCAGGATGTGCGTGCAGAGACGGTCGAGGAAGAAGCGATCGTGGCTGATGACCACGGCGCAGCCCGCGAACGTCTCCAGCGCCTCTTCCAGCGCGCGCAGCGTTTCCACGTCGAGGTCGTTGGTCGGTTCGTCGAGCAGCAGGACGTTGCCGCCCTCCTTCAGCATCTTGGCCATGTGGACGCGGTTGCGCTCACCACCCGACAGCTGGCCGACCTTCTTCTGCTGGTCGGGGCCACGGAAGTTGAACGCGCCGACATAGGCGCGCGTGCCCAGTTCCTGCTTGCCGAAGCGGAAGACCTCCAACTCGTCGGAGATTTCCTGCCAGACATTCTTGTTGGGATCGAGTTCGTCGCGGCTCTGGTCGACATAACCGAGCTTGACGGTCGAGCCGATCTCGATCGTGCCAGCGTCGGGCTGTTCCTGGCCGGTGATCAGCTTGAACAGCGTCGACTTGCCCGCGCCGTTCGGCCCGATCACGCCGACGATACCGCCCGGCGGCAGCATGAAGTCGAGACCTTCGAACAGCAATTTGTCGCCGTACGACTTGGTCAGGCCCTTGGCCTCGATCACCTTGCCGCCCAGACGCTCGGGGATCTGGATCAGGATCTGCGCCTTGCCCGCGACGCGGTTCTCCTGCTTCTCCATCAGTTCCTCGAACGCGCGGATACGCGCCTTCGACTTGGTCTGACGGGCCTTTGGCGTCTGACGCATCCAGGCCAGCTCGTCGGCGATCGCCTTCTGCTTGCCCGCCTCGTCGCGCTCTTCCTGCTCCAGGCGCTTGGCCTTCTTTTCCAGATAGCCGGAATAGTTGGACTCATAGGTGTAGTAGCGGCCGCGATCCAGCTCGAGCACCCAGTTGACGACGTTGTCCAGGAAGTAACGGTCGTGGGTGACGAGGATGACGTTGCCGGTATACTCCTTGAGGTAATTCTCCAGCCACGACACGCTCTCGGCGTCGAGGTGGTTGGTCGGTTCGTCGAGCAACAGGATGTCGGGCTTTTCGAGCAGCAGCTTGCAGAGCGCCACGCGGCGCTTCTCGCCGCCCGACAGGCGGGTGACGTCGGCATCACCCGGCGGGCAGCGCAACGCTTCCATCGCCTGTTCCAGCTGGCTGTCGAGCGACCAGCCGTCGACCGCGTCGATCTTGGCCTGAAGCTCGCCCATCTCTTCCATCAGGGCGTCGAAATCGGTGTCGTCCTTTGGATCGCCCATCTCGGCCGAGATGGCGTTGAAGCGATCGACCAGGTCGGCGATCGGGCGCACGCCGTCCTTGACGTTGCCCATCACGTCCTTCGACGGATCGAGCTGCGGCTCCTGCGCCAGATAGCCGACGCGGACACCCTCGGCGGCCCAGGCCTCACCGGTGAAGTCGGTGTCCATGCCCGCCATCACCTTCATCAGCGTGGACTTGCCCGCGCCGTTCGGGCCGATGATCGCGATCTTGGCGCTCGGCAGGAACTGAAGGTGGATGTTGTTGAGGACAGGCTTGTTGGCGCCGGGGAAGGTCTTGGTCAGACCCTTCATCACATAGGTATATTGGACGGCCATGGCGGCGCGGGGCTCCGTGCTTTTGCGACTGTGGGATATTTGCCCGCCCATGTAGTGGTTGCGCGGGCGGTTGGCAAACGGGACCGGCTGCGTAACACTCCGGCCCATGAAGCGCTTTCTTCTCGCGGCCTTGACCGCCTCCGCCCTGTCCTCCCCCACCTTGGCGCAGCGGACCCCTCCGCCCCCGCCCGCCACCGTCGCACCCGAAGTCGAACGGCTGCGCGATGCGGCGCTGAACGATACGGTCGCCTGGGATATCGTCGAGGGACTGACGACCGAAGTCGGCCAGCGGCTGGCGGGCACCGAAGCCGAGGCACGCGCCCGGGCATGGTCGGTCGCCAGGCTGAAGGCGCTGGGCTTCAAGAATGTGCGGATCGAGCCCTATCGGATGCCGGTGTGGGAACGCGGCGCGGAGAGCGCGGAAATTCTGGCCCCCTTCCCGCAGAAGCTGACACTGGCCGCGCTGGGCAATTCGGGTGCGACACCGGCGGGCGGTCTGACGGGCGAGGTCGCGGTCTTCCCCAGCATGGCGGCGTTCCAGTCGGCGCCTGATGACGCGATCCGCGGCAAGATCGTCTATATCGGCAACGCCATGCCCCGGACCCAGGACGGATCGGGCTATGGCGCCTATGGCACGGCGCGCTTTACCGGCCCCGCGCTGGCGGCCAGGCGCGGCGCGGTCGCGATCGTCATCCGGTCGATCGGCACCGACCATCATCGCTTCCCCCATACCGGCACGACCAACTTCCCCGAAGGCGTAAAGCCCATCCCGGCGGCCGCCCTTTCCGTCCCTGACGCCGAGCAACTGGAGCGAATCGCCAGCCGGGGCCAGCCGGTCCGCATGAAGCTGGTCCTGACCCCGCGCATGGTCGGCACTCGCGAATCAGGCAACGTGATTGCCGAGGTGCCGGGCAGCGATCCGTCGGCGGGCATCGTGCTGGTCGGTGGCCATCTCGACAGCTGGGACCTGGGGACGGGGGCGATCGACGATGCCAGCGGGATCGCCATCACCGCCGCGGCGGCCAAGCGGATCATGGATGCAGGGCAGCCGCGCCGGACCATCCGCGTCGTCTGGTTCGGCGCCGAGGAAGTCGGCGGCATGGGCGGCGAGGCCTATGCCAAGGCCCATGCTGGTGAGCGGCATGCCACGGCATCGGAAAGCGACTTCGGCGCGGACCGGGTCTGGCGGTTCGAGGTCAACCTGCCGACCACCGCCAAGCCGGTCGCGGATCGGCTGCAGACCGCACTGGCACCGCTGGGCATTACGCGGGGCAACGGCCTGGGCGGTGACGGCACCGATATCGGCCCGACGATCAAGCTCGGGACCGCCGGGATCGACCTGAACCAGTCGGGATGGGATTATTTCGATACCCACCATACGCCCGACGACGTATTGGACCGCGTCGATCCGGCGGCCCTTCGCCAGAATGTCGCCGCCTGGACCGCCATGCTGGCGGTGGTCGCCAACGCGCCGGAGGCGATCGGCCCGGTCACCCCGCGCTGATCCGTCGCTCTCACGGTAACCTTTTGGTAACGACAACGCCTTGAAAAAGCCCGATCCGTGCCATCGGTTCGTCGCGAACCTTGCGATCCGATGAATTTTGCGGATTGACCGCGATGAAC
>Ga0308159_1003900_pt1 | contig 14326 bp, 5 predicted proteins | sample PhyCR1_FD_201040 | JGI IMG/M metagenome (GOLD analysis project Ga0308159, IMG submission 201040) | Phyllosphere microbial communities from UC Gill Tract Community Farm, Albany, California, United States - DLSLC.R1 | ecosystem: Host-associated > Plants > Phyllosphere > Unclassified | place: USA... | reverse complement strand
TTGCAGGTCTAGCGCGGCAGCACCGGCTGGCGCTTGCTCTTCGGCTTGCCACCCTTGGCGGCGTCCTTGCGGGCCTTGGCGGCTTCCTGATTGCGGGCGAACGCTGCAGCCTTGGCCTCTTCGCGTTTGTCCCACGGCTTGCTGCCATCGGCGGCGCGCGGTGGCAGGCCGGTGTGCTGGGTCAGGATCTTCTGGCCCTTGCCAACCTTGTGGCTGCCCGCCGGCGTCGAGTTCTTGCGGCGCGCACTCTGGTAGCTGTCGCTGTCCGGCTGGTGCAGCGGAATCAGCTGGTGCTTGCCCGGGCCGATCAGGTCGGCGCGGCCCATGCGTTCCAGCGCTTCGCGCAGCATCGGCCAGCCCTTCGGATCGTGGTAGCGCAGGAACGCCTTGTGCAAGCGACGCTGCGCCTCGCTCTTGACGATGGTCACCGGGTCGCTCTTGTAGGTGACCTTGCGCAGCGGGTTCTTGCCCGAGTGGTACATGGCGGTGGCCGAAGCCATCGGCGACGGGTAGAACGCCTGCACCTGGTCGGCGCGGAAGCCGTTGCCCTTGAGCCACAGGGCCAGGTTCATCATGTCTTCGTCGGTGGTGCCCGGGTGCGCGGCGATGAAGTACGGAATCAGGTATTGCTCCTTGCCCGCCTCCTTCGAGTACTTCTCGAACATGCGCTTGAACTTGTCGTACGAGCCGATACCCGGCTTCATCATCTGGTTCAGCGGGCCTTCTTCGGTGTGCTCCGGGGCAATCTTCAGGTAGCCGCCCACGTGGTGGGTGACCAGCTCCTTGACGTACTCCGGAGACTCCACGGCCAGGTCGTAGCGCAAGCCGGATGCGATGAGGATCTTCTTCACCCCCGGCAGCTCGCGGGCACTGCGGTACAGCTTGATCAGCGCCGAGTGGTCGGTGTTCAGGTTCGGGCAGATGCCCGGGAACACGCACGACGGCTTACGGCACGCGGATTCGATTTCCGGCGTCTTGCAGGCGATGCGGTACATGTTCGCGGTCGGGCCGCCGAGGTCGGAAATGACGCCGGTAAAGCCGGGAACCTTGTCGCGAATTTCCTCGATCTCACGAATGATGGATTCGTGGGAACGGTTCTGGATGATGCGCCCTTCGTGCTCGGTGATGGAGCAGAAGGTGCAGCCGCCAAAGCAGCCACGCATGATGTTCACCGAGAAGCGAATCATGTCGTAGGCCGGAATCTTTTCCTTGCCGTAGGCTGGGTGCGGAATACGCGCGTAGGGCATGCCGAACACGTAGTCCATTTCCTCGGTGGTCATGGGAATGGGCGGCGGATTGAACCACACGTCCACTTCGCCATGACGCTGCACCAGTGCGCGGGCATTGCCGGGGTTGGTTTCCAAATGCAGCACGCGGTTGGCGTGGGCATACAGCACGGCATCGCCACGCACTTTCTCGAAGGACGGCAGACGGATGACGGTCTTGTCCCGCGTCATCCGCGGGCTGGCGAGGATCTGCACCACCTTGGCTTCGTTGGGGTCCTCGACATTGCCCTTTTCCTGCTCGATGGCGCAGGCCTGGGTGTCCTGGGTGTTCACGTACGGGTTGATGATCTTGTCGACCTTGCCCGGCCGGTCGATACGGGTCGAGTCGACTTCGTACCAATCCTTGGGCGTATCGCGGCGAATGAACGCGGTGCCGCGGATATCGGTGATCTCTTCGATCTTCTGGCCATAGGACAGCCGCTGGGCCACTTCGACGATGGCGCGTTCGGCGTTGCCGTACAGCAGAATGTCGGCGCAGGCGTCGATCAGGATCGAATGACGAACCTTGTCCTGCCAGTAGTCGTAGTGCGCAATGCGGCGCAGCGATGCCTCGATCCCACCCAGAACGATCGGCACGTGCTTGTAGGCTTCCTTGCACCGCTGGCTGTACACCAGGCTGGCGCGATCAGGGCGCGAGCCGGCCAGGCCGCCGGGCGTGTAGGCGTCGTCGGAGCGCACTTTCTTGTCGGCGGTGTAGCGGTTGATCATCGAGTCCATGTTGCCGGCCGCGACGCCGAAGAACAGATTCGGCTCGCCCAGCTTCATGAAGTCATCCTTGGACTGCCAGTTCGGCTGGGCAATGATGCCCACTCGAAACCCCTGGGCTTCCAGCAGGCGGCCAATGATGGCCATGCCGAACGACGGATGGTCGACATAGGCATCACCGGTGACGATGATGATGTCGCACGAATCCCAGCCAAGCTGATCCATCTCCTCCCTGCTCATCGGCAGGAATGGCGCGGGTCCGAAACATTCGGCCCAATATTTTGGATAGTCAAATAACGGCTTGGCTGCTTGCATGTCGACGACCGGTGTTGAAGTGAAAAATCGCGGGCGCGGAATATAGCACAAATTTTGACCAATTCCGACGACAGTGGTCGGTTTCTCCACGAGACCGTCCGTCCGGACATTACGCGTTTCATGAACGCACGACGCATGACACGGCAAGGAAGCCGACCACTCAGCGCATCTTTTTTGGGATAGCGAGGCGTGAACGTTAAAGGGTGACAAGCAATGCCAATCAAACCGCCAGTCAGAGGCTCAACAACCGCATCGGTCCATGGGACGCGCGTCAGCGTGTCAGTACCCGGACCCGTTAACAGGAACCCATTCGGCGGCACATTGGTGCCCCCATCTCCTACCCGACGCCCATCCTCGCCGACCGATACAGTTCATCCGGTCATCACTCCTGTGCCACCGCGAGTTGCGGTCAGCTCAATTTCGAACTCAACACCCGCCCCCGTTCTTCTGCCCGAGCGGCCACTGAAGGACTACTGGATCACATCGCTGGCGGTGCTGCCGGCACCTGACGCCCAAGGTATTTCGATGTACCGAGGACGTCAGTATGTTGAAGTGCCAGACGGCCGTCATGTGCAGATCGGAGTGGATCCGGCCAGCGGCCTTTATCGCGCGAAATTACCGAGTGAACTGATAGCTTCAGGACCGGTTTTAAAACCCGACGTCAAAAGTTCGCTCTGGTATCCGGTTGAGCGCCTGGTGCCGTTGACCTATCCGCTATCAACTGCACGACTGGAGGCGTTTCGCACCGACCTGGATTTCAGCACGGCCGATCCGGGAAGTGATGGACTGTATCGCTTCAATGGCAAGCTCTACGCACGGATAGAGCAACATGCCTATCAAGTTCTGCATGATCTCGATGCCTCGTCGCCGCAGAGGTCGGTGATGCGCATCGTTCGTCCCGGGGACGCGGTCGCCACCGATGCAGGCAATCTTTACGTGGCTTCGCGCCCCGGCAGTTCGGAGCCTGTCGCTTTCGATACCCGTCACGGCTGGCAGGGCACGATTGTGTACGGTGCCGCAGGTATGCCGCGAACCGTGGCAGCGTCTTCAAGTGCCTTCTGGCAGCGTCTGGACGTGGCTTCTGAACTTGACCAGATAAATCTGCGAATCCAAAAAGCTCACGAGACACGTCAAGAGCTCATCGCTGCATGGCTGACTGCGAAGGATCTGGAGGGTGAGCCCGCCAAGCGGGTGGCTGGCGAATTAACGGCACTTGTAGATCGCGAACTGCACAGCCTCAAGGAACTGGAAAGTCTGGGGGAGGCCCTGAACTACTACAAAGAGCAAAAATCCGTTGTAAGTACGCTTATTTCGGAGGCAGATTACAGAGACAAAATGATCGCGTTGCAAAAAGGCCAGATGCTCGCCTATCAACAGCTCATAGAATGCGGCCTGAGTCGTCGTGCACTCAAGGGCCCACTGCTTGACCTTGCTCCGGACGGGCTTCCACAGACCGTCCGCTTCCTCTACCGAATGATGGGCCACCTGAAAGAGCGCCAGCTCATTGCCGATAATCTGGTGAAAAAATGGAAGGTCTCGCCGGACGATCTGAGCGACATACTTTCATCGGCGGACACGCATAACGTCGTCGCCTCGTGGGTGCTCACCAAAAGTGTACTGCTGGACAATCCGCTGTCGGCCGGCAACGCTGTTCAGGCTTCTGACCTGGCTGTCCAGTTCGGTATGGCGACCGTCGTTTACGCAGCGCTTGGCAAGATCCCGGAAGACCGGCACGTATCGGTACTCAGCGGCCTGTCTCAGCAATGCGCCGCACTGCGCGACTGGTACGATCGACTGGACCTGCCAGCCGGCCCCGAACACGTCACCTCACGCAATGACATCAACGCCGAAATCCAGGCGTTCGAACTCACCCTGGAAACTCGCCTGACGCGCCTCTATCTGGACCAGCCGGATGGCTCCGCACGACCCGTCCCGGAGCAGCCGATTGACTTCGACTATATTCCGCCACAAGACCGGAGCGGCCCGCAAACAAAGCCCTGGCGCCTGTTTCGGGCAAAAAAGAACGGTGTCAGCAAGATCAACATCGGCGAGTCACGGCGCACCGCTCTAGGGGTAGAGGTCATTGACGTCAGCAGCCCCTTCAATCCTCAGCAACCCATACAAACCTACGAGCACAGAGAGGGGGAATGGCGCCCGGTGCAGTCGATCCGGAAAAAAGCCTTGCCCGCGCTGCAGGCAGAGGCCGATCAACTGCTGCGCGAATCCGACTCGCACGTCAATACCGCCCTAAGGGAGGAGCGGGAAAAAATCAACCCGGACAATATTGTCGAAAAACTTGAAGAGAAAGTCAGAGCGCTGGATGACACAGCCCTGCAGCTTCAGCGGTTCGAACACAGCGATGCCACTGCCAAGGCGTTGATCCAAAGGCTGAAACAGGACAGTCAGCGTCTGCGGACCGCAGGTGAGGACATTCGCATCCGGATTTACAAGGACAAGAATTTTCTCTGCGTCGACCGGGTGATTTATCTGATCGACAGGCAGCACATCCGGGCGCAGCAAACCGTCACCCGACTGAAACGGGGCAAGCGCCAGGACAGGGAGTACCTCGACATTTACGTGCTGACCGATGCCCATACCGGCGCGCCACTCTGGCATGCGCATTTTCATTACCCTGCCGTAGACACGCCCGCTCTGAACTTCAACGTGCGTGGCGCTCACCTGAAAACCCTTGAGCAAAGTGCGAAGGGCAGTATGTCGCAGCGCAGAGAAGAACAGGCAGGACGACAACACGTTGCCATTTGGCGCCATCACTTCGACAGACGCACCGCGCAGAGAATTTTCGATCTGGCGGCCACCACCACTGATCGCGTCCCGTAATGGCTGTTTCCCCGGCCGGGCATCGTGCCGCCTGACCGGTAACCCGTGCGCCGTTCGCGGGAAAGAATCCGCTACAGCCACGTCGTCATCACCCTCAGGCCATGACGCCGAAAACACCAGCAGCATCGGAAGGCTGCTGGCCAATTCCACAAGGAACGTAAACCATGCCAATCAAAACACTTTCAAAAGGCAATACTACCGCCCAAGTGCATCCGCGGCCGGATACCGCAGTGGATTCACCTGCTCCTCGCCCCGACATGACAGTGCGGTCAGGCTTCGAAACTGCAACGTCGATCCATCCGAAATACCGACCGGGCGGATCACCTGGCGGCATCGACCCCGATGCAATCACTTTGGCGCCTGTCGTTACTGTTCACCCATTGGCATCGCCGAGCGAAACGCCACGCGCGGTCGGTCTGCCGCTGGAGGATTACCAGGTCACGGCCGCTGTCGACCTGCCGGCAGCCAACTTCGAGGGCTTCAGAGTTCATAAAGGCCGCAGGTATGTCGATGTGGTCAATGTCGGGGTTGTGCATGTTGCCAAAGACGCCGAGACCGGACAGTACAGGGCTCACCTGACGAGCGAATCGAAGCCTTCCGGCCCTGTTCTGGTTCGCGATGTCGATAGCGGATTGTGGCGGCCAAACGATGCCGACGAAGTCATTACTGCCCCCCTTACCGATACCAGCCTGCGAGCGTTTCGTATGGATCTGGACTTCAGTACGAACGAACCCGACATTGACGGTTTGTTTCACCACGATGGCAAACGTTACGTGGTCATCCACAACCACGCCCATCAAGCGCTGCTCGATACGCAGGCGTCGACGCCCGCGCAAAAGGTCTGGCGCATCGTCAAGCCCGGGGACCCGGTGGCCATGGACAGCGAAAACATTTACCACGCCAGCCGCAGCGGCGAGACCCGCGCCATCACGCGCAATGCACAAAACGTCTGGGTGCTGGTTTCTCCAGGCTTGAGCGGCGGCATGCGCCGCCGCGAGCTGGCCCAGGCCAACCTGGCGATACTGTTGCAACGCTATGCGCCCATCGCCGCCGCACACCAGGAACTGGTCGACTCCGCTACCCGCTTCGACCATCTCTGGAGTGAGGCACGTGCGCAGGCGCAGGACAGCGCGGGGAAAACCGCAGCCCTGATCGCCGTTGAAGTCCATCTGCTCAAGCACATCAAAAAGCAGACAGATTTCGTCCAGTCCCTTGTCGATAACAAGGACTGGATGGTCCAACTGAAAGTCGGCGGGGTTTACAAGGAAGAGCTGCACACGTTCCGCCTGGATCGCGTGCGTTATCTGAACCGGCTCATGGCCGTGATGGACTTTCGCATCGCTCCGCTGTTTGCGACGACGAGCGTAGAAAATTGTAAAAAGATGATCACGCACCTGAACAAGAAATTGAAGCTGATCGAAGACCGCCAGAACGTCATGGAACAGATCCGCAAAGCAGCCCCCGGAGCGGAGCCCACGTTGATCGAACTCAGCCAGGAAGTGCCCTCGGCCGAACGTATCAATCTCAACAAACTGACGTTGTATGTCCATTTGTTTGCCGACGCACCCGACCATTCGCCCAATGTCACCATGCCTTCGCTCGCGTCCATCGATCTGGTCACCGGCGAGTTGCACCACATCCCTGAACGCTCGCACCCACTGGCTCTGATGCTGACGCTTGATCAGATCCGAAGCGACAAAAGCCGTTTTGAATCGCAATTGTCTACCGAGGAGGTGAAAGCCGAATACGCCCGGGAAATCATCGCGTTGCTTGACCCGATCGAAATCCGCATCGAAGCACGGTTGAACGAACTCTTCGCCACGTTCGATCGCAATACCGAACTGCCGAACCTGGACCAGGACGTCGACTTCAGCTTCCTGCCACCGCGGCCAAGCGACAATGTGCCAGCCACAGCGCCAGCGACCCGCAAGGTGTTCCGTACCCGTCGGCACGGCACGTCGAGAATTCTCATCGGCGACACCGAAACCGCTGCGGACGGCAGCATCGTCATCAAGGTAGCCAACCCGCTGCAGCCCGACGGCCCGGCTGAACGCTATGAACAGCGTCACGGCGAATGGGTGCCGGTTGCCCCGCCGCTTGTCCGCACACCGAAACCGCAATTGATTGCCGAAGCCAACCAGCTGTTGGCGCAGGTCGAAAACCACAGCGCAGATGCCAGGGCCAAAGAAGCGCAAAAAGACAACCCGACGAATATTCTTGAAGATCTGGAAAAAGCCATCGACCCGCTGAGCGAGCAGGCCAGGCGCCTGCAGAACCTCGAAAAAGCGCAGCAGGACGCTGAAGTCGAAGCCTTGATCGAGCGCTTGCAAAGCGCCGCCGACACTTTATCCGCGCAAGGGCAACAGCTGCTGGTGCGGATGTACAAGAACAAGGACGTACTGGACATCATGCGTCTGAACTGGCTGCTCGATCATGCCGAACTCAGTGTGCGCAAAACGGTAGATCGCAAACAGCAGGGCAAGGGCAAGGAGAAATCCTTTCTCGACGTCTATTCGATCCGCGATCGCGCTGACGATGCGCCGTTATGGGAAGCGCACTTTCACTACGACAGGCACAACAGCGAGCCGCTGAGTTTCAGCATCAAGGGTGGTCACCTGAAAACGCTGGAACAAGGCACGCGCGGCATCGAATCTCAACGCCGTGACGCGCAGGCCGGCCTGCCCCACGTTGCCATCTGGCGCCAGACATTCGACGGCAGGACCGCGAGCAAGATCTTTGCTCTCGCCAGCCAAAGCGCTGCGGCGACCCACTGATTCATACGCACCGGCAATGACGCCGAACCGGCCAGCCGCTGCCCGCCTGCGGGAGCGACTGGCAACCTACAAGGAAGTTTTTCATGCCTATCAAATCGCCGCCCAAAGGCAACACCTCAGGCGTCACAACTGTTCGTCCGCCAACGACGCCGGACGTGACTACGCCGCGCCCCGGTACCACATCGCATCCAGGCTTTGACAACCGCAGCCTGCCAATACGTCCCGGCGGGCCCGCCGGCGACGCCGACCTCGATGCGATCTCCCCGGCGCCCACTGTCACTGTGCATCGCTCGGCCCGACAGGACGATCCACCACGCGCAGGCGGTCTGCCGCTTGAGCATTACCGGGTCACGGCCGCTGTCGATCTGCCGGCAGCCAATGCCGAGGGCTTGCGCCTGTTCAAAGGGCGGCAATACGTCGATGTGGTCGAGATCGGCACCGTACAGGTCGCTCAGGATGCCGACAGCGGGCTGTTCCGCGCCAGATTGCCCAGCGAAGCGAAAGCTTCCGGGCCGATTCTGCTGCGCGATCCGGACAGCGGCTTGTGGCATCCGCTGGAAGATTTTGAACCGATAACCTTTGCCCTGAGCGAGAGCCGTCTGGCAGCGTTTCGCACGACCCTGAAGCTGCACAGCGTTGAACCTGGCAGCGACGGACTGCACCGCATCGACGGCAAACTGTATGCGCTGATCGATAACCATGCTTATCAGGTGCTGCACGATCCGGATGCCTCGACGCCGCTGGCCTCGGTGATGCGCATCGTCCGCAGCGATGACCCGGTCGCCAGCGACAGCGCCAATCGGTACGTCGCGACGCGTCCAGGCCGTTCGGAACCGATTGTTTTCGATGCCATACAAGGCTGGGTGGGCACCACCGTGGCCGGCGCCGGCGGCATGATGCGTGGCGACGGCGTCAACGCGCCTGGGCATTCGAGCATGCGCGAGCGGCTGTCGCAGGCTTTGAACCGGCTGCGCAGCCCTCAATCGCGGGCGCGAAAGCTGTTCCCGGACCACACCGATGAAGAAATCGGTCAATTCATCCAGTCCTTGGGAAATGACGTCGCTGGTGGTTTGACCCAGCGCGAGAACGCCTACAAATCACTCAAGATTGAACTCGATGCCTGGCTGCGGCAATCCGCCAACGCAGCGCCGTCCGGCACTTCGCCAACCGCCGTGCAGCAAATCGCGCACAGTCTCAAGCGCTGCTGGCGCCATCAGAGCGGCGCCATACTTTGGCTCGAGGCTGGCAACGGCACACTGCCGGCGCTGAAAGCCGATTTCAGCCACGTCCGACACCTGACACTGAAATCGGTCGCATGGTCAGACGCCTCAGGCATTATGCTCGGCAACTTCTCCGGACTGGAAAGCCTGCACATCAGCGGCTCGACACTGGACACGCTGCCCGCAGCTCTCGTGCAGATGACCGATTTGAAGAGCCTTGATCTGAGTGCGAACCGCATCGCCCTCAACGAACAAACGACCGCTGCACTGGGTTCACTGAGCAAACTCAAGCATCTGGATCTGTCCGACAACCCGTTGGGGCAAACGCCGGACTTTTCCGCCATGGCCGACCTCAAGACGCTGAACCTGAGCAATGCGCAACTGGAGCAGTGGCCGGCAGGTCTGCACAGCCAGACCCGACTGGCGCATCTGGACTTGCGCAACAACCGCTTGAGCGCCGTCCCGGAAGCAAACCTCAATCCACCAGCCGATCAATTCGAAGCGCTCGCGCGTATCAACAGTGTCAGCCTGCTCGAAGGCAATCCTTTTCCACCCGGCTACTGGACGAAACTGGAAGACTTTTGGCAACGGGTGGCGATCGATCAACCGGAGCTGGGCAGCAGCGCTCTGGCCGATGCATTCAGACTCCCTAGTGACATGCCGGAAACCCCCGACGTGCAGCGGGTTTACCCAAACAAGAATCCTCAGCAGCTGCGGGCATTTCTACTCGCTCTGAATGATGACGGCAAAGCGCGACTGGCACGCCGTGTCGCAGCGCTGGACTCGCTGCAGTCCCAGCTAAATGCCTACGTCGATGGCCGCCAGACCGATGCGTCCGGCGCAGACACGCCAGCCAGGATTCAGGCGCGCCGCGTTGCCGCCACCCTCCAGGCCAATTGGCTCAATTCCATGCCCACACTGAGGCTGTCGTCGATAGAGGCGTCACTGCCGCCGCTCAGTGCGGACTTCGGCCATGTCAAAACACTGATCATCAACAGCGCTAAATGGTCGGCTGACGCCGATACCTTCCTGGCCGGTTTCCCCAATCTGGAACGCTTGCTCATCAATCATTGCGGGCTTGAAGACTTGCCCGCACCGATTGCTGCCATGCGTGGCCTGGTCAATCTGAATCTGTCCCATAATCGCCTGCAACTGACTGAGCAGAGCGCGGCAACACTCAGTGCCATGCATCATCTGGGGACGATCAACCTGACCGACAATCCGGCCCTCGGCCTGACGCCTGATTTCAGCCATATGTCCAGACTCAGGCATCTACTGCTGAGCAATATCGGTATCGATCAGTGGCCGAGCGGGTTACACGACAAGACGGGGCTGATCACACTGGATCTAAGCAACAACCGCTTGAAGGAAGTGCCGCCGACATTCATCGATCCAGCGGATGAGGATTTGTTGACGGTCGCACGGGTCAACGCCGTAACCCGGCTCAAAGGCAACCCGTTCCCGGCCGATTACTGGAAGACATTCGATGCCTACTGGCGACGCGTCAGCGCCGTCGCTCCCGAGCTGCTGACCTCTCATCAGGGTGTGATGTTCGATAGCGACAACTCCTTGGCGAAACGTTACCGGCGACTGTTTCCCCAAAAAGACTTGAAGCAGTGCAGAGAATACCTTTGGACCATGGACGTTGACGCCGCGACCATCAAGGTGCGCAGTCTTGAGCAGGAGTTCGCGCGACTCAAACGCCAGCTCGACGCCTGGATTTTTTCCGGTGGAGGCAATCTGGGCGGGTACATTCGCGCCGACCAACTGGCGCTCAATGCACAGAACCGGGCTGATCGGGTCACGGCCAACGACAGAATCATCAGTTGCTGGCGCCGGGAGGGGCCGCAAGCTCATGCCCATGACGGTACTCCCATCGGCCTGGAGCTCGATCTGAGCAATCTGCGGCTGCCAAGCCTGCCGGACATAGATGCTGACTTCACTCACGTCGGCTCACTCAAACTCGTCAATATGCGCCTGAGCACGTCGCCGGAAGGTTTTCTGACGCGTTTCCGCCACATACGCTGGTTGAAATTGTCGCGCAATCAACTGCGTGAACTGCCGCCGGCGATTGGCGAAATGCAGGGTCTGACGTGGTTGTCGCTGGATCGCAACAACATCACCCTGACCGCCGACACTGCCCGCGTCCTCGCGAGCCGCACGACCTTGCGTGCACTGGAGCTGCAGGGAAACCGGCAACTGGGCATCGCCCCGGATATGAGCCAGATCGTCGACCTGCGGTCTGTCAGTCTGGCTCTCACAGGGATCGACACCTTTCCCAATGGCCTCATCCATCAGCCGCTGCTGGATACCATCGAGCTGCACAGCAACCGCATCACGGAAATTCCCGACGCCGTCATCGCGCCGTCAGATGATCAACTGGCGAACACCGTGCGCATCAACAACATCACTGATATTTCGAATAATCCATTGTCGGACGCGACATACAGCCGCCTGATCAACTACCGCAGTCGCCTGAGAGCAGCCGGCACACCGCTGACAGGCTTGAGGAACATCCTCGACACGGCGAGCGCCAGGCCGGAGCCCCTTCGCCTGGCTCCGGCTGACCCGATGGTGCGCTGGACAGCGGGCTTCACCGAAAAACAGCTGACGACACGAACACGGCAATGGCAAACCCTACGCGATCAGGCGCGCTCGGACGGTTTGTTCAACACACTGCAACGCCTGCTGGATACGCCAACCGGCCACTTGGCACTTCAAGGGCGAGTCTGGCGGTTGATCGATAGCATCACCGAAAACACTGCACAGTCCGAACGGTTGCGCAACGAAGTCTTTGATCGCGCCGGCGAAGCGGCCTGCTGTGACCGGGCAGCTTTTACCTTCGCCAATCTCGAGATCTTGTCGTTGACGCACAACGCTGTGGCCCGGGCTGGCGACAAAACGCAGGGGCTGGAACTGTTCAAGCTGAACAGAGCGCTGTTCCGCTTGCATGAAGTCGACAAGATTGCCTCGGCGGACATCGCCCAGCGCGAAGCAGCCCTCGCCGCAGCCAGAACACCGCAAGAGGCCGCCAATCTGCCGCCGCCAGAGGTGCCCGAAGAAGTTGAAATCAGGCTGTTCTATCGCCACGGTCTCAAAGACCGCCTGCAGCTGCCCGGGCAACCGGAGAAAATGGGGTTTGCCCACCTGGTCAGCGTCTCCAAAGCGCAACTGGACAGTGCTTGCCAAACCGTCCTCGCGCGAGATAACTCAGCCGAGGAGTTTCAGGCCCTGGTGGCGAGGGAGTTCTGGCAAACATACCTGACTACGCACTATCAGGAGGTCTTCGAAGCCTGGCGTCAGCCGTTTCAAGACCGCCAGGCGGCTCTGGATGAATCATTCAAGGCAAACGAATTGTCATTCGCCGACTACGACGCGCAATCAAAAGCGATGCAGGCAGAATGGCTGATCGAGGAGTCGGCCCTGATCGAAAAACTGAGCCGCCAGGAACTGGCGCAATACAAGGCCAGCGACACCAGTGACGATACAGCGGGCACCAGCGCATAACTGAACGAGGCGGGAGCTGGCCGAAGTGCTTCGGCCAGCTTTTTACTCGTCGTCGTCGAAGTTGTAGCTGCCCGGTGCGAGGTTTTCGAAGCGTGTGTATTTGCCGATGAACGCCAGGCGAATAAAGCCGATCGGGCCGTTACGCTGCTTGCCGATGATGATTTCGGCGATGCCCTTGTGTTCGGTTTCCGGGTGATACACCTCGTCCCGGTACACGAACATGATCACGTCGGCGTCCTGCTCGATCGCACCCGATTCACGCAAGTCGGAGTTCACCGGGCGTTTGTTCGGACGTTGCTCGAGGGAACGGTTGAGCTGCGACAGGGCCACTACCGGGCAGTTGAATTCCTTGGCCAGCGCTTTCAGGGATCGCGAGATCTCGGAAATTTCGTTGGTACGGTTATCACCACTGGAGCCCGGAATCTGCATCAACTGCAGGTAGTCGATCATGATCAAGCCGACGTCGCCGTGCTCACGCACCAATCGCCGGGTCCGCGCGCGCATTTCCGACGGGCTGATGCCAGCGGTGTCATCGATGAACAGCTTGCGGTCGTTGAGCAGGTTGACCGCCGAGGTCAGGCGCGGCCAGTCGTCGTCTTCCAGTTGGCCTGAACGGACCTTGGTCTGGTCGATGCGGCCAAGCGACGAAAGCATACGCATGATCAGCGACTCGCCTGGCATCTCGAGGGAGTACACCAGTACGGCTTTCTCGCTGCGCAACACGGCGTTTTCCACCAGGTTCATCGCGAAGGTGGTTTTACCCATCGACGGACGGCCGGCGACGATGATCAAGTCGGCCGGTTGCAGGCCGCTGGTCTTCTCATCGAGGTCGGTGTAGCCGGTCGACAGGCCGGTGATGGCATTGTCGGTGTTGAACAGGGTGTCGATGCGATCGATGGCCTTGGTCAACAGTTCGTTGACGCCAACCGGGCCGCCGGTCTTCGGCCGCGCCTCGGCGATCTGGAAGATCTGCCGTTCGGCTTCATCGAGGATTTCTTCGGCGGTACGGCCTTCAGGGTTGAAGGCGCTGTCGGCGATTTCGGTACTGATGCCGATCAGCTGGCGCAACGTCGCGCGCTGGCGGACGATTTGCGCATAGGCCTTGATGTTGGCGACGGACGGCGTGTTTTTCGCCAGCTCACCGAGATAACCGAGACCGCCGACCTGGGACGTCTGGCCTTCCTTGTCCAGTTGCTCGGACAGGGTCACGACGTCGATCGGCATGTTCTGATCGGCCAGTTTGGCGATCGCACGGAAGATCAGACGGTGGTCATGTCGATAGAAATCGCCGTCGGAGACTTGATCAAGCACGCGTTCCCAGGCGTTGTTGTCCAGCATCAAACCACCGAGTACGGCCTGTTCGGCCTCGATGGAATGCGGCGGCACCTTCAGGGCAGCGGTTTGCAGATCGTATTGCTCGGGAGCGGAGATATCGTTCATGGCCACTTGATAATCAGGTGAAAAGCAGGGAATTCAGAAAGACAAAGGGCACGACCTGTAAACAGGATCGTGCCCGATGTTAACCGCCTGACGGACAAGCCGCCAGCCGATCCGGTGTTGCTTAAGCTGCTACCACGACAACGCGTACGGTGGCTTCAACTTCGGCGTGCAGGTGCACGGCTACGTCGAATTCACCCACGTTGCGGATGGTGCCGTTCGGCAGACGAACTTCGCTCTTCTG
>Ga0308159_1003899_pt1 | contig 14326 bp, 12 predicted proteins | sample PhyCR1_FD_201040 | JGI IMG/M metagenome (GOLD analysis project Ga0308159, IMG submission 201040) | Phyllosphere microbial communities from UC Gill Tract Community Farm, Albany, California, United States - DLSLC.R1 | ecosystem: Host-associated > Plants > Phyllosphere > Unclassified | place: USA... | reverse complement strand
TCCCAGAAGCGATCGGAGTCGATCCCGGTCGCGACGCTCGTCCGGCAGTCGGCGGGCGCCGCCGAGCGCAGATCCGCGACCGTCATCCCCACGGTGTGCTCGCCCCGCAGCTCGACCGTGAGCGGAGCCCGCCGCACCTCGAGGATCGACGCATCGATGACGTGCGCGACCGCGACCGCATCGTGCACCGGGGGAGCGTCGAAGCCCTGCGCCTCCCGGTAGCTCTCGGCGAAGAAGTCGAGGAGCCCGACGCAGAAGCGGCCGACATCGGAGTCGAGGGCGCGGAACCGGGCGACGACCTCCTCGGTCGCGAGCGCGCGGTGCGTGACGTCGAGACCGACCATCGTCACCTCCCACCCCGCGCCGACGACGATGTGGGCCGCCTCGGGGTCGGCGAGGATGTTGAACTCCGCGGTCGCCGTCCAGTTGCCGCCCTAAACGCCGCCGCCCATCAGGACCACCTCGCGCACGCGCTCGATGAGGTGAGGCTCGCGGCGCACCGCCATCGCGATGTTCGTCAGCGGACCGGTCGGCACGAGGGTGATCGAGCCCGCGGGGGAGGATCCAGCGCCGGGCGGTCCTCAGGGAGGGACGGCCCGTCCATCCCGCTCTCGCCGTGGATGCTCGGCGCGGGCTCCGACTCGCGGACGAGCGGCCGGTGCATCCCCGCCGCGATCGGTACTCCGACGAGACCGGCGACGGCGGCCACCGCGCGGGCGTTCCCGGTCACCTTCTCCAGTGACTGGTTGCCCGCGACGGTCGTGATCGCGACCAGCTCGATCGCAGGGCTGCCGTGCGCCAGGAGGATCGCGAGGGCGTCGTCGTGGCCGGGGTCGCAGTCCAGGATGATCCGTCGTCCGCTCATCCCCGCACCCTACGCCGCTCCTCCACAGGCGCATGCCGCGCCCGTTCCCGGAGGCGGCGGACCGGTCCCGTCACCGCGTCGGCCCCCGGCAGTAGGGTGGTCCGCGAACCGTCGCCCGACCCCGAGGAGCACCGTGACCGACACCACCGACGAGTACCTCCTCCCGGGTGAGGGGATCCTCATCGACGACCTGCCGAAGGTCTCGCTGCACGACCACCTCGACGGCGGTCTGCGTCCCGCGACGATCCTCGAGCTCGCGATCGAGGCCGGAGTTCCGGTGCCGGCGGACGAGCCCGAGGCGCTGGGCCGCTGGTTCCGCACGACCGCCGACTCCGGCTCGCTGACCGATTACCTCGCCACCTTCGAGACGACCGTGGCCGTCATGCAGACCGCCCCCCAGCTCGAGCGGGTGGCGCGCGAGTTCGTCCTCGACCTCGCCGCCGACGGAGTGGTGCACGGCGAGGTGCGCTGGGCGCCCGAGCAGCACCTGCGCTCCGGCCTCTCGCTCGACGCCGCCGTCGAGGCCGTGCAGGAGGGGCTCCAGCAGGGGGTCCAGGAGGCGGCCGCGCACGGCTCCCGCCTGAGCGTCGGGCAGCTGATCACCGCGATGCGGCACACCGACCGCTCCCTCGAGATCGCCGAGCTCGCCCTGCGTCACCGCGAGCGCGGAGCGATCGGATTCGACATCGCCGGCGCCGAGGCGGGCTTCCCCGCCTCGCTGCACCGCCCCGCGTTCGAGCTCCTCGCTGCGGCGCACTTCCCGACCACGGTCCACGCCGGCGAGGCCGACGGTCTCGACAGCATCCGCTCCGCCCTCCTCGACGGTCGCGCGCTGCGGTTGGGCCACGGAGTGCGGCTCGCCGAGGACATCGCCGTCGAGCGCCAGGACGACGACGCCAGCTACGTCACGCTCGGCGAGCTGGCCGAGTGGGTGAAGGACAGGCGCATCGCCCTCGAGCTCAGCCCCTCCTCGAACCTCCAGACGGGCGCGATCGCCGCCTGGGGCACCGAGCTCCTCGACCACCCCTTCGACCTGCTGTACCAGCTCGGCTTCGGGGTCACGGTCAACACCGATAACCGCCTGATGAGCGGTACGACCCTCAGCCGCGAGCTCGCGCTGCTCTCGGACGCCTTCGGCTACGACCTCGACGACTTCGAGGCGTTCCAGATCACCGCCGCGGAGGCCAGCTTCCTCCCGCTCGACGAGCGCCGGGAGCTCGTGGAGACGATCAGCGCCGGCTTCGAAGCGGCCTGACCGTGCCGCTCGACGCCCTCGGCGACGCCGCGATCGCGCTCCGCCACCCCGCCGCGAACTGGCGGGAGGCCGTCCTCGAGGCCGGCCGCGCCCTCGAGCGCAGCGGAGCGGTCGACCCGGCCTACTCGCGCCGCATGGTCGAGCAGATCGATGTGCTCGGCCCCTACATCGTCATCGCACCGGGGCTCGCCCTGGCGCACGCCCGCCCGGGCAACGACGTCCACAGCGACGGCCTGTCCGTCGTCACGCTCGCCGAGCCCGTCGCCTTCGGACACGGCACCAACGATCCGGTCTCGGTCGTCATCGGCATCGCCGCCACGCAGGCGCACGGCCACGTCGGCTTCGTCGCCGGTCTCGCCGACGTCCTCAGCCGCCCCGACGCGATCGGTGCCCTCGCCGCAGCGCGGACGGTCGGCGGCGTCAACGCCGTCCTCACGGACGCCACCCCGCACCACGGAAGAAGCTCATGAAGATCGTCACCCTCTGCGGCGCCGGAATCGGCACCTCCGCCATCCTCAAGCTCGGCGCCGAGCGCGCGCTCGAGGCCCTCGACCTCGAGGCCGAGGTCGTCGCCTCCGACATCGCCTCGGTCGACGCCCTCGCCGCCGATGCGCAGGTCATCCTCACCTCCGGCGAACTCGTCGACCGGATCGGCCGGACCTTCGCCGAGGTCGTCATCATCGACAACTACCTCGACCAGGCCGAGATCACGGCGAAGATCGAGCGCGCCCTGGGTTGATCCGCCGGAGGCGGATCAACCCAGGGCGGTGCTTGCTTCTGAGCCGCTCCCCGCGCGGCTCAGCGCGGTCGGGCCGTGCCGATTTCTGAGCCGCCCCTCGTGCGGCCCAGCGCAGTCGGCTTTCCGAGATGGTGCGTCCCGTGGAGCGGGTGGCGTCGCGCTGTCCTGAATCGCTGGCACGCGATTCCGGATCGCGCGCTCCCTGCGGGGCGGCGATACGGAGGCCTCCACCAGCGGTGATCGTCGACGACGAGTGGCCGTCACTACCGGGCCGTTTCGGAAGAGCCGGGACGGGTGCCGCGAGATGCCGCATCGGGCCGGCACGCACCCGGGGGAGGGGTGCGCGAGTGGCGTCTCGCGGGCGGGGGTCAGCGGAGGAGGGACTCGGCGCCGGTGCGGAGGGCGGAGAGGCGGGTGGCGACGGCGGAGCGGCGGGACGAGGGGTCGGCGTCCGAGGACCAGGCGTCGAGGTAGAGCTTGACCTTGGGCTCGGTGCCGCTGGGGCGCACGATCAGGCGCGCTCCGTCGAGGGTGAAACGCAGTGCATCCGTCGGCGGCACATCGCCCTCGACCTCGAGCAGGTCCTCGACCCGCTGCACCGGCAATCCACCGATCGACGTCGGGGGGGCGCTGCGCACCGCCGCCATGATCCTGCCGATCTCGGACAGATCGGTCACCCGGAGCGAGATCTGCTCGGAGCCGAAGAGGCCGAAGCGGTCGGCGAAGGCGTCGAGCTGGTCGGCGATGGTCCTCCCCTCCGACGCCAGAGCGCTCGCCAGGTCGAGGAACGCCAGAGCCGCCGAGATCCCGTCCTTGTCGCGCACCGTCCCGGGATTCACGAGATAGCCGAGCGCCTCCTCGTACCCGAAGACGAGATCGGGCACCCGCGAGATCCACTTGAAGCCCGTGAGCGTCTCGACGAACGTCAGCCCGTAGTCGGCTGCGACCGCTCCGAGCGCGGGGGAGGAGACGATCGAGCACGCGAGCGCTCCGCTCGCGCGTCCTTCGGCGCGAGCGCGCTCCGCGGCGCGCCAGCCGAGCAGCGCACCGACCTCGTTGCCGGTGAGCCGGCGGAAGCCGTCCGCGGTGCTGTCGTCCGGGATCGCCGCGGCGAACCGGTCGGCGTCGGGGTCGTTGGCCACGATCAGGTCGGCACGACCCGTCCGGGCGGTCGCGAAGGCGAGGTCCAGCGCGCCCTCCTCCTCCGGATTGGGGAACGCGACCGTGGGGAACGCGGGATCCGGGTCGATCTGCTCGACCACGACGAGCGGCTCGTCGAAGTCGGCGGCCGAGAGCACGCGGTGCGCGGTCTCCCAGCCCACCCCGTGCATCGCCGTGTAGACGACGCGCAGCGGAGCGGTCTGCCGGCCGACCGCGCCCGTCGCGTCGATGTAGGCGGTCACCACCGATTCGTCCGCCGTGCGGTACTCCCCGCGCGGGAGCTCGGTGACCCGACGCGTCCGCGCGACGTCGAGGATCCGCTCGGCGATCCGGGCGTCGGCCGGAGGGACGATCTGCGAGCCCTGGTCGTCGCCGCCGAGGTACACCTTGTAGCCGTTGTCCTGCGGCGGATTGTGGCTCGCCGTCACCATGACGCCCGCATCGGCGTCGAGATGGCGCACCGCGAAGGCCAGCACCGGAGTGGGGAGCAGGCGCGGCAGCAGCACGGCGTCGACGCCCGCGCCGGCCATCAGCGCGGCGGAGTCCTCGGCAAAGATGCGCGAGTTCTTCCGGCCGTCGTAGCCGATGACGACGACGGGGCGCTCGATCCCCTGCGAGAGGAGGTGCTCGGCGAGGCCGACGGCGGCCTGCGAGACCAGCACGCGGTTCATCCGGTTCGACCCCGCGGCGATCGCCCCGCGCAGCCCCGCCGTCCCGAAGGCGAGCCGGGAGCCGAAGCGGTCCTCGAGCTCGGCCGTCGCGTCGGCGTCGCCCGCCTCGTCGGCGACGAGCAGCCGCACGAGCTCCTCGCGTGTCTCGGGATCGGGGTCCTGGGCCAGCCAGTCCTCGGCGAGGGCGCGGATCCCCGCGGTCACAGGGTCCCCGTGATGCCGGCCAGGAGGCGGGCGAGGTCGTCCTCGGCGTTCCGGCCGGCCTCCAGCACCTCCTCGTGGCTGAGGGCCGTCTTCTGGATCCCGGCGGCCAGGTTCGTGATCAGCGACATGCCGAGCACCTCCATGCCGGCCTCGCGCGCGGCGATCGCCTCGAGCGCCGTCGACATGCCGACGATGTGCCCGCCGATGATGCGGGCCATCTGCACCTCGGCCGGGGTCTCGTAGTGCGGACCGCGGAACTGGACGTAGACGCCCTCGTCGAGCTCGGCGCGGGTCTCGCGGGCGAGCGCGCGCAGACGTGAGGAGTAGAGGTCGGTGAGGTCGACGAACGTCGCTCCCTCGAGCGGCGAGTCGGCGGTGAGGTTGATGTGGTCGCTGATCAGCACGGGCGTGCCGGGCGTCCAGTGCTCCTTGATGCCTCCGGCGCCGTTCGTGAGGATCATCACGGTCGCGCCCGTGGCGGCGGCGGTCCGCACGCTGTGCGCGACGCGGCGCACGCCGTAGCCCTCGTAGTAGTGGGTCCGCGCCCCGATGATCAGCGCCCGCTTCCCGGTCGGCAGCAGGACCGAGCGGAGGGTGCCGCCGTGGCCGTGCACGGCCGGTCGCGAGAAGCCGACGATGCGGGTCGCGTCGACCGTTGCAGTCGTCTCGCCGATCAGGTCGGCGGCCTTGCCCCACCCGCTGCCGAGCGTGAGGGCGATGTCGTGTCTCTCGACGCCCGTCTCCTCGGCGATCTGAGCGGCGGCCTCACGGGCGATCGCGAAGGGATCGGCGTCGGCGGGATCGAGCGGATTCGGGGTCTGGTCGGCCATTCCCCCACCCTATCCACGGCTCACGGGGAGCAGCGGGCACGCAGCGGCGCGGCAGGGCGCCGCACCGATTGGGCGAACTCCCAGAGACGGAGGACAATGGGAGTCATGGCTTACGAGTTCGAGCGCACGCAGAGGATCGCCGTACTCGGAGGGGGACCCGGCGGCTACGAAGCCGCCATCGCCGGTGCGCAGCTGGGCGCCGAGGTCACGCTCGTCGAGCGGGTCGGAGTGGGCGGCTCGGCCGTCATCACCGATGTCGTGCCGTCGAAGTCGCTGATCGCGACCGCGGAGGCGACCAATGCGATCGGGGAGGCCGCTGATCTCGGCGTCCAGTTCTTCACCCGCTCCGAGCAGACGAACAAGCCGGTCCGGCCCGAGGTGGCCGTCAACCTGGCCACCGTCAACAAGCGCCTGCTCGGTCTCGCGCGTCAGCAGTCCGAGGACATGCGCGCCAACCTCGTGCACCACGGCGTCCGCATCGTCTCGGGCGACGGTCGCCTCGACGGGTCGAACGCGCTGATCGTCTCGACCGCTCCCGGCGAGGAGGGCATGGACTTCGACCGCATCGAGGCCGACACCATCGTCGTCTCGGTCGGAGCGAGCCCGCGCGTGCTCCCGTCCGCCGCTCCCGACGGCGAGCGGATCATGAGCTGGACCCAGCTCTACAACCTCAAGACCGTGCCCGAGCACCTCATCGTCGTCGGCTCCGGCGTCACCGGCGCCGAGTTCGCCTCCGCGTACCGGGCGCTGGGCGCGAAGGTGACGCTCATCTCCTCCCGCGACCAGGTCCTGCCCGGCGAGGACGCCGACGCCGCTGCCGTGATCGAGAACGTCTTCAAGCGCAACGGCATGACCGTCCTCTCGAAGTCCCGCGCCGATCGCGTCGAGCGGACCGAGAAGGGCGTCCGCGCCGTCCTGTCCGACGGGCGCGTCGTCGAGGGCTCGCACTGCCTGATGGCCGTCGGCTCCGTGCCGAACACGGCGGGCATCGGCCTCGAGGAGGCGGGCGTGCAGCTGACGGAGTCGGGCCACATCCGGGTGAACCGCGTCGCGCGCACCAGCGTCCCGTCCATCTACGCCGCCGGAGACTGCACGACGTTCCTCCCGCTCGCCTCCGTGGCCGCGATGCAGGGCCGCACCGGAGTGTTCCACGCCATGGGCGACGCCGTGAACCCCACCGAGGTGCGCAACGTCGCGGCGAACATCTTCACCCAGCCCGAGATCGCGACCGTCGGCTGGAGCCAGCGCGAGATCGAGGAGGGCATCGCCCAGGGGGAGATCTACAAGCTGCCCCTCGCCGCCAACCCGCGCGCGAAGATGATGGGCATCCGCGACGGCTTCGTGAAGCTCTTCGCCCGCACCGGCTCCGGCACCGTCATCGGCGGAGTCATCGTCGCCCCGAAGGCCAGCGAGCTGATCTTCCCCCTCGCTCTCGCCGTGGAGCACCGCCTGACCGTCGATCAGGTCGCCCGGGCCTTCACCGTCTACCCGAGCCTCACCGGCTCGATCTCGGACGCGGCGCGTGCCATGCACATCGTGAGCTAGCGCGCCGGTGCCCTCTTCTGAGCCGCCCCCTGTGCGGCTCAGCGCGGTCGGCTGGGCAGGGGCGGCGTTCTGCAGAGCGGGTCGCGTCGCGCTGCTTCGAATCGCTGACACGCGATCTGCCGCCTTTTCTCTGAGCCGCCCCCTGTGCGGCTCAGCGCGGTCGGCTGGGCAGGGGCGTGCGTTCTGTAGAGCGGGTCGCGTCGCACTGCTTCGAATCGCTGGCACGCGATTCTCAGTCGCGCGCTCGTGCGGGTCGGCGATCCGGTCGCTGGCGGCTTGTGGTTCCGGGTCGGTTGCGCCGTGAGCGGATCGGAGGAGGGATCTCGACGTTCGGTCGTCAGCGATGCAGAACGACAGCCGGGCGCGGCCGGCCGTCGCCCGAGGCTCTGAGCCGGTGCTGACGCCACCGATCTTGGCGGAGGGCGCCCGACCCGCAGCCGTTGCTGATCGAGTAGCCCGCGGAGCGGGCGTATCGAGATCCGGCGACGACGGACGCGCGGGAGCGGATGCCCGCCGCGCGCAGCGGACGCGCGTCAGACGATCTGCAGGAGCACGTGGCCCGCGGAGACCGTGGTGCCGGCCTCGGCGGACAGGCCGGTGACGACGCCGTCCTTGTGGGCGGTGAGCGGCTGCTCCATCTTCATGGCCTCGAGGACCACGACGAGGTCGCCCGTCACGACCGAGTCGCCCTCGGCGACCGCGACCTTGACGATGGTCGCCTGCATCGGGGAGGTGACGGAGTCGCCGGTGACGGTGCTGACCGAGCCCGACCCGCGGCGCTTGGGCACCGACGCCGAGGCGGCCCGCGAGGGTCCGGAGCGCGCGAACTCGCCGGGGAGCGTCACCTCGACGCGGCGGCCGTCGACCTCGACGACCACGTTCTGGCGGGCAGCGGGTTCGGGGATCGCGCCCGGCTCCCCGCTCCACGCCTCGATCGTGTTGTCGAACTCCGTCTCGATCCAGCGCGTGTAGATCGTGAAGGGCGCATCGCCCTCGGGGGCGAAGGCGGGATCGCGCACGATCGCGCGGTGGAAGGGGAGGACGGTCGGCAGGCCGGTCACCTCGAACTCCTCCAGGGCGCGGCGCGACCGCTCGAGCGCCTCGGCGCGGGTGCTGCCGGTGACGACGAGCTTCGCGAGCAGGGAGTCGAAGGACCCCGAGATCACGTCGCCCGCGACCACGCCGGAATCGACGCGGACGCCGGGTCCACCCGGCGCCTTGAACACGTGGACGGGTCCCGGAGCCGGCAGGAAGCCGCGTCCGGCGTCCTCGCCGTTGATGCGGAACTCGAACGAGTGGCCGCGCGGGGTCGGGTCGTCGTAGTCGAGCACACCGCCCTCGGCGAGGCGGAACTGCTCGCGCACGAGGTCGATGCCGGTGATCTCCTCCGAGACGGGGTGCTCGACCTGCAGTCGCGTGTTCACCTCGAGGAACGAGACGGTCCCGTCCTTGCCGACGAGGAACTCGCACGTTCCGGCGCCCAGGTAGCCGACCTCGCGGAGGATCGCCTTCGACGCCCGGTAGAGCTCGGCGTTCTGCTCGTCGGTGAGGAACGGCGCGGGCGCCTCCTCGACCAGCTTCTGGTGCCGTCGCTGCAGCGAGCAGTCGCGGGTCGAGACGACGACGACGTTGCCGTGGGCGTCGGCGAGGCACTGGGTCTCGACGTGGCGCGGCTGGTCGAGGTACTTCTCGACGAAGCACTCGCCGCGCCCGAAGGCGGCGACCGCCTCGCGGGTGGCGGAGGCGAACATCTCCTCGACCTCGTCGCGCTCGCGGGCGACCTTGAGGCCGCGACCGCCGCCTCCGAACGCCGCCTTGATGGCGACGGGCAGGCCGTGCTGGTCGACGAACTCGAGCACCTCGGCGGCGCCCGAGACGGGGTTCAGGGTGCCGGGGGCCAGCGGCGCCCCGACCTTCTCGGCCACGTGGCGGGCCGACACCTTGTCGCCGAGGCGCTCGATGGCGTCGGGGCTCGGGCCGATCCAGATCAGGCCGGCGTCGATGACCGCACGGGCGAAGTCGGCGTTCTCGGCGAGGAAGCCGTAGCCGGGGTGCACGGCGTCGGCGCCCGAGCGGCGGGCGACCGAGAGGAGCTTCTCGATGACGAGGTAGGTCTCGGCGCTGGTGGTGCCGCCGAGCGCGTAGGCCTCGTCGGCGAGGCGGCTGTGCAGGGCGTCGCGGTCCTGGTCGGCGTAGACGGCGACGGAGGCGATTCCGCTGTCGCGGGCGGCTCGGACGACTCGGACGGCGATCTCGCCTCGGTTGGCGATGAGCACCTTCGTAATACGCGACATGGTTCCCCACCCTAGGGGGCCCTCAGAGGATGCCCGTGGCGGCTCACCACAAAGAAGCGCGGGGGCTTCGTCGGTTCCGCACAACCCGGTGCGGAGTCAGCGGTTCCAGAGCGAGGTCCACGGCACGCCGAGCTCGCGGACCAGCGAGCGCAGAGCGGGCACCGACATCCCGATCACCGTGGAGGGGTCCCCCTCGATCCGCGTGATGAAGCCGGCGGCGAGGCCGTCGATGGTGAACGCTCCGGCCACCTCGAGGGGCTCGCCCGTCGCGACGTAGGCGTCGATCTCGTCGTCCTCGATGTCGGAGGCGAAGTGCACGGCCGCGGAGGTGACCGTGCCGACCTCCGCGCGCACCTCCCCGCCCCGGTGGTCGATCAGCCAGTGCCCGGAGTGGAGGCGGCCCTCCCGGCCGCGCTGCGCCCGCCAGCGCTCGCGAGCCCGCTCGGGCTCGTGCGGCTTGCCGTGGACCACGCCGTCGAGCACGAACGCGGAGTCGCCGCCGAGGACGAGGCCGTCGATGCCGGGTCCCAGAACGGCGCGCGCCTTCGCGCGGGCGAGCAGCGCCACCACGGCGTCGGCGTCGAGCGGAGCGCCCGACTCCTGCTCGGCCAGGGCGACCGCCGCCGGCTCGTCGACCTGCGAGGGCACGACGACGGGCTCGATGCCCGAGGACCGCAGCAGCGCCAGGCGCGCGGGGGAGGTGGAGGCGAGGTAGAGGCGCATGCGTGCTCCCTGCGGCCGGGCCCCCGCTGTGGGATGCTCGATGGATGTCGAAGTCCGCGTCCCGCACACCCTCCCGTCCCTCCGAGGACGACGGCGTGCTCGGGACGCAGGTCGAGCTCGAGATTAGCAACGTGGCCCACGGAGGCGTGTTCGTCGCCCGCCACGAGGGCCGCGTGGTCTTCGTTCCCGACGTGCTCCCGGGCGAGCGGGTCCGGGCCCGCATCAGCGAGGTCCGCCACGACAGCTTCTGGCGGGCCGACGCCCTCGAGGTCCTCGAGTCGTCCCCCCACCGCGTCGCGCACGTCTGGGCCGAGGCATCGATCGACCGCCGCCCGGAGGACCGTGTCGGCGGTGCCGAGTTCGGCCACGCCGCGCTCGCACACCAGCGCGAGCTCAAGCGCACGGTCCTCGAGGACGCGTTCGCCCGCTTCGCGCGGCAGGAGGTCAGCGTCGAGGTGTCGCCCATCGAGGGTGACGACGAGACCCGCGGCCTCGGATGGCGCACGCGCAACCGCCTGCACGTGGACGACGACGGCCGCGTCGGTCCGTACGCGTCGCGGAGCCATCACGTCGTCACCGTCGACACGCTCCCGCTCGCGACCGCCGCCAGCGCCGCCGCGGCCCCGCTCGACGGCCGGCTCGCTCCCGGCTCGGTGGTCGACCTGGTCGATGCGGCCGGATCCGAGGGCGCCGCGGTCCTCGTGCACGACCCGTCCGACAAGAAGGCCCGTCGCGACCGCACCGTCGTGACCGAGTTCGTCGCCGACCGGACCTTCCGCGTCGACCGCTCCGGCTTCTGGCAGGTGCACCGCGGAGCCGCGGCCACCCTCTTCGACGCCGTGCAGACGGCGGTCGACCCCGAGCGGAGCGACCCCCGCGCGGCCAACCACGACCTCTACGGCGGAGTCGGCCTGCTCGCGGCGGCGCTCGCCGACCGTCTCGGAGCCGGCCTCCGCGTGACCAGCGTCGAGAGCGACGCCCGCGCCACCGAGCACGCGCTGGAGAACCTGTCGGACCAGGTCGGCGCCCGCGCGGTGACCGCCCGGGTCGACCGCTACCTCCGGGACGCCCTCGCCCAGGCCGACGCGCGCGAGCGCGAGCGCTGGCGCTCGGCGACGGTCGTGCTGGACCCGCCCCGCTCGGGTGCGGGCCGCGCGGTCACCGACGCCCTCGTCGAACTCGCTCCCGCTCAGCTCGTCTACGTGGCCTGCGATCCGGTCGCACTCGCGCGCGACGTGGGAGCTCTGGCGGCCGGCGGCTACGAGCTCGAGCGCCTCGACGGCTTCGACCTCTTCCCGAACACCTCGCACGTCGAAGCCGTCGCGCGGCTGGTGCGCCGCTCCGCCTGACCCCGGCGTCGCTACGATGGCCCCGACGGACCCGAGGGAGTGGACCTGTGAACGCTGAGCCTGTCGGGGAGCCGCGCGTGCGGGTCGCCATCGTCGACGACCACGAGTCGGTGCGCCTGGGCGTCGCCGCAGCGATCGAGATCGCCGGGATGCACGTGGTCGCCGCCGCCGAGACCGTGCGCGTCCTCGAGCAGGTCCTCGACGGATCCGAGATCGAGGTCCTGGTGCTGGATCTCTCCCTGAACGACGGCTCGAGCATCACCGCGAACGTGAAGTGGGGCCAGGTCCGCGGATCCGCGGTCCTCGTGCACAGCATCGCCGACCGCGTGGTGGCCGTGCGGGAGGCCCTGGCGGCCGGCGCGGCCGGGGTGATCCCGAAGTCGTCGCCGATGTCCACCGTGATCGCGGCCATCCGCACCGTCGCCCGCGGCGAAGTGCTGAACAACCTCGAGTGGGCGTCGGCGATCGACGCGGACGACGACTTCGCGCGAGCGGTCCTCGGCCGTCGCGAGCGCGACGTGCTGCACCTCTACGCCTCCGGTCTCCCGTTGAAGCTCGTCGCGGACCGGCTGCAGATCTCGGTGTCGACGGCGAAGGAGTACCTCGACCGGATCCGCGACAAGTACGTCGAGATCGGCCGACCCGCGCCGACGAAGGTCGACCTGCTCCGCCGCGCCGTGGAGGACGGGATCCTGCCCGGCATCGATCCGGACGACGGCGATGCCGGTCGCTGACGCTCCGCCGACGGGTGCGCCGGCGAACCGGCTGCGGATCGACCGGATCGTCACCACGGTCCTCTCGCTCTTCGGTTTCGGCTTCGCCCTGCAGACGGTCCCGCCGATCCTCGACCAGCTGCGGTTCCTCCAGCCGGCGGTGGCCTGGCCGGTGCTGGCCCTGGTCTTCGGCGCGCTGGCCGCGGCCGTCGGCACCGCGGTCGTCCACCGCGGCACGCGCATCACCGGTGTCCTCGTGGCGGGTGCCCTCCTCCTCGCGCTGCTGACGTGGCCGCTGAGCGTCGTCCCGGGCGAGGTCCTGCCCGCGATGCCTTATGTCTTCTACCTGCTGACGCTGGGCACGGCCTTCTGCACCCTCGTCGCTCCGCTGCGGGTGGCGGTCGTCTACGCCGTCGTCACCCCGGTGCTCTTCTGCGTGCTGCGGGTGCTGCCGTCGGGCGGAGCCGTCGAGCCGACCCGAGCGGTGCTGGACGCCTTCTACGTGGGTATCGTCGGCTTCGTCATGCTCGTGCTGATCTCGGTGCTCCGGCAGTCGGCCGAGGAGGTCGACCGCGCCCAGACCACGGCGATGGAGCAGTACGAGGCGGCCATGCGCCAGCACGCGGGGGAGGTCGAGCGGATCGAGGTCGACGCCCTCGTGCACGACAACGTGCTCGCGACGCTCCTCGCGGCCGCCACCGCGGAGTCGCCCTCCCAGCGCGCGCTCGCGTCGTCCATGGCCCGCCGGACCCTCGCCGTGCTGCTGCCCGAGAAGGAGTCGGACGTCGCGGAGGGGGCGGTGCCGCTCGAGGTCGTCGAGCGGCAGCTCGCGCACGCCGCGTCGACCTTCGCCGCCGATCTCGACGTGGGGACCGCTCCGGCGGCCGATCCCCGGACGGCGTCCGTTCCGCGCGCCGTGGCGGAGGCGGTCCTCGGAGCCGTCTGGCAGGCGCTGTCGAACAGCGTCCAGCACGCGGGACCCGGCGATCAGGTGCGCCGCACCGTGCGAGGGCTGCTCGACGTGGACTCCGTCGAGGTGGTGGTCGAGGACGACGGGCGCGGCTTCCGCGTCGCCGAGGTGCCGCGCGAGCGACTGGGCATCCGGCTCTCGATCCTCGAGCGGGTGCACAACGTGAGCGGAGACGCGCGGGTGGAGTCCCGCCCCGGGGAGGGCACTCGCGTCGTGATCGGCTGGAGTGCCCGGACAGCCGCCGCGCGGTCGGGGACCGGCTCGTGATCGCGTATCCGCGCCCGCTGCTCTACGCGCTCGGCGCGGGCTTCTCGCTGTACCACGTGGTCCTCGCGTTCTTCTCGTACCGCAACTCCCCGCCCAGCACCTTCGATCTGCTCGCGGTCGCCCTGTACGTGGCGGCGACGGTGGTGGCGCTCTGGCCGTCCGCCACGACGCGCCTGTCGACTCCCGTGGCCGCGTCGATGACGGTGGTGGCCGTCGCCCTGCCCCTCCTCGTGGCACCGGCGCTCGATCCCGCGGCGCCGAACGGCTACTCGACCTGGTACATCGCCGCCGTGGGCACCCTGATGACCATCGTGTGCTCCCGCAGCCGTCCGGTGTTCGCCTGGACCGGCATGCTCGTCCTCATCGTGCACACGACGATCTGGGCGGGACCGCTCTCGCTCTTCACGCTCGGCGTCATCGGCAACCTGGCCTGGGTCGGCTCAGCGCAGGCGCTCATCATCGAGCTCGGCCGAGCAGGATCCGAGGCGCGGGTGCTCGAGGCGGCGGAGCGCGCCGCGACGTCGTGGAGGGCGGCGGAGGAGGCGCACCTGACGGAGCGCGAGATCCGCCTCGAGCAGACCCGCGCGATCGCCTCCGACATGCTCCGTCGCATCGCGAGCGAGCCGGGGCTGAGCGACGAGGAGCGCCTCGAGTGCCGCCTCCTCGAGGCCTCGGTGCGCGACGAGATCCGCGGGCGACGGCTTCTCGACGACGACGTCAGGCGGCTCGTCCTCGACGCG
>Ga0308159_1003898_pt1 | contig 14328 bp, 9 predicted proteins | sample PhyCR1_FD_201040 | JGI IMG/M metagenome (GOLD analysis project Ga0308159, IMG submission 201040) | Phyllosphere microbial communities from UC Gill Tract Community Farm, Albany, California, United States - DLSLC.R1 | ecosystem: Host-associated > Plants > Phyllosphere > Unclassified | place: USA... | reverse complement strand
CAAGAAGTTGCTGCTAAATTCCCAGTTGGAAGCAAGCACCAGGCAACTGTTAAAAACATGACTAACTTCGGTGTTTTTGTTGAAATCGAAGAAGGTATTGATGGTTTAATCCACATTTCTGATTTATCTTGGTCTAAAAAAGTAAACCACCCTAATGAATTCACTAAAGTTGGTGATGTATTAGACGTAGTTGTTTTAGAATTAGATGTTGATAACCGTAAATTAAGCTTAGGTCACAAACAATTAGAAGAAAACCCTTGGGATACTTTTGAAACTATCTTCACGTTAGATTCAGTTCACCAGGGTACTGTTGTTAAAGTAACTGATAAAGGTGCTGTTATTGCTTTACCATATGGTGTAGAAGGTTTCGTACCAACTAAACACATGGTTAAAGAAGATGGTACTTCAGTTAAAGCTGAAGAAACTAACGACTTCAAAATCATCGAGTTTAACAAAGAAGCTAAACGCATCGTTGTTTCTCATGCTCGTATTTGGGAAGAAGTGAAAGCTGAAGCTGTAGCAGAAGAAAGAAATGCTAAGAAAAAAGAAGCTAAAGCTGCTGTAACTGCTGTTAAGAAAGTTAAGGATTCTGTAGAGAAATCTACTTTAGGAGACTTAGACGTATTGGCTCAGTTGAAATCACAATTAGAAGGTGAAGAAAGCAAAGCTAAAAAAGGCTAGTTCTTTTTAACTAATAAATTTGATCCCGATAGCGAAAGTTATCGGGATTTTTTTGTTGTTATTTTTTGCCACCCGCTTATCATTCAGCCACGAAAACACGGAGTGCACGGATCTCCTTAATGGACCCGTCATTGCACGAAAGCACAGTCTACTCCTACTTTTCAGGGAAGCAATCTCAATTCTTAACCATATAAGAAATGTAAGATCATTTAAGATTGAAATGAACGAGCTTATATTTTCTCAAATACCTTATATGGTCAAAGATAATTAGAAAACGAAAGCATGCGCTTATCGGGAATTCCGCCCCCGCTATACATTCTGCCATGAAAAACAGCATCCATCGTATCACGTTTATTAGATGTACCTACCTTTTCCATTTCGGCTATAATGACTACTTTTGAAAAGCTTAATCCCACCCTTTTTCAGCATGAGAAAAATTATCATTTTGTTTTTAACGATTATTTCGATCAAACTTTCTGCACAAGAGGTTAATATAATTCCACAACCTGTGAGTGTTAAAATAACAAAAGGTGCAGCAAATTTTATCATCGATAAAGACACCGAAATTATTGCCTCTATTGATTTATCAAATTCAGCATTGTTTCTACAAAATTATATTCAGCAATATTATAATCTAAACCTTCGAATCGTTCCTAATTCAACAAGTGAGAAAAATATAATCAAACTGGAAATAATTAGTCGGATGATTAAAGACTTTAATGAATACGAGCTTACCAGCAACAATGAGCAGATAAAAGTTTATGCTTGTTCAGAAAATGGAATTTTTTATGGTGTGCAAACGCTGATTCAGCTGATACCTGAAAGAAAATCTCAATTATTAGAAGTTCCCGCGGTTTCAATTAACGATTATCCTCGCTTTGGCTACCGTGGTATGCACCTGGATGTAAGTCGCCATTTTTTTGACGTTGCTTTTGTAAAACAGTACATCGATTATTTAGCGCTTCATAAAATGAATTATTTTCACTGGCACTTAACAGATGATCATGGCTGGAGAATTGAGATTAAAAAATATCCTAAGCTCACCGAAATCGGTGCATGGCGCAATGGAAGTATCATCGGGCTTTACCCTGGAACGGGGAATGATGGCATCCGATATGGAGGTTATTACACGCAGGATCAAATTAAAGAGGTGGTTGATTACGCCGCAAAAAGATACATAACCATTATTCCTGAAATTGAAATGCCTGCACACAATTTAGCGGTACTGGCCTCCTACCCTGAATTAGGCACAACACCAAATAAAAAGTATGAAGTAGCACAAACGTGGGGAATTTTCAACAAATTCAACAATGTACTCCAGCCAACTGATACCACTTTCAGATTTTTGGAAAACGTGTTAACTGAAGTAATGGATTTGTTTCCATCGCAATATATTCACATTGGCGGCGATGAAGCGGCAAAAACATGGTGGAAACAATCTGCAGCTTCACAGCAAATTATGAGAGACAACGGGCTGAAAACTGAAAGCGAGCTACAAAGTTATTTTATCCGCCGGATCGAAAAGTTCATCAACAGCAAAGGCAAGACCATTATTGGCTGGAATGAAATTTTACAGGGCGGCTTGGCTCCAAATGCGGTGGTAATGAGCTGGCAAGGTGAAAAAGGAGGCATTGATGCGGCAAGGCTACAGCACAAAGCCATTATGACGCCAGAAATGAAATTATATTTTAACCACGCTCAGTTTGTTAAAGAAGACAGTTTAACAGCCAGCAAGTATTCACCACTGGTAGACGTTTATAACTATGACCCTGTTCCAAAAGAATTAACAATTGCAGAATCTAAATACATCTGGGGTGCACAGGGATGCTTGTGGAGTGAGTATATTACCAACACAGCCAAAGTTCAGTACCAGCTTTTTCCAAGATTAGATGCACTGAGTGAAATTTTATGGAGCCCAAAAGAAGAGCGAAACTACTCTGACTTTCAAAAGCGATTAAGAACGCAGTTTAAGCGATATGATTTGATGGGCATCAAGTATCCCAAAAGGTACTTAGAAAATTAGTGCATAAATTGATTCGTTACCTGCAGTTGGTAAGCACCCGGTGTAGTACCCATTATTTTTTTAAAAGTCCTGATGAAATAATTTGCATCACTAAACCCAAGTTCATAACCAATAGAAGCTACTTTTGCACCTGGTTGCGACAATAGAACTTTGGCTTTATTGATCTTTTCCGCCAGAATAAAATCATTTGGACTAATGCCCAGTTCGCGTTTAAACAAACGATAAAATGTGGCTTTACTCATGCAGGCTTTATCACTAAGGCTGTTAATACTGAGTTTCTCATTCAAATTAGATTTAATATAATTCAGCACAAAAGCTAACGGATTTTGTGCTGAATGGAAAGTATCATCTGTAATGGTCTTCAAATTCTGCGTTTGCATAATCCTCACCAATAATTCTTTAAGTGTTAAATCAGCCAGCACATCCTTTTCGCGTGATTGCTCTGCACAAATTCTAATCATTTTATTGATGAGAAATGCAATCTCTTCATTGTTATAAAAGTGATACTGATCATAGTTTAACAGCCATTTTTCATTGCTTCCCTCCTTCGGGAAAAATTCGTTTAAGTAGGTAATGGTTTTTTGAATTTCATCCTGATCTATAGCCAAGGCAATACACTGTGTTGGATTGTGATCGGTAGCCTCTGGAAAATCTATTTTCATGGTAACCGATGGTGGAACAATAACCGTTTGACCAGGAAAATAATCAAATCCTTCTTTTTCAAATAAATGCATCACCTTTTTTCCGCGAAGCATACTGGTAATCACAAAATCATTAAACGTTAGCGGAACTTTGTAGGATTCTGTATAAGTTTCAAACACGCTTAGCTCACAGCGAGACAAAGTATAAGATGTTCTGTTTTCTACGAGTGTTTGCAGGCTTTCGGTTTTGCTTAAGCCATCCTGATTCAGTAAATGTGGCATAATATGAAAATTTGGTTAGCGCGAATTCGATTTACTCAAATATAATAGTATTTCACAAAGGTTACATAGCATGCAACGATAATGCTATATATTGATTCAATTATACTATCTCCGCCAATCACTTTCCGTTAGGTTTGTAATAACCAAATCTTAATTCGCTAAAATGCAACATGAGCCACTCGATTCATCTGAATCCCGACAAATGCCTCGTGGTGTTTTTTATCATTTAAATTATTAATAATTATGGAAAATTTAATTGAAAAACCATCCTTCAAATCCCATTATGATAACTATATCGGCGGAAAATTTGTGGCGCCTGTTAAAGGGGCTTACTTCGACAATATTTCGCCGATTGATGGGAAAGTTTTTACCAAAGCTGCTCATTCTACAAAAGAAGATTTAGAATTGGCTGTAGATGCGGCACATGAAGCCTTTAAAACCTGGAGCAAAACGTCTTCTACAGAGCGGAGTATTATTCTAAATAAGATTGCACAGCGCATGGAAGATAATTTAGAATACCTGGCTACGGTAGAAACGATAGACAATGGAAAGGCAGTAAGGGAAACTTTAGCCGCCGATTTGCCTTTGGGTATCGATCACTTCAGGTATTTTGCCGGAGTAATCAGGGCTGAAGAAGGTTCGCTCTCTGAGTTGGATGCCAACACTGTTTCCTTAATTGTACACGAACCAATCGGTGTAGTGGCGCAAATTATCCCCTGGAACTTCCCTTTATTAATGGGAATCTGGAAACTGGCACCGGCATTGGCCGCTGGTAATTGTGTAGTATTAAAACCGGCAGAAAGTACACCTATATCCATTATGGTTTTAATGGAATTAATCGGCGATTTGTTGCCACCAGGCGTAATTAACATCGTAAATGGTTTTGGGGCAGAACTTGGTCGCGCACTGGTAACTAACCCAAAAGTATCAAAAGCTGCTTTTACCGGCTCAACACCGACCGGAAGATTAGTTATGCAATATGCAACTGAAAATATCATTCCTGTTACGCTGGAGTTGGGTGGGAAATCTCCTAACGTTTTCTTTAGTTCGGTGATGGATGAAGATGATGCTTTTTTAGACAAAGCAGTTGAAGGTGCAGTGATGTTTGCGTTGAATCAGGGTGAAATCTGTACTTGCCCTTCGCGTTTATTGATTCAGGAAGATATCTATGAAAAATTTATTGCCAAGGTGATTGAGCGGACAGAATCTATTAAAATCGGTAGTCCGCTGGATAGAACGGTAATGATGGGTGCACAGGCATCAAAAATTCAGTTTGAAAAGATTGCACAGTACATAAAATTAGGAAAAGAGGAAGGTGCAGAAGTCCTCACGGGTGGTGAGGTAAATGAATTACCGGGCGAGCTTGGTGGCGGATATTACATTAAGCCAACCATCTTCAAAGGCCATAATAAAATGAGAATTTTTCAGGAAGAGATTTTTGGTCCGGTGCTGGCTGTCACAACTTTTAAAACGGTAGAAGAAGCCATCGAAATTGCAAACGATACGTTGTATGGATTAGGTGCTGGCGTGTGGACAAGGGATGCACATGAGCTTTACCAGGTTCCGAGAGCAATTCAGGCGGGTCGCGTTTGGGTGAACCAATATCACTCCTATCCCGCAGGTGCACCATTTGGCGGTTATAAACAATCGGGTGTTGGAAGGGAAAATCATAAAATGATGCTCGGTCATTATCGCCAAACCAAAAATATGCTCATCTCTTATGATAAGAATAAACTCGGTTTCTTTTAGTAGTCTAAAGAACAAAGCTAAAGGTTAACCTGTTTCAGTATTGAGCCTGCCGCGGTTAGTGCATTAGCGGCTTTTTAAATCTTCAAGTAGAATTATGATCAATCGAATTGAAAGTACACCTGCGGCAAATGAACTTATCGGTATTTTAAAGGAAAAGCATGGCGAACTGATGTTTTACCAGGCAGGCGGATGTTGTGAAGGTACCCAGCCACAGTGTTTTGAAAAGGGTGGTTATTATTTGAGAATGCGTGATGTTTGCCTTGGCGAAGTAGAAGGGTGTGAATTTTGGGTAGACAGAGACCTTTTTGAATACTGGAAATTTTCGCATTTTACGTTAGATGTGCTGGATGGCTTTGGTGTTGGCGGGTTTTCATTAGAAACACCTTTGCAGAAAACCTTTAAAATACATTACCGCCTCTTTACAGAAGCAGAACTCGAAGATCTTGTACCCGTAAAAACGGCAGAGTAACTTACCTAAGTTTAATTTTTCAAGTCAGTTTGGAGCAATCCGGCTGACTTTTTCGTTTTTATGGCAATTGGTGTTAAAAATAAATACAATCTTTGCATCAAATTTGAATCATGAGAAAAGTTTTTGCAGTCATTTCCACGCTAATTACCTTGTTCGTTTTAAAGGAGACCATCAATATCTTTACAACAACGGAAGCTGATATTGTAAAACAGCGGAGCATCTTCATCGTGATTGCTTTGAGCTTGTCTGTTCCACTGGTTATTTTATCACTTTGGCTTTGGAAGCCGCGGAACAAAAACGATCGCTCAGCATAATTTATCGTGTATTGATAGGTATTTCACCTACAGCGACACCTAAAGTTTTTTAAATGTTGTGACAGAAGAATTTAGCGATCAAAGTCTAAAACAATTCAACTTCAACTTCCCAACCTTAAAACATTTTTATATATTTGCCCAATCCTTCTTCAATGCAAAAGAAAACACTTCTTGACGGACAAAAAATTCAAATAACAATTAAGAGGCTCTGCCATCAATTAATTGAAAACCACGACGATTTCGCGAATACCGTTTTAATTGGCATCCAGCCAAGGGGAATCTTTTTAGCAGATCGAATTCAACAGGAACTCCAACTCATCTTAAAGAACAAAAAAATTCTGAAAGGGAATCTCGATATCACATTTTTCAGAGACGACTTTCGCAGGAAAGATGGTTTGGTAACGGCCAGCAGTAATTCTATCGATTTTATTATCGAAGGTAAAAAAGTGATTTTAATTGACGATGTACTCTGGACTGGCAGAACGATCCGCGCAGCATTAGACGCTTTGCTGGCCTATGGCCGACCTGAAAAAGTGGAATTACTCGTATTAATCGACCGTAGATTTAGCAGGCATTTACCCATCGAGCCAGATTATATCGGCCACAAGGTAGATAGTTTAAACTCGCAGCAGGTAAAGGTAACCTGGGCAAGTGAAGGAGCAGAAGACAAAGTGATTTTATTATCTGAACCGCCCTTGCCGAAATAAGCATTAATGCTTTTCAAAAGGTATTTTGACATGGCAAGCGCTATCTGATAGTTAATAACATTATAATACACAGATAAAACAATAATATAGAAAATGGCAGCAGACAAATTATCAACCCGACATCTCTTAGGCATTAAAGATATTAACCGGAATGATATTGAATTAATTTTCGAAACTGCAGATAATTTTAAAGAAGTGATTAACAGGCCAATTAAAAAGGTGCCTTCTCTTCGAGACATTACCATTGCCAATATTTTCTTTGAAAACTCCACCAGAACCAAGCTTTCCTTTGAATTGGCAGAAAAAAGACTTTCAGCTGATGTGGTTAATTTTGCGGCCTCTTCCTCTTCAGTAAGCAAAGGCGAAACATTGATCGATACCGTGAACAACATTCTATCCATGAAAGTTGATATGGTAGTGATGCGCCATCCTTATGCCGGTGCAGGGCAGTTTTTGAGTAAACACGTAAAAGCACAGATTGTAAATGCCGGAGACGGTGCGCATGAGCATCCTACGCAGGCATTGCTCGATGCCTTTTCCATTCGCCAGAAATTAGGTGATGTAAGCGGGAAAAAAGTGGTTATCGTAGGTGATATTTTGCACTCAAGAGTGGCCATTTCTAACATCCTTTGTTTACAGCGCCTGGGTGCTGAGGTAATGGTTTGCGGCCCAACAACATTAATCCCAAAACACATCCACCAGTTGGGTGTAAAAGTAGAACATAACCTGATCAAAGCATTGAACTGGTGCGATGTAGCCAATATGCTCCGCATCCAATTGGAGCGTCAGGACATTAAATATTTCCCTTCACTTCGGGAATATGCCATGATGTATGGCTTAAACAAACAAATTCTCGATAGCCTGGACAAAGAAATTATCGTGATGCATCCTGGCCCGATTAACAGGGGGGTAGAGATTACCAGTGATGTTGCAGACAGTAAGCAATCCATCATTCTGGAGCAAGTAGAAAATGGCGTTGCAGTAAGAATGGCTGTGCTTTATCTGCTGGCAAGCCAGGGTTGAATTTGGAGTTTTTAGTCTGAAGTCCAGCATTCAAAGTTCTGAACTATTGAACCAATCAGAACTAAATCTTCCTGATTTACAACAATCGTATCGAGTCTGATACCAAACCCAAAAACACATCGTTTAATTGTGTTATTAACACATGTTAATTACTTATGTTGATAAACGCTGTTACAATTTCTAATTTAGTAGCGACCATATTTGAAACCAATGCAAACCTCATGATATTAGCATCTGCTATAAATGTCAGGATGTTGGTATTGCCAATGAAAAAAGATATAGAATAATGAAGAAAAAATACTTACTAATTCCGCTACTTTTAGCAGGAAGTTTTAGCACGTATGCGCAGGTTAGCGCGGTGCAGAACCTCAATAGAAACTATCAGACCGGCTTAGAATTATTAGAAAAAGAGAAGTACACCGCAGCGGCGGAGCAGTTTAAACTTGTAGAGCAGTTGCGATACAAATCTTCTACGCAAACGGAAAGCAATGCCGAATTATCCCTTTTAAAAGAAAACGCAAAATTCTATGCTGCCGTTTGTGCACTGGAATTAACCAATAGCGATGCAGAAAGCTTATTTCAGGTATTTATACGCGATTATCCTTTAAACCCAAATACAAAACTTGCTTATTTTTATGTTGGAAAGACCTACTTCGGTCAGAAAAATTATAAAAAAGCATTAGAATGGTTTGAAAAAACCGACCCATCTACCCTATCTGCCAAACAACGAAACGAGTATCAGTTTAAGCAAGGTTACTCTTATTTCGAACTGAAGGATTATGAAAAAGCAGAGCCATTATTTGAACAAGTTAAAAAAGATGAAGGCGATTTTCAGGAAAGTGCAACTTACTATTTTGCCTATATCAACTACCTGAATAAGGAGTACAAAACTGCACTTGCCAACTTCGAAAAACTAAAGGGCTCCCCTACTTATGAAGCAAGCTATCCATATTACATCACTTCGATGTATTATCTGGATGAGCGTTATGATGATGTAATTAGCTACGCACTGGAATCTATCCAGAAAACAAAACAACAGTTCGAACCCGAAATGTTGAGTTTGGTAGCGGCTTCTTATTTTGCAAAATCTGATTTTAAAAATGCAGAAAAATACTTTGCAGAATTCTATGCAAAGGATAAAAGTGAAGCCAAAAACAATCTGTTTATTTATCAGTATGGATACTCGCTGTTCCAGAACAAAAAATATAAGGAATCTGTATCTGTTTTAGAGAAGTTAAATACAGATGATGTTTACCTTCAAAACGGGATGCACACTTTAGGAAAAGCATTTATCCAGTTGGGCAACAAACAAAAAGCCCAAAGTGCATTTTTTAGGGCTTCCCGATTAGATTTTGATAAAGGCATTCAGGAAGAAGCCTGGTTAAGTTATGCGAAACTGAGTTATGAACTTGACTTTCATCAGCAGGCTTTAGAAGCTACCCAAGGATTTTTAAAGACATTCCCTAAATCACGTAAGATAAATGAAGCCAAAACCCTATTGGGTGAGGTTTTATTAACCACTAAAAACTACCAGGCGGCAGTAGATATCTTAGAGCCTATCCCTGATAAAACATTAGAAGCAAAAGAAGCTTATCAAAAAGTAACCTATTTCCGTGGATTAGAATTCTATAACGAGCGGGCATTTCCAAATGCATTGTCGATGTTTTTGCGTTCTGATAAATACCCTGAAGATAATGAGATCTATGCTTTAAACACCTATTGGAAAGCAGAATCGATGTATGAGTTACGCAAGTTTGGTGAAGCGGTAACCACATTCGAAAAGTTCCTTAAACTTCCGGGAGCCGACAAAACCGGCGTTTATAACTTCGCGAATTATGCATTGGCTTATGCTGCTTTTGAAGATGAAAAGTATAGCAAAGCGGCTAATTACTTTGAGAAGTTCTTGGCTGGAAATGATAAAGATCAGAAAACGATTGATGATGCAACCATCCGCTTAGCCGATTCTTATTTTGTAAATAAGAGCTATGGGCAGGCGATGACTAACTACAACAAAATCATCAGCAGACACACATCATCCGAAGATTATGCAACCTTCCAAAAAGGAATGATTCAAGGATTGGAGACACAATATGATGCTAAAATTGCAACAATGCAAAGTTTACTATCTCAGTTTCCAAATTCAAATTATGCTGATGATGCTGGTTTTGAAACCGCTTATACATACTTCAACAAAGGTGATTTCGATAAATCTAAATCAGATTTAGTAGCCTTAGTTGCAAAATATCCTCGAAGCAGTTATGTACCAAAAGCTTTGGTTACAATCGGTCTGGTTCAATATAACCAGGACCAGGATGATGCCGCTTTAGAATCATTTAAAAAGGTGGTAACAGAATATCCTGCGGTGGATGAATCAAAACAAGCGATGGAGTCTATCAAAAACATTTATGTAGACCGTGGCGATGCAAATGGATTTATCACCTATGCGAACACTACACCACTAGGAAATTATTCTAATACCGAGCAAGACAATATCATTTTTGCCGCTGCAAACAACCTTTATTTAAAGGGTGATGCGAATGGTGCCTTCCAGGCCGTAAATGCTTATTTCGATAAATTCCCGAAAGCCATTCACGAAAAAGAAGCGAAATTTATCAGGGCAGAATCTTTGGTAAAAATGAATCGCCCGGATGAAGCAATTGCCGATTATGAATTTATTTTGAATGACTGGACAAGTGATTATACGGAGCGTTCATTGGTGAGCATTTCGCAACTGTTCCTGAATCAGAAAAAATACAACGAAGCAATTGTTTATTTAAAACGTTTAGAAACCACTACCGATTATAAATCACACTATGGTTTTGCCATCAACAACTTGTTAAAGGCTTATACCGCCTTAAACATGCCAGATGACATGATTAAATATGCACAGTTAACCAAAGAATCAGAAAAAGCTTCGGAAGAAGAAAAAAACAGTTCTGGTTTATTCTCTGGTAAAGCATATTTATTAAAAGGTGATACTACTACCGCAGTAAAAGAATTTAAAAATGTTGTGGCTAAAACCAAAACAATCGCTGCAGCAGAAGCAAAGTACAACCTCGCGCTGGTAGAATATAACAAAGGCGATTACAAAACATCTTCTAAAACCTGTTTCGACCTGGTTAACAATATGGCATCTTACGATTATTGGGTAGCGAAAGCTTTTATCCTTTTATCTGATAACTATGTTGCATTGAAAGATAACTTACAAGCAAAAAGTACGCTCTTAAGTATCATTGATAATTATGAAGGCAAGGATGATATCATCCCGACAGCCAAAGAAAAACTAGAAAAACTAAACCAGAAGAAGTAGTATTATGAAGTCGATTAAATATATATATAGTTCTCTGTTTTTTTTAGCTGCCGGTTTAATGACCGCTCAGGCGCAGGAGAAAAAGGCAGAGGAAAAGGCAGTAGTTAATGAAGAAATCGAAGTGGTTCGTCCTTATAAACCTATCCTTGCAGAAGCAGTGAAACTGAGGAGAAGTCCGAATCTGGATGATGTTAAAATTTATAAAGCCAAACTAAACTACAGCATTACCGATAGGAAACTGGAGTTGAATAGTGATATTCAAAAACTTCAGGCACAGGCAGTGGCCGATGAAAAACAAAGTATCCTTATCAATAATTATGTAAAAGGTGGTGTCGGCAATCTGGCTACCATTCTGGGCGAAGCTTATTTCAACAATGGAAAAGATGAAGGTTTGCAATTTGGCGGCTATTTCAGACACTTTAGTCAGGAAGGAAAGCTGAACAAGCAAAACAGCAGCGACCAGCAATTAAGTGTTTTTGGACGCAGCATTTTAGAACAGAATACCGTGAGCGGAAGGATTAATGTACAACGCCATGGTACCAATTTCTACGGCGTGGATGACCAAAGGCCAACTTTCAATACCGATCCACAAAAACAGGCCTTAACCTTTGTGGAGCTTGAAGGTGAATTGGTGAAAAACTTTACTGAAGATCCGGATGCATTGAGTTACGCCCTGAAAGCCAACGGATATATCTGGTCTGATAAATTTGATGCAAAGGAAAACTATTTAACCTTAAATGGTTACGTAAATAAACGCATCAGTTCTTTCAATTTAGGTTTGGCAGCATCTACTGAATTTGGAAACACTAAGGATGCTTTGACGAGCGTTGGTAATAATTTACTTCGCTTAAATCCATACATCCGTTTACAGGTTAAAGGTGCAAAAGTAACTGCAGGTGTTAACTTTGTTCAGGAGTTTGGTGCCTTTAGCAGTACTAGAGTTTTCCCTGCGGTTACGGCAGATTTTACTTTGATCCCAGATTATTTACAAGTTTTTGGCGAGGTTAAAGGTGATGTAAACCGTAACTCTTTAAGAGGCTTTACTGAAGAGAACCCATGGTTAAACAGTAATATTCTGATTAAAAACACGGTTGAAAAGTTAAGTTTTAGCGCTGGTATTAAAGGTACTGGTGGCCCGGGTTTTGGTTACAAAGCAAGAGTGTATGTTAAGCAATTTGATGATATGCCTTTATTCATTAACAACTTTGATAACTTAAATAAATTTGATGTGATCTATGATTTCGGTAAAACGAAATTAACGGGTATTGAAGGGGAGCTTTCTGTACAGGTAAGCGATGCATTAAAATGGACTGGAAAGTTAAATCTTGACGACTGGAAACCAGCTCAGGAAACTTATTCTTGGTTTAAACCAGGTTTAAAAGTTAGCTCTAACTTCATTTATACTTACAACAAGAAATTAAGTTTCAATGCTGCCGTGGTGATTCAGGATGATGTGAAAGCGAAAGTTAACGTACAGGCTCCAGTAAATCCATTGCAATATCTTGTGCCAAATACAGGAATCGAACGTATTGAAACCGTAAAAGGTTTTGTTGATTTAGGTATTGGTGCCGATTATAGAATTAACAGTAAATTCTCTGTTTTTGCAAAAGCGAATAACTTGTTAAACAGTAAATACAACAGATTTTTATACTACCAGGTAAATGGTTTGAACGTTTTCGGTGGATTGACTTATTCGTTTTAAGTAAGCGATATAATGTTTCAAAAAGAGGTGGTATCATGATGATATCACCTCTTTTTTTTGCCTTTTCTTGGAGAATAAAAGTTGCCTATTCGCTGTCTGCTACATGCCTCGGCCGGCCGCCGAAGGGCTATCTTCTTTATTCTTGATAATAAAGAAGCAAACAATCAAGGCTTGGAACTGATGTCGGATAAAAGCGTTAAAGCTTTGTTTCGGCAGCACAAGCACCCGATGAAGAATCGGGAGAGGACGCGCTGCCGTGGATTGAGTGATATGAAAGATTGTAGTTGAAGCTTTAAACGTTTTCTCCCACCATCATCTCCTAGGCCGGATAGCAGGGTGGAAATAGCAGCATGGAATAGCATGTGGCCATAACAAGGTGTCGCGATCGCTAGGGTGCGGTTGCAACTCCCCTCCATTGGAATGGTGCCCGCAGGCCGGGGTGGTTTTTTGAACTAATCTTATACTCGTTGTCTATCATTGTCAGCGCTAAGTTCTGTACTTTCCAATGGTAGTTCTGAACTTTCAGTTAAAAATTATAAACCTTCAGTTAGCAGTTCCGAACTTTCCGATGGTAGTTCTGTGCTATCAGTTAAGAATTATAAACTTTCAGTTCGTAGTTCTGAACTTTCCGATGGTAGTTCTGTACTTTCAGTTAAGAATTCTAAACCTTCAGCTAGCAGTTCGGAACTTTTCGATGGTAGTTCTGTACTTTCAGTTAGCAGTTCTATACTTTCTAACGGAAGTTCTAAACTTTCAGTTCCAAGTTCTGAACTTTCTCAGGGTAATTCTATACTTTCAGTTCGTGCAAAAGGTAGTCCCGCAGATCTAAATGACCACCACAGATTGTTACTGCTCGCTTCTGCGTAAATCTTTTTAATCTGCGGCAAAATTATTTAAACGAACAGTTCGTCGATCGCTAGGGTGTGAACCGCCATCCATAATACAAATGCAAAAGTTAGTCCCGCAGATCTAAATGATTACCGCAGATTTTTACTGCTCGCTTCTGCGTAAATCTTTTTAATCTGCGGGAAAATGATTTAGACAAGCTGGGTGCCAATCGCTAGAATGTGAACGGTCAACCATAATGCAAAAGGTAGTCCCGCAGATCTAAATGATCACCGCAGATTTTTACTGCTCGCTTCTGCGTAAATCTTTTTAATCTGCGGGAAAATTATTTAAACAAGCTGGGTGCCAATCGCTGGGGTGTGAACCGTTATCCATAATGCAAATGCAAAAGTTGGTCGCGCAGATCTGAATAATCACCACAGATTTTAACTGCTTGCTTCTGCGTAAATCTTAGTAATCTGCGGGAAAATGATTTAGACAAGCTGGGTGCCAATCGCTAGAATGTGAACGGTCAACCATAATGCAAAAGTTAGTCCCGCTGATCTAAATGATCACCGCAGATTGTTACCGCTCCCTTCTGC
>Ga0308159_1003895_pt1 | contig 14335 bp, 9 predicted proteins | sample PhyCR1_FD_201040 | JGI IMG/M metagenome (GOLD analysis project Ga0308159, IMG submission 201040) | Phyllosphere microbial communities from UC Gill Tract Community Farm, Albany, California, United States - DLSLC.R1 | ecosystem: Host-associated > Plants > Phyllosphere > Unclassified | place: USA... | reverse complement strand
CCGATGGTACTGCGGTAACACGTGGGAGAGTAGGTCGGTGCCAAATCTTAAAAGCCTCAAAGCAGGCTCTTACCAGAACCCTTGCAGTAACAACTGCAGGGGTTTCTGCGTTTGAAAACAAGTTGAAAGCGGAAAGGAATAAAGAGCAAGGAGCAAGGAATAAAGAATAAAGCGAGACGAATGGCAACGAAAAACGAATAAAGTTAGAAGACTAAAGGTTAAAGCAGAAAGCTATACCTGGTTATTTTAGCATTCTTTTATGCGCTTCCTCGCACGTTCTTCCATACTTGATTTAGGAAAGTATTTCATAAAATAGCAGTCTGCTAAAGCAGGACTGCAATGAATGGACTGGTAAAGGTGCTTAAACTAAATTCAGCATAACGATTCGATTATAGTGCATCCAATCGAAGCATCGTCTTTGCGAGGCAGATTCTTTATCTGTTGGAAGCAATGTCCATCGAAAAAAGAGCAAGGAGCAAAGAGTAAGGAGCAAAGAACAAAGAATAAAGACTAAAGCTGAAAGCCAAAGGGGCTAAAGCGTGCTTCTAATGGAAAAGTGATTACTGGTGTTTAAAACGAAAAACGATCAACGGCAAATGACTAACAATACCAGAACGATCTAATTATTATCACCCATTTTTTCTATGTTAAAAAATGTAAATTATTCAAGCGTCAAGGTAATAAAACCGTATTATTGTAGTATTACGTATCTTGACATGATCAACTTCAACCATACCAAAATATTTTTCGCTGCTTTTCTATTCTTCCTACACATCACTGTTTTCGCACAGAATAAGAATGTAAAACTTCCTGCCAATTGGTTTAACCTTGATTTAGCAGAAAGTGGATACTATGGTATCAGCACCGAGAAAGCTTACCGGGAAATCCTGAAAGATAAACAGCCAAAAGAACAGATTATCGTTGCCGTGATCGATGGAGGAGTAGATATTGCTCATCCTGATTTAAAATCTGTGCTATGGACAAACAAAAAGGAAATTCCAGGCAATGGTATAGACGATGATGGTAACGGTTATATCGATGATATTCATGGCTGGAATTTTATAGGTTCTAAAAATGGCAATCTGGAGTTCGACAATCTGGAACTGATCAGACTTCTCAGAATTTATACGCCTAAATATCAATCAACAACAAACTTAACCCCACTTGATAGTAATCAAAAGGAAGAGTTTAGGTTATATAAAAAAATGGTTGGCGACTTTGGCAAAAAGTATGAAGATGCCAGTAATACTTTCTCCGTTTTGGTAGCCATCAACAAAGTCCTTGATTCTGTAGCTAAAGGAAGTAATAAAAAGGTTCCTGCATATGAGGATATTGAGAGGTATAAAGCTGATGACGAGGTTGAAGAACAAGTAAAAAACATTATCAAAAAAGGCTCAAATGAAGACGGAAGTTTTGAAAAGTTCTATAAAAGTATCAAAGATGGATATAAACAGTATGATGCCATGCTTAAATATAACCTTAATCCTAAATATGATCAAAGGGCTGAATTAGTGGGTGATGATTATGCGAATAGTAATGAACGTCGATATGGGAACGCTGATGTTAAAGGACCGGATGCGATGCATGGAACTCATGTCGCCGGGATCATCGGAGCAGATAGGACCAATAATCTAGGGATACTGGGTGTAGCCAATTATGTGCGTATTATGGCGATCAGGGTTGTACCAACTGGCGATGAACGTGATAAAGATGTAGCAAACGGAATCAGATATGCTGTAGATAATGGTGCACGAGTAATCAATATGAGTTTCGGGAAAGCTTATAAATGGGATAAAAAGGTAGTTGATGAAGCTGTGAAATATGCTGAATTGAAGGGAGTTTTATTGGTTCATGCTGCTGGTAATGACAACCAAAATAACGATGTAGAAGAAAACTTTCCAAATAAATACTTTGAAAGTGCAGAGGCCGAGGCTTATAAAGCAGCACATCGTAACCCCGCTAAACCCGACTTCACTCCGCCAAAACTAATGGGACAAAATAGCATGGGGATGAGGCCTCCAATGAATAGCACTATTGTTAAAGCTGTTCCAGTAGACTCAGCAAAGTTTAAGCTTCCAAATGCAAGTAACTGGATAGAAGTTGGTGCAAGTGCTTATAAAGATGACGAAACTTTAAAAGCAGATTTCTCTAATTATGGGAAATATAATGTTGATGTTTTTGCTCCTGGTTTTTTAATTAATTCAACAGTTCCAGATGGTAAGTATGAAGACCTGGATGGAACGAGTATGGCCTCGCCTGTAGTTTCAGGTTTAGCTGCGCTAATTCTCAGTTACTATCCTAAGCTTACACCAGCCCAGGTGCGTGAAATTATCATGAAATCAGTAACCAAGGTAAATCACAAAGTGAAATACAAAAATGAGAAGGGTGAGAATACCAGGGCTTTGTTCAGTGAAATTTGTGTAAGTGGTGGTATTGTGAATGCGTATAACGCCTTAAAGCTTGCAGAGACCTATTAGATACCAGGAGTTTGTAACATGCGAATGAAATCTTGAAACGTTCCAAATGGATAATTTTTTGACTTCATCCAACGGATCAGGCTATCCATTCTGCTGATCATTTTTGCCCCTGTATTTTTCCTTACATATCCGGGAAAGCCAAATCTATCCACATCGTCTAGATCTGTAAATTCCCATGGATGAAAATAAATATTCAAATACTGATCTTTTTTATAAGTCCAGTTGGCAAGGAATTTATATATGCTGAGCGGAAGATTATGGAACGAAAGCCAGAATAAAGGAAACCTGATTATCGGACTTACAGAAGCCGGAATTTGCAGCACGTTTTGTTTGCTAAAATGCGTTCTGGAAATGTTAAAGTTATTATATCGTCCGGGTAAGTAGGTTGGGTTAATGGATGTGTTGTATACATAGCCGGCTTTTTCTATCTCCTTTTCATCAACGGGCATCATTCGCGCCATTCGATAGCCAGTTATTTCCTGCCCGGATAGTGCCTGTAACTTCAGCTTAGACTGTAGAAGGTGTTCCGGTTTGAAATCGGAATGATAATAGCCGTGCGAAGCTAATTCATGCCCTGTAGTCGTAATACGTTCAATTAGATCTGGCACATTTTCAGCGAAAGTAACCGTACAGAAAAAGGTTGCTTTAACTTGGTGCTTATCCAGGAGATCTAAAATAGCAATTGTTCCTACTCTGGAAATTGAAATCTGATCAGTAAAAGAAATTTCTTTCCCGTACTCAAAAGGCATGTCGAACTCTTCAATATCAAAACTTAAAAGAACCATTAACGATGCTGAATATTGGTTGAACGAATAATATAATTGGGGCGGTTTTTAGTCTGCATGAACATTTTACCTACGTAGATTCCAATGATGCCTAAGATAATCAATTGAAGACCTCCAAAGAAAACAATGGTCATCAGCATGGATGCCCAGCCAGAAACCTCTACATTATTTACAAATGCATATATAACATATGGAATGTATAGCACTGATGCAAAGGAAAATATGAACCCAAGATACACCGCTGAATAAAGTGGTTTTATACTGAATGAGGTTACGCCATGTAACGCCAGGCGAAACATTTTTTTTATTGTATACTTACTTTGTCCCGAAAAACGGGCGGCTGGATTATATTTTATTGCATGTTGCTTAAATCCAAGCCATTTAACCAAACCACGAAGAAAGGGCTCATTTTCATGGAAGTTTCTGAATACATTGACAACCTTTTGATCTAACAAGCGAAAATCAGCAGCGCCTGGCTCGAGTTCTATATCAGATAATAAATTTAGCGTTTTATAAAAAAGATTAGAAGATCCGCGTTTGCCTTTTGAAAGACTTTTATCATCTTCTCGAATGGTATACACTACCTCAAAACCCTCTTCCCATTTTTTTAACATTTCAGGAATCAGCGTTGGCGGATGTTGCATATCGCAATCCATTGAAATTACGCAATCGCCAAAAGCATGGTCCATACCAGCTTTTACAGCCAGTTGATGGCCGAAGTTTCTGGAAAATTCCAGGAAAAAAATATTATCAGCCGTTGCTACATAATCCTGAATCTTATTCAACGTATGGTCTGAGCTGCCATCATCAACAAGGATCACCTCATAATTAAAATGAATTCCAGCGAAAACTTTTTTAAGGCTTTCACAGATCATGAAAATATTATCAGCCTCGTTGTATGCTGGTATTACGATTGAAACTAATTTTTTCATTTTTCGGTCATCGAATAAGACTCAAAATCCTCCTTTAACATCTGGTAAACCAGGGTAAGCCAAATGATGACACAAGGTAGCGCTTTGAGTGAATATAGACGAATAAATTCTTTTACCGCCTTAGGCAAAATATCGGTTGGTGATAGGCTGGTTAGCACAAAAGCAAATATAAACAACGCAATTATCCAGGTTTTTTTAGGATCCTGCTGCACAATAAACCAAACGGCAACACCAGCAAAGGCAATGATGTACGTTGGAGATTCTGAGCCACTGCTAAAAATAACGGTAAAAATTAATGTAGAGGCCAATAACATCAATCTGAATGCCAAATGTTTATATTGTTTAATTCGTAAATAAGGGAGTGCAAATAACACTAAGCCAGACAGGAGAAACGGGCCATTCGGGATATTCACATTGCCGCTGATTCTTCTGCACATACCCATAAGAGAAATATCCTGAAATGAAGTGAGCGAGGCGTTTGAAGCATTTTTATGCACCAGCGAATGGTACCAGTCTGCATAAGATTGGATTACAAAAGACGGGGATGAAATGGCCATTGGCATTAAAAAAAGCAATACCAATGCTATAATCCCAGCAAAGATGAACTTAAGTTTATGGTTTGTAAAGAAGAAAAATGCCAGACCTACAATTCCATATAATTTAATCATGGTACCAAGGGCAATGAAAAATGCTGATTTTACTTCTTCCTTCTTAATCAGATAAGAAAAACTTAAGAGCATTAAGCCGGTTAATGCAATATTGAATTGAAAGCTGAACAGGGCCGTGAGGGTTTCGTGGGCACATATCCAGGCAACAATAGTTCGTTTGTTTAGGGAGATTGGTAAGCTATATATTCCCCAAAGTAACACCAACACGTTGGCTATATTCCACAAAAACATCGCCAGGCCATCTGGTAATAATGCAAAAGGAGCAATAAGTAAAGAAAAAACTATTCCATAATGATTACTATCGCCGTACTCCGCATAATTACTGTACAAATTTTGTAGATCGACGGTATGCCAATAAACATATTTGAAAATCAGGTAATTATTATAGGAATGATGTAAATACTGCTTGGTGCTCGCAATAATAGCCAGAAGGACATATATAGCGAAAACGACCTGTTTCTTTCTCAAAATCGTAAAAATCTTCGGAAAGATGGAATGATTTGCTAGGCTCATATAATCAGTTCCGCAAATATAATTAAATTAATGATCCGTTTAATGCGATTTAGGAATGCCCTTTAAAAGGTTCATTCGTTTGTTTTTATTTGAGTTTTTTAAATAAGTGGAAGAGATTCGATAAAAATTGATGATAGTTGGAGTAATATATGTGATACGTATTTATTTTTTATCTTTTAATTACTATATTCATTTAAATATTATTATTTGGAGTGTTTTTAGGGCTTTACTGTTATAGATAGTGTGTTTCGGTCGTGCTTTTTCGTCAGAGGAAGAATAAAAGATTATTTTTTAATTTAAAAGCTATGGAAAATTATTTAATATCACATTTCGGCCTGTTGGAAGGTGGTGATTATGCTGATTCTACAGTAAAAAAGCCAATTGCTGTTTACTTCAAAGAAAATTATGGCGGTAATAATAGTAAAACTGAAGATAGTACAAAACATAAAAAATCATATCGGTTATTACTAAACCTGCTGTTTCGAAAACTTTTTTAGCAAATTTTAAATTCAGGTTAATTTTATAGCGACATAGATATCGGTTTAGTTTTATGTTATCGTCTCTATTTTACAGTTTACCATAATTAAGCTGATTCTTTACCAATTTTATCTAAATTGGAGGGGAAGGTTAACCCTTAATTTTTAAAGACTATTTTTGGTTATACCAATCATTATAGTTTTTTAAATTAATAGCCATGTACAGCACGCCTAAATTTCTATTTAGCAATAGCAAACTATCCTTATTATTTCTTACAGTTCTATTTTCACTCCTTTCAGCGATTGCAGCAGCACAATCGCCATGGATTAATTTAGCAAAAAAGCCATCTACATTAGGTTTAGAAAATGGCTTTACTGCTTACGATGCAGGCGCCTTTAATTTAAAACTGGTAAAATCGTCGCAAACAGTAGCCGGGCTTCAACCTAAGAACGTGAAAGATTTCGATTTTACGCCGGGTGATAGTTTGAAAGTAAGGAGTTCGGATGGTTTATACCATTTGGGTGATATCAATCTGAAAATCAGAGCAGGTAATGACCAAGCATGGAAAAGTTTCAGTACGGCAGCCAAACGAATGCCTGTAAAAGCCATTGCTGTAAAAGGTAAAGTATTTGCATCGGCAGACCTGGCCAACACCTTACCTGCTGATATACCGTTAAAAATTATTCGCAGCTGGGAAATGAATGATGGTAAACTGACTTTGAAATTTGACATCAAAAATAAAACAGCTGGCGATGTAGAAATCGGCGCATTGGGAATCCCGATGATTTTTGATAATATTCTGGAAGGAAGAACACTGGAGCAAGCCCATGCTAAAAATGTTTTTTATGATCCTTATATTGGAAGAGATGCTGGTTATCTTCAGGTAACGAGATTAAGCGGACAAGCGCCATCGTTAATTGTTGCGCCTGTTGGCAAAACACCATTTGAAGCCTACAATCCTTTAAATGATGATCGCACGCCACGTGGCATTGCCTTTGAAGGTTTTTATGAGTGGATGGTTTATAGTAAAGCTTATGCAGAAAACGAATGGAAAACTGCAGATCAGTGGAATGTCCCAACCTCCGTTATTTTAAAACCAAATGAGACCAAAACTTATGCGCTTCAGTTTATTCTCTCGGGTAGTCCAAAAGATATCGAAAGCAAGTTAATTGAAAACAAACGGCCGGTTGCAGTGTCGGTTCCGGGGTATGTATTGCCGAAAGATGTAGATGCGAAGTTATACATCAATTATGCGAAAAAAATCAAGTCAATCAGTTCATTCCCTGATCAGGCATTAGCAATAAGCGCTTTAGGAAGCACCAAAAAAGGATGGAAAAGCTATTCTGTTAAAGGCAATAGCTGGGGCAGAGCGAGGCTAACAATCGTTTATGAAGATGGCCTGGAACAAACCATAAATTATAAAATTATAGAATCAGAAAGTAAAGTTATTGCAAGCTATGGTCACTTTTTAACTACTAAACAATGGTTTGATCAGCCTAATGATGTGTTCAAACGTTCGCCGTCCGTAATTACTTATGATAATGAAAAACAGCAACAAGTGGTACAGGATAACCGTGCGTGGATTGCCGGATTAAGCGATGAGGGGGGCGCCGGATCGTGGCTGGGCGCCATTATGAAACAACTGGTAAATCCCGAAAAGGCAGAAATAGATAAGCTGCAAAAATTCGTAGACACAGTAATGTTTGGAAATATCCAATTGAAAGAAGGTCCGCAGAAATACGGCGTAAAGAAAAGTTTATTCTTTTACGAGCCAGATTCGATGCCCAAAAATACTTACGCTAAAGACATCAATTTCAAAACCTGGTCGGCCTGGCCCAGCAAGGAAGCCAATAATCTAGGCAGATCTTATAACTATCCTCACGTGGCAGCTGCGCATTGGATGATGTATCGCCTGGCCAGAAATTACAGTGGCTTGGTTGCACAAAATACCTGGAAACAACATCTGGTAAACGCTGCTGAAACCGGAATGGCAATGGTAAATATTGCGCCTTATTATGCACAGTTTGGTCAGATGGAAGGGACGATTTTTTACCTGATTTTAACCGATCTTAAGAATGAAGGTTTAACCGATGAAGCTAATAAACTTTCTGATGCCATGAAAAAACGTGCTGATCATTGGCGATCGCTGGAATATCCGTTTGGAAGCGAGATGCCATGGGATTCTACCGGACAGGAGGAAGTTTATGTATGGTCGAACTATTTTGGTTACGAAGATAAAGCCAAGGTAACGCTTGATGCGATTTTAGCTTATATGCCGGTAATGCCGCATTGGGCCTATAATGGCAATGCCCGCCGTTATTGGGATTTCCTTTATGGAGGTAAGCTTCAGCGGATTGAAAGAATGATCCATCACTATGGTTCTGCCTTAAATTCTATCCCTGTGTTGATGGATTATCGTAAAAATCCTAACGATTTCTATTTGCTTCGCGCAGGTTATGGGGGCTTATTAGGTTCCATTTCGAATATTACCCAGGATGGATTTGCACCAGCCGCTTTTCATGCTTATCCTTCAACACTGAAGAATGATGGCATTACAGGTGATTATGGTTCCGGATTTTTTGGCTATGCAGTGAACACTTCTTCTTATATTCTGGATCATCCCGATTTCGGATGGCTGGCTTTCGGTGGAAACCTGAAGAAGGAAAAAAACACGGTTACTGTGGCCCTCACTACAGCGGCTAAATCATCAGTTTACCTTGCGCCAATCGGACTTTGGATTTCGTTAGATGCTGGTAAAATAGAATCAGTAAGTTATGATATTTCAACGGGTAATGTACATTTGAAACTGGAAAAGGCAGATCAGTATACGCCAACTGCAGTGATTAGAGTTGCACAGCCTGCAAAACTAGCTCACGTTAGTACGTACACCATCAAAACGACAGGTACAAAAGAAAGAGGAGCTACGCTGATTAATCTTTCTACAACCGGAACTACTGAAGTGGTGATTCAGAAGTAGAGTATTAAAAACGTAAGCTCAGAAGCTTTATAAAAACGATAATTTATTAACTTAAGAAATTTCAAAAGCCTGCGCGCTGAAGAATTTCTCGAGTTTTTGATGGCAGTACTATGAACTTTCGATGTATTTCCCCTAACAAGGCGACCAAAGCTTCGCAAGTTGATCATCATTTATGAAATTTAGAGGATTCTTAGACTGCCGAAGGCACATAAAGAATTACTTTTAATAGCGTAAGCATTCGCGTATGCTTGCATAAATGGGAATATGATCTAAAACAAAAGGCAATTTTCAGATCGAAAATTGCCTTTTGTTTTATGGTGAAACCGTAGTTCTTAATTGAATTAATTCACTGGCGTTAAGATGGCGCACCAACCACCACCTTTTTCCATTTTGATGGCTATTTGATCTTCTTTGCTCACTTTCGACGTTTTGATTTGATAATCAGCCGCATGTTTATCGGCATTAATACCATCACTAAAAATTTCCATCTGATAAGACTTGCCATCAAGAAAAGATAATTTTTGTGTTAATGTTCTGGCGTTCCAGTCGGTCATTCCGGAGATGTACCATTTATTGTCTTTCTTTCTGGCAATCAAAGCATATTCGCCAACTTTACCATCAAGAGCGACAGTCTCATCCCATACGGTTGGAATTTTGGAAATAAAGGCTGTGAATAATGTATCTTTCAAATAATTAGATGGATTATCGGCCAGCATCTGTAAAGGACTTTCATACATCACATACATTGCCGCCTGGTGTGCCCGTGTTCCCATACTCATTGGCTCGCTAAAAACAATATTGAAGTTCTTTTTAGTGGCATTAATCATCGCTCCGGGCGTATAATCCATCGGGCCGGCCGCCATTCTGATAAACGGCAACGTTACATTATGGGTTGGGGTAATCTCTGCACTCCACTTGTTGTTTTCTGCTCCACGTACACCTTCATAACTTAAAACGTTAGGATATTTATGATTCAATCCTACTGGTTTGTAAGCACCATGCAAATCAACCATCAATTGATATTTTGCAGCAGTTGCAGCCACCCGTTCATAAAAGTTCACCATATATTGGTCTGCTCTTGCCATAAAATCTACTTTGATTCCCACAGCTCCCCACTTTTTATATTTTGATAAGATATCATCCATGTCCTTATCCAGGGGTCCCCATAAAGTCCAAAGCCATACGCCTACATTCTTCGATTTACCATAATCAATAATTTCCTGCAGGTCAATATCTGGTGCAGTATGTGTTAAATCAGTAGTAGTTTTCGTCCAGCCTTCATCCAGCATAATGTATTCCAGTCCGAATTTAGCAGCGAAATCAATGTAGTATTTATAGGTTTTGGTATTGATGCCGGATTTAAAATCGACACCATAAATATTGTTATCATTCCACCAATCCCAGGCCACTTTACCAGGTTTGATCCATTTTGAATCACTAATTACCGAAGGACTTGATAACTTATAGGTGAGGTTGGTGGCGAGTAAATCCTTATCCTCCGTACAAATGACTATACTTCTCCAAGGGAATTTCCGCTGACCAGTGGTTTTTGCAATATGACTTTCCAGTTTAGTGATTTTGATATCCCGATCTCTAACGGGGGTGCTTGCCGCGATATTTTTTGGATGTGCAGCGGTAAGTTTTCCGGTTCCGGTGCCAAATAAAAACATATTTGGATAGTCGTAGAGATCTGCTTCGCTTACCAGCATTTTAACGCCGGATTTTGCATAAACCAACATCGGCAATGCAGCATGCTGCTGATTACTGAAAGCATTTAAGGTAGAATCTTTATACAAACTTTCGAAATGCGATAAATAGTTGGGATCACTTTCCAAAGGCCAGAATACCCGGTTGTTCGATCCAAAATTAAAATCTGCAATTTCACTTTCAACTTCAATAGTTTGCTTGCCAAGTGTTGTTTCAAAGCGATAAGCAACACCATCATCGTATGCCCTGAAATAAATACTATAGTTTCCTTTAAAATCCAGCTTTAACTCATTGTAATTGTTGGTGATCTTTTTACTTTTTACCGGAACTACAGCAGTTAACTCTTCCTGGTGCGAATATTGTTTTTGATTGATCAAAACCGGATTTACACCCAGTTGAAGGTTGTTTTTAAGCAACATGGCCAACTGACTGGGCTGCAGAATTATTTCTGAACCGTACTTAATGCTCCAGGTTATTTTCTGCCCTAAAGTGATATCGATTTTTATTTTTTTATTGGGCGAACTGAGCTGGAGGTCTTTTCCAAAAGCAGTTCCGATCATGAAGATACCAAACAGCAAGGCAATGAGTTTTTTGTTCATAATGTAGATTTCTAATAGATATTGGGAAAGATTAATGTAGGTGTATGAGTCGATATCTGGTTAAATTTATTATTCCTAAATTACAGAAAAGGAACGTGTTAGAAATGACTATAATTTGCAATTGTTGTGCATATTTTAACCTTAAATTTCGAGTATTGGCTAAATTGAAGTGATTTTAGTACCATAATATTACCAATAATTGGCTGATTCATCTCGTATTTTATCCGATTGATCCAAAAATTATTTATTAAACACTGCTTTGGTCATCTTCGTATTTCAAAACCCCATTACCACAATTGTTTAATTCTGCCATGATGAAAAATTCAATACGTAGCATCCTAACCCTAATCATACTTTCTGGTAACCTTGCTGCTTTTGCTCAGGTTAAAGCGCCAACTTATACGCTGGCAGATACGCTTAGGGGAAGCCTGGATGCAGAACGAATATGGTGGGATGTTCAGCGGTACGAACTCGCCTTTAAACCAGATTATACTAATAAAACCATATCCGGTTCAAATGAAATTTTATATAAGGTGGTGAAAACTAATGATGGAAAAACGAAGATGCAGATTGATCTTCAGGAACCACTCCTTATCGACAGTATTTGGTACAATGAAAAGTTGAAGTTAACATTTGAACATGTTGGAAGTGTATGGTATGCGCATGTTCCTGCCCAAAAAAATACAGAAGTTAACCGGGTGAAAATATTCTACCATGGGGCTGTTCACCAGGCAAAACGCGCACCCTGGGATGGTGGTTTTATCTTCACTACAGATTCTTTGTCACGGCCATGGATGACGGTTGCCTGCCAGGGTTTAGGTGCTTCGGTTTGGTATCCAAATAAGGATCATCAAAGTGATGAGCCGGATTTAGGCGCTTCTTTAACCATGACTATTCCCGATACCCTTGTTGGCGTTGGAAATGGAAAGCTTGTTTTCAAAAAGAATAACAATGATGGCACTGTAACCTATAAATATAATGTACAAAGCGCCATCAGCAACTATTGCATTATTCCCTACATTGGCAAATACGTTAATTTTAAGGAAGAGTATCCCGGCGAAAAAGGGAAGCTTGATGTTAATTATTGGGTATTGGATTATAATTATAATAAGGCTAAAACCTATATGCCGGATCAGGTGCATAAAATGCTGAAAAGTTTTGAGCATTGGTTTGGTCCCTATCCATTTTATGAAGATGGTTACCAGTTAATCGACGCTTCGCATACTGGCATGGAACATCAGTCGGCAGTTTCTTACGGTAACAAATATAAATTCGGCTATTTAGGAAGGGATATGTCTGGTAACGGCTGGGGAATCAAATGGGATTTCATTATCATTCACGAAAGTGGACATGAATGGTTTGGCAATAACATTACCACCAAAGACCTGGCAGATATGTGGGTACACGAAGGCTTTACCAATTATAGCGAAACCCTTTTTGTGGATTATATTTTTGGTAAGCAAGCAGGGAACGAATACAATTACGGCATCAGAAAAGGTATCCGGAACGATAGTCCGATTATCCCGGCATACGGTGTAAATGCGCAGGGTAGCGGAGATATGTATCCAAAGGGTGGAAATATGCTTCATGCCATCAGGCACAGCATGGATAACGATAAACTTTTTAGGTCTATTTTGAGGGGTTTGAATAAAACTTTTTATCACCAAACCGTAACCACAGCACAAATAGAAAATTACTTTTCAAAACAGGCTGGTTACCCTTATGCTAAAGTGTTCGATCAATATTTAAGAACCACGCAGATTCCTGTATTCGAATATTACATCAAAAATGGTGAAGTATTTTATCGCTACACAAATTGCGTATCCGGATTTAATTTACCTTTAGTGCTTATAAAAGAGGGTGTTAAAGCATTAAAAATCATTCCGTCAGGAAAATGGAATCATTTAAAATTATCAACCGGACAAGAATCTTTAGTAGAGAAATCAGCAATCGAATCGATGTATTATCTGAACGTAAAAAACAAAGTTTAGATTCCAACTTAAGTGGTGTATTTATAGTTGGTATCGGTTAAAATCCAATAATTGCACGCTGAAGCTATGCCGTAACTTTGAAAGTAATAGTAAACATCTAAGTAAAAAGACGAATCTTGTGGTTTTGATGCCAAGAATTTTTTTTATTAGACAATAGAAATAACATATATAAAATTATACATAAAATGGCAATAAAATGGACAGGGGTTTTCCCGGCTGTAACCACAAAATTTACAGCAAATGATGAATTGGATTTTGCAGCTTTTGATTTGAACATTGAAGCACAATTAGAGGCCGGAGCAAATGGGATCATTCTAGGTGGGTCTTTAGGGGAGGCAAGTGTACTTACGGATGATGAAAAATTCGGATTGTTGTCTCACACGTTAGAAGTGGTAAACGGTCGTGTGCCTGTTTTGTTAAATATTTCAGAATCTACTACCAAAAAAGGAATTGAAGTTGCTAAAAAAGCAGAATCTTTAGGTGCTCAGGGATTAATGTTATTGCCGCCGATGCGTTATTATGCATCACCAGATGAAACATTAGCATTTTTTGGTGCGATTGCAGAAGCTACTGAATTACCAATTATGATTTATAACAACCCGGTTGATTATAAAATTGAGGTAACGCTGGATATGTTCGAGGCACTTACAAAATACCCGAATGTGCAGGCAATTAAAGAATCTACCAGAGATGTTTCTAACGTTACCAGGTTAATTAATCGTTTCGGCGATCGTTTTAAAATCTTTACTGGTGTAGATCCGTTGGCGATGGAAAGTATTGTAATGGGTGCTGATGGATGGGTTGCCGGTTTGGTTGATGCCTTCCCGAGGGAAACGGTTGCTATTTTCAACCTGATTAAAGAAAACCGGATTGCAGAAGCATTAACCATTTATCGTTGGTTTTTGCCAGTATTGGAATTGGATATCCACCCAAAACTGGTTCAGTACATCAAACTTGCTGAAGTAGCCACAGGTTTAGGAACAGAAGCTGTTAGGGCACCGCGTTTACCAATTGAAGGTGCAGAAAGAGAAAGAGTTTTAAAAATTATTAACGACGCCTTAGCGGTTCGTCCGGAATTACCTGCAGGAAGCTGGGGTAAATAATAAAAACCAAATATGAACGGAAAAAATATTGTTGCCAGTGAATATGTAGATGGTAATGAAATTAACCTAAATGCAATAAACCCGGCAACGGGTTTATTGCTGGACG
>Ga0308159_1003891_pt1 | contig 14339 bp, 8 predicted proteins | sample PhyCR1_FD_201040 | JGI IMG/M metagenome (GOLD analysis project Ga0308159, IMG submission 201040) | Phyllosphere microbial communities from UC Gill Tract Community Farm, Albany, California, United States - DLSLC.R1 | ecosystem: Host-associated > Plants > Phyllosphere > Unclassified | place: USA... | reverse complement strand
TACTCACTAACTTTAACAGAAAAACGGCGTAGCCCTCATGAATACAATTAAAAATATAGAGACTATATGAATAATTGCGAGCCGGCAGTTTTGTTTCTTTTGCTGTCAAAAGAAAATAAGCCCGTCCGGCAGGACAAGAGGAATCTTTTACTTTGCCATTTTTTCCCGCTACGCTGCCTTGCCTCGGCTGGCCGCCGAATGGCTTCTTCTTTATTCTTGATAATAAAGAAGCAAACAATCAAGGCTTGGAACTGTTGTCGGATAAAAGCGTTAAAGCTTTATTTCGGCAGCACAAGCACCCGATGAAAAATCGGGAGAGGGCGCGCTGCCTTGGATAGTGGTGGTTTGAAAATTTGTGGTGGAAGCTTTAAACGTTTTATCCTTCCATCATTTCCCAGGCCGGAGAACTGGGTGGTGATAGCGAGAGGGATAATTAAGGATTTTGCCTTTTGATGTTATTCAGCACGCAGTAAAGAATCGCTGTGTTTTTAACCAATACCTTCATTACCACCAAAGCCTTTCTAACCTAATAGCTGCAGGGAATCCGTATTACACGACTTTCCCATCCTGGGGAAGGTGCCGCCAGGCGGATAGGGGTTGTCTTTTTGCTACGAAACGCAAAGACCACCTTCGTGATCTGGCATAAAAAATCGAACCCTGAATTTCAAAGTTCGATTTAATTATAATGTTATTTTTTACTTACTAAACGTATTTAAATCCCATTCATCCTGCCAGTTGATTTTGATTTTCTCGCCCTCAAACTTAATTGGCAACCACAAGTATCGACCGTCAATGGCGTTCTTCGGCTCCCACTTATCCGCCATAAAAATGAATTCTCCCTTTTTTCCAGGCGCCGGAAGTACATGAGTGCTCTGTCCCCCATAGGTAATATTCGCGCCAGCACCTTCACATGGGTTACCCATAAATGTCCAAGGACCCCAGATGGAATTTGCTTTAAACCACCTTGCAGGGTTTGGTGCCCAACCTGTGCAACCAGATCCCACCATATAATAGGTGCCATTTTTCTTGAATAAAGCCGGTGCCTCCGTTTGCTGGCCAACATAAATCCTGATAAATTTCCCTGTATGACTTAAATAATCAGGTGATAGCTCAGCCAGGTGAAGGGTAAAATTTTCCTCAGATGAAAAAACATGGTAAGCTTTTCCATCATCATCAACAAAAACCGTCATGTCTCTCGCCATTTGTCCGCCGGGTAAATCCCTACAAAAGAAACCATCGCTTTTATTGCCAGGGCTTTCACAATTTACTTTTTCAGCAACTGGTGTACCTTCTGCATAGAAAGGCATTTTGCCCGCGTTAGGGCGGTAACTTTTAATAAAAGTATATGGTCCTGCAGGCTTATCCGCTACCGCAACACCACTTCTGGCAGCATCATAGCTCTTGCCCAGGAGTTCCAAATGGAACCACATCACAAATTTTTTCGTTTTTTTATTGTAAACAACCTTTGGTCTTTCCAGGATACATCCTTTCGCAATGTCGCTTTTCAAATCATCCGAAACGGCTAAAGAAATCCCCTCATCTTTCCAGTTATACAAGTCTTTGGAGGAATAGCAATGTACTCCGACCTGCGCGGTATTCCCTTTTTCACCCTCCACTTTATGTTCGCCAAACCAATAATAGGTTCCTTTATATTCCACTACGCCGCCCCCGTGTGCGTTGATATGAACGCCTTTATCGTCTTTCCAGATTTTACCCGGACTGAAGGAGGTATATTTCTGTTGGGCTGATGCAACCTGGTGAGCCATTAGTGAAATGGTTATAAGACATAAAATAAAATTGATTTTTCTCTTCATTGTGATCTGCTTACTAATGGGTGAATGAGTGATAAAAGTTGATGAAATTTCCTATTTTAAATTTACACTGTGGTCGTTTTGAAAATTTTCGCCGCTCCAGATTTTTTGAGCACTCCATTTTGCTGCTGGTTTTGCCCAGAATGGATCACTTGATGGAAGTCCCAACGGTAAAAAGATGTTAGTGGCAATATAAGGACTACCTTGGTTATTATAAAAATCGCCAAGTTCTGGTTGATCTCCATATAAACCGATGGTTAACCAACCATTTTTATAGGTACCCGGACTTTCTAAAGTCTTCCTGATTACCGCCGTTAGTGCACAGCGAACCTGTTCAGGACTCAATTGCTTAGGCAACGCATTCCGCAAAGCCATATCTGCCAAATGATGAAAAGCGGCACCGCGATAAACAATGGAACGCCCTGTAGCCGGATAAGTTCCATCTGTATTGATCAGTCTTTCCTGGATAATTGCATAACGTTCATTCCGTTTTTTAACCTTTTCGAACATGTCTTTGTAGGCATTCGTTTTCTTCCCGATGATATCGGATAAAGCGGCAAGGTAAGGATGAATCACATAGCTGTTGTAATAATCATAGGCGAAAGAAGTACCATCAGCATACATGCCATCGCCAACATACCATTGTTCCATTTGCTGAAGCGCGTAATCTACACGCATTGGGTCCCAATCGTAGCCAAACTTTGCCAGAAAGGCCTCATTCACGGCAGAAAACAATAACCAGTTAGAAAAAACGGGTTTAAATCTCCTCGTGGTAACAATAGACTTCATCAATAAAGTTTGATTTTTCTTATCCAGATTTTCCCATAACCAAGGCGCACGAATTACGGCAAGCGCCACGTAAGAGGCATCTACCAGTTGTTGACCACCAATATCAAAAGTCATGAAATCTTTAGCATTAGAATCAAGTGCATTTTTAAGTCCACTCAATGCCCATTCACGATATTGTTTCCGCAAAGCCACCTCTTCTGGCACACCGCCCTCCAGCTGTAGCCAGGGTGCAATACCACTCAAAACCCGACCCAGTACTTCTACATATTGTACTTTAATCCGGTGTTCTTTGTTATCTACATGTACCGAAGTTACTTTCGGCATCGCAATTCTTAAGCTATCTTTCGCCAGGTTATACATCACCGGACGAACCATTTTATCCATCTGCTGAAGCCAGAATTGCCTGTCGCTCAGCACCACATTTTTTTTACTTTTCGTCTTTTGAGCAACGGCTGTTCCACCAATGCAGATCAGCATCATCAACGCCGCGGCAATATTTTTAATTATCATTTTGAAAACGTTTATTTTTGATTAGATAAATACCAGTACATCTCACATCCTGCCAATAAAAAAGCACCAACGCCAAAATTAGAGGTAGAATTCGCATTAACTACCTGGCCAGGAATGGCTTTTTCACCAATTGGTTGCACATAACCTATTTTACCATCTTGCTGCAAAGCAGTTTCCGATAAATATTTCCATGCTTTTTTTGCAGTTGGCAGATATGTCTTAGCTTTTAAATGGCCGTTGTTAATACCCCAGAGCAAACCATAAGTAAAAAAGGCAGTGCCACTGGTTTCTGCGCCAGGTGCATGTTCAGGATCAAGCATGCTCCGTGTCCAGTAGCCTTCTTTTTGCTGAGATTTAGCAATCGCCTTTGCCATATTCTTGTATTTGGTTAGATACTCTTTTCTATGTGGATCATTTTTGGGCAGATCTTTCAATACCTTAGCCAAACCGGCGAAAACCCAACCATCACCTCTCGCCCAGAAATCTTTCTTACCATTGGCACTTTTGTGATTTGGATAAATATATTTCGCATCGCGGTAATATAATTTCTCGTCCTGATCATACATAATGCTATTGGCATACATGAAATACTCATATAGTTTTTCAGAATATTGTTTGTTACCGGTTAGCTTGTAAAGCTTCGTCATTACCGGCATCACCATATAAAGTCCGTCGGCCCACCACCAATAATCATTTTTTGCAGTGCTCATTTCAAACTGCATCACTTCCTTCGCACGGGCAATTTTATGTTCAGCTGGTTCTAAGTGATAAAGATCGATGTAGGTTTGAAAACAGATCTGCCAATCCCCGAAAAGCACATAATCATCTGTTTCGCCATAAGAATATTTCCACTTAGATTGATCTGCAGACTTCGCACCCATCCATTGGTTATGTTCTGCCCAATCTTCTGCATATTTACGGTAAGCCTCATTTTTGGTTAAGGCGTAAAGCTCCATGTTGCCCGTTTGGTAAGCTGCATGATCCCAAAAAGCACGAACTTGCGGCTTGTTGTTAGCCTGCCAGTAACCATTGGCCAGGTTAAGTTGGGAAAGTACTGTTTCTTTTGTTTGTGCAACGGTTACTTTCGAAACGGCAAGGAGCAACACAAATGCCGTTAACACTTTAAATAATTTGATCTTCCTCATTATCTGATTGGTTTAATGCCTGCTACAGTGGGTATAACTTTTTTAATGTCCCCATTGGTATCGAACTCCATTTTATCAATGCAAACCTCGCGATTGTAACCTGCAGATTCGCCCATAGTAATGCCTTTTGGCCTGGTAAAACGATGGTAAACGATATACCATTCATCTTTTCCGGGAATTTGAATAACACTATTGTGCCCCGTACCATAAATGGCTTGTTCGGGTAATTTCGTTAAGATTAAGTTATTTTCAGGGATCGTAATTTTACCAGTTGGCGAATCAGAATAGCCATATCTTACACCGTAATCCGGGCTTCTGGTATCATTCTCAGACCAAAGGAAATAGTATTTTCCATTTCTATAGAAAACTTCTGTACCCTCCCTGAAAGTTTTATCTGGCGTAATTACCTTGATGGTATTTGTATCAATGGAAACCATATCTGCATTCAGTTCGGCAACAGCCATGTGACCGTTTCCCCAATACAGATAAGTTTTACCTGTCTTTGGATCGCTAAACACATCGGGATCTATTTCTTGTCCGCCTTTAGTGCCTGCTGGCCTTTTCGAAATAAGCGCCTTTCCGCTGTCTTTGAATGGTCCTGCTGGATCATCAGCAACAGCGACACCGATTTTTTGCGCAGCGGTGAAATAATAAAAATATTTGTAGGCTCCGTTTACCTTTTTTTCAATAGCTGTTGGTGCCCAGGCATTCTTCTTTGCCCAGGTAACATCCTTATTTAAATCTACAATTACACCTTCATCTTTCCAGTTCACTAAATCAGGAGATGAAAAAGTTTTAAAATAAGTACCGCTCCAACCGGTAAAACCATCACTGGTTGGATACAAATAGTATTTGGACGTTTTATTGGAATAAAGAATCTCTGGATCTGCATAATAACCACTTAAAACAGGGTTGTTATTTACAGCCACACTTACTACATAGGTCTCCGCAGGTCGGTTGCCCGTTTTTATCGTGTAGTTTACAGGACCTTTAGAAAAATCTGCTTTCCCCTCTGGCTGGATATTGATTCCTGCGAACTTAGCAAATTGGGGATCGAAAGACTTTAAATCAGTGCCATAGTTAACCGGCAAAAAAGCCTTTTTAGCAACAGAATCAATCACAATATTATTTCTTTTGATGGATGGATTTTGTGCACCCTGCAGTACTGACTTTGCCGAATACCACTTACTCAGCAAGCGGTTTTCCTCTGCCGCAGTGATGGCCATTACCGTACCATGACGGGGATGAAAATCCATGCTAATCTCTTCATCAATAACTTTAAAGCTATTTAAGTCTTTAGATTTGGTAAACTGGTACCGCCCTTTGGTATACACATCATACATCAAAATGTATTCATCAGAATTATTCAGTTTAAAAACTCCTGCACCTTCAACGGCATCTTTGGTTTGCTGTAAATACTTATCGCCCAGCACATAGCCCTTTGTCAATTCGCTTGATACTGCCTTTTTAATTCCATTCCCATTGCCCTCCGTTTTAAAGAAAAGGTTATATTTTCCCTTGTCATAAATGATGTCGCCATCAATACAAGAACCATTTGTAGGACTAAAGAACAATTGTTTGGCCGTGCCTTCCAGATCAGTAAAATCTGCATTCGCATAAGCGTAATAGATTTTATCCGGATCATCACCATGTTTCATAGACCAGTAAACCATGTATTTTTTTACCGCCGGATCGTAAATCGTTTGCGGTGCCCATACCCTTTTCAAATTCTCCTGATTGGGATATTTTTCCTGAATATTGATAACACTGGAAGTCCATTTCAGGAGGTCGGTGGATTTTAAAAGTACCATGGCACGGTTGGAATCCCAGCCTTTTGCAGAAACCATATCGGTAACCACCATGTAAAAAGTTTTTCCATCTGCACCTCTTAATATATGTGGATCGCGAACCCCGCCGGTAGAACTAATCTTTTCTGAAGAAATAATTGGCTCATTGTTGTTCAGCGCTTTGTAACGGTAACCATCCTCACTTAACGCGAATCTAATCGCCTCTTCTGCTTTGGTATTTCCCGTGAAATATGCAAACAAATAAGCACTGTTTCCCGTTAATTTTTTACTTTGTGCGAAGGCGCCTGCGCTTAGGGTAAATGCATATAAAAATGCCCAGATAAACTTTCTACTGGTTGCTATCTTTAATCTTCTCATATCTTAGTTTACTGATTTATTTGGTTTCCAATTCAATACCTGTACGGCTGTAGGCGGCTGATTTGCTTTTCCTTCACCATCAATTTGCTTCACTTCCTGCAAAAACAAACTTAGTACTTTTTTGGTCTTCCAGCGCTCGGTATCATAACTGGGCTCCCAATCTCCAACACTTTTTGCTGTTAAATCTTGAATGTGCCAATTATTTGATTCAATGTTATTATTCAGCGCAATAGATGCTCTCCCGCCTCGTTCTTCATCTCTAAAAATCAAACCAGCGGCATAACTTCCAGCTGTTTTCCATACAATAATTTGCGGCCTTGAGATGGGAATCCGTTTGGTACCACCGCCACTTAAGCTAAATGGCGTTTTCCTGAAATTTAAATTATTTACCTGCCAATTGCTGTCGGTTTTATACACAAGGTGATATTGTGGAACTTTATCGTTTGCATCCCGCCAGTAACCAGCAATAAACACCTTTCCGGTAGCATCTGCAAACATGGAAGTCTGGTTAATCAGCTCACTTTTTTGTGGAATGTTTAAGGCGTATTCTGCATTTGTTGCTTTAATGGGAAGCACGTATTTTTGTCCGTTAGATTTTTGCCAGGTTACGCCACCATCTGCTGATTTTGCATAGCATAAATCATGATTACTGGCCACATCCGGACTTTCCCGCCACACCCAGGATACGTGAATTACGCCAGCCAAATCAATCGCAACCTGCCAGTAAGCATTTCTTTTTCCTTCTCCATCAATCAGATTATTCTGGATTCTATTCCATTTTTTTGTTTTTACAGCATATCGATTAATCACCAGGTTACCATTTCCTGATCCACCATCACGGTAGAGAAATAATAAATCGCCGGTGGCAAGCTTATAAAATTCCGGATAACTCACTTTGTTCTCCCGTTCGGATAACATTGGTTTCTTCTCACTTAAAACTAAACTGCCACTTGTAATGGAATGTGCGTAATTTAAATCGTTATTGTGCTGGCTCCAGGCCACATGCAAAAATCCTTTTCCATCAACCATAACGCTGATGGATTTATGTGCATCGGCAGCCTCACCCTTATAATTACTTTTTAAGGTTTCCCATTGGGTGGCATGGAGTTTACGCTTAGCTAGCACCAGATATTCTTCGCTATCATAATAGGCTGCATATTGAACATCTTTAAAAGTAACTAACGAATTTTTTCTGAAGATTACCGTATTTACCGAATTGTTCGACCAACCATTTTTAGCAATTGTACTTAATTCAACCTGTTGTGCTGCGCATGCTGAGGTAAGTAAAGCAAAGATTGCACTGTAAAGTATATTCTTGAAATTGAAATGCATTTGGGATTTAAGCTGCTCGATTTTTTTCATTTGGTTAATATTCGAAGTACCGAATTTTTAAGGTTTTAAACAGGGGGCTAAATCACACTTTAGGGGGGACAGATTAATATTACCGCCTTTAAACTGTAGCATTGATGTTATAATACTTATGAAAACTTTTGCGGTGTTTCTTGATGAACTCTGACGGGGTGAGCTTAAAAAGCTTCTGAAACTGCTCTCTAAAATATTTAATGTCATTTATACCTACCCTAAATGCAGCCTCGTTAATGTTCAAATTGGTATTGATTAATAGTTCTGCAGCCTTGCGTAACCTGATGAAACGGATAAAACCATTGACTGACTGACCAGAGGTAGACTTTATTTTTTTATACAGATTGGAATGACTCATCCCCAAATCAGAAGCCAGGATTTTAACATTGAAACTGTTTTCCATCAGGTTTTCTTCTATGATGGTGATGCACTTCTGCAAAAAGCCCTTATCATCTTGCGATACCTTATGGGCATCAGATTTTAAAGTAATTTCATTATAAAAGTAAGATTGGAGATTGGTTCTGTTTTTAATGATACCATTAATTTTGGCAGTGAAAAGTTCCTTATCAAAAGGTTTACTGATGAAATCATAGGCACCCACTTCAATGCCTTTCAACTTCACCTCCGGACTTGGATCGCCGGTGAGCAGAATTACCGGAATGTGGCTCAAAGCCGAATCTTCCTTCACAGCTTTGCAAAGTTCTATTCCATTCAGGCCATCCATATTTACATCAGAAATTACGATATCAGGTAAATATTCTTTACAAAGTCGCAGTCCTTCCAATCCGTTATCAGCAGTATAAATCCTGAAGTTTTCTTTAAAGATCTGGCGGATGTAATCGATAATTTCCTGGTTATCATCAACAATCAAAATGGTGTGGAGATCTGAAATCAACAATTCCAGGTTACCAATACTTTCTCCCGTATTCTTGTCACAATCTTCCTGCTCCTGGGCAATTAATTCATTTACGTAAGTTAATTCATTCTGGAAACCAACCACTGTTTCATTTACATTGGCTTCACCTACCGGAAGGTGGATCGAAAAAACTGTTCCTGCGCCCGGATTTGACACAAAAGCAATGTTCCCTTTATGCAATTCCACAAAGTTCTTCGCGAGGTAAAGACCAATTCCAAAACCCATTTTAAGCGATTCGTTAGACATTACTTTATAAAATTTATCGAATAGTTTCTCTCCAACGCCAGCAGGAATGCCAGGACCACTATCGCTCACTTCAATTTTAACACCACTATATGTGCTTTGAATTGTAAGCGATACAAAGCCACCTTTTGGTGTAAATTTGAGTGCGTTGGATAGCAAGTTAAATAACACAATTTCTATTTTGTCTTTATCGCCATAGATCATCATTTCCGTTTCTTCGCATTCAAAGCTATACTCAATATCATTGTTTTTAGCCAGGTAACTGAAACACAGAAATATCTCTTTAGCAAAGCTATACAGGTTAATCCGCACAATTTTAAGTGCATCATTTTCACTTTCCGTCTTCCTGAAAAGCAGCAACTGATCTACCAAACTCAACAATCGCCTTGAATTACGGTAAACCACATTGAGATTATCCTTCTCCGTACCTGGTTCTTTTTTATTGAGAATGTCTTTTATAGGATTTACAATTAAAGTTAACGGCGTTCTTAACTCATGAGAAATATTAGTAAAGAAACTAAGTTTTTTTTCGTTTAAATCCTTTTCACGCTCCATTTTCAGGTTGGTAATTTCTATTTCATGTTTCAGCCTGCGTTGACGGTTCCTATAGGTTTGGAAAAGATAAAATAAGGATGAGCCAATGATTAAATAAATGCCATAGGCCCACCAGGTACGGTACCAGGGCGGCAAAATAACAATGGTAACCACCTTTTCGTTATTGCTCCAAACGCCTTCTGTATCTGTACTTTTGATATGCAATTTATAGGTACCCTCATCCAAACGAGAGTAATATGCAGTACTTAGTTTGTTTACATAATTCCAGTTTCTATCCCAGCCTTCCAGGTAATAGGCGTAAGAAATTTGATCCTGAAAAGAGAATTCTATAGCCGCATAATTTACTGATATTACGGCAGATTGATATGGGATTGCAATTTGCTTCAGGTTTGCTACCGAAATGTTCTGATAGTTGGCATCCTGATCTAACGAAATATTGTTGATCTTGAAATCGGTTAGCCTAATTTTTGGCACCCGCTTATTCTTCCTGATGCTATCTGGCGAGAAAAGGTTGAACCCACCTATCCCACCGAAGATAAAATCTCCATTTGACAACTTTAACGCCGCATTGTAATTGAACTGATTGCTTTGTAATCCATCGCTGGCGAAATAGTTTTTGAAGGTCTGGCTTTGCGCGTCAAACCTGGAGAGGCCATTATAAGTGCTTGACCATAAATTTCCGGCTTTATCTTTCAGAATGTTTAAAATAGAATTGCTTGGCAAGCCATCGCTTTCCAGATAGCGCTTGATATTTTGGGTTTGCGGATCGAAAAGCAGTAAACCACCACCTTCAGTACCCACCCAAAGCTTATTACCGTCAGCTTCCTGGATAGCTCGAATAGCCGCATTTATCTTTACATATTTATGCCTTTTCTTTACGGGATCAATTTGGATAAGATTGCTATAATTTCCACCCCATAACCGCCCTTTACTATCCTGAAAAAGATTATGAATATTTTTTAGCTGATGATCAAAAAGTTCAAATTGATCTAACTCTTTGTTATAGCGGTAAAGTGAGCCGCCTCTTGTGGTGCCCACCCAGATGTTTTTTTGTTGATCCTGATAAAGTTTCCAGATGTTTTCTTCATCAACACCTTTAACAGCATCGTAGCAACGGTAGCGGATAAATTTGCCCGTTGCCTGATCGAAGCGATCAATCCCACCACTAAAAGATGCCACCCAGATATTGTTATCGGCATCGTTCAAAATACTGGTAACAAAATTACTCGTTAATGCACCCCTTTCTCCACTCTTATAATTGGTAAAGGTATCTCGTTTGCGGTTCCATACACTTAAACCGCCACCATCTGTTCCAATCCAAATATTATGGTTTTGATCTTCGCTAAATGAAAGCACAAAATTATTGATCAGCGAGTTCGGCTTTAATGGATTCCGTTTGATTGTTTTAAACTGCTCCTGCTCCGGATCAATAATGTTTACCCCGCCCCGGAGGGTAGCAATCCATTTTCTTGATTCGTGATCTTCGTAAACCTGCGCCACAGAGTTGCTGCTTAACAAGCCTTTTTCTCTGCCAGCCGGAAGGTGATTTACCACTTTATTCAACACATCATACACGATGACGCCTCCGCCATCAGTGGCCAGCCAAAGCTTTTGCCGACTGTCTAGCGTGAGTTTCATGATATTTTCTTTACCAGACAACTCACTGCATTTTTTTAGTAATTTTTCCCTGGGGTGGTAAGTGTAGAGTCCGCGCTCTGTTCCAATCCAAAGCGCTTCACCTTTTCCCTTAACCATACTGGTAACCAACCGAATATCAGATTTTATCACCTTAATTACGCTGGTTTCCGGGTTTAGCTGACAGAGGCCTACATCTTTTATAAAAAGCCAGATCAGGTTTTCGCTACCTGCACAAATCGCTTTCACGCTAAAATCTCTAGCACCTTTGAAAGCGATTCTGTTGGCCAGTTGTTCTTTATTATTAAGCCGGAACAAACCCTTGTCATCAGTGGCAAAGTAAACTGCCTTTTCAGAAACGGCTATCGCATTTATGGCATAATTTACTTCAGCCTGCTTTTTGTTTTCAAAATATTTTAACCTATGAAATTTCGAATCAGCATAATCATAATAAGAAATTCCTTTCTGGGTGCCTACCCAAACGCGGTTCTGCTGATCACCATTTAATACGGTAATGTGATTATTGATGACACTACTTTTATCGTCCCAATCGTTCCTGAAAACTTTAAAATTATAGCCATCATAACGATTTAAACCATCATAAGTACCCATCCACATAAAACCAAAGTGATCAAGATACAGGGAATTGACTACATTGTTGGAGAGGCCATTTTCTACACCAAGGTATTTTATAGCACCAAATGATGTTTGCGCTTTTGACAGACTGAGATGGTATAAGAATAAAAAAACGAAAAGAAAAAAAATCTTAAAGTTTGACAACATTGCAAAATGGGGTGATATTTGGCCAAAACGAATATACATGTTTTTTCTATGGCTAGGCAGTTTTTGTTAATTTAGCAGTGTTATTAAGGACTCAAAACGGACAAGAAAAGCCGACAACAACAGACTTTAAAACGCTGTATATTGTTTGATTAATTGAATCTTGTTTCACGAAACAATTATCTTTTATCCAGCTTCCTTAACTTGCCATTCACCCTTAATGTATCTTAACAAAAGTAACCCTATAGCTTCGAAATGCCCATCAAACAACTGGCAATAAAATACCTGTTTATAAACGGATTTTAACTAAACGCGTTACTTTTCTTCTAAGATTACTTTTATAAATCTTTTAAACTCATCATTTGAATTTTAAAGATGCCGCTCCGCGTGTTTTCGCATTAAATGCGGTGTTTTTCGTTCCATAAAAACCAGCCTATCAAACAATCAAAATTTAAGCCAGCAGAACTATATAATCTTTGTATCTAAATATCCGTGTAGTTCTGCTGAAGGTTCTTCAAAATGGGAGTCTATGCTTTTCTTAATTTGAAATTCCTTCTTTTTTGGTGTAGGCTATTGCTTTTTCTAGATTCTCCATAGTCGTATTATATTTTTTTATTTAAGGTTTTAGCCATTCTCTTTTTTCCGTACCCAAAAGATTTCCATTTTCATCTACATATATCATGCTTCTCCACATCAATCGGTTTGCCAGCATCTTTTGCCTGTCGTAATGCTTCTTTTGCTTCTTCCGCTTCTTTAGAACTCACTCCATCTGTATAACCATCTTCTTTTTCAGCTGCACGGGTTAGCCTATCATTGGTATATTCTTCCCCGCCCATTGTTTTTTGATCTCCTTTTAACGGGATCTCTTTTTTTGTGCCGTCAGCCCAAAGCCGTTTCTGCTGGGTCGTTTTTACTTCTATCTTTTTCATGGCTCCGGTTTCCGAATTCCGGGCTACAATATCTACACCGTTACCAGATCGGTTCTGTACCCGGTAAAACTTATCAAATCCCTCTTTTTCCAACTGGCTACGGAATACCTAAGTATTTATTTTGGCACTAAACTCAAAAGCACAAACGTTTGCTTGTGCTTTTATATTGATTAAAAAAAAGGATATTTGCTAATCCAACAAACTCCAGTTATTGCCTTTAGCAGGTGGGATGATCTCTAATCCAAATGTTAAGCCTGGATTATCTTTTATAAGTTTTGCCTTACATTTTAAAACCAGTTCATCTTCCTCAAAGGGGATAATGGCATCTGGCAATTGATTAATTTCCAAACGCATTAACTCATGTTTAGCTTCATAAGCAGGCAAACCCAATTGCTTTCTAATGGCCAGCCAGGTAAGAATCTCTACCGGAAAAATGAAATAATTAGAGCTTGAAAATTCAGGACTATATTCATTTCCATCTTCATCAGTAGTAACATCTTCATCAGATTGTTTGATGTGAAAATCGCAGAGCTGATTGATCAATTTATCCAAGCGATTGGTATCAGCAGTGTCCCAATCAGCTATTGCAGACTGGTAAACACCCATATCGTCAGGATAGTGCAGTTTGCTTTTATCTAAGTTGATAGCCTGCCATTTGCAAAACAATGTTAAAATGAACCAGGGATGTTTTGCCAGAGCATTGCCACCAGTATAATGTTTACTGTAAAGCATTTTAATCAGGAAATTTCCATAGACTTTGGCCTGATCTACCCAGCCCAAATATAGCAATTGGCCCAGATGCATAGGGCTATACTGAAATAATACTGCAGAATGGTAAGTTGGAGCGATTTTACCTAATGTATATCGCCAATTGTTAGCCTCTATAGCATAGTTTGCACTTTTGGCCAATGCTTCAAACCGCAGCTCTTTTTCTTTAATATAATTATTTAAAAATAACCATAAAAACCAGCTTGTCAAATAATCAAAATTCAAGCCAACAGAACTATCATATTCTTTATTATCTAGATATCCTTTTAGTTCTGCTAAAGGTTCTTCAAAATGGGAGTCTATGCTTTTCTTAATTTGAAATTCCTTCTTTTTTTTAGTGTAGGCTAGTGCTTTTTCTAGATTCTCCATAGTCGTATTATATTTTTTTATTTAAGGTTTTAACCAGTCTCTTTTTTCCGTACCCAAAACATTTCCGTCTTTATCTACGTAGACATCATGTTTTTCCACATCAATGGGTAGACCTTTTCTTTCTGCTTGCTCCAATGCCTTTTGAGCTTCTTTTGCTTCTTTAGAACTCACTCCATCTGTATAACCATCTTCTTTTTCAGCTGCACGGGTTAGCCTATCATTGGTATATTCTTCCCCTCCCATTGTTTTTTGATCTCCTTTTAACGGGATCTCTTTTTTTGTGCCGTCAGCCCAAAGCCGTTTCTGCTGGGTCGTTTTTACTTCTATCTTTTTCATGGCTCCGGTTTCCGAATTCCGGGCTA
>Ga0308159_1003890_pt1 | contig 14344 bp, 13 predicted proteins | sample PhyCR1_FD_201040 | JGI IMG/M metagenome (GOLD analysis project Ga0308159, IMG submission 201040) | Phyllosphere microbial communities from UC Gill Tract Community Farm, Albany, California, United States - DLSLC.R1 | ecosystem: Host-associated > Plants > Phyllosphere > Unclassified | place: USA... | reverse complement strand
CCCGCCTTCGCGGGGACGACGGAGTGGGTGAGGTGACGGGGTGGGTGAGGTGACGGAGTGGCTAAGGCGACGGAGTGCTACCACGACGGAGCCGGTGATATATCGGGAGTGCCCAAGGCCCACCACGGCCAGCCTGAAACCCCCCGGCCCGCCCATACGAAAAAGGCGGCGTCCCCCCGGACACCGCCTTCCCGTCATTTTTCCGCGATCGGCGAAAGTCAGGCCGTGGCGGCCGCTTCCGCCTTCTGGGTCGAGCCCGCGTGGATCGCGTCGATCGCCTCGCCCAGCGCGGCGTCGAATTCCTCGTCGGTCATCTGCGAGCGCAGGTCCGAGAGCAGCGCGCGGCTGAAGCTGGCGATGATGCCCTTGTTCTTTGCCAGTTCCTCGCAGGCCTCGGGACGCGCATAGCCGCCCGACAGCGCGACGACGCGCAGCACCTTGGGATGCTCGACCAGCGCGTCGAACGTGCCCGGCACCACCGGCAGCGAGAGCTTGAGCATGACCGTCTTGCCTTCGGGCAGTTCGTCCAGGTTCTTGAGGATCTCGTCGCGCAGAATCGTGTCGCATTCCGAGCGGGTGGCGCTCTTGATGTTCACTTCCGGCTCGATGATCGGCATCATCTCGTGGCTCAGGACCTGCAGGCCGATCTCGAACTGCTGCTTGACCACGGCGGCGATGCCCGCCGCGTTCGCCGAGTTGATGACCGAGCGTTCCTTGGTGCCGAACACGCCCAGCTTCTTCGAGCGCGCCAGCAGCGTGTCCAGCGTGGGGTTGGGCTTCATAAGCTGAACGCCGTCGGCCTCGTCTTCCAGGCCCTTGTCGATCTTGATGAAGGGCACCACGCCCTTGGCGAGCAGCGCCTGCGGGGTCGGCACGCCGTCGACGAGGCCGTCCATGGTGCGTTCGAACAGGATGGCACCGATGACCTTGTCACCCGTGAACACCGGCGATGAAATGATCCGCGCGCGCATTTCGTGGATCAGGCCGAACATCTCCTCCTCGTTCGACCAGGCGCCCTCTTCGATCCCGTAGCCGGCAAGGGCCTTGGGGGTGGAACCACCACTCTGGTCGAGCGCGGCGATGAAGCCGTCACCCTCTGCCATCTTGGCGGTCATGTCTGAATACTGCATGGTTTCTCCTCCTGAGTTGTTCAGCACTTGAATGTAAGCCTACGCTGCGACCCCTTTTTTCGCAACTGCGGCACGGTTGGGTGTCGGTTTGGAAATTCGCATATCGCGAATTTCGCGGTACCGGCCCACTCCCCCACCCGGCCACCCATAGAATACTGCCGTTGGGTGGCCGGGTGGGGGAGTGGGCCGGTGCCGCCTACGAAAATGCCCTGAGGGCATTTTCCAAACAGACGCTCAGTTCGCTACAGCGCTCTCCTTCATCGGCGAGGCGAGGCGCGCACGTTCGCGCAGCATCGCCCCGATCCGGGCCCGCATCGGCGCATCGACCCAGCGCACCGCCGCCCAGCCCAGCGCGACGCAGCACGCCAGGTAGACCGCGCCCATCAGCACCGGGTCGTAGCCGAGGTCGTCCTTGAAATAGCGCAGCGGCTCCATCAGCGCCCAGTGCACCGCGTAGACCGCGTAGGACACCTCGCCCAGGAACCAGGCGATCGGCGCCAGGATGCGCGGCGGTTCGCAGCGCGCGCCGATCCACACCAGCAGCGGCGAGACGACGATGCTGCACAGCAGGTCGTAGTATGCATCCGGCACCGCGGTCAGGTTCAGCATCAGCATCGCCGCGATGGCGGCCAGACAGGCCAGCCCCAGCCACCCCGCCGGGCGCACGGCGGGCAGCGGCAGGCGGCCGAGCAGGACGCCGGCGGTGAACGACATCGTCGTGCGCACCATCGAGATCCCGACCTGGTGCCACACCGCGCCGAGGTTGCCGCCGTCGTTCGCCAGCACCGCCTGCCCGAACCACAGCGCGGCAACCAGCGTCAGGGCCAGCAGCCCCGCGCGGGGCAGCCGGAACAGCACCAGCACGAGCCCCAGGTTCGCGACCAGTTCGAAGAACAGCGACCATGCCGGCACGTTCAGCGGAAACAGCGTGTTCGTCACCGGCGAGGGCAGCATCAGCAGGTTGAACGGCAGCGCCCGCGCCATCATCCCGTAGCTATACAGGTTGCCCTGCCCGGTGAAGTGATTGGAGATCGCCGAGAGCGTGGTGACGACGATCCCCACCAGGAACAGCGGATAGAGCCGGATCACCCGCTGCTTCATGAAGGCCCACGTGGTCAGCCCCGCCTGCCAGCGCGGCAGGTAGGTCTTGCAGAGCACGAAGCCCGAGAGCGCGAAGAAGAAGTCCACCGCGACATAGCCGTGCGGCGCCTGCGAAATGTTGTAGTGAAACAGCGCCACGGCAAGCGCGGCGATCCCGCGCATGCCGTCGAGGGTCACGTGGCGGCCCTGCCAGGGCGGATCGGAAGGTTCACGTTGGGTCATGCGCGGCGCGTTTTTCTCTCGTCATCCCGGGCTCGACCCGGGACCGTGGGCAGTACTTCAGGCGCTTGCTTCGTGTCGCAACACCCCGGCGCGAGTTATCGCCTCAAGGATTGCCCGCGGTCCCGGATCAAGTCCGGGATGACGATTAACTCAGGCCGAAAGCGCCGTCACGCCCGGCAGTTCCTTGCCTTCCATCCATTCGAGGAAAGCGCCGCCGGCGGTCGAGATATAGGTGAAGTCCTGAGCCGCGCCCGCGTGGTTGAGCGCCGCGACGGTATCGCCGCCGCCCGCGACCGAAACCAGCGAGCCTTCGACGGTCAGCGCCGCCGCGGTCTTCGCCAGCGTCACGGTAGCGGCGTCGAAGGGCGCCATCTCGAACGCGCCGAGCGGGCCGTTCCACACCAGCGTGCGGCAGGTCTTGAGGACGTCGCCCAGCGTCTCGGCGGCGGCCGGGCCGGCGTCGAGGATCATCTCGTCGGCCGCGACTTCGTGGACGTTGACGGTGCGCAAGCTGGGCGGGTTGGCCGCGAATTCCTTCGAGACGACGACGTCGTAGGGAAGGTGCACGGTGCAGCCCGAAGCCTCGGCGTTGGCGAGGATTTCGTTGGCGGTATCGGTCAGCTCATGCTCGCACAGCGACTTGCCCACGTCCACGCCCTTGGCGGCGAGGAAGGTGTTGGCCATGCCGCCGCCGATGATCAGGTGATCGACCAGCGTGACGAGGTGCTTGAGCACGTCGAGCTTGGAGGAAACCTTGGCCCCGCCGACCACGGCGGCGACGGGCTTCTCGGGATTGCCGAGCGCCTTTTCCAGCGCCTCGAGCTCCGCCTGCATCGAACGGCCGGCATAGGCGGGCAGCACGCGGGCGAGACCCTCGGTGGTGGCGTGGGCGCGGTGGGCGGCGGAGAAGGCGTCGTTGACGTAGAAGTCGCCGTTGGCGGCGATCGCCCTGGCCAGTTCGGGGTCGTTCTTTTCCTCGCCCTTCCAGAAGCGCGTGTTCTCGAGGATGGCGATGTCGCCGGCGCGCAGGATGCCGACCGACTGCGCGACCACGGGGCCGGCGATCTCGGGCACGAACATCACTTCCTTGCCGAGCACCTTCTCGACCGCGCCGACCACCATCGACAGCGACTGGGTGGACACGCGCTCGCCCTTGGGGCGGCCGAAGTGGGCGAGCAGCAGGACCTTGGCGCCCTTGCCCGACAGTTCGAGGATGGTCGGCAGCGCCGCGCGGATGCGGGTGTCGTCGGTGACGGCGCCGTCCTGCATCGGCAGGTTGAGGTCGACGCGCACCAGCGCGACCTTGCCGTTCACGTCACCGAGGTCGTCCAGAGTCTTGAAAGCGCTCATCTCTCGATCCTTATCTCGTCGCCCAGGGCGATTTCGCCGTCTTCCAGCACCGTGCCCAGCACGCCGCCCCGCCAGTCCGGCAGGAGCGCATGTTTCAGGCCCTGTGCCACGTCCTCCATGCGGCTGCACGGATCGCATTCCATCGTGACTTCTATGCGCAAGGTATGCCCGATCGCCAGGACATAGCCGGTTTCCCTCGGAAACCGCAGCCCCTCGACCAGAAGGTTCGCCCGCCGCGCATGCCACGCCGGCTCCGCGAACCCGAACAGCCCCCCGCAAATCTCCAGTTCGCCCAGCGCCGCGCGCCAGCTTTCGATCTCCATCAGGGAGATCTGCCGCCGCGGCTTCTTGCCCGGACGCACGACGCCGCGAGAGTCCCCCTGGACTCCCGCGGCGGCAGTGACGGAGACGGACCGCAGTTCCTCCATGGCGGCACGGGGGCGTTGCCGCCGCGCGATGCCGATGAGGCGGCCCGTCACCGCGGTTGCGATCAGAGCAGGCCGCCCATCACGCCGGCCGTGTCGACCATGCGGTTGGAGAAGCCCCACTCGTTGTCGTACCACGAAAGCACGCGCACCAGCTTGCCTTCGAGAACCGAGGTCTCGAGGCTGTCGATGGTCGACGAGTGCGCGTCGTGGTTGAAGTCGATCGAGACCAGCGGCTCGTCGGTGTAGCCCAGCACGCCCTTCAGCTCGCCTTCGGCGGCGGCCTTGAGCAGCGAGTTCACTTCTTCCAGCGTCGTGTCGCGGGTCGGCACGAAGGTCAGGTCGACGACCGAGACGTTCGGGGTCGGCACGCGGATCGACGAACCGTCGAGCTTGCCGGCCAGGTCCGGGAGCACGAGGCCGACGGCCACGGCGGCGCCGGTGCTGGTCGGGATCATGTTCATCGCGGCCGCGCGCGCACGGCGCGGGTCGGAGTGGATCTGGTCGAGGATCTTCTGGTCGTTGGTGTACGAGTGGATCGTCGTCATCAGGCCGCGCTCGATGCCGATGGCTTCGTGCAGGACCTTGGCGAAGGGCGCCAGGCAGTTGGTGGTGCACGAGGCGTTCGAGACGACCAGGTGGTCGGCGGTCAGCTTGTCGTGGTTCACGCCGTAGACGACGGTGAGGTCGACGCCCTTGGCAGGCGCCGAGATCAGCACGCGCTTGGCGCCGGCTTCGATGTGCTTCGAGGCCGAGGCCTTGTCGGTGAAGAAGCCGGTGCACTCCAGCGCGATGTCGATGCCGTTGGCGGCATGCGGCAGGTTCGCGGGATCGCGCTCGGCCGTCACCTTGATGCGCTTGCCATTGACGATCAGGTCGTCGCCGTCGACTTCGACGGTGCCCGCAAACGCGCCGTGGACGCTGTCGCGCTTGAAGAGGAGAGCATTGGCCTTCGCGCTGGCGAGGTCGTTGATCGACACCAGCTGGAGGTCGTGGTCGGTACGCTCGAGAATGGCGCGGGCGACGTTACGCCCGATACGTCCGAAACCGTTGATCGCAACCTTGGTGGCCATGAATATCTCCTCCTAAATTAGACGCTGAGCTTTTCCAGAATCTTCGGAACGATGGCTTCGACGGTGAAGCCGAAGCGCTCGAACAGGACCTTGGCCGGGGCCGACGCGCCGAAGCGGTCCAGGCCGATGTTCAGGCCGCCGCCGCGGCTGAATGCGGTGTAGCGTTCCCACCCCTGGGTGATGCCCGCCTCGATCGAAACGCGCAGGATCGACGGGTCGTTGGGCAGGATTTCACGCTGGTAGGCTTCGTCCTGCGCGGCGAACAGTTCCATGCACGGCATCGAGACGACGTCGGCGCCGATGCCCTGTGCCTGGAGTTGATCGCGAACCTTGACGGCCAGTTCGACTTCCGAGCCGGTGGCGATGAGGATGACCTTGCGGTCCCCTTCGGCGCCGCGCAGCGTATAGGCGCCGCGCGCGGAAAGCATGTCGCCCGAGTGGCGCAGCTGCGGCAGGTTCTGGCGGGTGAGCGCCAGGACCGAAGGGGTGTCCTGCGATTCGAGCGCGAGGTTCCAGCACTCGGCGGTTTCCACCGCGTCGGCCGGGCGGAAAACGTAGAGGTTGGGGATCAGGCGCATCGACATGACATGCTCGACCGGCTGATGGGTCGGGCCGTCCTCGCCGAGGCCGATCGAGTCATGCGTCAGCACGTAGATCGCGCGGGTCTGCTGCAGGGCCGAGAGGCGGATCGCGTTGCGGCAGTAGTCCGAGAAGATCAGGAACGTGCCGCCATAGGGGATCACGCCGCCGTGCAGCGCCATGCCGTTCATCGCGGCGGCCATGCCGAATTCGCGGATGCCGTAATAGACGTAGCGGCCGGCGTAGTCGGTGGGCGTGAACGGGTCCTGGCACTTGGCCTTGGTGTTGTTCGAGCCGGTGAGATCGGCCGAGCCGCCGATCATCTCGGGGATCGCCGGGGCCAGCACGTTGAGCCAGTTTTCCGAAGCCTTGCGGGTGGCGACGTTGGCATCGCCCGCGACCCATTCGGCCAGCGCGGCGCGGATGCCGTCGGTGCCCGGCAGTTCGCCGGCCATGCGGCGCTCGAACTCGGCCTTGTTCGGGTTCACCGCGAGGCGCGCTTCCCACTCGGCGCGCGCGGCGTTGCTGCGCTTGCCGATCAGGTGCCAGTCGCCGCCGATCTCGGCCGGGATGTCGAAGGGAGCCGAGGTCCAGCCCAGGTATTCGCGCGCAGCGGCGATCTCGGCGGCGCCCAGCGGCGAGCCGTGGACGTCGTGGCCGCCCTGCTTGTTGGGCGCGCCCTTGCCGATGACGGTGCGGCACGAGACGAGGCTCGGCTTGTCGGACGCGGCGGCCTGCGCCAACGCGCGCTCGATGTCGGCGAAGTCATGGCCGTCGCAGTCGAACACGTCCCAGCCCGAAGCGCGGTAGCGCGCCGCGATGTCCTCGGTGGTCGACAGCGAGGTGTCGCCGTCGATCGTGATCTTGTTGTTGTCCCACAGCACCTTGAGGCGGCCCAGCTTCAGCGTGCCGGCCAGGCCGATCGCCTCGTGGTTGATGCCTTCCATCAGGCAGCCGTCGCCGGCGATGACCCAGGTGTTGTGGTCGACCAGTTCGTCGCCGAAGGTGGCGTTGAGCTGGCGCTCCGCCATCGCCATGCCGACCGCCATCGCCACGCCCTGACCCAGCGGCCCCGTGGTGCACTCGACGCCTTCGATCAGGAAGTTTTCCGGATGGCCGGCGCAAACCGAGCCCATCTGGCGGAAATTGCGGATGTCATCCAGCGTCGGGCTGGCATAGCCGGTCAGGTGCAGCAGCGAGTAGATCAGCATCGAGCCGTGGCCCGCCGACAGCACGAAGCGGTCGCGGTCGGCCCACTTGGGCGCGGCGGGGTCGAACTTGAGGAACTTGGCGAACAGCACCGTGGCGACGTCGGCCATGCCCATCGGCATGCCGGGGTGGCCGCTGTTGGCCGCCTGGACCGCATCCATCGACAGTGCCCTGATGGCATTGGCCATCGGCGCGAGACGGTCGGAAGAAAGGGTCATGGAAAAGCTCCGGGTACGCGAAGTTTAAAGGACGATTCGTAACTTGCGACCCCCTTTAGGGAGAGGCGGCGTCGCGTCAAGTTCACCGCCCGATTTCGCGCCGCCGTCTGCCGATCTCCTGTCACGATTGCCGATAAGACGCCAGATGCGGGTAATCCGTCGCAAGTCGCGCCCGGTTCGTTGCAAGTTGAGTGCCAGACTTGTGAACAACCGCTTCCAAGTGCTTGCCAGACGAACCTTATGCGATCAGCGCGAAACGATGGAACAGGCTCTCACCCTGCACGCCCTCGACCGGATCGAGGCCGCGCTCGCCCGGCTTGAGGCCAGCCTGGATACGGCTGCCCTCGATACGGGCCCGAACCCCGCCGCCGACCTCCAGCGCCGCCATGACGACCTCAAGGCCTGCGTTGCCCGGTCGCTGGCCGGGCTGGACGAACTGCTCGCGCAGCGGGACGGCCGGTAATGGGCAACGTCACGCTTTCGGTCGGCGGTCGCAGCTTCACGCTCGCCTGCGCGGACGGCGAGGAAGCGCATGTCGAACGCCTCGGCCGCCTGATCGACGAAAAGGCCGCGGCCTCGGGCGCGGCGGGCCAGACCGAGACGCGCATGCTGCTGTTCGCCTCGCTCATGCTGGCAGACGAACTGAGCACGCTGCGCCAGCAGCCTGCCCCGGAAGCGGTGATCCCCGAAACGGTGATCAAGGTGGAGACCAGGCCCGAAATTCCCGCCGAAGTCGCGAAAAGACTCGGCAGAATCGCATCGCGCGTGGAAAATCTCGCTTCCCTCCTTGAGAGCGGGGCAACAAGCGCCTAGATAGGACGTGACGGGATCTGCCCGGCACGTGCCGTTCGAACATCCCTGAGGCTATAAGCAAATCCATGGGGGGCTGTCCCTGCCCGGATCCTGGTCCGAAGCATATGGTCCCCACCTGACGTCGAGGCGTCAGAGGATTTCTAGGAAACGACCCATGGTGGACCCGTCACCCCCCATTGATACCGACCCCGCCGATACGGCATCGCCCGATGCTGGATCTGCCGATCCTGCATCTGCCGATCCGGGCACCGCATTCGGCACGATACCCTTCGCCGACGCGAAGGCCGCGCTACGGCGGACCTATCGTCAGGCCCGCGCCGAGCATGTCGAGACATTGCCCGCCGGCCTGCGCGCCCTCATGCTCAGCCGTCCGCCCGCGCCGCTGGTGGAAATGATGCCCGAGGGCATGGCCGTGGGCATCTATCATCCTTCCGGCTCCGAGGCTTCGACGCTGGGCTGGGCACGCTGGCTGGCCGAGAACGGCCGGCGGGTCGCCCTGCCCTGGTTCGCCTCGCGCGGGGCGCCGATGGAATTCCGGATCTGGGACAATCCCTGGGACGAGGACCTGCTCAAGCCCGGGCCATGGCGCGCGCTGCAGCCGCTGAGGTCCAGCGAGACGGTGATCCCCGGCCTCGTCGTGGTGCCGCTCCTGGCGTTCACGGGCGACGGCCACCGGCTCGGCCAGGGCGGCGGACACTACGACCGCTGGCTCGCCGCGCATCCGCAGGTGCCCGCCATCGGCCTCGCCTGGGACTGCCAGGTCGCCGAGGACCTCCCCGTCGAGCCCCACGACCGCGCGCTTGCCGCCGTGGTCACGCCGACGCGGATCTACGAAGCGCAGCCGCTGGAGCGAACCTGACATGCGCGAAACCCCGACCTGGCGCATACCCGTCGGCGTCCTCGCGCTGGTCGTGGCACTGGCCGCCTACGGCATCGCCGTCGCCAGCCTGGTGCCGCCGCTGATCGGCGACTGGAACGCGCTGGCGCAGACCCCGGTCTACGTGGTGCTGGGGATCGTGTGGATCATGCCGCTGCGGCGCTACCTGCTGTGGATGGAAACCGGCCGCTGGAGCGTGCCGGCGAAGTAGCATCCTCCCGCCGGTGAGGGCCACGCTCGTAGTGACGAGATGGACGGTGCGCACGCGGCGACGCAAACGAAAAAGGCCGGGACTAAGCCCGGCCTCGTTTCCTTTTTCATCGTCTGACTGACCACTTCCCTTTCGAGAAGTGGCGCGAGTGACGGGGCTCGAACCCGCGACCTCCGGCGTGACAGGCCGGCACTCTAACCAACTGAGCTACACCCGCGCAGCGATGAAAAGGTCAGGCTGGCCCGACCCGGTATTATCTTCCGGTTTCCCGGAAAGTTCCGTGCCTTGTCAGGGGCATGGAACCAGTTCCCAAGTGGCGCGAGTGACGGGGCTCGAACCCGCGACCTCCGGCGTGACAGGCCGGCACTCTAACCAACTGAGCTACACCCGCGTACTTTGCGGCGGTTGCGTCCGCTTGGGAGCGCCGCCACTAGGCCAGCGCCACGGGGCTGTCAACAGCCTAGCCGGAGCCTCGTGGACTTTTTTCCACGAGGCTCCGAAAGGCCCCTCATCCGGCCAGAATCAATGCCGGCGCCTCGATCAGTTTCTTCAGATCCTGGGCAAAGCTGGCGGCATCCCAGCCGTCGACCACGCGGTGATCGCAGCTCATCGAGATGTTCATGATCTTGCGCTTCTCGATGCGCTCGGCGCCGCCTGCGTCCTTCACGAACATCGGCCGCTCGACGATGCGGTTGGGGCCGATGATGGCCACTTCCGGCCGGTTGATCACCGGCGTCGTCGCCACGCCGCCCATGGGCCCGAGCGAGGTGACGGTGATGGTCGAGCCCGAAAGCTCGGACGACTTCGCCGAACCGTCGCGCGCGGCCTGCGCCAGGCGGGTGATCTCGGCGGCGAGCTGCCACAGGTTCCGGCCCTGCGCATCGCGGATCACCGGCACCATGAGCCCGCCGGGCGTCTGCGCGGCGATGCCCAGGTGCACCGCGCCATAACGCGTCACCACGCCCGCCTCGTCGTCGTAATGGGCGTTGAGCATGGGGTACTTCGGGATCAGCTTGCAGATCGCCGTGATCAGGAACGGCAGCATCGTCAGCTTGGGGCGGTCTCCCCGCCCTGCGTTCAGTTGCGCGCGGGTCTCCTCCAGCGCGGTGACGTCGAATTCCTCGACGTAGGCGAAGTGGGGGATGTTGCGCTTCGAGGCCGCCATGTTCTCGGCGATACGGCGGCGCAGGCCGATGACGCGGACCTGCTCGTCCTTGCCCTTTGTGCCGGCGGGCTGGAACCCGCCGCCCGCGTTGTAGGACAGGAATGCGTCGAGATCGGCATGGCGCAGGCGCCCGTCCTCGGCGGGGCGGACTTCGGCGAGATCGATGCCCAGGTCCCTGGCCCGCTGGCGCACGGCCGGACTGGCCAGCACCTTCTTCTCCCGCTCCCCTCCAGCGGAGAGGGCCGGGGAGAGGGGCTTTTCGACGGGAGTGGAGGCTTGCGCGCTCCCCTCTCCCAACCCGCTCCCCTCAAGGGGAGAGGGCTTTTCGGCGGCGGGCGTTTCCGCCTCGATCCGTTCCTCGACCACGGCGGCTTTCGGAGCGGGCGCGTGCCCCTCCTCGTTGCCCTCGCCCTCGCCTTCGACCTCGATCACCACCAGCGCCGAGCCGATGGCGATCACGTCGCCCGCCTCGCCCGCCACTTCGACGACCACGCCCGAAACCGGGCTTTCCATCTCGACGGTGGCCTTGTCGGTCATCATGTCCGCAAGCCGGCCGTCCTCCTCGACGGTGTCGCCGACCTTGACGTGCCAGGCGACGATCTCCGCCTCGGCGATGCCTTCCCCGATGTCGGGGAGCGTGAAAGTATAGCGTCCCATCCGGCTCAATCCTTCATCAGACGGTCGACCGCTTCGCCGATGCGAACGGGACCGGGGAAATAGGCCCACTCGAGGCTATGCGGGTAAGGCGTGTCGAACCCGGTGACGCGCTCGACCGGCGCTTCGAGGTGGTAGAAGCAGCGTTCCTGCACCAGCGTGACGAGTTCCGCGCCAAAGCCGGAAGTGCGGGTGGCCTCGTGTATCACCAGGCATTTCCCCGTCTTCTTCACAGACTTTTCCACAGTCTCTATGTCGAGTGGCACGAGGCTGCGCAGGTCGATGATCTCGGCATCGATGCCCTTGTCGGCCAGCACCGCCTCGGCGACGTGGACCATCGTGCCGTAGGACAGCACCGTCAGCGCCTCGCCCTCGCGCACGATTCGCGCCTTGCCGAGCGGGATTTTGTAATACCCCTCGGGCACTTCGCCGCCGGGGTGGCCCTTCCACGTCTTGGACGGCTTGTCGTAGTCGCCGCCGAAGGGGCCGTTGTAGATGCGCTTGGGTTCGAAGAAGACGACCGGGTCGTTGTCCTCGATCGCGGCGATCAGCAGGCCCTTGGCGTCGTAGGGCGTGGCGGGGATGATCGTCTTGAGGCCGGCGACGTGGGTGAACAGCGCCTCCGGGCTCTGGCTGTGGGTCTGCCCGCCGAAGATGCCGCCGCCGAAGGGCGAGCGGATCGTGATCGGCGAGGTGAACTCGCCCGCCGAACGATAGCGCATGCGCGCCGCCTCGGAGACGAGCTGGTCGAGGCCGGGATAGATATAATCGGCGAACTGGATCTCGGGCACCGGCCGCAGGCCATAGGCGGCCATGCCCACCGCCGCGCCGATGATGCCGCATTCGTTGATCGGGGCGTCGAACACGCGGTTGCGGCCGAACGTCTTCTGCAAGCCGGCGGTGGCGCGGAACACGCCGCCGAAATAGCCCACGTCCTCGCCCAGGATGACGATGTCGGGATCGCGCGCCATCATGACGCCGAGCGCGTCGTTGATCGCCTCGATCATGTTCATCTGCCGGGCGGGCGCCTCTGCGGCCACATCGGACAGGTTCACGGGATCGTCCTCAAGCATCGCCCCGCTCCTTCCATTCCGGCCATTTGACGCCGCGTTCGCGCATGGCCTGCGCGGCCTGTTCCTCGAGGTGCCAGGGCAATTCCTCGAACACGTCCTCGAACATCGTGTGGAACGGGTGGTGCAGGCCGTGGCCCAGCACGCCGTTCTTCTCGGCCTCCTTGGTGGCGACCTTGACCTGTTCGACGAGTTCGCGGTCCATCGCCTCCTGCTGCTCCTCGGACCATTCGCCCAGTGCGATCAGGTGCTTCTTGAGGCGCATCACCGGATCGCCCAGCGGCCATTCCTCGCGCTCCTGCGCGGAGCGGTAGGCGCTGGGATCGTCCGAGGTGGAGTGCCCCTCGGCGCGGTAGGTGAAATGCTCGATCAGGGTCGGGCCCTGGCCGGAGCGGGCGCGGTTGGCGGCCCACTGCATCGCGGCATAGACCGCCAGCGCGTCGTTGCCGTCCACCCTGAGGCCGGCGATGCCGTAGCCGGTGGCCCGCGCGGCGAAAGTGGTGCGCTCGGCCCCGGCGAAGCCCGAGAAGCTGGAGATCGCCCACTGGTTGTTGACCACGTTGAGCACCACCGGCGCATTATAGACGGCGGCGAAGGTCATCGCCGCGTGGAAGTCTCCTTCCGCGCTCGATCCCTCGCCGATGAAGGAGGTGGCGATGCGGGTGTCGCCCTTGATCGCGCTGGCCATCGCCCAGCCCACCGCCTGCGGGAACTGCGTGGCGAGGTTGCCGGAAATGGAGAAGAAGCCGTAGTCCTTGGCCGAATACATGATCGGCAGCTGGCGCCCCTTCAGCGGGTCCGCGCGGTTCGAGTAGATCTGGTTGACCATGTCGACCAGCGGATACCCGCGCGAGATCAGGATACCCTGCTGGCGATAGCTGGGGAACACCATGTCGTCGTCCGCCAGCGCCATCGCGCAGGCGATCGAGATCGCCTCCTCGCCGGTGCACTTCATGTAGAAGCTGGTCTTGCCCTGCCGCTGGCTGCGGTACAGCCGGTCGTCGAAGGCGCGGGTCAGCGCCATCGTGCGCAGCATGCGGCGCAGGGTCTCGGCGTCGAGCCCGGGGTTCCACGGGCCGACGGCGGCGTCGCCTTCGTCCAGCACGCGGATCATGTCGAGGGTGAGCGGCCAGGTCGCGCTGGCCTCGCAGCTCTCGTCCGGCCGGGCCAGTTGCCCGGCGGGCGGTATCGGCAGGTGCGAATAGTCCACCACGTCGCCGGGCCGGTAGCGCGGCTCGGGCACGTAGAGTTCCAGCGGCGGCAGATTGCCGCGCGGGCCGCCTGCTTTGCTGGGGCCTGTCTTAATGGGGCCTTCGGCCATTTCAGTTGCTCTCCCGCCAAGTCGGGCCGTGCGAACCTGAGTTTCAAAATTCCACGGTTAAGTCATAATATTTCAAACCTTGGTAATGTCAATCACACCGCGACCGGCGCGGCGATATGCGCCTGGGGGGCATATCCGGTCACTTCGAAGTCCTCGATCCGGTAGTCGAAGATCGAGGCGGGCCGCCGCAGGATCGCCATCCGCGCCTCGCCCGCAGGCTCACGCGAGAGCTGCCGTTCGACGAGATCCGCGTGGTTGAGGTACAAGTGGACATCACCACCTGTCCAAACGGCTTCACCGGGTTCAAGGTTGCATTGCTGCGCGATCATCCGCGTCAGCAGCGCCAGCGACCACATGTTGAACGCGAAGCCCAGCCCGAGGTCGCAGCTGCGCTGGTACAGCAGGCACGACAGCCGGCCGCCGGCGACGTGGAACTGATAGGTCTTGTGGCACGGCGGCAGCGCCATCGCGTCCAGTTCGGCGACGTTCCAGCCCTCGATGATGTGGCGGCGGCTGCCGGGGTTGGCCCTGATGCTCTCGATCACCTGCGCCACCTGGTTGACCCCCTGCCCGCGCCGGAACAGGCCCTCCTGATCGGCAGGCTCGTATGTCGGCCAGTCGACCCACTGCTTGCCGTAGACCGGACCGAGATCGCCCCACCGCGCGGCAAAGGCCTCGTCGGCGACGATCCGCGCGGAGAAGTCGCCGCGCTCGATCGCCTCGCCGGTTTCGCGGCGATAGCGGTCCAGCGGCCAGTCGGTCCAGATTTCCACGCCCTGCGCGCAGAGGGCGCGGATGTTGGTATCGCCGGTGAGGAACCACAGCATCTCGCGCGTGGCGGTCTTCCAGTAGACGCGCTTGGTGGTCAGCAGCGGCATCGCTCCGCCCGCCAGGTCGAACCGGATCGCCGCGCCGAACACCGAGCG
>Ga0308159_1003889_pt1 | contig 14345 bp, 14 predicted proteins | sample PhyCR1_FD_201040 | JGI IMG/M metagenome (GOLD analysis project Ga0308159, IMG submission 201040) | Phyllosphere microbial communities from UC Gill Tract Community Farm, Albany, California, United States - DLSLC.R1 | ecosystem: Host-associated > Plants > Phyllosphere > Unclassified | place: USA... | reverse complement strand
CGCCACGGCGTCGACACGGGCTTTCTCGTCTACAACGACCGCACCTACCCCGAACTGATCGCCTTGCTGGCCGAGCTGGGCGTCGAGACGGCCGCATCGGACATGTCGTTTTCGGTGCAGGCGCCGCGCAACGACGGTGGGCGGCTGGAATGGAGTGGAAACAATCTGTCGACCGTGTTCGCGCAGCGTCGCAATCTTCTGGATGGGCGCTTTCTCGGCATGCTGGGCGACCTGCTGCGCTTCAACAAGCTCACCACCCGCATCGCGCTGGAGGGCAGCGAGCAGCAACTGGCGCAGCCCTTGCGCGAGTTCCTCGACGCGCATCGCTTCGGCGCCGCATTCCGCGACTGGTACTTCCTGCCCATGATGGGTTGCATCTGGAGTTGCCCGACGCAGCAGATGCTCGAGTTCCCGGTCGCCACCATGATCCGCTTCTGCCATAACCACGGGTTGATCCAGATCGCCAACCGGCCGCAATGGCGCACGGTGCGTGGCGGCTCGCGAAACTACGTGCAGAAGATCGTGGCCGCGCTGGACGATGCGCGCCTGCGCACGCCGGTGCAGCGCATCACGCGCACACCGCACGGCGCCCTGGTGACCACCGACCGCGGCACGGAGCGCTTCGACAAGCTCGTACTCGCCACGCATTCGGACCAATCGCTCGCGCTGCTTGCCGATGCCTCGCCGGCCGAACAGGCCACCCTGGGCGCCATCCGCTTCCAGCCCAACCGCGCTGTGCTGCACACTGATGCCTCGGTGTTGCCGCAGCGCCAAGCCGCCTGGGCCGCCTGGAACTACGAGGCGGCCAGCGGTGCGACGACCGACGGCAGCGCGAGCGTCTGCCTGCATTACCTGCTCAACAAGCTGCAGCCGCTGCCCTGGTCGCAACCGGTGGTCGTGTCGCTGAATCCGGTACAGCCCATTGCGCGTAGTCACGTCATGGCTGAATACGACTACGCCCACCCGGTCTTCGACCTGGCGGCAATCCGTGCGCAGGACGAAGTGCGTGCGCTCCAGGGCGAGCGCGAAACCTGGTTTGCCGGCGCCTGGATGGGCTACGGCTTTCACGAGGATGGCTTGAAGGCTGGCCTGGCTGCAGCGGCCAGCGTGCGAATGCGCCTGACAGGCGGCAGCGCGGCAAGGCAGGCGGCATGAACAGCCCGCTCGACAGTACGCAGGCGGCCGCCAGAGCCCGCCTGCCCGACATGCGGGTGGCGGCAAAGCCCGGTGCGACGCCGCGCAGCAGACCGGCCGTGCCGTTGCTGGGTTTTGGCGAGGTGCGCCATGCGCGCCTGCGGCCTGCCAGCAATGCCTTCACGTACCCGACCTATTTCCTCATGCTGCCCATGCGTGCGCTGCGTGCCGCAGGCAGTCGGGCGCTGGCGGTCAACCGTTGGGGCGCGTTGTCGTTCCACGATGCCGATCACGGCGACGGCCGCGGGCCGGCGCAGGGCGGGGCGCTCGGGTGGCTCGACGAGTTGCTGGCCGCGCACCGTATCCACGACGCAACGGGCGAGGTCTGGCTGCACTGCTATCCGCGCGTGCTGGGCTACACCTTCAAGCCGGTGAGCTTCTGGTACTGCCACACAGCCGAAGGCGCGCTGCGCGCCGTCGTGGTCGAGGTCAACAACACTTTTAGCGAACGCCATTGCTATCTGCTGGACAACCCGGTGTATGGCATGGAACTGCGGGCCACCAAGGCCTTCCACGTGTCGCCTTTCTGCAGGGTCGAGGGCGGCTACCGTTTTCGGTTCTTCGTCGACGAGCACCGCACCCGCACCTTGGTGCGCATCGACCACGACGACGCCGACGGGCCGTTGTTGGAAACCAGCGTCAGCGGCAGGCTCGTGCCGTTGGACGCCGCCAGCCGGCGCCGCGCGCTCTGGCGCTACCCCGTGATGACCTTCGGAGTCGTCTTTCGCATCCACTGGCAGGCCGCCAAGCTCTGGCTGCGGCGCGTGCCCTTTGTCGCCAAGCCGGTCGCACCCGACCGCTTCGTCTCCCACGGACAGACGCCGAAGCCATGAACTCGACCACCGCCCCTCGTTTTTCCGTGCCGCGCGACGCCCCTGCCGCTGCCCGCACCGTGCTCGGCCTGCTCCAGCGCCTGGCGCACGGCTCGCTCACCGTGGGCCTGCCCGACGGCTCGGTGCAGCATTTCGGCGCCGCGCCCGGCAGCGGCCCGACCGCGTCGATGACCCTGCGCAACTGGGCGCCCTGCAAGGCCGCGCTCAAATCGGGCGATATCGGCTTTGCCGAAAGCTACATCGCCGGCGACTGGACCACGCCCAACCTGACCGACCTGCTCAAGGTCTTCATCGCCAACCGGCGTGCCATCGAGGACGTGGTGTACGGCAGCTGGTTCGGCCGTCTGGTGTACCGCGTGCGTCACCTCATGCATCGCAACAGCAAGGCCGGCAGCTCGCGCAACATCCACGCGCACTACGACCTGGGCAACGCGTTCTACAAGCTCTGGCTCGATGGGACGATGAACTATTCGTCGGCCTGGTTCAACGGCGACTTCGCGCAGCCGATGGGCGACGCGCAGGACGCGAAGGTCGAGCGTGCGTTGCAGCTGGCGCACGTCGAGCCCGGCGACCGGGTGCTGGAGATCGGCTGTGGCTGGGGCGCGCTTGCCGAGATGGGCGCGCGCCAGTTCGGGGCGCGGGTCACCGGCGTCACGTTGTCGACCGAGCAGCTGGCTTATGCGAAGGAGCGCGTGGCGGGGCTGGACGTCGACTTGCGTCTGCAGGACTACCGCGACATCGAGGATGCGCCGTTCGACGCCATCTGCTCCATCGAGATGGTCGAGGCCGTGGGCCGCGCGTACTGGCCGGCGTATTTCCAGGCCGTGAGCCGACTTCTCAAACCCGGCGGTCATGCCTGCATACAGAGCATCGTGATCGACGATGCGTTGTTCGACCGCTACGTCGACTCGACCGACTTCATCCAGCAGTACATTTTTCCGGGCGGCTGCCTGCCGTGCCCGCGTGAATTCTGGCGGGCGGCCGAGGCGGCCGGGCTGGAAGTGGTCGACGAATTCGGTTTCGGTGCGGACTATGCCGAAACGCTGCGCCGCTGGCGCGAATCCTTCCTGGCCGAGCGCCATCGCATCCTGCAGCTGGGTTTCGACGACAGGTTCATGCGCATCTGGGAGTTCTATCTCGCCTACTGCGAAGCGGCGTTTGCGCAAGGCAACATCGACGTGGTGCAGTACACGCTGCGCAAGCGCTGATGCACGCCGCCGCGTCCCGGTTGCCGCGAGCAGGCGCTGCCTGCGTGCTGGGCCTGGCCGCGCTGTGCGCGGTGGCCGACGCAGCGTACGCACAGGCGCCGACTTCGGCAGGGCAGACGACCGCCGTGGCACCGGGCCTGGTCGCCGACGGGTCCGCCTGGCGCAGTGCGCTGCCGGGCGCCCAGCGTCTGGCGACCACCCGTCTGACGGTGTGGGGCTTCCAGGTGTACGACGCCACGCTATGGATCACCGAGGGTTTTCGGCCCGACCGCTGGGTCCAGCGCCCGTTTGCGCTTGAACTGAGCTACCTGCGCGACTTCGACGGCGCAGACATCGCCAAGCGGTCGTTGGACGAAATGCGGCGCTCGGCGCCCATCCCCGCCGAGCAGGCGGCACGCTGGCTGCAGGCCATGCAGGCAACTTTCCCTGATGTGAAGAAGGGCGACCGCTTGGTGGGCGTGCATGCGCCCGGCAGCGGGGCGCGTTTCTTCCTCAACGGCGCGACGGTGGGCGAGGTGCGCGACGCTGCGTTCGCAGAGCGTTTCTTCGCCATCTGGCTGGGCGCGCAGACGTCCGAGCCCGCCATGCGCGATGCGTTGCTGGCACCGCTGGCGGTCCGTTGAGCCGCGTGCCGACCCGCCGACCCGATTCTTTGCCGATCGATTCGACGCCGACATGAGCACGGGCATTCTCTTCAGTCGCCTGGACGGCGTGCGCTACGGCTTGCTCGGCCTGCCGCTGGCCTTCGTTGCACTGCCGCTCTACGTGCTGCTGCCCAACCACTACGCGCGGGCATATGGCGTGTCCCTCGCCGGGCTGGGCGCCGTGCTTCTGGCTGTTCGCCTGTTCGATGCGCTGGTCGATCCGTGGCTCGGGCGCGTGAGCGACCGCCTCTTCGCGCGCTCGCCGCGGGCTGTGCTGGCCGCTGGTGCCGTGGCCGCGGCTGTGCTCGCGCTGGGCTTTGCGTTGCTCTTCTTCCCCGAATGGCTGGTCGACCCGACGCGAGAGCGTGCGCTGCTGGCGACCACGGCCATGTTGCTGGCCATCACCTACCTGGGCTACAGCGCGCTCAGCATTGCGCACCAGTCCTGGGGCGCGATGCTCGGCGGCGACGCACTCCAGCGCAGTCGCATCGTCGGTTGGCGCGAGTCGCTGGGGCTGGCCGGTGTGGTGCTAGCGTCGGCCGTGCCCACGCTCGCCGGGCTGGGCGCGATGGTGGCGCTGTTCGTGTTGGCGCTGGGCGCCGGCTGGTTCGCCTGGACCCGTGCCCCGCGCCCTGGGGCCGAGGCAACGACGTTCGCGGCGGACGCATCGCCCGCCCCCGCTGCACCGGCTTCAGGTGCGCAGGCCTCCTCGCAGCCCGCCATGCAGCCCGCCACGCAGGGCCGCGACCTGCGGCTGCCGCTGCGTCGCCCGGCGTTTCGCCGGTTGCTGCTGGTGTTCGTGCTCAACGGCATCGCCAGCGCCATCCCGGCCACGCTGGTGCTCTTTTTCGTGCAGGACCGCCTGCAGGCACCTTCCGCCATGGAGCCGGCCTTTCTGGGCCTGTATTTCGTCTGCGCCGCCGCCTCGATTCCGCTCTGGCTGCGCGCGGTGCCGCGCTGGGGGCTGGCGCGCACCTGGCGGGTCGGCATGGTGCTGTCGATGGCGGTTTTTGCATGGGCCGGCGCCATGGGCGCGGGCGACGCGTGGCCGTTTCTCGTGGTCTGCGCGTTGTCGGGCATGGCGCTGGGCACCGACCTGGTCGTGCCCGGTGCACTGCTGGCAGGCGTCATCGCCGATGCAGGCGACCAGGACGCGGCGGGCGCGTACTTCGGCTGGTGGAACTTCGCGACCAAGCTCAATCTCGCGCTGGCCGCGGGGCTGGCGTTGCCGCTGCTCGGGCTGGCCGGCTATGCGCCTGGCGTGCGCGATGCCGCCGCGCTGGGCGCACTGACGCTCGCCTACTGCCTGCTGCCGTGCCTGCTCAAGCTGATGGCGGCCACGGCGCTCTGGGCGCTGGTGATCCGTCCTTCGGCTCCTTTTCATTCTTCTTCTTCTCCCGATCTCCCGAAAGCCCCCTCATGAAATTCCGTTTCGGTATCGCCACGCTGGTGCTGGCTGCGGCCACGGTGCTGGCCGGTTGCGCGGCGCCCCAGCCCACCGACTACGCAGCCGAACGACCGGTGCTGTCGTTGCAGTCGTACTTCAATGGCCGCCTCCAGGCGCACGGCATGTTCCAGAATCGCGCGGGAAAGGTGGTCAAGCGCTTCACGGTGGAGATGAACTGCAGCTGGACTGGCGACCAGGGCGTGCTCGACGAAGCCTTCACCTACAGTGACGGCACCACCGGGCGCCGCGTCTGGAAACTGCAGGCGCTTGCGGACGGCCGTTTCACCGGCACGGCCGACGACGTCGTGGGCGTGGCACAAGGTGAGCAGCGCGGCAATGCCTTCCAGTGGACCTACACCCTGCGACAACCGGTCGACGACAAGGTCTACGAAGTGCAAATGGACGACTGGATGTACCTGGTCGACAACAAGGTCATGCTCAACCGCGCCGAGATGAGCAAGTTTGGCGTGCGCGTCGGCGAGGTCACGCTGTCGTTCACGAAGCTCGGCCAGCCATGAGCCTCCTGCCACCCTACAACACGCCGATCGCGCACTGGCGAGGCAAGCGGGTCTGGATCGTCGGTGCTTCCTCGGGCATCGGCCATGCCACGGCGGCGGCGTTGCTCGCCCAGGGCGCGCGCGTGGCGGTGTCGGCGCGAAAGCGCGAATCGCTCGACGCGCTGGCGGTCCGCTATCCGGAGCAGGCCACCGTGTTGCCGCTGGACGTGACCGATGCCGACGCCGTGCGCCATGCCCATGCCGCACTCGTTGCCGCAGGGCCGATCGATTTCGTGCTCTATTGCGCCGGCACCTACCAGGCCATGCGGGCCGACGCCTTCGCGCTCGACGTGATGGTGGCGCACCAGCAGGTGAACTACGTCGGTGCCCTGAACGTGCTGGCCGCCGTGCTGCCCGACTTCGTGGCGCGCGGCGCCGGGCACTTGGCGCTCACGGCCAGCGTGGCGGGCTTTCGTGGGCTGCCGCAGAGCCTGGCCTACGGGCCTACCAAGGCGGCGCTCACCAACCTGGCCGAGGTGCTTTATGCGGACCTGCACCGGCGTGGCATCGGCGTGAGCGTGGTGCAGCCCGGTTTCGTCGAGACGCCACTGACCGCGCAGAACGACTTCAAGATGCCTGCGCTGATCACGCCGGCGGAGGCTGCCGTCGACATGCTCTCGGGTTGGGCCGCCGGCGACTTCGAGGTCCACTTCCCCAAGCGCTTCACCTGGTGGATGAAGCTGCTGCGCGTGCTGCCCTACCGGCTGTACTTTGCGGCCGTGCAGCGCGTGACCGGGCTCTGAATCCAATGTCCTGACCGGTGCGCCGGGTTAGCCGCTGCCGGGCGCCGGGTGGCGCCCTACAATGCCGGGTGCTGTGCGCGGCCCCGCCCGCGCCGATCGGCCGCATCCTGCGACCGCGCAGGCAGTGCGTGAAAGCCACGCGCTGCAATCCCTGTTTTCTCTCTTCTGCTGGAGACTCCCTTGTTCATTTCCTCTGCTTTCGCCCAGACCGCACCCGCAGCCGGTGGCGGCGACATGTTGTCCTCGCTGGGAAGCATGCTCCCCCTGGTGCTGATGTTCGTGGTGCTTTACTTCGTCATGATCCGGCCGCAGATGAAACGCCAGAAAGAAGCCCGCGCCATGATCGAGGCGCTGGCCAAGGGTGACGAAGTCGCCACGTCCGGCGGCATGCTGGGCAAGATCACTTCCATCAGCGACCAGTACCTGGGCCTGGAGATCGCCAACGGCGTCGAAGTCAAGGTGCAGCGCAGCTCGGTCGTCCAGGTCCTGCCCAAGGGCGCGATCAAGTAATGCTCGCTTCCAGGCTGCGCGGCACCCCTTCGTGTCCGCTGCGCCTACCCCTGCCAGGGGCGCTGCCTGGGGACCGGCAAAGCCGGTTCCCAGGCAGCCCATGAATCAAGGCGCTATGCGTTTCAAGGCTGAAAGATGAACCGATATCCGGTCTGGAAGTACGCGGTCCTCGTGGTCGTGTTGCTCGTGGGGCTCATCTATGCCCTGCCCAATTTCTTTGGCGAGGCGCCTGCCGTGCAGGTGTCCGCCGGCAAGTCGACCGTCAAGGTCGACGCCACGACCCAGGCACGGGTCGAAGAGGCCCTGAAGGGCGCCGGCCTGGTGCCGGACATGCTGACGCTCGATGCCACCTCGGTGCGCGCGCGTTTCACCAGCACCGACGATCAGCTCAAGGCGCGCGACGTGCTGCAGCGCGCCCTGGTGCCCGACGCGAACGATCCGGGCTACGTGGTCGCACTCAACCTGACCTCGCGCTCGCCGGCCTGGCTTACGGCGCTGCATGCCTCGCCGATGTACCTGGGTCTGGACCTGCGCGGTGGCGTCGACTTCCTGCTGCAGGTCGACATGAAGGGCGCCATCGACAAGCGTGCCGAAGCCTTCGCGGGCGACCTGCGCACGGCATTCCGTGACAAGGGCATCCGCGGCAGCGCGGTCAACCGCAATGGCCAGACGCTGGAAGTGACCTTCCGCGACGCCGCCAGCCTGGCAGCGGCCAAGGCGGTGGTGCAGGACCAGTTCCAGGACCTGACCGCCGTCGAGAGCCAGGACAACGGCAGCTTCAAGCTGATCGCCAGCATCAAGCCCGAGGCGGCACGCCGCCTGCAGGACTCGGCGCTCAAGCAGAACATCACGACGCTGCACAACCGGATCAACGAACTCGGCGTGGCCGAACCTGTGATCCAGCAGCAGGGCCTGGACCGCATCGTGGTGCAGCTGCCCGGCGTGCAGGATACGGCCAAGGCCAAGGACATCCTGGGCCGCACCGCGACCCTGGAAATGCGCTTGGTCGACGAAAGCGCCGAAGGCCATGCGGCCGAATCGGGCACGGGCCCCGTGCCTTTCGGCTCGGAACGCTTCATGGACCGCAACGGGCGCGCCGTGATCGTCAAGAAGCAGGTGCTGGTCACCGGCGAGAACCTGACCGACGCACAGCCTGGCTTCGACTCGCAGACGCAGCAGCCCAAGGTCGACCTGACGATGGACGCCAAGGGCGGCCGCATCATGCGCGACGTCAGCCGCGACAACTACAGGAAGCGCATGGCGATGCTGATCTTCGAGAAGGGCAAGGGCGAAGTGCTCACGGCCCCGTCGATCAACGGCGAGCTGGGCAACCGCTTCCAGATCTCCGGCTCGATGACCGTGGTGGAAGCCAACGACCTCGCGCTGCTGCTGCGTGCCGGTTCGCTGGCCGCGCCCATGGAAATCATCCAGGAGCGCACCATCGGCCCGAGCCTGGGCGCCGACAACATCAACAAGGGCTTCAAGAGCGTGATGTACGGCTTCATCGCCATCATGGTGTTCATGTGCGCCTACTACGCACTGTTCGGCGTGTTCTCGTCCATCGCGCTGGCGGTGAACCTGATGCTGCTGGTGGCCATCCTGTCGATGCTGCAGGCTACGCTCACGCTGCCGGGCATTGCCGCCATGGCGCTCGCCATCGGCGTGGCGATCGACTCCAACGTGCTCATCAACGAGCGCGTGCGCGAGGAACTGCGCAACGGGGCGTCGCCGCAGGCGGCCATCCACGCGGGCTATGACCGCGCCTGGGGCACCATCCTGGACTCCAACGTAACCACGCTGATCGCAGGCATCGCGTTGCTGGCCTTCGGCTCCGGCCCGGTTCGCGGCTTTGCCGTGGTGCACTGCATCGGCATCGTCACTTCCATGTTCTCGGCCGTGTTCTTCTCGCGCGGCCTGGTGAACTTCTGGTACGGCGGCAAGAAGAAGCTCAAGTCGGTGTCCATCGGCACCGTCTGGCGCCCAACGACCGACGGCACTGCCGTCGTCGAAACGAAGTAAGGAGCGCGCCATGGAATTCTTCCGCATCCACAAGACCATCCCGTTCATGCGCCATGCGAAGGTGCTGAACGTCTTCTCCTTCGTGACCTTCGCGCTGGCGTTGTTCTTCCTGTTCCATCGCGGCCTGCACCTGTCGGTGGAGTTCACCGGCGGCACTGTGATGGAGGTCGCCTACCAGCAGTCGGTCGACGTCGGCAAGGTCCGCGAGACCATCGGCAAGATCGGCTACCAGGACGTGCAGGTGCAGAACTACGGCACCTCGCGCGACGTGCAGATCCGCCTGCCGGTGCAGAAGGGCCAGACCTCGGCCCAGCAGAGCGCGCAGGTCATGGACGCGCTCAAGGCCCAAGACCCGACCGCCACGCTGCGCGGCAACGAGTTCGTCGGCCCGCAGGTCGGCGAGGAACTCACCACCAACGGCATCAAGGCGCTCGCCATGGTGGTGGTCGGCATCATGATCTACCTGGCCTTCCGCTTCGAGTGGAAGTTCGCGCTGTCCACCGTGCTGGCCAATCTGCACGACGTGGTCATCATCCTGGGCTTCTTCGCCTTCTTCCAGTGGGAGTTCTCGCTGGCGGTCTTGGCGGCGGTGCTGGCGGTGCTCGGCTACTCGGTCAACGAGTCGGTCGTGATCTTCGACCGGATCCGCGAGAACTTCCGGCGCTACCGCAAGATGACCACGGTCGAGACGATCGACAACGCGATCACCTCGACCATCAGCCGGACCATCATCACGCACGGCTCCACGCAGCTGGTGGTGCTGTCGATGTTCTTCTTCGGCGGGCCGACGCTGCACTACTTCGCCCTGGCGCTGACCATTGGCATTTGCTTTGGCATCTACTCGTCGTGCTTCGTGGCTGCGGCCATCGCGATGTGGCTGGGCATCAAGCGGGAAGACCTGATCAAGACGCCCGTCAAGCGCGAAGGCGATCCGGAAGATCCGAACAGCGGCGCCGTGGTCTGATTCCACGGACCTTTGGGAAAGAAAAAAGGCGCACTGCAAGGTGCGCCTTTTTTTGTTCTGGCGGGCAAGCCGCCGTGGTTCCGGCCCGTGACGGGCTAGTGGGCCACGCGATCCCGACCGTCGTCGCACAACTCGTCCAGCACGAGTGCATCGGGTTCGGTGCCGGTGCTCCAGTGCACCATCAGCATGATGATCTTGAGTTCTTCCAGCGCCATGGGTCCGCCCGCCGTGGCCATGGCTCGGTCGATGAGGATTTCGCGCATGCCGCACGGCAACACGTCGGCCAGTTCCAGGAAGCGGATGAAGCCGATGCATTCGGCGCCCAGGTGGTCCTGCTCGGCGGATGAATAGATGCGCATGGCGCTGGCCGACTGCGGCCAGGCCGCACCGGCCTGTGTGCGTTCGCCTACCGTGACACTGGCGCTGTCATCGGTCTCGGGGCTGCGAACCAGCGGCACGCCCTGCGTGGCCAGGCTCAGGCCGTCGAGCCACTGCAACGCATCGCGGATTTCCTCGGCTTCGAAGCCGTGCGCACTGAGTTTGCGGCCCAATTGTTCGGGTTCGGGGCACGCGTCACCACGCCAGTAATTTTCATAGACGAACACGAGCACTTCGAACATGGAGCCAATATAGCCCACGCTTGCCTCAGGCGCGCGCTACGCGTTGAAACAATCCGCCCGGCAGCCGGGCGACGTGGCCGTCGAGTTCCAGCTCGAGCAGCCTGCCCTGCAAGACGGCGGCGCTGAAGCCCGTGCGCGCGCACAGCACGTCCAGGCCGACCGGGTCGTGGCCGAGTGCTGCCAGCAGGCCGTCCTGCCGGTCGTCGGGCGCGCGACCGGCGTTGCCGTTGCCGAAAGGCAGTCTGGGTGTGTCGTCGATGGGCGTGTTCATGGCCAGTTCCTCCTGCACATCATGAACGGTTTCCACCAGCTTGGCGCCCTGGCGGATAAGCGCGTGGCATCCCCGGGACTGGGCCGAATGGATCGAGCCCGGAATCGCGAACACCTCGCGCCCCTGCTCGACAGCCAGGCGCGCGGTGATCAGCGAGCCCGACAGCAGCGCCGCTTCCACCACCAGCGTGCCGCGCGACATGCCGGCGATGATGCGGTTGCGCTTGGGGAAGTTCTGGTTGAGCGGCGGCGTGCCCAGCGGGAACTCGCTGACGATCAGCCCCTGCATGCTGATGCGGTGCGCCAGGGCGCGGTGGCGTGCCGGGTACACGCGGTCGAGCCCGGTGCCCACGACGGCCACGGTGGCGAGCACCACGCGCTCGCCAGCGCCTTCAAGGGCGCCCAGGTGCGCCGCGCCGTCGACGCCCAGCGCCATCCCCGAGATCACCGGGATGCCGGCCTCGGCCAGGGCGCGGCCGAACGCCCGTGCATTGTCGGCACCCTGTGGCGTCGGATTGCGGCTGCCGACGATGGCAAGGCTGCGGCCCAGATCGCGCATGTCCATGGTCGCCGGGCCGAGCACGTAGAGCATGGGCGGTGGATCGTCGGTCTGCAGCAGCAGGGCCGGGTAGGTCGGGTCGTCCCAGGCCACGATGCGGCGCGCGGCGCCGTTGGCCTCGCAGCCCTGCAGCCAGAGCCAGGTGCGTTCGAGCTGCGCCTCGAAGCCGTCGGGCAGGCGCTGCAGTGCACGCGCCTGCGTCGGCGTCAGATGGTCGAGCAGACGATGCTCGGGCTGGCCGAAGATGTTGCCCGGCAGGCCGAAAGCGGTGAGGAGCCTGCGTGCGCTCAGGTCGCCGACCCCGGGCGTGAGTTGCAGGCGGAGCCAGTCGGAGAGTTCGTCGCGTTCCATGGGGAGCAGATTGCAGAAGGGTTGCCGCCGATCGGGCGGGGGTGCAGGGCAGGAGAACCTGGCTCCCGCGCGGCGTTCAGGGCGCAGGCGCCAGCAGGTCGCCCACGCGCACTTCCTCGTGCGCGTCCACGATGTCGATCACGGCGGGTTGCGCGGGAGATTCGGGTAGCCTCAGCCGCGCGGTACCGATGGTGCGCAGCTCGTGTCCCAGCACGGTCCCCGTCGCCGGATGACGGATCGGCATGGCGCCGGGCCGCAGCACACGCAGCAGCGGATCGGGGGCGCCTGCTGATGATGCTGCTGCAAGCGGTGTTTGTGCGCCGCCCACCGCGTAGGCGGCATCGCCGGGCACCAGCAAGGTACGGCCGCCGGGGCCTGCGACGATGCGTGCCGCGTGTGCCAGGGCTGGTGCATCGATCAGGCCATTCGGTCTGTGCTCGGCCACCGCACCGCCCGCGCAGCCCATGGCTAGCAGGCCAGCCGCTGCGAGAGTGAAGACACGCCGTCCACGGAACAGGTGCAGGAACACGTGCAAACGGAAGTGCAGGAGGAGAGGGGCCATCGGCTGAAAAATTCTCACGATCTGGTGCGAATTTAAGTGGCGAAGACCCTGGTCGGGGGCGCTCATGGTGCACCCGCTCGGCAGAGCGTCGACGAATTGGCGAAAATGGTCGCAAATTACCTTTGCTGTCTGTCTGTCATGGCCAAAAGAACCATCCTGAGTTTTCCCGACAAGCGTCTGCACACGGTCGCCAAGCCCGTGCAGGGGGTCGATGCGCGGATCAAAGCGTTGGTCGCCGACATGCTCGAGACCATGTACGACGCCAATGGCATCGGCTTGGCGGCGACCCAGGTCGACGTGCATGAGCGGCTGGTGGTCATCGACGTGTCCGAGGAGCGAAACGAGCCGCTGGTGCTCATCAACCCGGAAATCGTCTGGGCCAGCGACGAGAAGGTCCTGAACGAAGAAGGTTGCCTGTCGGTGCCCGGCATCTACGACGGCGTCGAGCGTTCGACCGCCGTGCGCGTGACCGCCCTGGACATCGAAGGCGAGCCGCAGACCATCGAGGCCGACGGCCTGCTGGCCGTGTGCGTCCAGCACGAACTCGATCACCTGCTGGGCAAGGTCTTCGTCGAATACCTGTCGCCGCTCAAGCGCAACCGCATCAAGAGCAAGTTGCTCAAGCAGCAGCGCGCCGACGAACGCGACGAGGGCCGGCGGTGATGCCGAGGCCCCTGGCGGCCCTGTCGCTCGCTGCGCTGGCGCTGGCGGGCTGTGCGAGCGATCCGACGCGCCTGGCGCCCGGCAGCACGCGTGCCCAGGCATTGCAGCAGCTCGGCACGCCGACGGCCGTGTATTCGCTGGGCAGCCAGGGTGAGCGTCTGCAGTATTCGCGGGCGCCTGCGGGTTACGAGGTCAACAACGTCGACCTCGATGCGTCGGGCCGTGTGCGCGAAGTGCGCCAGGAGCTCGACGAACGCCTGTTCGACCGCACCATCGAGCCCGGCGCATGGACCGAAGCCGACGTGCTGCGAAGCTACGGCCGGCCTTTCGAGATCACCGAGGTCTCCTCTTTCGACGGCAAGGTCTGGACCTGGCGCTACAAGGCCATGAACGCGCGCCGCCTGCTCTACATCTACGTTGACCGCGGCGGCCGGGTCGCGCGGTACCACACGGGCGACGATCTGCAGCTCGAACGGCTGCCGCTGTGAAGCGCATGCGCGTGGGTTTTGCGGGCACGCCCGAGTTTGCGCGCATCGCGCTCGAGGCGTTGCACGCGGCCGGCCACGAGATCGTGCTGGTGCTGACCCAGCCCGACCGCCCGGCGGGCCGCGGCATGAAGCTGCAGGCTTCGCCGGTCAAGCAGTTCGCGCTGACGCACGGCTGGCCCGTGGCCCAGCCGCGCAGCCTGCGGCTGGACGGCAAGTACCCCGACGAGGCCGATAGCGGCCGTGCGGCCATCGTGGCGGCCGACATGGATGTGCTGGTCGTGGCCGCCTACGGCCTGATCCTGCCGCAGTGGGTGCTCGACGCGCCGCGCCGTGGCTGCCTGAACATCCACGCGAGCCTCCTGCCGCGCTGGCGCGGCGCAGCGCCGATCCACCGCGCCATCGAGGCCGGCGACGCCGAAACCGGCGTGACCATCATGCAGATGGACGCGGGCCTGGACACGGGCGACATGCTGCTGCGAGAGTCGATCGCCCTCGGCGACGACACCACCGCGCGCCTGCACGACCGGCTCGCGGCGCTGGGCGGTCGCATGATCGTCGAGGCCCTGGTGCAGGCCGACGCCGGCGTGCTCCGGCGCACGCCGCAACCTGTGGAGGGTGTGACTTACGCGCACAAGGTCGAGAAGCACGAGGCGCAGATCGACTGGACGCAGGATGCCGCCACGCTGGTGCGGCGCGTGCGCGCGTTCGACCCC
>Ga0308159_1003887_pt1 | contig 14348 bp, 11 predicted proteins | sample PhyCR1_FD_201040 | JGI IMG/M metagenome (GOLD analysis project Ga0308159, IMG submission 201040) | Phyllosphere microbial communities from UC Gill Tract Community Farm, Albany, California, United States - DLSLC.R1 | ecosystem: Host-associated > Plants > Phyllosphere > Unclassified | place: USA... | reverse complement strand
CTGGTCTTTGATCCAAAGGAATTTCTCGCAATCCAACAAAAGTCAGACCGACGAGGAATAAATTGGCATTTGACAAGTGCACGCTGTTGAGTTCTCAAGGAACGGACGCACCCACAGAAACGATCTCTCGACCTACCCGTGAGGCGGTTCACTTCATTTGACCTGCGGACTCGACAACCAAACCAGCGCAATTGAGCTTCGCTAAGAAGCAGTCAGACTGAGTTTGTGTGCCGAGTGGCAGGATCCCAACTGTAGACCAAAGAGTCGAAACTCTCAAGTGTTGGTGTTGGGGGTGGTTCGCCGCTTGAGAGGACGCGGGGCCTTTCGGCCGCTCCGCTCTCCCCTGTGGGGCGAACATGTAAGAGCTTACGTGCGACCCCGGGTTCGGTCGAACTCATACGCTTCCCGGGCGTGTCGCGAAGCTCATTCCGCGAAATTCCGCGGAAGTCGGTGGGCTCAGAGGAACCGAGGCGCTCCGCCCCACCCGCCGAGCCACGCTTCGACCGACGGTTCCGCCCGCAGGACGTGCATGCCCTCGATGACGCGAGTGGTCTCTGCGTGCCCCGACCTCGTGCTCCACCGTGTGCTCCTGGCGCGGGCCCGGCGGCTCGTCGCCGACCCGAGCGGCACCCCCTCCGCAGACCGCAGATGCACTCGTCCCACGTCACCTTCGCCGAGGACGGCGAGGGCATCGCTCAGCGCATCGGGACGCAACACGACCACCGGGTGTTCCAGCTCCACCCTCACGCGCGGGTCCTCGGTGACGGTGGAGCGAACGCGGGGGTCAGCGCGCAGCGCGGCCGCCTCCGGAACGGGCGCCATCACGACAGCGGCTCGAGGCAGCGCCGCAAGGAGCGAGTCGGCGCACACGAACGCGGCCGCGGTCGTCGTCACCGGCACGCGTACCTCGACGTCGGGCGTCGCGGGAAGGAGACCTCGTGCCGCTGACCCATCGACGGGGATCTTCGTCACCAGCTGAATCGACTGTCGATTGCCCTCGGCCTCACGCTCGGAGTACCCCCGGCCCGCCCAGTCCGGGCCGTCGTGCCAGGCGACGGCATCCGGAACATGCGCGAGAACCGCGCCGGCTTGCCAGCACCGGTGCGCCCATTCCCAATCCTCTCCTCCGTACGACGAGAAGGTCTCGTCGAAACCGCCCACCTCGTCGAAGAATGATCGGGAGCAGGCGACGACGGCGCTGATGACATACCGATAGGACCGGTCGTCGGCGAGCAGGAGGTTCTGGCTGCGCTGGTACGCGTCTCGGAGCCAGGCCGGTTCGGGGAGTTCCCGTGCGGGACCGCATTCCTCGACCGGGATCTGGGCCGGGACGCCCGCGAAGTCCGCGTGTCGACGGCGCCCCACCGTCACCGCCTCGGACAGGAGTGCGGGAAGACGCGAGATCCGTCGCACGTACTCGGGTTCCGGGCTGGTGTCGGCATCCAAGAAGCAGAGAACGTCGCCCGACGCGGCCGCCGCTCCCAGGTTTCGAGCCGCGGCCGCGCGGAAACCGCGGTCCTCCTGACGAACCAGCAGGACGCCCTCGGGGACCGACGGCGCCTCGGGAGAGCCGTCGTCGGCGACGATGATCTCGAGACGGTTGCGCGGGTGATCCTGTCGGCGGAGAGCCTCGAGGGTGCGGGCGAGTTCCGCCGGCTGAGCGTAATGGGTGACGATGACGCTCACGCGCGGCGGTTGGGGCTCGAGGTGTGCGACCAGGTCCCAGCGGTTGCCCGGCACCCATGGCATCCGGTCGTTCCAGGGGGTGTCCCCCGTCATGACGTGACCTCGCTCCACCAGCGGAGGTACGCGCGGGCGGCGTCAGCGCGTCCGAAAGGCACAGGGTGCTGGCCGTGCCACGTGGAGGGTGCGTCGTCACGGGCGGCGGAGATCGCCGCCGCGAGGGCGTCCGGCTCGACGAGGGTCACGGTGCCGGGCCGGAGCGCGGCCATCTCGTCGTTGTAGCGGTTGCGGACGGCGAGAGGACGGCGTCCCCAGCCGATCCACGAGGCCAGAGAGCCCGACGCCGAGACATGACGGTGCGCGATCACCGGGACGGCGATGCGACGCACCCGGTCGGCCATCTCGGCGTCGTCGAGCCACCCGGTCACTTCCACCGACACCCCCCGCGCGCCGGCGCGTCGCGCGAAGGCGTCGAGGTCGCCCGCGTGTCCGTCGGAGGCGCGTCCGAGCACGGTCAGTCGCGTCAGCCCCGCGGTGGCAGCGGCTTCGAGCGCCTCGTCATGACCCTTGCCGGGGTAGAAGTATCCGAGGACGCCGACGGAGTCGTCGACCTCCGGCGTTGCGAGCGGCACGGCCACGGAATCGACCGGGAGAGGCACGACGGCGACCGGGCCGTCGAAGACGCCCTCTTCGCGCAGCAGTTCGCGCTCATGGGCGCTGTTGACGACGACCCCGCGCGACGCCTCGGTCACGGCGCGATAGAAGGCTCGGCGCCGCGGGCGGTTGCGTTCGCCGTCGGATTCCTGCGGCACGTCGTGCAGCGTCACGGTGAGCGGATGCCGGGCGGCGAGGCCCGTGAGCGCGTGCGTCGCCTCCTCGGGCGATGCTCCCCACAGGCGGTCGGTGACGTGAGCGTGCACCGGCGTCCCCTCGGGGAGAGCGGCGAGAGCATCGACGGTCGTGATCCGCGCGTGCGGCTCCGCCGCCACGACTTCGGCCGCGATCTGCCGGGCGTAGACCGCGACGCCGTGCGGGCCGGGATGGACGAGGAGCACCGGGAGGGTGGCATCCGGGATCGAGATCTTCGAACTCATGCGGCGGCGCTCCAGGTGCGCAGCAGCGGGGCCATACGGTCGACGACGGCTGCGAGGAGGGCGGGACGTTTCGCGTAATAGGCGAGGTGGGCGCGGCGCACGGCGTCGGCCGAGACGGTCTCGCCGGCCACGATCCATTCGGGGCGAGGTGCGGCGTCGAGGTTCCACGCGTCGACGACCCACGACTCGAGGGGCGCGCGCACCGAGGCGAGGATCGGCCGCCCCGGGTCGACGACGCGTCCGGGCGAGCCCAGTGCCTCGACGATGCGCTCCCCCAGGGGCAGGAAGAGGGCGTTGCCGGGGTGGTTGACCGTGCGCGCGAGGTCCTCGACGACCGGAGAGAAGAGGTCGGATGCCGCGACGTCGAGGCCGAGGGCCTCGCGGCGACGCAGTTCCGCAACGGAGGCGTCGGCCAGAGCGCGAACCGCCGAGGCGGGAAGGTGCGCGGGCACGCTCAGCCCGGCCGCTTCGGCGACCGTGCGGACGTCGTGATAGGCCACCAGGGGCGGGTCCTCGGGGAACGCGGGGAGTCGGAGCACCGCCTGGAACGGGTGCAGACCCGCGAAGCGAACAGCGGGAACGAGCACCACGCGGGCGCCGGAAGGAAGCGAAGCCCGCAACTGCGCGGTGCCGAGCGGGAGGCCGCGGTAGTCGTCGCGGATGGGCTGCGACACGAGGAAGGACGCCCCCGCGAGCAGAGCGTGCAGACGGGACGCGTCGTCGGCGTCGAGCTCGTGTACGGCGGGGATCCGCACGGCCGGCAGATGTTCGGAGGCGATGACGAGCCGCAGGGACTCGGCCTGGCAGTTGCCGACGACGACGCCGTAGCCGTCGGGGGCGGGTGCGTCGCCGAAGAACTCGGCGTAGTGGACACGACGCGCTATCACCGCGTCGCCGTGGTCCGCAAGGCTTGTCGCGCCTGCCCTCTCCGCACCCATGATGTGAACGTATCCGTCGGTGTCGTCGTCGTCCCAACCGCCCCGTTGCATTGCGATGTGCCTGGCGATGCGGTACGCGCACCGTCACGCACGCAATCACGAGGAGGAGAGAAGATCGTCGTCACCGTCGTCCCCCCGTTTCGGGTCGCCGCCGTTCCCTCAGCGCACCCCTATGTCACCGCCATCGCGCATCCCGAGGGCGTCCGGCTACTCGCCGACCCGCCTCCGCCGGGCGCTCCGGCCGGGCAGTGGTGGCCGCCGCAGGTGCTGCTGCCGGCGTGGCTCGAGGCGAATGCGGCGGACTTCGATCTGGTCCACGTGCACTTCGGGATCGAGTCGTACAGCCCGGCGGAACTCGAGGACACGGTCGCGATGCTCCGACGCCTGCGTCGGCCGCTGGTCTACACGGTCCACGACCTGGAGAACCCGCAGCTGAGCACGCAGGACGATCACCGCGCATCGCTCGCCGTGCTCGCGGCGGCCGCGGACGAACTGATCACCCTCACCGCCACGGCCGACGCCGAGGTGCGAGAGATGACCCACCGCGCCACGACCGTGATCGCCCACCCCACCCTGCTCGGCGACGACCCGCGTCCCACGGGATCGGCCCACGACGTCACCCTCGTCGGCGTCCACCTTCGCGATCTGCGGCCCAACATCGACGGGGTCGGCACCACCGCCACGCTCGTCCGCGCCGTCGCCGACCTGCGCGCCCAGGGCGCGCGCGTCGAGGCCGTCGTGCGGATGAACGACCGGGTCCGCGACGAGGAGGCCGCGGCATCCATCGATCTGCTCGCCTCGAGCACCGACGGAGTGCGCGTCGAGCGCGGAGCCCGACTCGACGACGACGAACTCGCCCGGTGGCTCGCGGACCTCGACGCGTGCGTCCTCCCGTACCGCCACGGCACCCAGTCGGGGTGGGCGGAGCTCTGCTACGACCTGGCCGTGCCGGTGATCGCCCCGCGCATCGGGCACATCGCCGCGCAGCATCCCGGCGACTTCCACGCCTTGGACGTGGGCGAACCGGTGTCGCTCGCGCGGGCGATCGTGGATGCCACGGACGAGTCGTGGTCGCGGCCCGGTTCCCCCCGTCGTGAGGCCGAGGTCGAGCGCCGCCGGGCAGAGCGTACGGAGCAGCTCGCACAGGTCCGCGACGCGCACCTCGAGGTGTATCGCCGCGTCATCACCGCCGAGGTCGCCGCGTGATCCGCGGACAGCGACCGCTGCGGGTGCTCGTGGTCGCACCGTCGCGCTACCCGCTTCGACAGCCGCACGCGGGGGGCCTGGAGGCGACCGTCTGGGACCGCGTGCGCTGGCTGCGCGCCCGGGGGCACGACGTCACGCTGTGCGCGGCCGAGGGCTCCGACTTCCTCGACGAGGTGCCCGAGTTCCAGCTGCCGACGCCGGAGTGGACGCGCCCGGAGCACACCTCCGACACCGAGTACCCGCTGGGTTACGCGGCCGCCGTCGACGGCGCCTTCGACGCCGCCCGCGACCGGTTGATCGCCGACCGCCACCTCTACGACGTCGTCGACAACCACAGCCTGCATCCGGCTCCCATCCGCTGGAGCCTCGAGGCGGACATCCCCGTCATCACGACTCTGCACACCCCGCCGCTCGAGCCCCTGCTCGAGGCGGCCGCCGACGTGGCCGAAGCCTCTCACCGCTTCCTCGCCGTGAGCCAGGCGACCGCGCGTGCCTGGTCGGTCGAGGGCGTGGACGCTTTCGTCTTCCCGAACGGCATCGACACCGATCAATGGACGCGCGGTGGCGGTGGCCCCTCGTGGGTCTGGTCCGGCCGGGTCGTTCCCGAGAAGGCGCCCCACCTCGCCATCGAGGCGGCGCGCGAGGCCGGGGCGCACATCGTCCTCGCCGGGCGCATCGGCGACGTCGATTACTTCGAGCAGGAGATCGTCCCCCGCCTGGGCGTGCACGCCCGCTACGTCGGGCCGCTGCGCCAACCCGACCTCTGCCGCCTGGTCGGATCCTCGGCCGTCGCTCTGGTGACGCCGATGTGGGAGGAGCCCTTCGGGCTCGTCATCGCCGAGGCACTGGCCACGGGCACGCCGGTGGCGGCCTTCGACATCGGCGGGGTCTCCGAGGTACTGGCCGGCATGCCGGGTTCTGCCGTGGTCACGCCGGGAGACGTCGTCGCCCTCGCGCGGGCCGCCTCGAGCCTTGCCGCCGACAGCACCCGCGACCCGCTCTCGCGCGCGCGGACGCGACAGGCGGCCGTGGACCAGCACTCCCTCGCCCAGCGCTACCGCGAGGTCGAACGCGTGCTCGCGCACGTCGCGCAGCCTGCGATCGCCCGGCGGGTGCCGGCGGTGTCGTGGTGATCGGCTGGTACGTCCACCATCACGGCTACGGCCACGTCGCACGGTTCCTCGCCGTGACCCCGCATCTGCGCACACCCGTCGTCGCCTTCTCGTCGATGCCGCGCCCGGCCGGGCTCGCCGCCGACGTGGACTGGATCCGACTCCCCCCGGATGCCGACGACTACACGCGACCGGACGGCTCCCCCGCCGATCCCCGCGACGCGGACCCCACCGTGCGCGGGCACCTGCACTGGGCGCCGCTGGACCACCCGGGGCACCGCGCCCGGCTGGCATCGATCGCCTCGACCGCCGCGGAGCGCTCGCTGACCGCTTTCGTCGTCGACGTCAGCGTCGAGGTGGTCGTGTTCGCACGACTGCTGGGGCTTCGGACCCTCGCGATGACGCAGCCCGGGGCGCGCACCGACGCGCCGCACGCCCTGGCGTACGACCTCGCCGACGGCATCCTGGCGCCCTGGGCACGCGGCGCCGTCTCGGCCGAGGCCCTCGGAGCGCGCACCGACCGCGTGGTCTGGACCGGTGGGATCTCCCGCTTCGACGGCCGGGAGCGCGTCGGGGTGCGGGACGAGCGCTCGGTGCTGCTGCTGGGGCGCGTCCTCGACGACGACGTCCGCGAGGACCTCGTGCGTCGCCTGCGGGCCCGCGGATGGGCTGTCACCTCGGCCGGACACGACGCGGCCTCTCGCATCGACGACCCGTGGCCGCTGCTGACCCGCAGCACGGTCGTGGTGAGCGCGGCCGGGCAGAACAGCGTCGCGGACCTCGCAGCCGCCGACGCCCGCGCCGTGGTCCTCGCCCAGGATCGCCCGTTCGGCGAGCAGCACGACACGGCGGAGGCGCTCGAGCGTTGGGGGCTCGCCCGTCGCGCCGACAGCCGCACCGACGCCGCCACCCTGGTCGATCTCGTCGAGCGCGCCGCCCAGGACGCCCCCGAGTGGTCACGGTGGCAGACCGCAGGGGCGGCCGGTCGCATGGCTGCGGCCATCGACGCGGTGCACCCGTGAAGACCGCGGTCCTGACCGTCGCCTCGCGCGCCCGACGCGAGCATCTCGAACGCCAGCGACGGGTGCTCGCGGAGGTGGCCGACGACATCGTGCGCGTCGAGGTCTGGCTCGACGAGACGCCGCCGACGCAGACTCCGGGTGCCGGCACCCTCGCGATGCACGTGCCGCCCGGGCCCCACGGACTCCGGGTCGGCGAAGGCCGCAACCGCGCTGCCGCTGCGGCGATCGACGCCGGTGCCGAACTGCTCGTCTTCCTCGACGTGGACTGCCTCCCCGGAGCCGACCTGCTCCGCGCCTATCGTGCGGCGGCCGCGCGCCATCCCGACGCCGTGCTCTCCGGGCCGGTCACCTACTTGAGCAGCGTGCAGCGACCGGAAACGGCATCCGATCTGCCCTTCCTCACCCGCCCCCACCGCGCCCGCCCGGCCCTGAAGCCCGGGACGACCCGCAGAGCCGCCCCGGGCGAGTTCGACCTCTTCTGGTCGCTGTCGTTCGCCGTCACGCCCGCGAGCTGGGCACGCATCGGGGGGTTCCACCCCGGCTACGAGGGATACGGCGCAGAGGACACCGATCTCGCCTGGACCGCGCGCGCGAACGGCGTCGACATGTTCTGGGTGGGCGGCGCGGATGCCTACCACCAGTGGCATCCGGTGTCTTCTCCGCCGTGGCAGCACCTCGACGACATCCTCCGCAACGGCGCCACGTTCCACGATCGGTGGGGCGTCTGGCCGATGGGCGGGTGGCTCGAGGCGTTCGCGGCGGCGGGGGCGATCGAGCGCCGCGGATCCGACTGGGTCCGGGTGCGCTGACGGCGATATCGGGCGCGCACACGACGCCCGCAACCCCCCGGACACCGACCACCCCCTCCGGATAGCGTCGGAGGGCCCGGTGCCGACCCGCCGGGCCGAGGAGAACCCATGCCCGCGTGGACCGACCACGTCTTGTGGTGGCACCTCTACCCGCTGGGGTTCGTCGGCGCACCGATCCGCGACGGCGCGGATGCCGATGCCGCCCCGGTGCACCGCCTGGAGCGTCTCGAGCCGTGGCTCGACCACGTCATCGAGCTCGGCCTGAACGGTCTGCTGCTCGGACCCGTGTTCGCGTCGGAGACGCACGGCTACGACACCGTCGATCACTTCCGCATCGACCCGCGGCTCGGCGACGACCGCGACTTCGACCGACTCGTCTCGGCGGCACGGGAGCGCGGCATCCGGATCCTGCTCGACGGGGTCTTCCATCACGTCGGGCGCACGCACCCGGCGTTCCGCGACCAGACGCAGGACGGTGCGGGCCTGTTCCGTGGACGGTGGGTCGACGGCCGCTTCGAGGCCGAGGTCTTCGAGGGGCACGACGCGCTCGTGGCGCTCGATCACACCTCGCCCGCCGCGGCCGATCTCGTGGTCGAGGTCATGAACCATTGGCTCGAGCGCGGGATCGACGGGTGGAGGTTGGATGCCGCCTACGCGGTGCCGTCGTCGTTCTGGGCCCGAGTCCTGCCCCGCGTACGCGAACGGTTCCCCCAGGCGTGGTTCGTCGGCGAGGTCATCCACGGCGACGGGCCGGACATCGTCCGCGAGTCGAGCATGGATTCGCTCACGCAATACGAGCTGTGGCAGGGCATCTGGCACGGGATCTCGGACGGCAACCTCTTCGAGCTCAGCCACGCCATCGAGCGCCACGACGAGCTGCTCGCCACCTACGCGCCGCAGACCTTCGTCGGCAACCACGACGTCACGCGCATCGCCTCGGCGGTCGGCGCGGAGCTCGTACCGCACGCTCTCGTGGTGCTCTTCACGGTCGCGGGCACGCCCTCGGTGTACGCCGGAGACGAGTTCGGGTGGACCGGGGTGAAGGAGCAGCGGCTCGGCGGCGACGACGCGGTGCGCCCGGAGTTCCCCGCTCGGCCCGCGGACGTGCAGCCCGACGAGCGCATCCTGCAGGCGCATCGGGCGCTGATCGCGCTGCGACGGCGCAAGCCCTGGATGTGGCGCGCACACACCGACGTCATCGAGGTCTCCAACACCGCGCTCGCTCTGCGGACGGCGGTGGGCGATGACGCCGTGGTCGTCCTGCTCAACATCGGCGACGACTCCGTGTCGCTGCCGATCGCGGACGGACGGAGCCTGGTCGCCGGCGAAGGGACGCCCTCGGACGGGCGGATCGAGCTCGGGCCGCGCGGGTGGGCGGTGTTTGAGGCCTGACAGCTCGGGCATCGGAGCCGGGTGCTCACTCCCGGAGCGGGCGGCGGGTCGGCGCCTATCTCTCGGTGCGGAAGCGGTGCTCGGGGCGCCCGGTGGTGCCGTATCGCAAGCTCACCTGCACGAGTCCCCGCTCGGCGAGGGCGGTGAGGTGACGTTGCGCCGTCGCGCGCGAGACGCCGATGCGCTCGGCCACCTCGGTCGCCGAGGCCTCGTCGGCCCCGAGAGCGGCGAGGACCGTCTGCTCGGTCGCCGACCGGGCGAGCGAGGCGCCCTCCCGCTCGCCGCGAAGGACGGATGCCGCGCGATCGATGTCGTCCTGCGTGAGGGGCCGGGAGCTCGAGAGCAGGTTGCGGTAGCGCGCGTACCGGTCGAGGCGCTCCGCGAGCACGCGCGTGTCGAAGGGCTTCACGAGGAAGGCGAGCGCACCCGCGGTGAAGGCTCGGCGCACGGTCGTGGCATCCGTCGCCGCCGAGAGGACGAAGGCATCGACGCCGGCCGACCGCACGAGCTCGATCCCGTCGCCGTCGGGAAGGTAGACGTCGGCGAGCAGGAGGTCGGGGGGATGCGCGGCCAGCGCGGCTCGAGCCTCGCCCACGGTGCGTGCGGGCTCGAGGGCCACGAAGCCGGGGCGCGCGGCGACGGCGTCACGGTGGAGTCCCGCGACGCGGAAGTCGTCATCGACGACGAGGACGCGGATGTCGGTCATGCAGGGTCCTCTCGGATCACGCCGGGCAGACGGGCGGCCACGACCGCACCACGGCCGTCGCCGCCCGGGTCGACGACCCACACCTCGCCGCCGCGGCGGCGGGCAAATTCGCGCGACAGGGGCAGTCCGATGCCGAGGCCGTGGACGGCGGCGGGGTCGTCGCCCCTGTCCCGCGGGAGGAAGACCGCCTCGGAGTCGGCGATCCCCGACCCCGTGTCGCTCACCGTCAAGACGACCGCGTCACCGTCGCCGAGCACCGCCACCTCGACCTCTCGCGGCGCGGGCGCGGCCGCCGCCGCCGTCACGGCGTTGTCGATCAGGTTGCCGAGCACGGCGACCACGTCTTCGACCTCGTCGATCGGATCCGCCAGGAACGAATCATCGGCGACGCGCAAAGCGACCCCGCGCTCGCGGGCGGAGAGCGCCTTGGCACCGACGAACGACTGCAGCATCGCATCGGCCACGAGGTCGATCCCCGGCACCGCCCAGTCGACCGAGCCCCGGTCGACGAGATCGGCGAGGAAGGAGCGCGCCTCGTGGGTGCGCCCCGCGTCGAGCAGGCCCACCGCCGCGTGCAGCCGGTTGGCGTTCTCGTGCCGTTGCACGCGCAGAGCATCGCTCATCGCGCGGACGCTGTCGAGCCGCCCCGACAGGGCCATGACGTCGGTGCGATCGCGCAGCGTCGCCACGCGGCCGAAGGAGCGGGCCCCGCGCCGCACCGGTCGCACGTCGACGAACACGACGCGGTCGCCCAGGGGGAGCCCGGTCGAGGCCCCGGTGCCCGACAGAGCCGCGGCGACCGCCGGGGGCAGTCCGAGATCGCGCACCGGCCGACCCACGGCATCCCTCACTCCGAGAAGCCGTTCGGCGGCGGCCGTGCACACGCGCACGACGCCGGCGTCATCGAGGGCGACGACCCCCTCATCGGCGCTTTCGAGAACGGCGGTCTGGGTCTGGACGAGCGAGACGAGTTCTTCGGGCTGCACGCCGAGAGTGAGCCGCTCGAGGCGGCGACGCATGAACAGGGCGACCACGGCGCCGATCGCCACGGCGAGCGCCACGGCGACGGCGATCCCGCCGATCAGGGCCGGGAGGTCGTCGAAGACGCTCGCCCGCTCGAAGCCCACGCTCACCTCCCCCACCGGGGATCCCCCGCCGGGCGCGTAGACCGGCACCTTCGCGCGGGCGGACTCGCCGAGTGTTCCCGTCTCCCACGTGACCACCTCTCGCCCCGCGAGCGCGTCCGCGAAGCTCGTGCTCACCACCTCGCCGAGGCGGTCGGGATCGGGGTGGGCGAGACGGATGCCGTGATCGTCGGTGATCACGACGAACAGGCCCTCCGTGCGGGTGGTGACGTCGGTGGCGTACCGCTGCAGCAGGCCGTCGCGCAAGCCCGCGGCATCCGGGGTCCCGGGATCGGCGGAGTAGGTCTCGACGAGGTCGCGCACCTCGGGGGCTTCGGCGACGGACCGGGCGATGTTCAGCGCCGAGGAATCGGCCTCGGCCTTCAGCTGCTGCACGCCGAGCCAGGCGAAGACGGCGGTGCACACGGCGACGACGGCCACCTGCGTGGCGACCTGCACGACCAGCATGCGCGTGGCGAATCGCATCCGCACCTCCCGCCTCGACTCTCGTGCGCGAAATGCGCAGAACACACGGTACGCGCATAACCGTCCGCAATGCGAGCAAGCACGCGCCGGGAGGCTCGGCGTGCGTAACCTCGCCGGATCGAGTGCGAGAGCCGCGCCCGTCACGACGAAGGAGTCGCGATGACCCCCCTGATCCTTGCGGCCGACGCCGCCGAGTACCCGGTGGCCTACACGCCCGCCGACGGGGTGCTCGTGGCCCTGGGCTTCCTCATGGTCCTGTCGTTCATGGCCCTGATCATGACCCGACGCCTGACCCCGATGGTCGCTCTCATCGTCGTCCCCACCGTCTTCGGTCTCATCGCCGGGGCGGGTCTCGGCCTCGGCGACATGGTGATCGACGCGATCAGCAAGATGGCGCCCACCGCGGCACTGCTGATGTTCGCGATCATGTACTTCGGCATCATGATCGACGTCGGCCTGTTCGACCCGCTGATCCGCGTGATCACGCGCGTGCTGGGCAACGACCCGGCCAAGATCGTGCTGGGCACGGCCATCCTCGCCGGGGCGGTCTCGCTCGACGGCGACGGCTCGACGACCTTCATCATCACGACCTCGGCGATGCTGCCCCTGTACCTGCGTCTGGGTATGAGCCCCGTCGTGCTCACCTGCGTCGCGGGCCTGATGAACGGCACGATGAACATCGTCCCGTGGGGTGGGCCGACAGTCCGCGCCGCGACCGCCCTGGGCCTGCAGCCCACCGACGTCTTCGTGCCGATGATCCCCTCACTGCTGGCCGGCCTGGTCGTCTCGCTCGCTTTCGCCTGGTTCCTCGGGCTGTCCGAGCGCAAGCGTCTCGCCGGTACCGTCGACACCACCAGGATCGACGAGCCCGGCGGCTTCGGCCGACTCGGCGCCCCGAAGATCTTCCGCGGTGCCGAATCCAAGCCCGGCGCGGTCGCCTCTCTGCGCACCGGCAACATCGTCACCGTCCGCGGCGGTCGCGACGCCGTCGCCGCAGCGCAACTGGTCGACACCGCCGACACCGCGATGGCCGACACCATGCTCGACCCGAACCGCGCGACGCTGCGCCCGAAGCTCATCTGGTTCAACCTGGCCCTGACGGCCGCGGTCATGGTGCTGCTGGTCATGGACCTGTTCCCGCTGGCCTTCGTCTTCATGGTCGGCGCCGCGATCGCCCTCATCGTCAACTTCCCCAAGCTCCGCTCGCAGGCCGACGAGATCGTCGCTCACGCGCCCTCGATCGTCGGCGTCGTGTCGATGGTGCTGGCGGCCGGCGTCCTGGTCGGCGTCCTCAACGGCACCGGCATGGTCACGGCGATGGCGTCGTGGATCACCGAGGTCATCCCCTCGTCGATGGGCCCGTTCCTCGCCGTCATCACCGGAGTGCTGTCGATCCCGTTCACGTTCTTCATGTCGAACGATGCGTTCTACTTCGGCATCCTGCCCGTGCTCGCCGAGAGTGCGGCGAACTACGGCATCGCCCCGGTCGAGATGGCCCGCGCCTCGATCACCGGGCAGCCGGTGCACCTGCAGAGCCCGCTGGTGCCCGCGATCCTGCTGCTCGTCTCGCTCGCCGGCGTCAACCTCGGCGACCACCACAAGAAGGTGCTGTGGCGCGCCACGATCGTCTCACTGGTGATGCTCGCCGTGGGCGTTCTCGTGGGCGCGGTGCCGCTGCTGCGCTGACGCGACCTCGAACGACATGACCCCGGATGCCATGGCATCCGGGGTCATGTCGTTCACCGTCCCGACGACGGAAGCAGAGCGCGACGCACGGCCTCGAAGATCTCGGGGTGCGCTGCATCGCGGACGAACAGCGGGACGCGGTCGGCAGGAGCCTCGACCTCGACCTCTCCCCCGCCGAGGTGCACGGCGCCGGTCCACAGGTCGGTCCAGCCTGCCCCCTCGGGCAGCAGGACGCGGCGGGTGCGCGCGCCGGCCTCGAGAACGGGGGCCACGAGCAGGTCGGAGCCGAGGAGGTACTGGTCCTTCACGGTCCACGAGCGCTCGTCGGCGGGGAACTCGTGGAACAGCCCGCGCAGCACGGGCTGCCCGTCGCGGTGCGCGTCGTGCATCACCTCTCGCAGGTAGGGCCGCAACGCCTCCCGCGCGAACAGGTACCGCTCCAGGATCGGCGTGACCTGGTCGCCGAAGCTCCAGACCTCGTTCGGTCCGCCGCTCGGGGACCGCCGCGAGCCGTCGGCGGCGTGCACCGGGGTCGTCGGCAGGCGGTCGCCGTGCAGGCGCATCACCGGGCTGAACGCGCCGAACTGGAACCAGCGCACCAGGAGCTCGCGGAACCCCTCGTCGTCGGGGTCGCCGTGGTGGAAGCCGCCGATGTCGGTGGTGAACCACGGGATACCCGCCACCCCCATGTGGATCCCGGCGGTGATCTGCGCCCGCAACGCAGCGAAGGTCGAGGCGATGTCGCCCGACCAGACCAGGGCGCCGTAGCGCTGAGACCCCGCCCAGGCGGCGCGCAGGAGATTCACGACCTCGGTCTCGCCGTCGCCCCACTGCCCCTCGGCGAACGCGCGAGCGTAGTGCTGGGGGTAGAGATTTCCCACCTGCGGCACCGGACCGGCGTGATACCGGTAGTTGTCGTAGTCGTAGAGACCGAACTCGGGCTCTGCTTCGTCGAGCCAGAAGGTGCGGATGCCGTGGCGCGCATAGTTGTCGCGGCATTTCTGCCAGACGAAGTCGCGGGCGCGGGGGTTGGTGGCGTCGAGGAACGCACTCGGCCCCTCGAACGACATCTGCACGTCGAGCCCGCGCT
>Ga0308159_1003885_pt1 | contig 14360 bp, 9 predicted proteins | sample PhyCR1_FD_201040 | JGI IMG/M metagenome (GOLD analysis project Ga0308159, IMG submission 201040) | Phyllosphere microbial communities from UC Gill Tract Community Farm, Albany, California, United States - DLSLC.R1 | ecosystem: Host-associated > Plants > Phyllosphere > Unclassified | place: USA... | reverse complement strand
CAGGGCCGCCATGCGCTCGCTGCGCGCCGGCAGGGTGACCGGCGCTGCCAGCGGCGGACCGCGGCGCTTGAGGATGTGCACGTCCATCGCGCCGGGCTCGGGCGTGCACTCGACCTGCAGGCGCAGGCGCGCGGGCGAGGCACCCTGCGCCGCCGACAGCGGCCGGAACACGAAGAGCAGCCCCTCGTGCCGCGCCGCGGCCAGCTGCAGCCGGCGCAACTCGCCCACCCGCGCCTGAGGCAGCCAGGCCAGCACCGCGGACACGTCGGCGCAGCGCAGGGCCTGCTCGCAGCTCCACAGCCGCGCTGCCGCTGCCTCCGCCCGCACCCACAGCAGCGCCTCGACCGGCACGCCGGCAGCGGCCAGGGCCGGACCGAAGGGCTCGTGCGGTGCGCCGACCAGCACGACCGGCGCGCGCGCACGGGGATGCCGGGCCACCGCCTGGGCCAGCGCGGGCAGCAGCAGCGGCCAGACGTGGGCTTCGGGCCTCGCCTGCAGCACCTCGGTGAGGGCGCCGACCGGCCAGCCCCCGCCCGGCAGTTGCGCGTCGAGGGCGGCGTGGCCCGTGGGCAGGGCCGGGGCGTCGGCCGCGCCCAGTTCGTCGGCGCGCCACACCCCCGCCTCTGCCGGCAGCAGAAGGGAGGAGAAAGGGTCGGGAGAAGGCTGGCCCATGATGGATCGATGACTGTATTTTTATACAGTATTTCACCTTTGATGCCCAGCCCGAGCGCGCGACCCGGGCATTCGGCCGACACGGGCCCCGAAAATGCAACGAAACTTTGCACTTCGTTCACACAACCGGCTTACGCTTGCAACTTTCGCGTGCAGTCAGGTTCTCCTCATCTGGCCGTGATGAGTGCCCGACCGGGGCGTTCCGCGGCACGCGACGACCCCCGCACGCCACCGACTCCCGAGAAGGCGACCCCTTGAGTTCTTCCAGATTCCTGGGCCTCGTGCCCCTGTGCGCCCTGCTGCTGCTGGGCGCCTGCCGCGAACAGCCGAAAGCGGCCCCGCCCGCCGTGCCCGAAGTGACGGTACGCACGCTGCAGAGCCAGAACGTGCCTCTGCGCACCGAACTGCCAGGGCGCACCGCCGCCTTCATGGTGGCCGAGGTGCGTCCGCAGGTGGGCGGCATCATCCGCAACCGGCCCTTCACCGAGGGTGCCGCCGTCAAGGCGGGGCAGGTGCTGTACGAGATCGATCCCGCGCCCTTCCAGGCCGCGGTGCAGCAGCAGGAAGGCGCGCTGGCCAACGCGCGTGCCACCGTCAGCTCCACCCGGGCGCTGGCCGAGCGCTACAAGGCGCTGCTGCCGCAGAACGCGGTGAGCAAGCAGGAGCACGACAACGCCCAGGCGGCCCACGAGCAGGCCCAGGCGGCGGTGAAGGTGCAGACGGCGCTGCTCAACACCGCGCGCATCAACCTGCAGTACACCAAGGTGACGGCACCCATCTCCGGGCGCACCAGCCGCAGCAGCGTCACGCCGGGCGCCCTGGTGAGCGCCTCGCAGGCCACGCCGCTTTTGACCATCTCGCAGCTCGATCCGATCTACGTCGACATCACGCAGTCCAGCGCCGAGCTGGTGCGCATGCGCCAGGCGCTGATGGCCGGCAGGATCAACCGCCAGGACGAATCCCAGCGCGTGTCGCTGGTGATGGAGGACGGCACGCCCTACCCGGCCGAGGGCCGCGTGCAGCTCACCGAAGTCACGGTGGACCCGAGCAGTGGCTCGGTCACGCTGCGCGCACGCTTTCCCAACCCCGACGGGCTGCTGCTGCCCGGCATGTACGTGCGCGCGGTGGTGACCGAAGGCGCCACGCCCGACGGCATCCTGGTGCCGCAGGCCGCCATCATCCGTGACCGCCGCGGCACGCCCCAGGCGCGCCTGGTGACGGCCGAGAACAAGCTCGACCTGCGCAACGTGGTGATCGCGCGTTCGGTGGGCCAGAACTGGCTGGTGACCGAAGGCCTGAAAGCCGGCGACCGGCTGGTGATGGCCGGCGGCCAGAACGTGCAACCGGGCACGACGGTCAAGCCGGTCGACGAGCCGCCCGCGGCCGCCGCCGCGCCGCAGAACGGGACCCCCGTGGCCCCCACGGCATCGAGCGCTGCCACGGGCACCGCCGCCGAAGCCGCACGTAAGCCCTGACCCGCCCCGATGATCTCCCGCTACTTCATCGACCGGCCCATCTTCGCCTGGGTCATCGCGATCACGATCATGCTGGCCGGCGCGCTGGCCATCCACCTGCTGCCGCTCACGCGCTACCCGACGGTGGCGCCGCCTTCGGTCAGCATCAATTCCTACTACCCGGGCGCCAACGCGCAGACGCTGGAGAACAGCGTCACGCAGGTCATCGAGCAGCAGCTCACGGGCCTGGACGGCTACCTCTACATGACGGCGCGCAGCGATTCGTCCGGCCGCGTGCAGATCCTGGTGAGCTTCCAGCCGGGCACCAACCCCGACACCGCCCAGGTGCAGGTGCAGAACCGCGTGCAGCAGGCCATCCCGCGCCTGCCGCAGCAGGTGCAGGACCAGGGCATCACGGTGCGCAAGGCCGGCGTGGCCACCGATTTGTTCGTGACGCTCTACGACAAGAGCGGCCGCATGTCGCCCGGCGACGTGGCCGACTACCTGGTGAGCGACCTGCAGGACCCGATCAGCCGCGTCGACGGCGTGGGCGAGGTGCAGGTCATCGGCGGCCAGTACGCGATGCGCATCTGGCTCGACCCGTTCCGCCTGCGCAGCTATTCGCTCACGCCGTCCGACGTGCAGACGGCCATCCAGTCGCAGAACGTGCAACTGGCCGCCGGCCAGATCGGCGACCAGCCGGCGCCGCCGGGCCAGCAGCTCAACGCGGTGGTCAACGCCCAGTCGCGCCTGCGCACGGCCGAGGAGTTCCGGGCCATCTTGGTGCGCAGCAACCCGGACGGCTCCACCGTGCTGCTCAAGGACGTGGCGCGCGTCGAGCTGGGCTCGGCCAACTACACCTTCAGCGGCAACTTCAACGGCTTCCCGGCCTCGGGCATCGCGGTGCGGCTGGCGCCCGACGCCAACGCGCTGCAGTCCATCGCGGCCGTCAAGGCCACGGTCGAGCAGCTGCGCGGCGCCTTCCCGGCCGGCGTCGATGTCTCTTACCCCGTGGACACCACGCCCTTCGTCGAGCAGGCCATCCACGACGTGGTCAAGACGCTGATCGAGGGCATCGTGCTGGTGGTGCTGGTGATGTTCCTGTTCCTGCAGAACTGGCGCGCCACGCTCATTCCGGCGATCGCGGTGCCGGTGGTGCTGCTGGGCACCTTCGGCGTGCTGTCGGTGTTCGGCTATTCGATCAACATGCTCACCATGTTCGGCATGGTGCTGGCGATCGGCCTGCTGGTGGACGACGCCATCGTGGTCGTCGAGAACGTCGAGCGCCTGATGTCCGAGGAGCACCTCTCTCCCAAGGAGGCCACGCGAAAGTCGATGGGCGAGATCACCGGAGCGCTGATCGGCATCGGCGTGGTGCTGTCGGCGGTGTTCCTGCCGATGGCCTTCTTCGGCGGCGCCACCGGCATCATCTACCGCCAGTTCTCGATCACCATCGTCTCGGCCATGGTGCTGTCGGTGCTGGTGGCGCTGATCCTCACGCCCGCGCTGTGCGGCCAGTTGCTCAAGCAGCACACGGCCGACCAGAAAAAGACCACCGGCTTCTTCGGCTGGTTCAACCGCTTCTTCGACCGCCAGGTGGACCGCTACGAGGGCAGCCTGCGCAAGCGGCTGCCCCGGCGCGTGCTGTTCATGGGCATCTACGCCCTCATCGTCGCCGGCATGGTGGCGATGTTCATGAAGACGCCCACCGGCTTCCTGCCCGACGAGGACCAGGGTTCGCTGATCGTCAACTACACGCTCCCCGAAGGCGCGACGCTGGAGCAGACGCGCGCGGTGGCGCAGCGCATCAGCGCGCACTTCCGCGAGAAGGACGCGGCCAACGTCGAGGGCGTGTTCACCTCGCCGGGCTTCAGCAACGCCGGCTCGGGCCAGAACCAGGGCCAGGCCTTCGTCAAGCTCAAGGACTGGAGCGAGCGCAAGGGCGCCGAGAACAGCGTCTTCGCCATCCGCGAGCGTGCACGCCAGGCGCTGGGCAACGACCCGGTGGCGCGGCTGATCGTGGTGATCGTGCCGCCCTCGGTGTCGGGCCTGGGCAACTCGGCCGGCTTCGACCTGCAGCTGCAGAACATCGCCAGCATGCCGCGCGACCAGTTCCTCGGGCTGCGCGACAAGCTGCTGGCCACCGCCCGCAAGGACCCCGACCTGCGCCAGGTGCGCTTCCAGGGCCTGGAAGACCAGCCGCAGCTGCAGGTCGACATCGACCGCGCCAAGGCCGGCGCACTGGGCATCGGGCAGGCGCAGATCAACACCCTGCTCACCTCCACCATCGGCAGCATCTACATCGGCGACTTCATCGACCGCAACCGGGTCAAGAACGTCTACCTGCAGGCCGACGCGCCCTACCGCATGAACCCGGAGGACATCGGCCTGTGGAGCCTGCGCAGCAGCAGCGGCGCGATGGCGCCCTTCTCCACCATCGCCACCTCGCGCTGGACCTACGGCCCGTCGGCGCTGTACCGCTACAACGGCATGCCGTCCTTCAACATCCAGGGCGAGGCGGCGCCGGGCGTCAGCTCGGGCGAAGCGCTCACCCGCATGGAGCGCTACGTCGACGAGCTGCAGGGCGGCGTGCGCGGCGCCTGGACGGGCCTGTCGTACCAGGAAAAGCTCGCCTCCGGGCAGGCGCTGTCGCTGTACCTGATCTCGCTGCTCGTCGTGTTCCTGGCGCTCGCGGCCCTGTACGAGAGCTGGAGCATCCCGGTGTCGGTGCTGCTGGTGGTGCCGCTGGGCATCGTGGGCGCGCTGGTGGCGGCCAACCTGCGCGGCATGAACAACGACATCTTCTTCCAGGTCGGGCTGCTCACCACCATGGGCCTGGCGGCCAAGAACGCGATCCTGATCGTCGAGTTCGCGGCCGACGGCGAGCGGCGCGGCCTGCCGGTGTGGGACGCCGTGCTGGAGGCCGCGCGCCTGCGGCTGCGGCCGATCCTGATGACCTCGCTGGCCTTCGTGGCCGGCGTCATCCCGCTGGCCGTGGCCACCGGCGCCGGCTCGGGCAGCCAGCACGCCATCGGCACCGGCGTGATCGGCGGCATGGTCACCGGCACCATCCTGGCGATCTTCTTCGTGCCGCTGTTCTACCTGATCGTTCGCACCGTCGGCCGTCGGCCCGCGACCGTCGACACGGCGCCGCAGGGAAGCGCGGCGCGGCTGCAGGGCGAGGGATGAACGCGGCGCGCGGCGGCCTGACCCGTGCGCGATGGCTGCGCGGGGCCGGGGCCGCCGCAGTGCTGGCCGGTGCGGCCGGCCTGGGGATCGCCCCCGCGCGTGCACGCGCGGCCACTCGCGCGCAGACTGGCGCCATGCACACCCGACCCATCCCCTCCTCCGGCGAGACGCTGCCCGTCATCGGCTGCGGCACCTGGCTCGGTTTCGACCATGCCCCGGGCAGCGCCGACTACCAGCGCCTGCCCGGTGTGCTGGCTGCGCTCTTCGCCGCGGGCGGCCGCGTGATCGACAGCTCGCCGATGTACGGGCGCGCCGAGGAGAACACCGGCACGCTGCTCGCTGCGGCTCCCGGCGGCGCGACGCCCTTCCTCGCCACCAAGGTGTGGACGCGCGGGCGCGCGGCCGGCATCGCGCAGATGGAGGAGTCGATGCGGCGCCTGCGCACGCAGCGGATCGACCTCATGCAGATCCACAACCTGGTCGACTGGAAGGTGCATCTCGCGACGCTGCGCGACTGGAAGGCCCAGGGGCGCATCCGCTACCTCGGCATCACGCACTACACGCCCAGCGCGCACGACGAGGTCGAGGCCGTGCTGCGCACCGAGACCCTGGACTTCCTGCAGATCAACTATGCGCTGGACGACCGCGCCGTCGAGCAACGTCTGCTGCCGCTGGCGGCCGAACGCGGCGTGGCGGTGATCGTCAACCAGCCCTTCGGCGGTGGCGGCCTGCTGCGCCGCCTGCGCGACCGCCCGCTGCCGCCGTGGGCCGCCGAGATGGGCTGCAGCAGCTGGGCGCAGGTGCTGCTCAAGTTCGTGCTGAGCCACCCGGCCGTGACCTGCGCGATTCCGGGCACCAGCCGGCCCGAGCACATGGCGGACAACGCCGCCGCAGGCACCGGCACGCTGCCCGACGCGGCGTTCTGGCAGCGCCACGCCGCCGGCGTGCTGGGCTGATTGCCAGCGGCTTCGCGGCCGGTGTGCCTGGCCTGGGCGCTGCAGGCCCTATTCGAACTTGACGTTGTGCTCGCGCACGGTGGCGCCGAAGGCGTCGTACTGCGTGCGGAAGAACTCGGCGAACTTCGCGGGGCTCATGCCGTAGCCTTCGAAGCCCTGCTGCTCCAGCTGCGCGTGCACCTCGGGGCGCTTGAGCGTGTTCTGCAGCTCCTGCGAGAGCCTGTCGGTGATCGCCTGCGGCAGCCCCGGCGGCCCGAAGAAGCCGGCCCAGGGCGTGATGGTGAGCTTGCCCAGCCCCAGCTCGCCGCCGGTGGGCACGTCGGGCAGCAGCGCGCTGCGCTGCGGCTGCAGTGTCACCAGCGCGCGGATGCGTCCTTCCTTGGCGTAGCTCGGCGCCAGCGTGCCGGTGGTGAACATCATCTGCACCTGCCCGCCGAGCAGGTCGGTCATGGCCTGCATGTCGCCCTTGTAGCGCGCGTTGACCACCTTGCCCTCGCCCAGAAGCTGCAGCATCGCGAGCTCGGAGGCGCTGTTGCTCGACGCCGAGTTCAGCGTGCCGGGTTTCGACGCGACCAGCGCGAGCAGCTCCTTCACGCTCTTGACCGGCAGGCTCGCAGGTACCACCAGGAACATCGAGAACTGCCCGGCCGAGCTGATCGGCGTGAAGGCCTTGAAGGGGTCGTAGGGTGGCGTGGGCCGCAGCGTGGGCGCGGCCACCATCGCGGTGTTGGTGCCCATCAGCAGCGTGTAGCCGTCGGGCCTGGCCGACGCGGCAGCCTGCGCGGCGAGCACGCCGTCGGCACCGGGGCGGTTCTCCACGATCACCTGCTGGCCGAGCTGCTTGGCCAGGCCCTCCGCGATGATCCGTGTCAGCGCGTCGGCGCCGCCGCCGGGCGCGAAGCCGACGATCAGCTTGACCGGCTTGTTCGGGTAGGCGTCGGCGCTCCAGGCCGCCGCGCCGGGCAAGGTGGCGGCGGCCGCCAGGGTCGCCAGTGTGAATGTCCTGCGTCGCATGATGAATGCCTCCGGTTCAGAAGAGATGGCGCACGCCGAATTCGGTGCCGCTCGAGCGACGCCCGGCCGCCGGCGCCACGCCGCCGCTGACCACGTAGCGCGCCTGGGCGCTGTTCGTCAGCCGCGAGTAGGTGCCGTAGAGCGCGGTGCGCTTGGACAGGTTGTGCACGTAGCCGATGCCGAACTGCCGCGCGTCGTCGCGGTTGCGCGGCAGGCCCGCGGCGTTGCGCAGGCCCTCGTCGCTGCGGTCGTCCAGGTAGGCGTAGCTGATGCGGATGCGCCCGACCTCGAAGGCCGGGATGTGCGCACCGACCTCGGCCGTGTTCTTGCGCACCGTGCCGGCCGCCAGCTTCACCGTCACCTTGTTGTAGAGCGCGAAGAACTTGGCGAAGCCCGCGTCCCAGGAGCCGCCGATGTTGGCGTGCGTGTAGTTGCCGATGGTGGCCGTGGACCTGAATTTCGAGCGCGTGACGGCCGCCGCCACGTCGAACGCGCCCGATGCGAAACCGAAGCGCGCGCCGGCGAAATTGCCATCGTCACGGTTCGCGGCGGTGGAGACGTTCTCGCCGGTGCCGATCATCGCCATGCCGTAGAAGCCGCCGAGCCTGGGCGGCAGCCAGTAGCTCACGGTGTTGCTGCCCGTGATGGCCGTGGGCAGCGGGCCGGTGCCCACGCCTGCGAAGGTGAGGTTGCCCGCGCGCGCCACGCCGTTGGCGTTGAAGGGGTCGAAGTAGATGCTGTTGTAGTGCGTGGGAATGAAGTCGCGGCCCAGCCGCAGTTCGCCCAGCGTGTCGGAGGACAGGCTCACGTACGACATGCGGTCGAAGCTGATCGCGCCGGCCGGGCCCGCCCCGCTCGCCTGGTTGTTGCTGTTGCTCGGACGACCTTCGCCCGTGTCGGGGTTCAGGCTGCCTTCGAGCCAGATGCCCGCGCGCAGGCCGCCGCCCAGGTCCTCGGTGCCGCGAAAACCGATCCGGCTGGTGGACAGGCCGCCGTTGGACAGCGCCCTCACCGAGCCGCCGCCGGGCCCGGCGCCGTTCGTGTACTGGACGCCGAGGTCCATCACCCCGAACACGGTGACGCTGGATTGCGCCTGAGCCACGCCGCTGCCGACCAGCCCCAGCGCCGACCACATCAAGACTCTCTTCATGGTTTGCTTGTCTCCTGCTTCTTCTCTTGGGTTGAAAACGCCGCCGAACGAACGAAGGCGCGCAGGGCTGCGCCACCGGGTGCACAGGGGGATGCGCACCGGTTGGCGGGGAGCCGGTTGGAAAAAAGGTCTAGCCCGGCGGCGCGCCGCGCTCCGTGCGCACGAGCACTGCGCCCTTCGACAGCGGCCCCACGTTGCGGCGGTACTGCTGCAGCCAGCCGGTGTCGTTCACCGGCGCCGGTGCCTGCCAGTCGTCGCGCCGCGCCTGCAGTTCGGCGTCCGTGAGGTCGATGTCGAGGCGGCGCGCATCGAGGTCGATGGTGATGACGTCGCCGTCACGCACCAGCCCGAGCGGCCCGCCGAGCGCGGCCTCGGGCGAGACCTCGGCCACCACCAGGCCCTTGCAGACCAGCCCCGACAGGTGGCCGTCGGTCAGCAGCGCGACCTGGTCGCCGAGGCCCGCGCCGTCGACCGCGAAGACGACGCGCGATGCGCCGCCGCCCATCGCGGGCCCGCCGCAGGCGCCGGCGCCGCGCATCACGACCACTTGGCCGGGCACGATCTCGCCCTTCTTCAGCGCGGCGATGGCCGCGTCCGCGGCCCAGAAGCACACCGCCGGGCCGGTGAAGCGGCGCACCTTGCGTTCGGCGATGCCGGTCTTGATGAGCCCCGACTCCGGCGCGAGGTTGCCGCGCAGCAGCACGATGGCCGGCAGCGGCGCCACCGGGCGGCCGATGGGGCGGATCACTTCGGCGTTCGCCACCTCGGCATCGCGCAGGTTGTCGGCGACCGTGCCGCCGGTGACGGTGCGCGCGGCGGTGTCGAGCAGCGGCTCCAGTTGCTTCATCAGCGCGCGGCAACCGCCCGCCGCCTCGAAGGCCTCGATCGAGTCGTTGCCGATGGGCCGCACGCCGGCCAGCACGGGCGTCTCGGGCCCCAGGCGCTCGAACATGTCGTACACGTCGATGCCGGTCTCGCCCTCGGTCGCCACCGCCTGCAGGTGCTTGGCGGTGTTGAGCGAGCCGCCGATGGACAGCACCGCGCGCACCGCGTTAGCGAAGGCGCCGGACGAGAGGATGTCGCGCGGCTTCAAATCGTCCCACACCATCTGCACGATGCGCGTGCCGGCCGCCCGCACGTCGGCCATCATCTTCGGGCTCAGCGCGGCCACCGGCGCGCTGCCGGGCAAGGCCATGCCCAGCGCCTCGCAGACGATGTGCATCGAATTGGCCGTGCCCAGGCCCGAGCACACGCCGGGGCCGCGGATGGCCTCGCGGCTCATGCCCACGAGTTCTTCCACCGGCAGGTTGCCGGTGACGGCATGCATCGCGCCGATGAACACCTCCTCGATGTCCATGTGATGGCCCTTGTACTCGCCGCTGGGCTGGTAGCCGCAGGGCACGAGCAGCGTCGGGATGTTCAAGCGCGCGGCCGCCATGAGTTGGCCCGGCACGGTCTTGTCGCAGGAGGTGAGGCAGACCATGCCGTCCAGCTGCGCGCCTTCGACGGCCACCTCGATGTCGTTGGTGACCAGGTCGCGCGCCGCCAGCATGTAGGCGCCGCGCGCGCCAGCACCGGTGATGAAGTCGCTGGGCGCCGCGGTACGGATCTCGAAAGGCACGCCGCCCGCCGCGCGGATGGCTTCCTTGATCTCCGCCGCCACGCGATCGAGGTGGCTGAAGCAGGCCGCCAGTTCGGAGGAACTGTTGACGATGGCGATCTTGGGCTTCTCGCAATCCTCCTCCGGGATGCCGAGCGCGCGCCAGTGCGCGTTGCGCACCGACCAGAGGTAGGAGCCGCGCGGAAAGTTGCTGCGTAGGGCTCGGGTCATGCGGCACCTTCCTGTCTCTTCTTGGTGATCTCGACCACGCCGCGATCGGCGTCCACGCGCACCCAATCGCCGGTCTCGATGCATTCGAGCGGGTCGCGCTCGAAGTCGGTCATCGCGGGCGAGTGCGTCACCACGGCGCCCAGCGCCATCTTGGTGGTCATCTCGTTGAACAGGAAGGCGGCAGGCGCCGAGTTCAGGAGCCGCGTCATGTGGAACATGGCGGACCAGCCCGAGGAACCCTTGGCCCCCGGAAACACCAGCACCTTGCCCGCGAAGCTCTGGCCGCGCAGCGCGTGCCGCGTCTCGACGACGGTGCCGGTGCGCGGATCGATGCCGCCCCAGCCCGAGATGCGGTCGCGCGTGACCAGCGCCTCGCCCTCGGCGACGCCGCCCACCACCTTGCGGCCGCGGATGACGATGGCGTGTTCGCTTATCACGGCGTCGTTCATGCGTAGGCTCCGTTCCAGCGCCCCGTGCAGGCCGCGTCGATGCATTCGGCCGTGCTGCCGAACCAGGCCTGCACGCCGAGGATGGCAGGCAGGTAGTGGGCCTGCTTGGCCGAGTCCAGCGCGACGGTCTTCGTGCCCTTGGGCACGGCGCGGCTCATGGCGGAGCAGCTGTCGCCCATGATGATGCCGCCGGCGTCCTCGATGATCTTCGTGTAGCCGTTGCGGTCGGCCAGCGCCTTGATGGCGCGCGGCGTGAAGATCCACAGCGCGCAGTCCGGATGCACCTTGCGCCCCTCGATCAACTGCGCGGCCTCCCAGATCTGCTCGATGGTGTAGTGCGGGCAGCCCAGCATCACGTACTGCACCTCGGCATCCTTGGCCGTGATGTTGATCTTCTCGTAGGTGGCGCGGCGCTCGGCCTCGCTATAGCGCAGCACCTCCACCGGCGCCTTGCCGCCGAGCGCCTGCTCGAGCGTCAGCGCCTCGGGCGTGACGCCGGCAATGTGGTACATCTCCACGCCGCCCGAGGACGAGGCCGCCGCGCCGAAGTGCTTGAGCCGCGGCAGGTTCGGCACGCGCGAGATGCCGCGCCGGCTGTGCACCACCGGCACACGCTCCTGCACCTGCTCGCCGATGTAGTAGCCCAGCAGGCCCCAGTCCTGCACCGACTCGACCTCGACGGCGAGCTCGACGACGTGCGTGGCATGGCGGTTCTCGTCGAGGTGGTAGCCCCAGTAGGGAATGCGGCCGGTGAGCATCGCCGCGCCCGTGCTCTCGCGGCCTTCGGTGTTGGTGCGCGCGCCGAGCACCGAATTGCAGTACACGACCGCCGAGGACTCCATCCACGCGCAGTGCTCGCCGCGCGTGGGAATGTTGCCGACCTGGTAGGGCGTGCAGGTGTTCATGATCTGCGCGCCGAGGCCGGCGGCATGGCGCTCGCTCTTCTCGTAGAAGCGCACGATCTCCTCGCTCACGCCCATGCGCTCGGGCTGGCCGGGGTCGAAGCCCAGCTGCAGGTGGCTGGTGAAGACCTTGAACTTCGGGATCTCGACCGTCTCCTGGCTGTCGAGGCTGAATTCGGAGAACACCGCGTTCATGTCGCCGCCCTTGGCGAGCGCGAAGTCGCGCTGGAAGGGCGTGGTCGAGGTGATGGTGGCGCAGACGTTGCGCGTCTCGACCAGGCGCTCGGCGCCCAGGGCTTCGCCGTAGCGCACCAGGAGGTCCATCGCCTTCTGCACGGCCGGTCCGTCGCGGCCGTCGTACATGGCTTTTTCTTCATCGCTCAGGTGCATGACCTGTGTCTCCGTTCTTCTGTCTTCGTGGGGAATGTCCCCGGCCAGGTCTGCTAACCCGGCGAGGGTGTTGGTACGTGGCCGCCGATGTCGCGCGCAATGCTCAGCGCGATGTCGTGCAGGCGCGGCGCGAGTTCGTTGCGCAGGCGTTCCTCGGTGAAGACGAAGGCCGCCCCGCCGCCATTGAGCGCCATCACCTCGCCGTCGGGCCCCACGAGGGGCACCGACACCGAGTTGATCTCGCGATGGAACTCGCCCAGCGACAGGCAGTAGCCCAGCCGCTTCGACTCGCCGATGGCGCGGTTCATGCCGGGCGCGATGGAGTCCCATTCGGGACCGCGCAGCAGGCGCATCGAATCGACGAGCTGGTTGCGCTGCGCCTCGGGCAGCGCCGAGAGGTAGGCGCGGCCGAGCGCCGAGTTGGCCAGCGGCGCACGCGAGCCGACGTCCAGGCGCGCCGACAGCATCGACGAGCGCGGGCGACAGGCTTCGATCAGCACCATCTCCATGCCGTCGCGCACGGCCAGGTAGACCGAGGCGCCGACCTCCTCCGCCATCGCCTGCATGCTCGGCCGCGCGGCGGCGCGCACGTCCAGGCTGCCGAGGAACACGCGCGCCAGCGACACCACGCCCGGACCGAGCATGAAGCGGTCGGGCGCCTGCGCCGGTTTGAGCATGCCCAGCGAGAGCAGCGTGGCGACCAGCCGGTTGATGGTGGCGCGCGGAATGCCGGTCATGCGCGCCAGGTCGGCATGGCCGAGCACGGGCCGGTCCTCGCTGAAGCAGCGCAGGACCGAGATGCCGCGCTCCAGCGCACTCACGGTGTCGGAGCGCTCGCCGCGCGCGTCGGCCTGCGCTTCGGCAGGAGGGAAAGAGGTGTCGTTCTTTTCGGTGGACATGGCGGAACCCTTCGCAAGACTCTCAGGATCGGGATGGCCGAATGTAGAGGCTTGCGGACGGAGGGTTGCCGGGGTCATGGCCGTGCAGTGTCATCAGGCGCCGGCTTCGGCCGTGGCGGGCGAGGCCACCGCGGGCTGGCCCGTTTCAGCGACGGCACGCAGGTACACGCCCTGGCTCAGCAGCTCCGACTGCAGCGCGCCCACGTCGACGGAGCGAGGCGCGATGCCGGCGCGAGAGGCGAGCGCCGCGGCCGCGCCGGCGGCCTGGCCGGTGATCCAGCACTGCGGTATCTCGCGCATGAAGCCGTGCGAATTGCGGTCGCACGAGATGTGGCGCCCACAGGCCAGCAGGCCGTCGAGCTCTTTGGGCACGAGCGCACCGTAGGGAATGGAGATGTTCGGGAACTTGGGCGAGACGGCGGGCGACACGCCGATCTCGTCCGCCAGCGCCACGCCGTCGGGCCATTGGCTGCGCAGCACCGCGCCCACGCCGACGAGGCGCCGCGCATGGCGCACGCCGATCTGCGGCGCGCTCAGCATGAGGTAGGCGTTCTCGAAGCCCGGCGCATGCGCGCGGAAGTAGTCGAGGTGCGCGGCCATGGCGCGGTGCGAGCGCACTTCCACGGCGGTCAGGTCGTCCACGTCGAGCGCCGAGTAGCCCGACTGGCGCGGTCCCATGAAGAGCGCCACGTCATTGCGCCAGGACACGAAGGGCCGCTCGAACAGGCCGCACTGTTCGCGACCGCCCGCCATGAAGGCGCTGAAGGCCTCGGGCTGGCCGGCCTTGAACTCGATCCAGCGGTTCATGTCCACGCCGCCGAAGAGCCAGGAGGTGTTCATGCAGTGGTGCACGTCGGCCTCCTCGATGTCGTTCACGTACTCGGCGCCGGCGCGGGCGAACAGGTCGCCGTCGCCGGTGGCGTCGACCACCACGTCGGCCATGATGGCCATACGCCCTTCCTTGCTCTCGAACACCACGCCCTTGACGGCGCCGTCCTCCACGATCGGGATGGCGGCCCACGAGTGGTAGATGAGCTTGACCTGGCGCTCCAGCACGATCTCCTGCGAGAGCAGCTTGAGCCGCTCGGGGTCGATGGTGGGCGACCAGGTGACGATGCCGTGGTAGGCCGCGGTGCGCTGCGACCAGTGTGCGGCCTTGCCTGCGTCCTGCGAGCCCCAGTCCTCGCGCACCGGGCCGGCGATGGCCTCTGGCGGCAGGCGGTCGAACAGTTCTTCGGCGAAGCCCCGGATGACCAGCTTGCCTTCCCAGTCGGTCATGCGGTCGATCCAGATGACGAGGCCGCCGGTCGACAGGCCGCCCAGGTGGTTGTAGCGCTCCAGCAGCGCCACGTCGGCACCCGCACGCGCGGCGGCGGCGGCGGCGGCCGTGCCCGAGGGCCCGCCGCCCACCACCAGCACCCCGCAGCGGTGATAGACCGGAATGCGCTTGCCAG